>Ga0065711_1037953_pt1 | contig 19311 bp, 14 predicted proteins | sample Hoacrofraction12_FD_59098 | JGI IMG/M metagenome (GOLD analysis project Ga0065711, IMG submission 59098) | Hoatzin crop microbial communities from Cojedes, Venezuela - Epithelial fraction 12 v2 (version 2) | ecosystem: Host-associated > Birds > Digestive system > Esophagus > Crop | place...
GGCCGGGCCTCGCCGCCGGTCAGGCCCCGGGCCGGGGGTGCCGGCCCCGCTCGGCTCCTGCCGCCGACGCGGAGGCCCCACCGGTGCCTCCTTCCTTCCCTCTCGCGGGGACGGAGGATGAAAAGATGACTTAAAAGTTTTATGATCCCTGATGCTGCCCAGGGCCCGGCCCGGGCTCCGTATGTAAGTGTGAGCAAGCCTCTGCGGGTGTGAGCCCCGCTTCCCCGCGGCTCTGAACGCGGTGGTGCGGTGCTCCGTGCTCGGGCCTCCTCCTCATCCCCTGCCGAGCTGGGGCTGGAGGCAGAGCGCTGCTCTGAGCAGTCCCTGTTTGCCCCGTGTGAGCTGTGTGTTCCCTGCGGGCGCTTTCAGCGGTGTTGTTTTGGGACGAGCTGTTCCTGTAGGGTTGTGAAAAGGCGTTGGGAAATCAGCGGGTCGGTCTCGGTAAACCCACTGGTTATATCTGTTGCCGCTCAGATCATGTCTTTCAACCTAAATGTTTGTTTTCATTCTTCCATTTAATGCTAAGAAAGTTAAAATAAATGCCTGTGTAGTGGTTTTTTTTCTATTTTTAGTATTTTTTTTTCCCCTTGAAATTGTAGGAAGGATTTCTGCTAGGAGAGGTGAGGCAAGAAGAGACCTTTAGCATTAGCGATTCGCAGATCAGCAACACTGAATTTCTACAAGTGATTGGTAAGTAACAGAACTTTGAGGAATTCTCAAAGAAGCACTGTTCAGTTTTTCAATTTTCAGTACATTTCAATGAGAATTCCTTCACTTGTGAGTCCGGCACGAGATGTTCCAGTCTTTCAGAATCGCATCTGCCACAGTATTTGTGTGTTTACAGCTGAGGTGTGAGGAAAGGGAACAGTCCTGTGCTAGATACGGGGGTTTTATACATGTCCTTTTGCGAAGAAAAGATTGTTTGTGACAGATAGTTATCTGCATTTCGTGGTGGAGAAATGATTAATTTGGTTTTCCATCCTGTTAGGAGTTTCCTGCTCAGTATGGTTGCCCAAATACAGGCACGTGCTCAAAATAAAACAAATGCATTGCTTGATTTACCAGTGCTGAAAGGGGTCAAATTTCCAGTGGAGAGTTTGGATGAATGGCTGGTGGTTGATGACGTGGTAAACTGTCACAGCAAGATTGACCAAGGAATATTTGTTGAACAAGTTACTTTCTTGATAAGCACGTGCACTTACTGTACAGCTGGTTTGTTGTTGTGAGAAGTGAAAGAAGATCCTGCGGTTAAGTGCTGTTGGTTGAGGCAGATGTTTTTACAGATGAGTGAGATGCTGTTGCAGGTTTTTACCTCTGTGGTTTATAGAAAATAGGAAACCCTGGAAAGAAAATGCCTTTTTTTTCGTGTACATAGATATAACCCAATGTTAATATACGTATAAACTTTCTTCAAAAACCCAAAGGGGTAGGTACCTGGCTTTGTGGATCTGGTACTAGATAACATAGCACCATCTGACTAAAGCATAGCTAATAAACAGACGTCTAGCAGTTTGCTCTCAAATGTTATTTGCAATCAGAACTAAAGGTCTCTAAAAGTATGCACTATATAATGTCACATCTTAAGATACTTGACACCTGAAAGTATGATGGTTGTGTATACAAGAATCCAGAAGGTTAAGTAGTTTCCTGTTCCAGTTATTCCTAAGGAAACACGGGTGATAAATTGACTGTTTGAAGTGTCAGTTAATTACAGTTAATTAATGGAGCTAAATTACAAAAAATAAAGGCATAGGATTTTTTTTGTGTGTATATAATCGCTGTCAAAGTATTGCATAACGGCAGGCAGCTGATGGCAGTGTCTGTTCAGACAAAACTAGACATGAGTGTTCAGTGGTGACTGATCTGGGTGATTGCTGACAGTGTCATGCAGTAAGGCCTAAAACTGCAGCTCCTGGTGGTTTCACAAACCAAGTGTTTGTGTGCTAAAAATTACTCCCTTTTTAGATACTCTTTTGCCACATTCCTGATTAAAGGTATTTTCTGAAAAGGGAAACTACACACGCACAAACACACACCCCACATGATCAGGATATTTTTTGTTTACCAAATTTTTACTCCAGTATTTATTCACCAGCATTAACTCTTGAACTCCCAGTTCAATTCATGAACCGAGATCGACAGTTTTGTGGCACTGTTGGCAGAGATGAGTTTTAACATTCTTTCGTGTCTGCTGTCACAAAGCTTTGTGGTGGTGTTTGAGTAGGAATGTGTGTATATAAGTATATGCACTATATAGATATGTAAAAGTCAGTGTGTAAAATTGAGAATGGTGGCTGCTTCGTGTGTTCTGAGCAGTAGGCTTGTTGCTTCCTGTTTTTCACAAGACAAGGCCTGCGTAGCAACGTAATAACCTGAGAATCAAGCATGCATTCTCAGTAGTTGTAAACAGTGCGTTTGCTGGAAGGAATTGGTCTATGCTGGAATAATTAAACTTGCTGGCTTTGTTTAGCAAATCGTTTCCACAAATTCCTGTACACCAGTGTAAAAATGTGGGGTTGATATGCTCTTAAACAATTTCAAATAAAGAAAGGCTGTAACTCTTAAGAGCAGTGGCGTGAGGAGTTCTTGCCGGTGACAATGCACGGTTTCTCAGGCGGTACGCCTGATGTTCGGGGCCTTGTTTTGATAAATATTTTGTCTTAAATTGTTTGCTAAATACACTGAGATGCTACCGTGTGTAGTCTGTTGTTCTGGGGAGCTGCGGTGGGATTCTGACCCTGCTGAGATTGCGATCGTGAGCAGCCTGTGCCTTTCAGAGCAGCGGGCGGTGAGTCACTCTCCGGGAAGGAAGAGTCTGAGCAGAGGTGTTGCTGAACGCTCCAGCGGGGCTTCTGATGCAGGAGCTTGAAATGAGATTGCTACATAACTGCTATCCAGTCTGAGCAAACACAGAGTCAGACAGAAGTTACGCGATCAGGGTGTAATAATATGAATAAATGATAAGCTGTATTTGGTAAAAAGAGGAGAGGAGAACTTGAAAGAAATACTAAACACCACAAAAACGTCAGTCATGCTCGGTATTAGAGAGATAATATGGACTGTTTTTTTACTCTTTTCTTGCTCTTCTCTGAGATTACTGACATGTTACAAGCTTTGCTGCTTAAATAAGCGTCTTAGCGTTTATTACAATCTCTTCAATGGAAAAAAAAATACTGCTGTGAGTTTTTAATGCTTTATATAACAGAATTATAGATTGCAGCTAACCGTTTTGGAGTTGCTGTTGAGGTTTAACCCCAGCTGGCAACTAAGCACCACACAGCCGCTCACTCACTCCCCCCCTCAGTGGGATGGAGAGAGAGTCACAAGGGTAAAAGTGCAAAAACTCGTGGGTTGAGATGAAGACAGTTTCACAGGTAAAGCAAAAGCCATGCATGCAAGCAAAGCATAACGAGGAATTCATTCACCAATTCCCATTGGCAGGCAGGTGCTCAGCCATGTCCGGGAGAGCAGGGCTCTGTCATGTGCAATAGTTAGCTGGGAAGATAAATGACCGAACTCCGAACATCCCCCCTTCCTCCTCCTTCCCCCAGCTTTACACGCTGAGCAAGGCATGCTATGGCGTGGGACATCCCTTGGTCAGCTGGGGTCAGCTGTCCCTGCTGTGCCCCCTCCCCGCTCCTCGTGCACCCCCAGCCCGCTCGCTGGTGGGGTGGGCTGAGGAGCAGAAAGGGCCTCGGCGCTGTGCGAGCGCTGCTCAGCAGTAACGACAACGTCCCAGTGTTACCAGCACGGAGCCAAACACAGCCCCACACCAGCTACGGGGAAGAAAATTACCCCAGCCAAAGCCAGCACGGTGGCGTTTAACCCCTTTCCTCATCACAGATTCTATTTGCCTTGCCGGGTGAAGTACTCCAGCGTACAACATTTCAGTGATTCCCTTCTCCATCCCTTTTTTTATTCATTGCTGCTGTAATAAACAGTGTATGTGAATGCAAGTAAACTGTTGTGGAAAGGTGTATGAAAAAGAAAAAAAATATCATAAATGCCATTGTGAGGAGGTTACAACTATATAATGGTATCACAAGTGTGTATTTGAGGCTCAGATATATCTGAGCAAGTATACATCTTGCTTATTTTTAAAATATTTTCCTTTGTAAAATAGCAGATAAGGAAGAGAAGCTGGTTTTCCAGGTACAGTGCTGTGTCATCAAGCGTTGTTGAGACATTAAGGGCAGCTTGTGGTCCGACAGAAATGTTTGTTTGCTCAGTAGCTGTGATGTGGAAAGTTCATGCGAGAGATGCCACTCTAATTTCTCTGTACCTTCGGCAGTTGGACATATGTCTCTCTTTTTTGTTGTTGCAGAAATCCATAACCATGAGCCTTGTTCAAAACTCTTTAGGTAAGTATTTTCTGTTGTTTTTCCATGTTGGCTGCAGAATATAAAAATAGGTAGCTCACTGAAATATCTTAGCATGTCAGATGTACCTACCAATGTTTGCATTGTTTGCTCATCTGATGATATTACAGAAATACATGTAAATGGCACCAACCATGACAATAAAAGTATGAGTTCACACTTGCAGTAGCACTTACCTCAGGTTAGAAGGGGTGCTGATTCAGGCTTATTTCTCTTTGAATTTCCACCTCACATAGTTAGTGGAGGTAGGGTAGCAGTCAGATCAAATCATATCCCTCTGACAATTAGGCTGAATGTCAAAACCAGTTGAAACTATTGTAGTCTTAGGTTAGCTCTGGTTGGGCCTGGTGGGTCACAGAATACCTGAGTAAATCGCTGGGTTAACAAGCTGTTTTGTGGTTAACTGTACTGACTTGCACCAACTAATTATTTTGAAACTTTCAGCTTACTAGTTATTTTTGCCTTCTGATCTCCTGTACTTCAGAATTTAAATTAAATGTAGGTCTAATATATTCTATTTAGCAGCTTCCATCTATTTACATGTAGCTTTTCTCTGTAGTCTTCACTTGTCATACAGTGATGGCTTCTAAATTGCTGTTGAGAAATTCCTTTTAGAAGGAATTCCCAGTTAATCTCCTCTTGTCTCTATTTGGAGATTTCGAGCCAATTAAGAAGACACAGTACATTAGATATTATGATTGACATTGGTTACATTAGAGAGAAAAGCTGCAATCTATCATTTGCTGTCTGATAATTACAGAGAGGGTACTTTTAGCCCAGTGATTTAAATGCTAGAGACTCTACACGTCAAGATAATGTCCCAGTGTCTAGTAGACGCTTTCTGATTCCTAGCGATGCTTTGTGCAGCGCATATCAAAACCGATCACGTTTACTGCTTCTCCCCGGTCAAGAAATTGGTTGTTAGTAACTGAGCTGATGGAGGAAGGGGGAGAAGCTTTCTGCACAAGAAAACTGATGAATTTACTTGCTTCAGAGCATAGAGGACACTTGCAGCTCATATGGCTTTTATCAGTACCAGAGTGTGCTGGTGGTTTCCCTGCTCCGTCAGATGTAGCAGATGCTGGTTTTGGGGGCATTCTGCCTTATCCTTTTGACTTGCGTGTGGCCAGTCTGGGGAGGTCTGTTGCTCATCCACTCTGTGTTCTTGTAAGCTGGCACTGCGGGTGTTGAGTACGGCAGGCTTGGTTCCAGTGCTTTTAACAGCATGTGGGAACTGAATAAGAAGCCAGGATTTTAAAAGGACTGATTTCTCCGTCGGTGCAGTTTTCAACTGAAGGTGTTTCGTTACATACTGGTTGCTCGTCCCATAAGAAAATTATTCTTATAAAGCATAGAAAGAGAAAGAATTGGATATCCGCTACGAACAGGAATGTATAAATATTGTGAACATGACTTGACAAGATCATGCAAGTATTACGTAGTACCTCAAATTAGTAGTTAGTTGTAGTCTTAATATTCACTAGAACTCGGATCTTGAAACAAATTTGATTTCCACCCTTATTTACCAGCCAAGTACTGAGCTCAGGATTTTCTGTTGTGTTGTTTTATCCCCCCACACAAGAGCTGAGATCATAGAGCTCTAAACCGGAGTGCTTTCCTGCATGGCTTTAGGTGTTAGTGGTATCGGTCTTGAAAGAGACTGAGGGCTTGGCAGGTAGGTCAAGGAAGAATCTATCTTCAACTGTTTTTCCTTTTATGATGAAGTTTCATCTACTTGAATTTATAAACCTGTCTGTGTAGATAGATTTATAAATTCTTAAAACTGTTTCGTCCTCAAAATAACAACGTGCCAGTCTTTGGGCCTCAGTTCTGTAAGCAGAGCTGCGCGGAAGGACCGTGATACTTTGGATTCTTGCTGACCTCACTGTAACTGTTTTGGCTGCAAGGGTCCAGTCGTGTGGGTCTAATTGCAGGGCTGGAGCTCAAGAAATTGATTTGTAGTTGCATGTAACACGGTCCTGCTTTCCTTTCTTTTGTGGCAGGTAGGCCTCTTATTGTCAAAGCAGGGTTTTACAGAACGCTAGTCAAAATAAAATTACACAGTCAATTTATGTATGTACCCCTTGTTGTAGGGGCTGGCAGTGAAATACTAGGCATCAAACTAATGTGTGCAATGAAAGCGTTCTAAAACTAATGATTACAGGCATCTTATATTTCATTACTAGTGGTTTAAAAGCAGTTAGTTTTCACACCAGTTAGTCTTAGGCATCTAATTTAAATGCTGAGCATCTTCCTCTGTGACGACCGCCTCTATTAGCAGTGCAGTCAGCCTGGGCTTCTAACTGTGTCTATATAGCACCCGAGCTGGGTGCCTTAAGTAGGTGTTGTGAATATGGACCTATGATGATAAAGGTAAAACTGTACAAATTGCTTTGTAATGTATAGAATGCCATCTGTTTGAAGAACTCTCAAAACTATTTACTGTATGTATAATGTGTGTGTATAAACTGTGTACCTACCTTTCTCTCTTCTCTTTTCGTTCAAGCTTTTATGACTATGCAGGCAAGGTTAATGAGGAGAGTTTGGACAGAATTCTTAAAGACCGAAGAAAAGTAAGTTTTCTATCTTTTCCTCCTGTTCTAGTCAATAGAGCCTATAATGAGTGGTTTTGGAAAATGAACAAGAAAAAGTGGTTAACTAGAAGAAATATTTTCTTTTACAAATCTGATGGTTTTTTTGACCCAAGATTGATCGGGTACCGAAGTTGGTGGGTTAGTGGTACTTAGGCTGAACTAGCAGCAATGGGTGGATTCCCTGAGGAAATGCAAAGGTTTAAGTTCAAGTCTCCTAAAGGAGAGGAGAAGGGCTGGTATGAACCCACTCAAATTTCCAAGCTCAACATGTAGCATGGTGGTTGTGTACTCTGCTGTTAAGACCAACAGAAACGTCGCTGGTCTGAAAATCTGTTCTGAAGAGTTCGTTTAAGAGTTGTAATGATACAGACTTGTAATTACAATTTTTACACTGTCAGTTTTAAACTGGAAAAACCATTCTATCACTTATGTCAGATGTTGTCATAGCTTTATGTCACGCATATGTTGTTAGCAGCACAACTAGTACTAAGACAATTAAATTTTAGTAGTTATTTGCAGAAGAGTCAAACCTTTTTTCGGTGTTTCATCTCATGCCATACTTGTAGCACACTATCTAATTATTGAATAACGGCTTCAGACGTTCTCATGAACTGATACGTCGGAGAGCAGAGCCGAAGGTGTAGTTCCTTTGGTGCAGAAGTGAATCCACCAGTCAGCTCGCTCTGCCAAAGGGACGGGTGCCTGACTTGCGTGGTTCAGTTTGTGACAGCCGTGGAGCTTGTTAGACCTAGCAGGAAAGCCTCGCGACTGCGTGCGTGTGGCTCGCAAGTGCCAGAGCTACTACAAGGCAGGGGTGCTTCAAACAAGACCTTTTTTCTTGTTTGACCGATTTTGAGAGAGCAGCAGCAAACCAGTGTCGTTCCAGCTGCTGGTAGAGCTGCAGGTTGCGTTTCACTGGTATGCAGAGCTGCCTGTCAAGGCGTGACCTGCTGGGCTTTTGGGATTTCTGTCCTCCACAGGTGACCCAGGCGTAGCTGTCACTGCTCTGGTCTGAGTCAGAGTGCCTGCTGTGTCAACTGATCATCGTTATGCGCAGCGTGTGATGACAGTCGCTCGATTGCTAATTGAATTTGCAGTCTTTGCTTGCTGTTCACCTTACCCACCTGAACTGTGGACTTCTGCTGGCAGACAAGGCTTAAGTTGAGCAGAGATCTTTGGGGAAGCAAGCCCTAAATCTGTGCAACTTCTGCAGCACTGCTCATTGTAATGCTTCTTTCTTCTCTGTTTCTTCCAGCAAATGCTCTCAGAATAAACTCCTCTGTGCATACAAATGTATTTATCCTTAGTGCATAAGTGCTTTGTGTGTATATTTATATATATAGACAAGTACATCTTCATACTTGTGGAGTGAGTTTCCAGTCTCAGATCCTGAATTCTGTAAGCCCGTAACCGTACTCTAGAACATTACAGCACGTGAAGTTCCCCTTCAGGAGACAAGGCAAAAAACCATGATTTAAAAATTCTTGTCTCCCGCTAGTTTTCAGTTGAATTTTACTTTGTTAGGATCTGTGTTGCAGGGAGACTCTGGAAAGATGCATGATCAATGGTGAGAAAGCCGGCAAAACTGGAGAAATTAAAATTTGCAAGCGTCATGTGATGAAAGCACCACAGATTTAATGATGTTAATTGTCATAATGTCAAAAAAGAAAGAAATACTGTTGTCTGGGAACCAAGACAGTCTTGTATTCTCTTTTGTTAGCACATAAGCACATTTTATTACCTTGACTAAGTAATTGTACAGATTTATTATAAAAGGTTGAAAACAATGCTTCCTTTTTTATTTATCGCGGAAGTCATATTGTTTAATGTGTAGAATCTGCTCTGTTCAGCTGCGTGTATACATTGCAGTCTTCAGGCATCTCTCCGTGATAGCGCCTATTCCTGGGACTCTGCCTAAACCAAGTTGTTAATGCTGTGTCCTTTTTCATTCATCTCTTAAATTAAATGTTAGTTTACGTGAAATAAAGGAGTTTAATGCATGTTGCATTCAAAGTAATCATTGAATTAGAATAGGTCTTATCTGATGTGCGTATGAATCTGTCGCAATTAAATACACAATGAGATAATTTTATTGCTGTACACAGCAGATTACTCCTGCATGTGTCATGAACAGACATGAGTTTGCAAATATGTTTGTGAAGCACTGGAAAAGTGTCTTATAAATCCATACAGGTGAATAAGCAGCTGAAATATTTAGGCTGAAGAAAACCCACGTCTGCTGTGTTTATAGACAGCGCAAGTCTAATAATCTGAAGGTGCTCCAAGGTTTGCTGCTGAAATGAAACGACTGAAGTACGTTGGCGGTGGGATCCTGGATGCCACTGCGGACACACGGGTGTTTGTATACAATGAGGTTGCACAATTAGTAGTTGTGTTCTAACAGGATGTCACTTGTTTTGGGATATTCAGTGGGGGCAAGCCTCTAGTCATTCAGCCCGGTGTTGTTGTAATAAAGTAATCACATGATACTATAGTGTTAGCAACTTTCTTTTCAGAGGGTAGATATGTACCTCTCAATTAATACTTTGGTTTTTTTCTGTTATACTTTGATTACAGAACGTTATTGGATGGTACAGATTTAGGAGAAACACTCAACAGCAGATGTCATATAGAGAGCACATCATTCATAAACAGCTGACACACATTCTTGGAGTGCCTGATCTTGTCTTCCTTCTCTTCAGCTTCATTTCCACTGCAAATAACTCAACGCATGCTTTAGAATATGTGCTTTTTAGACCAAACCGAAGGTAAACAATCTCTGCGTATGAACCAGTCTTTTTTTTTAATTCTTCTTATTGCTACTATTTATACTCTAAACTATTTTGAAGTTTGTACAATTACATCTAAAGAAGGCTTTGTGTTTATCAAATGATGTTTTGGTATACAATTTTTAGTGAGGACAGATTTTTTTTTTTTCTGTGGAAGTAATTTATAATTTAAAGTTTTGGGGTGAGCAAAAGTTCTTTTCAATCTTTAAATCTTCAGACAACAAAACCAATATATTTTAAGAGAAATCAGATGTCAGTACTATGTTTTTTATAATAGACCTGAATGTACCTTCACCTTTCTGGTATCTGTGGTAGCGTGAATGCACAATTAAAAGGTTCTGCAAGGTACAGAGGTAGGTCCATCTCAAGGGAGTCTTTGATTGTGCATTCATTGTGAACACAATTTCTAATATTTAGCAACTTTTGTAATAAACTTAAACCAGAAGTTTTAAAATGAGACAAGATTAGAGAGAATTAGAGATGGGATAATGTGAAGGCTATTGTAAATAAATTTTTGAATATGAATTAAGAAGCCTTTCTAAACTTTCTCTGCAGGTATAATCAAAGGGTGTCACTTACTATTCCTAACCTAGGCAACACTAGTCAACAGGAATACAAAGTTTCTTCAGTGCCAAATACTTCTCAGAATTATGCCAAAGTTATTAAGGAACACGGGTAAGGATTTTTCCTTTGCAGATGAAATATGGTCATCAAGCTCTACATTCTTTACCTTCCGAAGAACAGTGCAAATACGCATTTCAAGCAGGAGAAACCTAGTTCTGGAGGAGAATGGTTGGTTCCCAGTGCACTTTTTCTGCTTAGAGTCAAATCTTTTATAAAAACAAAGGGAACTCAGTGCACTAGTCTGAAAAGCAGAGTTAGAATGGCCAGTTGGTGCTGTGGGCCTTCTGGCTGGAGGATTCTTACTGGATTCCCCCCCCAGCCGAGGAATTTTGTGCGTAGGCTTGCTTTAGAACTTGAACTCCGATTTGGAAGTGTTGAAGTCTTGTTGGTTTTTTAAGTCATTTTAATTAAATGCTGTAAATGCAGAGTAGCTTTTCTGACTGTTAACAGTGAAATTATACATGCTTAAAGATTTCTGCACAAGTTTAATCTCGTTCAGTGGGACTTTGTTATTCCAGAAGGAATTTTGGTGTTAAATATGCTGCTGTCCAAATTTTGGTTCTTGAGAGTGCAGTCCATCTTTATTTCTAAAGTGTACTTTATTTTAAAAAATTAAAAAATATAGGGATTAACTGCTTAATGTCAGAGACAGCGTGAGCTAGAAACTTGTGTTCTATTTTCTAACTAATTAGTTCTGCTTTTTTTTTTAGTACTGATTTTTTTGACAAAGATGGAGTCATGAAGGACATCAGGGCTATATATCAGGTTTATAATGCACTTCAGGAAAAAGTACAGGTAACTTCCTTTACTTACTATTGGTCAGTACGTGTGTGGCATCTGTTTGTCCTTTGCTTAAACCAGGAGTGCAGGAGATGGAGAATTTCAGAGCTCATAAACAATTTATTACAAACTGTAGGCAAAAATAGTCTTACTTTCCTTAATAACGAAGTGTGTTGGTTTCTAGTTAGCGTGTGCGTTTGCAGTGGCTGCTGTAAAAGTGGTTGATGTGAATATTATTAATTCTTTCATTTTTACAAGTAAGAGTGATGTAATGCTTAGTGATTTCTGGGAGACATTGGCTGTTTTTCAGAGTATGCACTGAAGAAAAGCCTTGCTGAAGGCTGTAGGCATGTACACAGGTTTAAAGGCTTGCCTGTGTGAGTTTAAAAAATAACTCCTGCCTCTTACTATTTAGCATGCAACAAAGAGCTCCATCTGTTAGTTAAAACTGGTGACTGTTTTGTGTAGTGCACGAGCGAATCCCGCTCCAAACCTGGCAAAGCATCTGAAAGTGCCTCGAGTGTCAAGTCTGCTAAATGTGAGCTTGTCAGTTCACAGCTTGTCCTGTGTGCAGAGCAGCACAGCCCTGCTGCCTCGGGAGCGTGCACGTCTGCTGATTGTGCGGCAGTCACAGCTTATTTCCAGGCTTTCCCCTTACATCTGCCCCGGAGGGGTTTGTGCCTCTGCTCCAGCTTGGCTGTGCTGGTGGGCGCAGACGGCAGAGAGCGAGGCAGTGATCGCTCCAACCACCCCCTCGCCCCGCTCGCACAGGGGAGCTGCTGTTTCTCGGTGGAAGCTGCGACTTTCTAACCTGCCTTGTAAGGTGGGTAACACATCAGGAAGGCAGACTGCTTTCATGCTGGCTTCAGGAGACGTGAAAATTTCTTTTCAGAGGTCTGTCCCATTAGCTAATGGTATTATTCTGTGACGCTGTTTTTGCCAAGAGCGTGTATATCCACTCATGCTCTTGCTGTTGTTTGAATTAGCGTCTGAAAAAATGGAAAATGTAACATCATCAGGGAGTTGTCTTCCTATGTGTTAAAAGTACGACTTTGTTGTATTTCACCATGTAAATTATGCTGCTGTACATTGTTTACAGAGCTTAGAAGTAACTTAGGAGTTGGCCAACATGAGGAACTTGTATCTTTAAAATGACTGTTTCACAGGGAATATTACAGGATTGGAAAGAAGTTTTCTGGTAAAGCAGCTGAGACGTGTTTGCATCATTCACCAGTTAGTTGGGAGGGTTTAAACTTTATGAACTTCTAAAAATTACATGTAGTTAATGTTTTTCAACTCTGTAGGTAAGATCAGTAATAGTAACCTTTTGGAGAAGAAACAGTAAATGGCCAGTGACTTACTGTCTAAGACTCATCAATGCTTTTAGGTTTGTGTACTCTTAAAAACTGATCATGTTTAATGATAATGACTGATAGTAATTTCTGAAGAAGTAAACAATAGCCAGTATAACATGTTTAGATTAAAAAATAAATCATAGACTCATAGAATTGTTTAGGTTGGAGGGGGCCTTCAAGATCAAGTCCAACCATTAGCCGAACCCTGTCAATTCCACCACTAAACCATGTCCCTAAGCTCCGCATCTACATGGTTTTCAAATACCTCCAGGGATGGTGCCTCAACCACCTCCCTGGGCAGCCTGTTCCAATGCTTTACAACTCTTTCAGTGAAGAAATTTTTCCTAATATCCAATCTAAACCTCCCCTGGTGCAACTTGAGGCCATTTCCCCTTGTCCTATTGCCTGTTACCTGGGAGAAGAGACCAACACCCACCTCACTACAGCCTCCTTTCAGGTAGTTGTAGAGAGCAATAAGGTCTCCCTTCAGCCTCCTTTTCTCCAAACTGAACAACCCCAGCTCCCTCAGCTGTTCCTCATAAGACTTGTTCTCTGGACTGTTTGCCAGCTTTGTTGCTTTTGTCCGGATATGCTCCAGCACCTCCATGTCCTTCTTGTAGTGAGGGGCCCAAAACTGAACGCAGCACTCGAGGTGCGGCCTCACCAGTGCCAAGTACAGGGGCACAATCACCTCCCTGCTCCTGGTGGCCACACTATTCCTGACACAAGCCAGGATGCTGTTGGCCTGCTTGGCCACCTGGGCACACTGCTGGCTCACGTTCAGCCGGCTGTCGACCGACACCCCAAGGTCCTTTTCCGCCGGGCAGCTTTCCAGCCACTCCTCCCCAAGCCTGTAGCGTTGCTTGGGGTTGTTGTGACCCAAGTGCAGGACCTGGCACTTAGTCTTTTTGAATGCTATACAGTTGGCCTCGGCCCATCGATCCAGGCTGTTCAGATCACTCTGCAGAGCCTTCCTACCCTCAAGCAGATCGACACTCCTGCCCAGTTAGGTGTCATCTGCAGAGTTACTGAGGGTGCACTTGATCCTCTCGTCCAGATCGTTGGTAATGATATTAAGCAGAACTGGCCCCAAAACTGAGCCCCGGGGAACACCACTTATGACTGGCCACCAGCTAGATTTAACTCCATGCACCACTGCTCTTTGAGCCTGGCCATCCAACCAGCTTTTTACCCAGCAAGGTGTAAACCTGTCCAAACCATGAGCAGCTGGTTTCTCCAGTAGGAAGCTGTGGGAAACAGTGTCAAAGGCTTTGCTAAAGTCCAGGTGGACAACATCCACAGCCTTTCCCTCATCCACTAAGCAGGTCACAGAAGGAGATCAGGTTGGTCAGGCAGGATGTGCCTTTCATGAACCCATGCTGACTGGGCCTGAGGACCTGGTTGTACTGTGTGTGCCGCATGATGGCACTGAAGATGATCTGCTCCATAACCTTCCCGGGCACCGAGGTCAGACTGACAGGCCTGTAGTTCCCAGGATCCTCCTTCCAGCCCTTCTTGTAGGTAGGCATCACGTTAGCTAACTTCCAGTCAACTGTGTCCTCCCTAGTTAGCCAGGACTGCTGATAGATGATGGAAAGTGGCTTGGCAAGCACATCTGCCAGCTCCTTCAGCACCCTTGGATGGATCCCATCCAGCCCCACAGACTTGTGTGTGTGGTGTAGCAGGTCACTGACCATTTCCCCTTGGGTTTTGGGGTTTCTTTCTGCTCTTCATCCCCGTTTTCCTCCTCAAGGGGCTGGGTGTCCGGAGAACAACTCCAGTTACTGTGAAAGACTGAGGCAAGGAAGGCATTAAGTACCTCACCCTTTTCCTCTTCCTTTGTCACTAAGTTTCCCCCTGCACCTAATACAGCATGGAGATTCTCCTTTGCCCTCCTTTGGTTGCTAATGTATTTATAGAAACATTTTTTATTGTCTTTTATGGCAGTAGCCAGTCTAAGTTCTAGTTGGACTTTGGCTCTTCTAACTTTCTCCCTGCATAACCTCACGATATCCTTGTGGTTTTCCTGCCCCTTCCTCCAAAGGACATAAACTCCCTTTTTTCCCCTGAGTTCCAGCCAGAGCTTTCTGTTCAGCCAAGCCAGTGGTCTTCCCCGCCAGCGTGTCTTTCGGCACATGGGGACAGCCTGCTCCTGTGCCTTCAAGACTTCCTCCTTGAAGAGTGTCCAGCCTTCCTGGACCCCTTTGCCCTTCAGGTCTGCCTCCCAAGGGACTCTGCCAACCAGGCTCCCAAAGAGGCCAGAGCAGAAGCCTAAGGTGGCAGTTCTGCTAACCCCCCTCGTTACCTCTCCGAGAATTGAAAACTCCATGCAGTGCTACAAAGCTACAAGGTCTTTTCATGATCGCTGTGTTCAAGATGGCCTCCAGCCATTACATCACCCACAAGTCCTTCCCCATTTGCAAACAGCAGGTCCAGCGGGGATTCTATAAAAATTCACCTTCATTTCCTAACCAGCATAGGGAAATCTTCTTGAGAAATCTATGGGTCTTGTTCATTTAACAGAGGTATTAGTTAGGAGGTCAGCTTGGGACAGTTGTCTCGAGTCAGCTGTTTCGTACCTCAATTTGAATTTGGTCTAGTGTAAAAAGTATGCACCTTTATGCTACATTTTAAAATCATGCTACTATAGTATCATCATTGTGCTAAAACCAGTGTATTAAGAAAGAAAAAAGCCAAGTCTTTTCCACCAAGTAGGAAGAACTAGCTTTGGATCTGATTACAAATCTTCCTGTAATGATGAATTATTTGGAAATGCTTTTCCTGTCATGCAACAGCTGGGAATTGGCAACAACCAGTAAAGAAAATGATCTTCAGGTTTAGTATTATGCTCTGTTATAGTTAACTCCTGCTCTTAGTTTTGTGCTTTTCATGGCTTCTTGTCTGTTGGTAGCTTTATTAATGTTATCATGAAAGTCTTTCATGTATTTTTTGCAAAATCTTACCATATCTAATGTTTTTCTTTTAGGCAGTATGTATAGATGTAGAAAAAAGTGAACGTGTTGTTGAGTCTTTTCAAGCTGATGTAAACAAGTTAAAAAGGCAAATCGCACAAAAGAAAAATGAAAAAGAACAAGAAATAAGTAAGTTGCCTTTCTTTTTTTTCTTTTTGTTTCAGAACCAGATGCTGTAAGGACACAACTTTTTGTGGAATTATTTTGAGTTGTATTCCTGATAGCTCATAGCAAAAGAAAAAAAAAATCACATTGGGAAGGATGTTTCTGTAGGAGTCATTCAGTGTTGGCAAACATAAAACACAGGAGAGAGACAAAGCTGTAGAGAAAGAACGAGAAAGGCAATCCTGGAAATAACACAGGAAAAGATCAGTTGTAGGAAAGGAAAAGTGGAGCAGAGCTAGGAGTGGAAAAGTAAATCTGAATGCTGGAGAGATTCCTTTTGAAGTATTACACAGAAACAGGGTACTGTGTTTACAAGCCAGTAACTATCCATGTTTTTTTGAAATCTTTATTCCCTTTCCCACTCCCCAAACCTATCCCAGCACCGATGAAGTTGGAGTTCAGTTATACCACCGGCCACCAAACAAACTGGGTGAAGCAAAATGAGTGCTGAAGTGATGAACATTGATGTAGGTCATCTGGAGTGTTGTCTAGATGACTTTTGACCTTGTAGCTTTTAGTGGATGTATCAGGTGTTTCACCACGGATTTAGAGGAGACCATCTACAATTTTATCCTCCTCTCCTGCTTCATAATTCCTGGATCCTAATTTAGTCAGCATTTTTTGCGTTATTTGCTGACTTAGTGGTGAACATGATTAGCATTGAAATACCACTCTTCAGCACTGAGCTAAAGCTTCCCAAAAGTCCATTCTGAAGTCATTCCTATCTTCATGAGTACCTGCTAGAAAGTGGAAGAAACTATTTAAATGTGGAATGTTGTTGGAGTTTGCCTGACTGTCAGTGATGATATGGTACTTCAAATATGAATTTCAATTTGTATTAGTTTTAGTTCCATGAAGCTACTGAAATATTGTCCTTCTTGCAGTGTGTTGGGGGGATTCGTTTTGCGGGAAGCTGAATTAGGTAATTCTTTGACTGACTTAAGGCAATGCAGACATGATTGTCGTCTTCTAGTGAAACTCTGAATGCAGAAACTATAATTCTGCTGCATTCTTAAGACCTATATTAGTATCAGGTTGATTCGATCTAAGTTTCCATGGTGCAAATAAGTCCCATTAAAAATCCGCATTTTTAATAGTTGCTTCTGCATTCTGTATTTGTATTACAAATTTTGGTACTATGCATTTAGGACTGGTAGGGAAAGCTGGGAGTATATGTATCTGTGTCTTTTTTTTTTTCTTTTTTGCTGCTCCATAATTTTCTGAATCAGTGAGACCTGTGGTGTGAGCATACAGTGTCCCTCCTTCTGAAAAACTGAATGTGGCTTCAGGAGACTCTAGCTTAGCAGTAGACAAGGTTTTGTGAAGAGCCTGGACCTTTCCAAGGAGACATTGCTGATCTAATCTAGTTTGTGAGTGTAAGGGAAGACTGAAGGTAGAGAGGAGGAGCAGAGAATAGGCAAATGGGAAGTAATACTTTAAAAAAAACCCAATTCATAAGCAAGTTACATATTTCAGCAAACACTGCCTGTTTTTTCCATGTTTTGAAATGATAAGCAAATAACCAAGTTTTGTAATTTTAGCTACGAGATTTTTTTTTATTATCTGTACATCTTGTTATCTAAAGCTGTGTCTGAGACAAGAGGACGGCTTGGATGGGTTAACACCCTAAACTGTGCAACAGGCCCCTCTGCTGCTGTGACTGGGTATTTTTATTTTCTCCAGACAGCAAAGTACTGTCACCACATGAGCATTTTAGAGCAAAGCTCGATCTGTCAGCCCTCTGCTCTTAAGGTTCTTCCTTCTCTGAACCTCAAAGATAAGGTAAAGAGCCAGCATCAGCCACAGACCATTTGAAAGACGGAGTCGCTGCTGTTCCCTGCTTGGCTGTAGATGAAGCAGCCAGGGAATTGCTACTACGCGAGCTAGCAAGAAGCAGAGATGGGTATTTAGTGTGACTGGAGCTGATCCCAGCCCATCTGGCAAAAGATGGGGGAGGAGGAGGAAGAGCAGTCAGCGCTAGCCTCTAAATACTACCAGTGAGATGCAAATGCCGGACTGAAAATTTATGCCAGAGCAGATAATCATGTGAGAGGGCTGAAACGAGAAAACATGCAGCTTGTCTTTCTGCAATATTTTTAGATGTGAGTAGCTAAATACTGAAGCTGGCCTTCTGTTCTCTCGCTTTCCCAATATCGGGAGAACTTCCTTGTTTTTAGGAGTTAAATGTTCCAGTTCATCATTTGGTCTGAGCTGGAGGAAAAGGGAGCGTTTGATTCTATTTCCCGCAGTAGTGTTGTGTGAAAGCTTGTTACTCTTAGAAAGCTTTGGTTAACGGGTTATGACTTTAACACTACAGCATAGAAGTCAGTTGAGACTGTACCTGCCAGATCACTGAAGTAACCTTGTACAGGCAGGGGCCTGTTGTAGGGTACGGTGAGTGCTGTGCGCTTTCCCAGAGGCCAGGAAGTCTCCCACCGTAGTTCTGGTATCGGAGACCAAAAGTAGAGTTCGGTTATGCAGCTCATTCCTCAAACGCTTGACGGAACACGCTCTCTTTATTACTGAGGAGATACCTCGTTGGGGTGATTAAAAGGATTATTCAGCTCTCATCTGGCTTTTTCCAGAAGTATGGTGTGACAGCAAGTAGGGCTGATAACATTTTGTCTATCACCTGGCTGCAAGGCAGCTTTAAATATACCGGTGTCCGTTCTGACAGATGTTTGGAGGTTAATAACCGGTTAGAAACCGGTCGGAAACTGAAGTCTGTCCCAGCGCTTAACAGAACTTCCTGCAAGGAAGTTTCTCCTCATGTCTAATGTATCATACTCTAATTTAAGCTGCCTTCTGCTTACCTTTCCACAGCAGCCTCCTACGTACATGTGAAGGCTTAAACTGTTTCCTCAGTCTTCTCTAATTATCCCAGTTATTTCAGTCTTTCCTCTTCGGTCATGATACCTAGACCTCTAACGAGTCCTTTTCTTTTGTAGAGTTTCTCCAGTTTTTCCCTATTTCTTAAACTGTGGTGTTCAAAATTAGATACAATATTCCAGTTGTAGTCTTAACCATTACAGTACATACTGGAATAATACTTACCTGTTTCTCAACAGCCGAACACACTTAATGCTTGTTGATATTTATAGTTCACATAACAGTAAACCCATGTTTCTTTTCTGCAGAAGGATGTAACCGTTCCTCATTTTGCCATTTGGGCGGTTCGTTATGCCTGTGCATGCCTTCCATAAATTATTTTCCACATCATCTCATTTAAGATCCCTTTGAAATTCCCGATTCTGATACCCCGTTACACTTGCAGCTATGACTAGCATAGTACCATCTGTAATTTTAATAAGCGTGTGCCAGTTAAATTCCTTTGTTTAGGTTGTTAATGTGAGTATAGTTCCAGTGCTGAGCTGTGGGAGCTTCATCTTGAATCGTCTCCAGTGTGACTGATGCCCATTGTAACTGTTCTTTGAGCAGTTTTTCAGCTGTGTTTTTGATCCTCACAGTGTTTAGGTTACTGTCTGTTCATTATGGAACACAGAGATGCTGGGAATTCCTTAAAGGCGAGGCATATCCGTGGGTTTTCACAGAATCACAGAATAGTAGGGGTTGGAAGGGACCTCTGTGGGTCATCTAGTCCAACCCTCCTGCCGAAGCAGGGTCACCCAGAGCAGGCTGCACAGGACCTTGTC
>Ga0065711_1037955_pt1 | contig 19310 bp, 16 predicted proteins | sample Hoacrofraction12_FD_59098 | JGI IMG/M metagenome (GOLD analysis project Ga0065711, IMG submission 59098) | Hoatzin crop microbial communities from Cojedes, Venezuela - Epithelial fraction 12 v2 (version 2) | ecosystem: Host-associated > Birds > Digestive system > Esophagus > Crop | place...
GGGTAGGTTTAGGCTGGATATAAGGAAGAAATTCTTTACAATGAGGGTGGTGAAACACTGGAACGGGTTGCCCAGAGAGGCAGTGGAGGCCCCATCCCTGGAAACATTCAAGATCAGGTTGGACAGGGCTCTGAGCAACCTGATCTAGTTAGCGGTGTCCCTGCTCGCTGCAGGGGGGTTGGACTAGGTGACCTCTAGGGGACCCTTCCGACCCAAAACTTTCTGTGATTCTATGATTCTATCCCCAGGCGCGAGGCAGGCGCTGGCGCTGCGGGTGCCCGAGAGCCTTCCCCAGCGCTCTGCCACGGCAGCCTGCGAGTCGCGCGGACGTCCCTGATCTGAGTGCAACCTGGGAGTCCAGTGCCGAGGAATAGCCCTCAGCCAACTCAGCCTGGCCTCCGCTGTCTGTGGAAACCGTGTAGTTTTGGTTTTTGCTGTATGGTGAATAGAGCTGCCTGCTAGAAGAAAAAGGGAGAGCAGGACTGCGGCACTGGTTTCCTTTTGTGTGGCTTTGGGGTGGTTTTACCCCCATTGCGTGGGCTGGGCTGGCTGAGGGGAACAGCCCCGGGGAGGCAGGGTGTGGTGGGTGAGCTTTTGGCTCTGCGCAGCTGGCTGGGTGTATTTTGGACTAGAGGGGGCAGGGGTTGGGACAGTGTGCTGCAAGGAGCAGTGTTGCTGGGCTGGGGGTGACGAAGCCTAGCTGGATCCTTGCCATCAGTTCCTGGTCCCACTGTTGTGGAATTTTTGGTTTCAGCAGGAACGGGACAGTTCTCTGCATCCTTGCTGTAGACCTGAGCTATTAGAAAAGTATCACGGTCATGCAGTCTGGCTGATGGCTTTGGCTGCCCTTTCTTATCACGTTGGACATTCTGTTGCTCTGCCTTTGTGTGCGCTCTATCTTGGGAGGAAGAATAGGATACTAATGCCAGGCGGTAGCGAGCGGCCTGGCTGAGAGGTCAGCTTGATTCTGCTTTGCCCTTTGAAAGCTCGTGACTGGAGCTCTGTTACGTGTGGCCAACCCCTCTCCTTATCAGCAGCTCGCTGCTGCTGCGTGATAGTGGTGCCTGCTAGGGAGAAAGAACGGAGCCTGTTTGTTCTCTGTGTAAGGAAGATGTTTTTCCCGTATAATTCTCTCGCAGCTTTGTACTCGAGCTCTTGTCGGTGTGACAGGCAGATTGAATTCTGTCCCAGAAGAGATTTAGGAGGTTGCGGTGGTTCACAGTTGATGATGATGTTCTGCCCATGCACTGTGAAGTTTTTCCCTACCCTTTCCCAGCTTTTTTACAAATCAGGTAGAATTTTTTTGTGGTGGCAAATGTGAACATACTTGTCCTTGCCGCTACTGAGATGCAGTGGTGTTTCGGAGGAAGAGAACGGAGCAAAATTATTAACAGAAAATCATTCTTGGTGGTGTCAATTCAGAGAATTGAGCAGCTGGAGGAAAGAGAGAGAAGTCTGGAATATGAAGGTTGTTTGATGGAACCTGTACTAGAACTAGGATTTTTCAACCTAGATTTTGCCACCTGAGCACAATGTTGATCTTTCCAGGTCTGCACGTGTCTATTTAATGTGACGTCTGTTGCGCAGCAGAGCATACGGCAGTTGCAAAAGAAAAATCCCAGCTCAGCGAGTATTTGTCAGCGTGGGTGAATCAAAGGGAGGGTTTGGTAGCTGAGGGTGGGATGGTCCCCTTGCCCCTCAGGAGACCTGAGCAGAGTCTCAGCCTCTGAAGAGAAAGAAGAGTGTGTGGCCGAGAGTCTCGAGCGGTTTGTGGGGAAGGTGCTGCTGAACTCTGAAAGCTGCACAGATGACACAGGGCTGTGCTGATTCTTTCCGGCTGGTGAGTCACCCAGAACCTGGCAGGGAAAATACCTTCTGAGTCCTGTCACGGAGCCCGGCAGTTTTTGCCATGCCAGCCAGGACTAAGGTCAAACAGGGAGATACTTTTATTTGGGATGAATCCCGGGCTGACTGTAGCACACAGACTGCTGGAGCGCTGTCTCTGGCAATGTGCATCTGAAAGCTGCCAGCTGATTGAGATGATTTTTTTTCTGAGTCTGGGTGTCATCTGTGACCACTTCTTTGGGGAGTGCCAGGAGAAGTGGCAGGACCTTGTGTTTGCATTCAGCTCATAGCAAGGCAGGTGCCCTAACGGTGAGGGCTGCTGTGTTAGGGTGGGAAGAGGAGAGGGTTTGCACAAGGTGGTATGTTGAATCAGGAGCAGGCTTAGTAAGGTAAATCAGGTGAAAACTCAAGTGTTACTAAATCCTGCTCTGAACTACTGTGTGCCATAGTCCGCCTAAGCCTCCAAGGTGATCCTGGAACCAACAGAGGGATGAGCTGCTGCTGTTTCTGCCAATATGACGCCTACCAAAGCGGCTGTGAAGCACGTGGAGTTTTATGGATGACAGGGCAGAGTTTCCCTCTAATTTCAGGAGGGACAGTTAATTTTGCAGCAGTGTAGGGCCTGGGGGTGGACAGATGGCAGAAAAGACGTGAATGTTCTCTCAGGGAAGGCAGTTCAAAAAAGTTTCATCAGGGGAATGGGAAGTTCTGCCTTGTCGTCTTTCTGAGGGGTGGGAGAGGCGTGAGGTAGGGCTGGGAAAAGAACCGGGTGCCACGGCTCTTCTGGTTCTGACCATAGCTCTCTGCTGCCCGAGAGTCTGACCTTAGGAAACCTGTTAGGTAGGGCTGCCTCTGGTGCTGGGTTTGTAAGCTACCAGTGGCGATGCTGGTCTGTGTCTGAGGAGTGCAATGCAGTTGGGACTGGTGGATGTAAAGGAGTTGGAGAACTTTACTCTCACGGGGTTTTAGAAAGGTGCTGTCTTTTCACAGCCTTACTGTTCTGCTGAAAATCAGAATAGTTCTGCTGTCTTGCAGAGGGCTAGAAGAAAATTGCTGAATCTTGGCTTTTGCCAGTCGTGGGTTTGGAAGATAAAGAGTCTGTACAGTCCCATCAGATGAAAGTATGTGAGGCTCTCCCTGCTCTCAGACTGTGGGGTTGGTAGCAGCAACAGGTTTCAGGTAGGGTCCGTAATTTTTTCTTTGCAGTAGTTGAAATTAAATCATTGACTGTAACTTCTTGATCTTGGGAGCTAGAAAGATGTCATGTTCTGGTACAGGAGTGTTTCTGTCTCCATCCAATGATGCCATGTATTGCTGCTGAGTCTTGATTTCGTCCATGAATCTGCCAAAGCTAAAAAAAAAATCACAACATTTAATCCAGCGCAGTATTACACTATTTTGAAGGTGCTTGTTACTCTGATACAAGATAGTGTTTTTTGTACGGTCTGCTGTAATGGCTGTGTGCAGAGTAGGGGCAGGTGGCGTTGCATTGTGTAATACAGCCTTTCTGATGATGACAATTTGCTGTAAGCAGCAGGAAGCAGTTATACAGGGGCCTAATGGCAGGGAGGTGTTTTTCAGCTCTGACTCACAACTGATTTAATGTTGCTTTTTGTCTCTGCTGTGGTTGTCTTGCCCTGTGTTTGACGTGGACCAACAGGAAGGCAGGATGTTCCAGGCCACAGTGTCTGCGATGACATTCTCCGTGTCTGACAACATCACACATTCGACTGCCCTGGTGACAGCACTGGATAATGTGACAACTTTGACCCCGACAACAACGCAGGCAATCAATGACACCAACATCACTGTGCCGCACAAGTGCCTATTGTTGCTCTATGAGGACATTGGGAAGTCCAGGTGAGACGGAGGAAATGGGACCACGGTCTGACCCCAGCTTGCTTTCTCAGGGTTTGGTTGAGAAGGGACTGGGGTTGGTGCCTTCCCTTCCAGATGCTGAAGAACAGGAAAAAAACGTGGTTTATTTACTTTTTGCAGAGTCCGCTACTGGGATCTTCTGCTGCTGGTTCCCAATGTGCTTTTCTTTATGTTTCTTCTCTGGAAGCTGCCCTCTGCCAGGGCCAAAATCCGGGTCACTTCCAGCCCAATCTTCACCACATTCTACATACTAGTGAGTACTTCTCTGCTTTTGAACTGATGAGTGAGCATTTTTTTAGTACCGTTCATGACCATTATCACTGAACTAGTGGAGAGAGAGCCTAGACCAGACATCATAGGGATAAAATCTATTTTTAGTTGAAGGTGTACTACAAGGAGTACACAGATACTTTTTTTTTTTTTTTCCCCTTCTTCACGGTCTGAATTCTGCTTTTCATAGATGCTAGGACCATATCTGCTGGATTTGGGTGGATTTTGTTCTCCTGGGGTGATTTTTTTTTTTCTTTTTTCTTCTTTTGTTGCTTTGTTGTCTTACACTTGCTTTGCTCCTTGTGGTAAGCAGCATGTGACACAAAACCAGCTTCTCACTGAGGTAGTGAAAGTGAAATAGTGGACAATAACTTCTGTAAAGCTGTTGGTCATAAGCTGTACAAAATGGTGATGTGACAGGGTTCCCATTAGTCTAACAATGTTAGTTTGTTTCCCATCATATCGAAGTGGCTGCTGACTTGACGATCTTCTTGATACTTCTGAAATTGGAAATGGAATATATAGGCAGTACAGTTACAGTTCTCAAACATCAAAGAGCTTGTCTGTTCTCTCCCCAGTTTAAAAAGGCACAGGCAACTTCTGATCACGTTAAGGTAGTCTTTTTAGTAATCTCTGAACATCATACCTCTTAACTGTGATACTGCTCACAGAGCATGGTAAATGCAGCTAAGGACCTACCTGAATTTGTTTTTGAATTTGTTTTTAATGGAATTCAGAAGGTTTATCATAGGTGCTTTTCTATATCCTGACTTGCCTCAATGCAGAGCATAATGTGCTTGCTGATCCTCAGCGAGATTAGTACAGGTTGTAGAAGTAAATGTGTGTTTGAATTGAGTTAGATGGGAGGCATCCTTCTTTGGGCTGCATAGAGGTACTGGCATGGCAAAACCCAAGAAGCAGCAAAACCAAATCTGAGCTAGTAGCCTCAGCTGAATCTTTGGTGGAAGTCTTGTTGGCTTGTGCACAGTTTTGGATAACCAAGAATGCATACAAAGGCCCCGAACTTTAAAAAATATTACCAGCCATTTCCAGTCTGGGTTTAAATCTGCCTTCATACTTTCAGTGATACATATGGCACAGTAGGAAGTTCATGCCAAAGGCTTTGAAAAGCAAAACTCCTGATAAACTAAAGAGTGAACTGACTTCATGCTGTTGACATTTTCAAAACAGAGTGAGAAGCAGAAAGTGATGAAACAGCCTTAGAGGAAAATGCTTTCATTCAGTTTCATCTTCTGGAGTGTGTTACTGACAAGTGAGGGTGGAAGTGTGTTCTATGAGGGTTTCCTTTCAAACGGCTGTTTGTTGTGTCTTGAAGGAATGCTTTCTTGTGGACTCGGTGATTAAAGCTAAGTTAATAGATGGAGAAGAGTCTCTACTTAGAGAGGAAGCAAAAAGGGTGTATTTTCCTCTCCTATGAGTTGTTGCTGCTCTAGAACACCATTATATTCAGGGACCCATTTTTGTCAGTGTTTTATCCCAGAGTTTTCCACCCCAGGAGGGAGTGTTGTATTATTCTTCTTTCATGCCATTTGTATCCCATCCTCCTCTAAGGAGGAAATATTCAGCTGTAGGTGGCTTATTGGTCATTTCTATTCTCCAGCCCCCTTGGAATCAGTTTGGACTCTCTTTGTTCTCTGATAGATTTAGCTGTCTCATACCTGCATCGTTAGAATTAGCCTGTGACTCGGAGAATTTTATCTGGAAAAAATCTGCTTGCTTAGAGGGTAAGTCTGCACAGCGGAGGGTAGATATGTCCAACTGAGCTCTTAATTGCATAGTATGGCTGTGACAGCACAGGAGCTGGTAAATTAGCCTTGCTGAGTGCCGTGCTGTCATGCTTAAATGGTACGAGCTGACTTTGGTATCTTTGTTGCACTGTGCAGCAGGGTAGGATGTTTTAAAGTTGTTGACTGCAGCTGACTTTTCCTCTGCATACCTGAGCGTTGTCAGTGTTGAGTGAAAGAACTGCAGATTTTAGTTTCCTCACAGGTCTGAAGTGTGGTAGTTGGTATTGAGTGGCTTCTGATATCTGATGCAGTTGGTTTATTCAGTCACTCTGAGTGTTTGATTTTGTAATTTGGGGGGGATATGCGATTTGTCTGGTTTTTCTCCTCCTTGCCCCAGTGGCCTAGAGTGTGTTTGCCTGTGACAGTACTGTTCTAAGGAGTGGATGAGGACCTCTTCAAAGCTGTTTAATCTGACAGTGGAGGATATTTGTTTCTTGCTAAATTCTAAGCCAGCACTCCTTCATTTAACAGGCTTGAGGAATCTTCTTTGGGAAATTAACTCCAATCTGCTACAGGAAACCCTTAGTACCCATGATCAGGCTTGAAAGCTGACCTGGAAATGGTGTTCCAAAAGGGTTTCTGGTCGCTGCTGTGTATGTGCCTTTTGACATGAGCTTAATTTTGCTATCTTTTTGTGCAGGTATTTGTGGTGGCTTTAGTTGGTATTGCCCGTGCTGTTGTCTCCATGACTGTGAGTGCCTCTGACGCTGCCACAGTTGCTGATAAGGTAGGTACAACACTGGTTTTAGAGGCTCTGCTTCGTGCAGTTCTGGTCACAGCAATCTGCTACAGCTTCCCTTTTATGTGCATACAGGAAGAATGTGGGGTTTTGGAGTACTCGTAGCTATGTGTACTGCGGAATCCTGTTCTGATAGCTGTATCGAAAAGGTCACAACATCCAGGGCTGTAAAACAATGGACTTCCTAAAATAGATGCACAAATAGTGGCAGTAAAACTTTCCTGTTGCAGGGATGGAATGACTCTGCTTTGCAAGAACTAAACATTCGTGTACCTTTAGTGGATAGGCAAGACCTGGCCTTTGTTACTCTTGCCGTATTTGAGTGGCTCTTTGAAAAAAATATTCAATTCCTTTGTATTGAAAGCAAATAAAACCAAATTCCCTTTTGAGGCTGATATCTGAACGTCCTTGTAGCCACTCTGAGCAAAGGGCGAATGCTTAGCAAACAGGAAATAGCTTTGTGCGTGCTGTTCCTTTGTAGTCGTTTGACTTGTAGCAGAATATTACCTAAAACAAAAAGCTCTGTCGTTCTGGAGCTGTTAGAGGAAGAAGAGCCACCTGCAGTGTACAGGTCTTCTGGCTTTATTCTCTGCTGGGGTCAGTGTAGTTCTTTTGCTTTTCGCTTTCATGTTACCTGTCAAAGCATTGCAATGCACTGCTTGTTGTGAGTGGCTGGATGTTTGTAGCATTTGCATTCACCTCTGTTGAACAGATGTAGGTCCAGGACTTGAATAATAGAGAAAAAGTGAGAAGGTGCTTTTCTTCAGCTCTCTTGGTATTGCTGCTCAGTGTGCCTTGCTGGGAAGTCATGCAGTAAGACAGACACTCTGTCAGTTTTTTCCTGTAAACACATGTTCTATAGTGTCTGTTGTGTTTGTTTTATTTTCTCTTTCATATATACGCATACACACACATGCATGTGCGCACACACTATTTTCTGAGATTAGAAGTGTCTCATCAAATGCCTCTTAAAATACTGTGTATCTTCAAGAGAGTGTCATTCAGTGTTCAGAGGAAAAGAATTGATAAGCTGGAATTCAGGTTCTTGTTCTAGGTTTGGCACTGATTTATTGGATGACTACCTGGAAAGTTGCCTCACCTGCTGTTTGTTTTGGCCTTGTTTCACCAAATAAAACATGGGAATGAAAATAAACTGGAAGTGAGAGGGCTTTAGAGTTGAATATGCGTAGATTTCAGGACCAGTAGCTTTGGAGGAGTGCAGAGTACTGATTTTATTCAGTCATAACTGTACTGCAGAATCTCCTGCTTTAAGAACTGGCCCGGTTTAATCTACTTTTAAGGTGGTCTTGGGTTTGTGCTTCTTGGGAGTACAGCAGAAAGAACACATCCAAGACAAGTGACAGATCCTCAGGTGTGGCAAACCATGGCCGCTTCCTCTCTTGGTAGGCATGCTATTTGCTTGCTCCACACAACTGTTCTGTTTCACAGGCATGGACAGGGCTTGGAACAAGCATATAGTTAGCATCCCTACAAAGCATGAGGGAGGTTTGTGGAAATGACCTGCTTCATTTGGAGGCTGCCATCCTCTGGAGCAGAGAGTGGAGTTTTGCTGTATAACTTCTGACTGATTCCTGGCTCTGTCTAATCATGTTTGTCTGGTTTCTGTTATCCCTCAGATCCTGTGGGAGATCACAAGGTTCTTCCTTCTGGCGATTGAGCTGAGTGTGGTGATTCTAGGCCTTGCCTTTGGTATGTGTCAGGAGGTTTTTGAGTGCATTGAATGCCTCCTATTCCCTTCCTTCCCACAAAGGCTGCATCTGTAAGTTTGTGGAGGTGCACGTTCTATAAGATGAAGGAGCTTTAAAATAAAGACAAAGGACAAATTTGGCAGCTTTAGTCAGAAATGTCTGAAAGCCTGGTTATATTTACAGATCTATGGCTTGTGCAATTTCAGGATTTATATGTGCTTTGTTTGTCCTGCATGCATGTGGTGAAGAAGTGTGCAGCTTAGGTGAAGAAGACTTATACAAAGATCAACTGTCTGATCTTTGCTTCAACCCCCTTTTATTTAAGATGGTCCCTTTGGGGTTCCTTCTATCCCCTCCTTGGTTGGTTTGGTTCCATCCTGGCTTCATTCAGCTGCTTTAACTGTACCTGCCATCTGTACCTCTGCTTTTTTCAGCTGTATGAGTGAAAATGCTGTTTGGAGCACCTCTCCATCTGTGGGTCAGAGGTAGAGGAGATGTTGCATCTGGCAGTGGGAGATCTGAGCACCAGTTCTTTCATCTTTTGAGGGCTCATAGAATAGTTTAGGTTGGAAGGAGCTCCTGGAGATTGTCTGCTCCTGCATATTCCAGTGCAGATTCCTCTAAATTTTGTAAACTGTTATTCCCTGCTCTAACCCAGTCTCCCACCAGCTTTTTTTCCCCAAGAAGAAACTTTACAGCATCTCAGTGTACATGGTACTGGAGTAATTCCTCACTCCTTTTTTTTAAATTTTTTTTTTTTTTGTAACTCCAGTGGAAGGACTTAGTTGCTTTCTGTATGTTAGTGTGGGCAGAAGGAATGCAAGTTAAAACCTGTTGTTTTGTAAGTATTATTTTGTCTATGAAAGGCTCAGCTCTCCAAACAGGGAAGCAGTTTCTAGTGATTGAGTGAAATTTGACCTTCCCTTGAAGGCCTCTGGAAATACAGATGTTTTCCTGTTTTGGTTTTGGAGAGAAGTGATTTTGACCAGGGCTCTGGGATCACATCCTGAGTCACTTCTGTGTTCCTTAACTCCAGGTCACCTGGAGAGCAAGTCAAGTGTGAAACGTGTTCTGGCAATCACTACAGTGCTGTCTCTGGCATATTCTGTCACCCAGGTGAGTACATTAGAGCACAAGGATTAATCTTTGCAAGAGAGGGACTTTGCTTGGAGTTAGGCGGTTTGGTGTGGGACTCCTGTCTGGAACATGGCAGCTTTGCTCTTTGAGTAAGGTTTTGGGGGAAGGCCGGATGCCTGTGGCGATGTGTGAGGATCCACAGAGCATGCACCAGACTATATCTCCCTGTCCTCTTCGTGGCAGGAATGGCTCAGCCAAGGTCACTGAGTGAGATGAGGTTTAGACGAATTGCCTTGTTTAGTGAATCTTGGAACAAGAGTGAGTTTTTCCACACCCGAACCACAAGTTTTGAATCTACCTCAAGTGACATCAAAACTAGACGGAGAGACCAGAGGTGTGCTTGCCAGACTAGGGCAGTGCAGTGGGCCTCTTGTCTCCTGACTCTTTGAGAGCTGAGAGCTCCTGCTTCCCTTCAGACTAGCAGCTGGCTTGCTAGCTGAATTTATTGGCTGTGTCTCCATCTCTCTGAACAATGCAGTATGTGTCTGGATGAGTTGTTCTCCTCGGTATGTAAGTGGTCAGCCCTGTGTCTCTACTTGGGGCAGCACCAGAACAACACACAGATCTTTGTTCTGTGCCCAGGCTCTTGCTTGCGAAGGCAGTGACCTGATCATTGCCACATGATAACGCTGAAGGAGCCTCATTAAATATCGAGTGTTTGAGCTATATCTGGGTTCAGTAGTGCTTACAAGCACTTTTCTCTCCCCGCTGTCTGTATGGTAGTTTCTGTTAATAGCATTTTTCAGAAATTCAGGTGAATGAGACAATGTTCTTTCCCAGCTCTTGCACAAGCGTAGCCTTTTATATTCTGCATGTTTCAGCAGGAAAGGTCTACTTTAGAGGCAGAAATGGAAATGGAACTCTGTCTATTTCAGACAGACAACTGCTTGCATCCCCTGTCCCTTCATTTGGTCTCTCTTCTGGAATGTCATTGATGCTGGTTTCCTTCAGATGCAGGTTCCTGCTGCTTTTTTTCCCTCACTTCTTGTTTTCAGTTTCTTCCTCTTCTCCCGTGCGAGCTTAACTTGATCAAAGCAGAAAAGTAGTTGGGTCTTAGGTGGCAGGGTCAGCTGTTGTCTGAACGTCTTCAAACACAGTCTCCTTTATGCTGACACCCACTCTAGTGAGGATGCTGCCTATAACAGAATCTTGTTGGTGCCACGTCTCTCCTAGGGCACTCTGGAAATCCTGTATCCTGATGCCCACCTCTCAGCAGAAGACTTCAACATCTATGGCCATGGAGGGAGACACTTCTGGCTTGCCAGCTCCTGTTTCTTCTTTCTGGTAAGTACTAGGCGTGTTATGCACTCTGATAGCTGCTTTATATTTTCTAAATGGGGCAAGGGGGATGATTTGTGTATAATAAGGCTCTAATCCCCCTCCTGCCTGAATACAGTGCAGCACTGGTGCTTCTTATGGGGCAGGGAAGCTGAGGCAATAAAGGTGTGGTGGGGGTGGCATATGCTGTGGCAGCTGAATTCCTGCTGAACTCGGATGTTCTTCACTCCCTTGTTTCTCAAGTACCAGCCTTTTTCTGCTGATGGGGGTGAGGTGTGGGGCCTTCGCATCTCCACCATCTGTGCTGGGTTTAATATCAGGGGTTTGTGCCTCTGTCCCGAGACGTCTAGGGAGTGTGTCACACTGCACAACATCCCTGCACAAATTGTTGAGGTCAGTTGCCAAGCATCCATGGAACAGTTCTTTGTCTCAACAGGTCTATTCCTTGGTGGTGATTCTTCCGAAAACTCCTCTGAAGGACCGGATTTCTCTGCCCTGTGAGTGACTGTAGTGTGTTCCATGGTATAGATGGAGACAGCGCCAGTATAAAATATAGGTGGGAGTAAGGGGTTCCTGTATATGGCTGTGCAGATACTTCCCACCGTCTCAGGGTACGGATACATGGAAAAAGGCTGAGAAGTTATCCCTGGAAAAATAGTATGTTGTGCCTTTTGGAGAGCAGAGTAAGAGTAATTACATTGCTACTTCAGTAGCTAAACAATTACATTAAGAAAACAAGATTTACTGCTTGGTTAATGATATGGATGTAATGTAAATATATAATCTTGGGAGAGCTGTAAGAAATGACTTCTTAATAATAGCTTCCTTTGAAATGAATGTATGCTGTTGAAGTGTACATGCTGGTCATCCCCTGGGAAAGAAAGGCTAATTGGGAGCTATTTAATAATTTTTATTTGGGCATTTCCTTTATTAAGATGCTTCTCTGATTTTTCTTTTTGTTGCAGAATATCTGCAGTTCTTGAATGGGGAGAGAAGCTGTTACTAAGATGTTTGCATTGGGCTGTTCTCTCTCTCAGCAGTGTTGGCATCTGTGTGTGGGTACCCTGGGGGAGTGGATGCCACAAGCTGGTGGTCCTGGGCCTGGCCTGTCCAGTGTACCATGCTGCCCCTGTCCAGGTCTCCTGGGCAGTTTTGTTACTGCTGTACATTGGAAGGGCACAGCTTCTGGTTCAGCTGTGGGGTTTTTGTTTGTTTTTCTTATGTTCAGTTATGTGGCTGACACTGGTTCCCAATGCTTGCCTATAAAATCTTTGCATGTGTTGCCATGACCATGTGTTTTCAAAACCCATCTTGTGTGTGTGTGTATACACATGCAGGAGGGTATGGGTTAGTCCACTATACCTCCATCCAGCATGGAACAGGAAAATGCAGCCTTAGTTCTTCATGAGTTCTTGAACAGGCAAGATGGTGATACGCTTCTGTTGGGTTTGTCATCTCCATCAAACAGATTTGCACTGGAGCGGTGCTTATGAGTTTGAGCTTCATCTGTGTCCATGTCTTTTCCACAGCCAGGAAGAGTTTTTATGTTTATGCTGGAATTCTGGCACTGCTGAACCTGCTGCAGGGCCTGGGCAGTGCCCTGCTCTGTGTGGATATTATAGAAGGACTGTGGTATGTATCCTGGGGGAGGAGGTCTGCAGCCCAGTTTCTTGTGTTGCTTTTGACTGTCCTTCAACGCTGCCCTTCCCAAGAAAACAAACTTATGCTGTGTTCCTAAGGAGGAATAAAGCTGTTGGTTCTGTTTTGTGCCAAAAGACCTCTACGTGGTCAGGAAGCTCACAGTGGAGAGGTCTGTGGAGCTGCATGCTCTGCGGTGGTCTTGAGGTGGTGAGTGAGAGTAATAGTTTGAATCCACTGATGCCTGGCCATTGGTTTGTGTTTCATATGTAATAAGAGAGGACACAGTCTATTTGCTAGAAATAGCATGGAGATACCCTTATTCATATCTGGAGTCTCATTCTGCAGGGCTCAGTGTCACTTCTGTGAGTCAAAATTGGGAGTGCTGAGACTGTGCTCTTGGTCAGTCCTTGGGTCTTGGCATGGTTCCCTCTGAGTGTCTGGGAGCAGCGTCACATGGTGATGGCAATGTTTGTTACTTTGCATCAATCTGAATTTGTTTAGCACAATGCCTTTCTTGTCCTCTGCTTGGACACTCTGGAGGGAAATTGGATCCTGCTGGAGGGATGTGACTGGTGTTGTCCAGCTGTATTGTGCTTGAGTGCTCAATTCCTTCATGTTGTCTTTTGCCGTTGACAGCTGTGTTGATGTTACCACGTTCCTTTACTTCAGCTTCTTTGCACCTCTCATCTATGTGGCATTCCTGAAAGGCTTCTTTGGGTGAGTAGCCAGGAACAGGAGTTTAGTAGGTACATATTGTTATATAATCGTTTTGCACTCAGGTTCTTCCCATCTGTAGAATAAAGGCAGTGACTAGAATGCCAGTTAGGGAACCAGTTTTTAATTTCTGGCCTTGTGACCCAGGGCTACTCACTTCTCTCCAAGACTTCTTTATATGCAAAGTAGAGCTGATGGCTATATTCCTCTCAGACATTTATGAGGATCACTTCTTCAGTGTCTGCATCCTGTGCAGTACAAAGTTTTTCTGCTGAAGTCTTTAATTAAATGGTTAGCGAGAGATTGAGTCCCGAAAGATTAGATGGTCTCCTGGGTGGGTTTTGGGGTAGGTTTGTAGGAAGGAGCTAGGGGCTGGGTAACTTTGGCTGTGGACTCCCCTGCAATGGGCCCAAGGGAAAGGTGCTCGGGAGTGTGATTCCTGGGTCGGGGTTGCCGCCGTGTGGCCACTCAGAGGAGATGCAGCTTTGTAGGAAAACCCGAGTGTTTCAGTGTAGGCTTTAGCTTTTATTGTCCATAAGCAAGAAACAGCAAGCTTTAAAATAACTAAGAACGTAAAGTACTCCTAAAACATCAAAATGTGCCTCTACCGCCTTCTGAAATCAGAGGGCAGCAGTGTCTGGAGTCAGAGATGGAAACTGCCTATCCACAAATGTTTGTATTTTGATTTTCCTGATGAGCACAGATGGAACTTGAGGTAGACTCCTGTTCTGTTGGTGCCAGTAACCAGGCTGCTGTGGACTCCAGTGGTGTTTGGATGCCTTTGGCTTCAGTAATTCAGAACTCTCAAAGATGAGAACACTTTTTCCCCACTGGAGTGAGGATTCTGCCACTTTTATTTCTCTGATGTGACTTAGTCCAAAGCTACATTTGGCATTATTTTATGGCAGTTACTCTGCTAGGTATATTTCAGGACTGAAAGCTAGTGTGAAGGGTTCTTAGGGTCCGAATACACAATTTCTTAGCGCTGCTGAGTTAAGGATAAGTGGGTGTGATACTACATTGCTTAAGCACATATTTTAAATCTTTAATCTCTCCAGGTCTGAACCGAAGATCCTTTTCTCCTACAAATGTCAGGTGGATGAACCTGAGGATGTGGATGTGCACCTACCCCACCCTTACGCTGTTGCCAAGAAGGAAGGAATGGATTCTGGGTTCTACTCGAGCACCCAGATTGACACCACAGCCTACCTGGATGACGTGGCCTCTATGCCGTATCATGTGGGCAGCATCAACAGCATAGACAGTGACCGCTGGAAAGCCATCAATGCCTAAGGCAGGGCTTCCCGCTTCACACGATGCCTCGTTCCTTTCCTTCCAAACTCCCTGATGCCACAGCTGTTAGGATGTCCATTGGAAATCTGTCCTTGGCTATCTGCCATGGCTGTCCTCTCTTCCTTACGTTTTCTGAAACCTATGGTGGAACTAAGTTGGCAGCCCAAATCCTGTTGGAAAGAACATTTTCTGTCGCTGCCTGAGAACAATGTAGAACAGTTTTGTTCATAAACCTATAAACACTGAACCTTGCTGATCCTCCATGTTCCAGATGTGAATATGACCCAGAAGACAGGCCTGACTGGCACCTCTTCCTGTTCAGTGACTGAAAGCACTTGTCTGCCAACTAGGGGAATGGCATTTAGCGATGCGCGTGTTGATTTGACTGCTGTATTGTACATATATAGAAAGAATTTGGTGGTTGAAACCAAAGATGGTCTTCCTGGGCTTCTTGAAGCAGCATGGTTGCCTGGGTCTTGTCATAATGCAACAGCAGAGGTGCTGATAGCAGTGTCTGAAGAGGGAAGCTGGTCAGCTGGGCTTATCTCTGGTTTCAGCTGATACTGATGAAAATCATGAATTACAGTTGCTAAGGGGTAAAAGGAGTGTTCTGAGTGTGTGGGAAGGAGAAGAGAGGTATGAAGAGGAATGAACTGTTCTTTTGCCCTGGTAACATTTTGGGGGGCCCATGACTGGCAGCATAGATGTGAACAGGCTGAACACGAGGGAGACAGAAGGTCAGACAGTGCTGCGGTCCAGCTGAGCTGAAGTAGCTGTGAAGCAGTCTATGGAGGCTGTACCACTGTGCCTCTGAGCTCACAGGAAAAATCTAAGTAACAACACTGAATCAGGGCTGAGTTTTGAGAATAAAGCCCGTGAGGTAGGTGTGTTTTCCTTCTGCACCCTGCTTCGTGGCTCTGGAAGGGTCTTGGGGAGTGCTGTGAAGGAGGAAGCTGACTCTGCAGATGAAGGCTCTGGAGATGTTCAGGTGCTTGAGGCAGAGCAGAAGCCTATGATGAGTCCAACCTGTGTGTATTTAGTGACTGGAGACTCCAATGCCATAGGTGTGCTAGAACCAAGCTGGCTGGTGTTCTAAGTTGGGAAGCAGGTGGGAGATGGATATGTTTTTCTGACAGTATTGTCTTATGTTGCAGTTCAGATCCCCAGACTTCTGCTGGCCTGAATAGGTTTTATGGCTTGATATGTTGAAAATGCTTATGTGCATGTGGAGCGTGGTTCATTTAAAGACTATCTGGAACTTCTTGTTAACCTCCTCTGTGCTGGAAAAGGGATTACTGTTGTCTGAGCTGTCTGGCACTCAGTTTCAAGACATCGTGTTCCAATCCAGGGACTGTTCAGCTGAAACATGCAGCATCAGGCTGGTTTCTGGAACATACTGTGCTCTCCACGGATGAAGAGGTATATTCCTCTAGCTTTGGGGGTGCTTTCCTACCTGAGTCCTCCAGGTATGCAGAGATCTCCTGTCAGCAATAGCAACTTTCCATTAGAGATGGTAGAAAGAGGGAATTTGAAACGTTTGGGGACTGTGTGAATCTCTTGCCGCAACTCGCTGCTCTTCCTGAAGAATATTGAGGTAAGAGTCTCTGGGAAATCGTCATGCAGGGTGCAGTGTGGAGGTGTTAGTTTGGATCATGAGCAGGTAGGGGAAAGCATTTGCTACCAGGTGTTTCCACCATAGGGAAAGTTTGGGTAAGAACACAAAGTTCATATTGGCTGCCAAAACTATGCAGGCCCTTTGCTTACCTTTTTTTGTTAATGAGCAATGCAGCCTCTCTGTTCTGCCTGTGGACTTCGCCCTGCAGGCCTCTAAGTAGCACTGGCACCTTGAAAACAACCCTCCCCCCCCTTTTTTTTCTAAATTTACTTTTGAGGAAAAAAGGCTTCCTTTTGTCCATCTATGAGAGCTATCGCATGTGGGTCAACAGCCTTTTGCATTTCCCCTCTGTGCAATGACTGTGTAAGGGCTGGATGAGCAACTGGCCAAGTCAGCCCTTGCCAGGTTAGATAAGTGTTCCATGGTCCTCCCGCCACTTGCTGGGAATCAGCCTGAGCCACGCTTGCTTGCTTACTCTAAAAGGGATGGATGGCGTGGGCCTGAACTGCCCTGCCGCTGCTCCTAATGCTGCTGACAACACTCATTCCAAGCTGCTGTTAGAAGGCATGGGGAAACCTACAAAGCTTCCCTGGAGTTGGTGGGCCTTGGACAGAACCACAAGATATGAAGGCCGTAAAGCAGTTGGGAAATAAAGGAGCAACTGCTTTTCCATCCCAAGGAATATTTGCTGACTCTCAGCACCCTGACCGAGAGGGCTTATCCGCCCTCCTTGGTGATGTGAAGAGCAAGTTATGACTTTGCCTTTTTATCAGCTGAATTCAGTGCTGAAGGATCACCTGTGCAGGTGGTCGACATGTCCATCCTGTGCTTTGGTGGCAGGACTCCGGTATTTCTGGAGTGTCCCACGTTCTGCTGCTGAGGAGCTTCTGCGCTAGGTCATGGACTGACCTTCCTCCTGTTGTATTTTTATGTATATATGATGCTTTGGGCCATATTCAAAATGGTCCCTGAGCAGAAATGTGTTATGTGTGTGTGGGGATGCAAAGAGAGAAAATATAGAATAAATGTATATTTTTGTTTGTAAAATAAAGAAATAAAATTAAGTTTGGCATAAATGGTCATACTTTCTTTCTGAAATGATCCATATTATGGAGAAAAAATAACTTTCAGATTTTTTTAAAAGCCCTGAACAAATCTGGCAGATAATAATGAAATAGCACGATGTCTTTTTGTCAAAAATGGATTTTTCCTTCTTGGAAGGCTATTACTAGGACAGCAAATGACTGCAGAGAGTGGTCTCTGGGTCTAAATAATTGTCAGTGAAGCCTTTGACTCCTCTCTCAGTAACTAGATCTTGCTGTTCCTAGCCATGTCTAGTATCAGGGGTCTTTGCTACAGGACATCTTTCTCTGTTGCTTAGGAAAAGGCTTATGTGGAAGCTGGAGTTGACTCTTGCTTTTTTCGTGTTCTGGGCTTTGCAATGAACTCTGTGTTAGGGCTAATTTTCTGGCTGCAGGGAGGATGTGATAGCTGCTGAGTAACAGCTAAACATGCTGGCAGTAATCAGGAGCCATCAGGTTCTCTTTGGGGGTCTACAGGCTGAGGAAGTGGGGTGAGCTTTGTCTCTACCTTGGGATGGGGCCATGCTGCAGTAAAACCTCAGAGAGCTCCTTCCAGGTTCCCTGTAGAAAACTCTGGGGATTGCCCTAGGAGACATTACCACTGGAGTTAAGTTTGGTGGCATCCTCTGCTCCTGCGTAGGTGGAGAGGAGTTAAAGTTGCTGTACAGCTCTTCCACCATTATCAGGGCTGCTCCCACATCAGTGTCCTGCAGGTAGTGGGCTCTGCTGGGCGTCCTCAGGCTCTTGGACATCCCAGGAAGGCACAGCTGTAGGTGTGAAGTGCAGTTTTTGTGTTTTTGCTCACTCTCCCTCCTGCATGTTTGCAGATGATAGCTGGCACCTGGCTGGAGTTACACCTGAAAAAGGCCTAAGGAAGGATGACAGGAGTAATTGAAGTTATGGGAAGACTTCTGGAGGAGTAATTCTGTAGCTGAGAACTTGCCAGCCTGGAAGAGCAATGGTGCTGGTCTGTGAAACCCTGAGAGGACAGAGGAGGCGAATAAGGAGGCCTGGATATCTTGGGGGGCAGAGAGTCCTAGATACTCCCTTAATGCTGGCCAGAGTCAAAGCTGTGGTGGCCACGTTAACTGCAGTGAAGAGTAAGCATTAAACAGTTACAATTGCTCTGATGTGCTACTGAGAAGCAGCTAAGTCATGTGTTGATACCAAGGCTTCATTAACTGTCTAGTCACAAATACACAACACTGTATAGGTCATCATGCAGCCCGTATTTCTGGGAATGCAGAAGGTTTGTTTGGAAAAGCCTTCAAAGCTGCTGTTTCTCGGTCTGGTTGTTGCGTGGTACAGATCTTCTTTCTCTTTCCCTTGATTTAGGCTGGGGATTGGCCATGCCTGGTGACGGGGCCGTATCTGCGATGGCCTGGCCTACACGGGACCCATTCACGCGGTGGTAACGGCGCAGTTGGTAGGTCTTGCTGGAGCGGTTCAGGGCAGCTGAAAGGAGGGGAGAGGTGAATTCTGCCCACAGAGCAGCTGCTGTAAAACTGCCCAGAAGTCATAGGCTGTAGTTTTGTTTTTAATCACCAGAGAAACGCGTGAGGTGAGATGGGGGCATGGTGAGCTCCTTCGAGGGCTATGCAGGAACGGTGTGTGCGAAGGCAGACGGGGCATTCCTGGTGGGGTGAGGAGGACACTCGCTTGGGGGATGCCTTGTCTCGATGGTGCCACGGGGGAGTTGCCTGGACATCCCCGGGGGCTCCTCAGCCCCCGGATCCTCCATGACAGACGTCTGGGTGGTTCCTCTATCTCGGACCTAAGCTTCGGGCCTTCCTGGCTTATTGTCCGTGTGGCAACGTGCGGGTTGGTTTTCTCCCTTCCCTAATTTCGACCCAGCGGAGAAGCCCCAGGAGTCGGGCCTGTCGCAGCGGGATTTACCTGGCGGCGCGGGCCCGCGTGCCCAGCGAGGGTCTGGAGGACGGGCCCGGCCCTGGGCGTGGGAGGGGAGGAGGCAGCCTGGCGAGGCTGAGAGCTACAAACCGAGCCCGGGGACGCGGCGGTGCCGCCGCCGGTGTGGCGGAGGGGCAGGGCTGAAGAGGCAGCCCGCCTCCGAGCGCGGCCTTCCGCGGGGCCGGGGCAGGCCTTCCGCGGCAGACTACAGCCCCCAGCCTGCCCCGCGGCCCGCCCCCAGCACCGCGCCACGCTATTGGCCGTGCGGGCGCCGGCCGCCAATGGGGCGCGGGTATGTTGGCAGGCGGCGGAAGGAGGGAGGTGCTCTTGGCGGCGGCAGCCTGGTGCGAGCGGGGGGGCACGGCGGGCAGAGGCGTCCCCGGTGCCCGCCCC
>Ga0065711_1005932_pt1 | contig 19309 bp, 21 predicted proteins | sample Hoacrofraction12_FD_59098 | JGI IMG/M metagenome (GOLD analysis project Ga0065711, IMG submission 59098) | Hoatzin crop microbial communities from Cojedes, Venezuela - Epithelial fraction 12 v2 (version 2) | ecosystem: Host-associated > Birds > Digestive system > Esophagus > Crop | place...
GACCCTGTCCAGGCGGGTCTTGAATATCTCCAGAGAAGGAGATTCCACCACCTCCCTGGGCAGCCTGTTCCAGGGCTCCGTCACCCTCAGAGGGAAGAAATTCTTCCTCATGTTCAGGCTGGAACTTCCTCTGCTTCAGTTTGTGCCCGTTGCCCCTTGTCCTGTCGCTGGGCACTACTGAAAAGAGTTTGGCCCCATCCTCCTGACACCCACACTTCAGATATTTGTAAGCTTATATTAGGTCCCCTCGCAGCCTTCTCTTCTTCAGTCTGAACAAGCCCAGCTCCCTCAGTCTCTCCTCGTAGGAGAGATGTTCCAGTCCCCTCACCATCCTCGTAGCCCTACGAGGGCTTTCCTACAGTCTTATTGGTAACCTGGGTCCTGGCATGGGAGAAGGTACATACCCAAAGCTCTCGCTTCTCACCATTGTGCTGAGACCTCCCTGGGAAACACTTGGCAAAGCCAAGAAGCTTGGATGCTGAGTAAAACTGAGAGGAGCAGGTATTTTACTTTGTCCTTGCAAAGAAAGCTCTACCACTCCAGCAAGCTTTTTTCATCATTTTTTTTCCTATCTCCTTCCCTTCAGCTGGAGGAATGCAGCTCTGTGTCTGTGTCTGAGGATGTGTGTTGGACACGCGCGGGCTGCAAAAACAACACAGGGCTGGTGTTAGCTGTTGGAAGAAATTCTCAGTCTCTTGGTGCTTCCTTTGCTATCGAAGGCTTAAGGGCACCTTCTGCAGGCTTTAGCTGGGTGCTTTGTGTGTCTTTTGATTGGACTGGGGCTGTGCTTTTTGCCAGAGCTTGCAGGTCTCCCCAGTGGTCCTTTTCAACAGAGAATAAGCAGTGTTTTATTTGAAGCCTTGCATAAGCTTTAACAGGGCTCCTTCCTCCCCCAGGAAAAAGGGCACTGCGAGTAGACCAGAGCCCAGACCTCTCTGGCTGATCCCCAGGGGAAACTTCCAAGGGAAATTTCTGTCTCCGGAGACTCAGCATCTTCAACAAATCTCGGGAAAGACCTCGCTGAGGCTTAGCTTCTGAGAGCTGCATTAATGCTTCTGTTTATTAGAGAGCAAGAATGAGCCATGCATCAAATTCTGGAGCCAAGTAGCATCAGCATTTTTAACGGAGCATACCTTTGGAAGAGAAAAGCCTTGCTATAAATAATTAAGGGCTGAGGAGGCATCAAGCTCTCAGATGGCCTTTCCTTTGAAGTGGATGGCTGGGTTTCCACAGAGTGCTTGGGGGGGTGGGGGGTGTCAAACTACACATGGGGTGCTGGTTGTGGGATGTCTGGTGGTGATAACACGTTTGTGAGTCCAGCCTCTTTATGATGGCTTTAGGTAATCTGGAAGCAAATGGGTGTAATAGAGGTGGAGGGAATTTCTGTCTAATCAGCCAGAGACACAGGCATTTTTTTCCTCCCCCTTCTTCAGAAGAGATGAATGGGGATGGTGCAGGCTTATGCTAGCAGGTGCAATTTCGTAGGAGTTTCGTAGTCTCACTTACAACATCTATGAAGCTTATTGCAGAAATGCATCTTTTAATCATGAGTTACCCCTGTATTGTCTGATGGGAGAGAGGAGGCTTTTGTAAGCATGCGGGTAGGCAGCGCTGTATCTCTGCTCCCACTGGCAATATTCTGAAGCTGGTGCTGAAGCACACAGGATTTGACTGACTTGTGTGCTGGTCATCAGTGCACAAGACTTCCAAGTACTTCAGAAAGTGGGATCCTGTTTCCTTGTGCCTTTTTGTTTGTTTGGGAAGAAGCCTGGAACAGTGATGTCCTTCTGATCTTCCTTTTTTGTGCTTTTAGTACTGTTGATGTGACTGCTGCACAGCCTTTGAGCAGTCTCTTCATCAATCTTGCTATGTAACCCCAAGAAAAGAGGCAGGGGAGTTGTTTCCAAGTGAATTGTCATAATATCTCTTCACTTCATCATCACACGTATTTTGTGCAGAAGTAATTTTGCTTCTTGAGTTTACTTCTTTGTTAAGTTACCACGTGATACAGACTGTGGGATGTCCAAACTACAGGTTTGCTGATACACATGGCAAGTCAGCACTACTGGCCAACCCCCTGTATTTAGAAATGGAAAAGGCTGTATGAGAAGTGTCTTCAGATTCTCTCTTGTTTTGCAGATACTGTAGCAAATGCTTCCGGTCCTTTACTAGTTGAAATAGCAAAGTCTCCGGGGTCTACGCTAGGAATCACACTGATGACAAGCACGCACCGGAACAAGCAGGTTATTGTCATCGATAAGATCAAGCCGGCCAGCGTGGTGGACAGGTACAGACCTGAACAGGCTGCTCCTAGCTCTGCTTTTCCTTGCTCTGCTGCTTTTTTGTCCCCTTGTTAGTTATATACCGTTCCTTCCTGCTTTGTCTTGAAATGGCCATGCCCACATGTTCTTAGCACTAAGTGTGCTAAAAATATCTGACCCAACACCAGTGGACACTCCTCACCAGGAATGAATGTAACTCAGTCCATGCGAAAGCTGAGCTCTGTTTTAAGAATCTTAGATCCGGCTGCCCTGGAGCTGTGGAATGGCTAAAACCTATTCTGGAAACTTCTGGGTAGAGCCTTTTCCTGATGGGTAAGTCAGCTAGTCGCCATCTACATGGGGACGCAGAAAGACAGACTGTTACGCAGCCCTGGCTGCGGTTAGTCATGTCGCTGAGCTGAACTGCTGGCTCGTAGGACTTAACTACACGGCTGGGTGGGCCCTCAGCCATCCACACTAGCTATGAGTGGGCAGTATTAAAAACTGAAAAGATCTTTCCCAAGCCACCAGCAGCACTGACTCAAGCATGAACCATCTTAGCTGGTATTTTGGGCAACACTTGAACCTAAGGTTCAAATCGGAAGTAAAAAAATGATATATGAAAAACAATTCATGTAATAATTCAAAGTTGGATTGTGTATGTGTCTGCTCCCAACTGTAAGGACATAGATTTTGGCCATGTGCATAATTACCTCTCTTGCTGTTTCCTTTGCAGATGTGGCGCATTGCATGTTGGTGACCATATTCTCTCCATTGATGGCACGAGCACAGAGCACTGCTCCTTATTAGAGGCAACTCAGCTTTTAGCTGCCACTTCAGAAAACGTCAAACTAGAGATATTACCTGTTCATCAAAGCAGGCTGCCTTTGAAGCCTCCAGAAACAGGTCTGTCCTCTGTGCAAACACTGTTGGTCGCCCTCAAAATTCACTTGAGGTCTCTACTGGGGTTCCTGCTGCTTTTGAATGCTGGCAACAGACTCCAGAGACATCTGTGGAGGGGGGAAGGGAAAAAAAAAAAGACATTTTGATGAAATGCATGTGATTAGATAATGTTCTTCAAGGATGTGAATGGGAAAAAAGGTAACATCTGTGCTTGAATGGGGACACTGGAGTTGGGAATCCCAGGGTTTTGCAGTGCTGAGTGCTTTGCAAGCTGCTTCTTTAGTACCTCAGATAAGAGACTTTAATGGAGAGGGAGGAGAACAACCTTGGTGCTGGCAAATGTATTTCCAAGCTCAGTTTTCATTTGCTGATGCCTGGTAAGGCTTTGTAAAGGACATGTCAGTAGCTAGGCAAGGTGCTGCTGGACTTCCTTAGGAAACAAAGCTGTAACATAAGTGTTCATCTTCCAGACCAGCCTGTTTGAACAGCAGCTGTGTCTGAGCAGCCAGGGGTAGAGTGAATGCATCCATAGCTACTGCTTTCCACCACCCCCACCAAAGAAATAGTGGGGAAAAAAAATTCTGGCTCCAGTGAAATCAAGCCCCAAATGCCTGTAAACATCATTAGGAATTCACCCTGGTGAGCATCCTTATTGCTCACCTTTAGTTTCTCTTTCCACGTGAAAGGCTGACTCAGGCTCTCATATAAACTACATTGTGAACAGACCCTTAGTACTAGTAGATTTGTTGCAACTCCTGCCTACAGTTTTGTCGGTGGTCTTGTAATTCAGGTGTTTCAGGCACGACTCTTCAGTACCAGCCCCTTCTGCAACCATTTTCAATCACCTGTCTCTCAGGGACATGCATTTTAATAGTATTGGTGCACAGTAGCCCTGGGCACAGCTCTTCTTTCCATTCTTCTAGGGTGGTTTGGCGAAAGGAGGAAAATATCTGTGTTGTCTTCTTTAACGTGACACAGAGAAACATAAAATCTAATAACATCTCCATGTCTAGAAATAAATCTCTTACATGTCCAGTTCAATTTGTGCAGAATTAAAGCAGTTTAACAAAGAGGATGGATGACTTGACCTTTGTGCCAAAGAAAAAATGGAAAGCTATAATCCTTTTTCAATGGCTGTTAAAATGAACTGTTCTCCTCCTTCCATTAGTGCTCCAGTCCTAATCTTCTTTCAGAATCACAGAATCACAGAATAGTAGGGGTTGGAAGGGACCTCTGTGGGTCATCTAGTCCAACCCCCCTGCCGAAGCAGGGTCACCTACAGTAGTAGGCTGCACAGGATCTTGTCCAGGCGGGTCTTGAATATCTCCAGAGAAGGAGACTCCACAGAATATATGCATTTAGCAGCAGCTGAGAAGGGGGATCTGAGGAAGGACAGCTCAGTGTGCTCAGCACCTTTTTACCCAAACCTCCATACATCAGATCAATTTGCTGTGGCAGAAATACAGAACACAAACTTGGGAGAATAATTGCAACAAATGAATATGAAAAATAAGGGACATAACAATTGTTCCAGCTTTTGATTAAACTCTTTAACACATGGGGGATTATAGGGAAGGATGCTGTTCATCCGTATGGCTGTTAGGAGGCGGAGGTGTGTGGTTGGAGACCAGTGCTTGGGCTTGGACCATCACCAGTGCTGACGGAGATGGGAAAGGGAGGTGGTGGGGATAGGAAGGGGAGCACTTTGGGTGAAAGGAGCAGCTCACAAAGCAGTGCTCCTCAGTGGTGTAACCAGCCACAGCACCATGCAGCCCATGGTGAGTAGCTGAGGAAACGCACTGCAGTTGACCAACTGCGTTTGAACCTGGGAGAGACGCTGCCTTCTGCTCCAGATGCCGAGTGCCAACTCCACAGGCTGATTTTTCTGTGTTTGGGGAAACAAACAGGCACAGTAAGGAAAAATGGGCCATGCAAAAGCAAACTGTCGTGGTTGGCAGGAAAGCGAAGACTGGGGAAAGCAGCCGAGGAGAAGAGACTCTGCAGGCACGTCCCTGCTCAGCACTTGCATTACTGGGTCCTTCTAGCGTGTGCCTGCATGGGGCTTGTCATTATATTTTTTAAACGTGGCTTCTCATGCAATCAGAATCCAGTTATTGAGGAAGTGGAAAGGGATCTGCAGCCACAGCTGCCACATAAAATATGGTCTAATGCTGAAGCACAGGATTTGTCAAACTGAGTTTGCTTCTCCGTGACTCTGGGGGCTTTTGGAGAGCTTGTGGGAGGATTATGCCCAGCTCACAAGATCAACGGGAGCGGATGGAGCCCAGAAGCAGTACTGGGATGGATGGGTTTCCTCAGGCAGGGATGATGTGTGAAAGCTTGGGGAAGGCTGTTGTACATTTTTATTATAGAATTGTCCAAAATCTCTTCCCCAGTGCACTGACAGCAGAGTTTCAAAGGCACTTTTTGCTGTTGTCAGATAGGAGCTAAGAATTTATAGACAAATGGGAGAGTTTTAATTACTGTAAATGGATTAAATGATTTTGTATATATGCCCATAAGCTCTGCCCCTCATGTTCAAAGTGTTTAATTTTATTAAGAACTTTCCTTTTTGTCTAGATACAGCTACATTTATTATTTTGATTTTTGTTGTTAAAAGCTGCTTGGCTCTGAATTTACTTTTGAATCCACAAAATAGAAACCCCAGTGTATTGTTTTTTACTGTATTTTTTAAGAGCTTGATAGATGAAGTGCTAAACTCACTCAATGTTTAGCAAAGATTAAATATAATTGCTATATTGGTTGGAAAACCTGACCTAAATGATTTGATGCCTGTGAAGCATGCACACAAAATGGATTTCTGCTGTTAAAGGCAATAACAGATGACCTTTAGATGAGATCTCTGGGTGGACTCACTAAATAAACAGAGTCCCTGTGCCAGGTTTGCATCCTCAGAAAGCTCTGGTAGTACCAGTGCTGGCAGTGTTTCTGCCTTCTTGGAGGACACAGAGCCTGGAGGAGATCTCATCCTGGAAAGGCGGTTGCCAGTCAGTGCAAGTGGTTGTGAGGTTAAGAGATCTGGGATAACTCGTGGCTACAGTGATGCTCCGCTGTGGGATGCCATTCATGCTTAGCTGAATAAAAGAGATGCTTGCAGTCTTGTTTGTTAGCCAGCAATTCCTCTCAGAAGAAGATAAATGTAGACAGCATGGTGCAGAGATTCGAGAGAGAAACCCCAGTGCTGTTGGGCAAGCAAAACTAAATTGACCCTGTGCTACCTAGGGGCAAAAGGAGCATCAGTGAGAACAGACAAGGGATCTGTGGCTGGGGACGTGTTTGAGGCACTTCAGAGGAGACTTGAGGCATCAGGACCTGATGTTGCAAACCCACAGTTCTTGGGACAAAGGATTTCCAGATGATGGATGTCATGCTGCAACAGATTTCTGCGAACATGCTGGGCTGGGGTTGGGGTTGAAGCTAAAGCAGTTATGTGCCCTTGAATAGAATCTGCCATGTTGGTGCCATGTTTTAATTTACAGTTTGTCACAGCATTGGCATCTCTTCCTGTGTTGGTGGCCCTCTGTAATTGCCTTTAAGCAGTGGCGTATAAAATTCCTTTTCTCCTGGTGAGCTGAATGAAGCCCTGTGCTATTCCTCTCTTTGTTCCATATGTTCACCTGTGATGGATTCCCAGCCAAGAGCAGCTGCTAAACAACCACACGCTGAAGCCAAGCAAAGTGCTCAAAGCAGTCCTTGGCATGTGTGGAAGGTGTTGTGCCTTGTCCCTGGGAGGGCAGCTCTGGCAGTAAGGTGGGAAACAGCACAAGCAGGTTTCCCCGGTGCTGTCAGGTAATGCTGATGGCCTCTGCAGGAAACTTATGTCTGGAGGGAGCTTCTGCACGTCACACAACCAACTGCAAATGGTAATGACATCTGTGTGCTGCCAGCATGGCTTAGTCAGGCCAGTGGCTCAGGATATGGAGATTTTTATGGGAAGGGGGTGGATATCTGCCACTTTGCATGAAGTGTCATGAGGTTACATGGGGATGCGTTTTTGCTGCTGGAGCTTGACACATTGTGGCTGGGTTCTGACTTGGTCACAGCCAGTATGAGGCTCTTTTCTACAATCTGCTGGCTTATGCTCCTTACCTTTTCTTTCTCTCACTTATCCTCCATGCCTGTGGTGATTTCTGCTCCCCTGGGTGCCATCAGTCAAGGTGCAGAAGAGTGACCACCACCACTGCTGGGACCCCTGTGTCAACTACTGTCACACCCACCACCCCGGGCACTGCAAGACGCCCACGTGGAACCAGACATCTGGACAGGATTACTGCAAATGTAACCCCAGCACACGGTTGTTTCCCCCATCCCTGCGCGTGTTTGTTCATATTGTGCCCCTCCATTTCCGTGATACCCAACTCCACAGCCACAAGTGTCACTCATTGCCTCCTTGGTCACCTGGGGCTGTTTTCACAGGTCCAGTGCTGAGGTGCAAAATCAGTATCTGAAGCACAGCATGTGCAGATCTTGTAACTGCAGTGAGAGTGCTGTGCTGGGCAGACCCGTGCTCCCACCCTCTAACCCCACACCCCAGTACCCGGTTTCATATGGGCAAGGGCACAGACGAGTTGATGTGGGACAAAGAGGGTAGCTCTGGTAGCATGTAGGAACATCAACATCAACGCATCCAGCTCAGCCCTAATGACACACAACGTGTTAGCAGCAGGATTACGGCTGCTTCAAAATCTGTCTGTAAGCCCACCTCTTGCAGGAAGCAGGCTCTGTTCAGCCCCAGGTTTCTTGTCTTCTGACAGTAGGATAGGGATGAAATGTTACACTGCGTGTTGGGAAGCAAACAGGGTAGCCCAGTTGCCCAGCAGCTCAAATTCAAGCTGTGGTTTCTCTTTCTATGTATTTAAGGTTCACTAGTGCCATTGTGCCAACTTGCTGTTAGCTGCCTTGCATACATGATGAACTTCTCATCTGGTGGCCTGGGTGCTGCTGTGACAGCCCAGTCACTGGACTCGCTGCACACCAGACAGCAATGTCCAGCTGGAGCCCAAGCCCACTCTCATGGCTCTCCTGGAGCTGCAAACCCAGGACAAGGTTCTGACCTCAATCTTGAGCCCTGGAGCTGGGAAAAAGGAGCTAGTCCAAACGCACTAGGTGTTTGATGAACACCCATTAGATGAACTTGCTGCTGCACTTCTCTGTGCACATCCTTAACCCACTCTGTATTTCCCCAGCTCTGGTGGCTGCCAACTTCTCTTCTCCCACCATGAACGTGCAGGGCTTCCCCTGCCAGAACTCGAACACGCTACCTCGCAGCACCCACCCCATGAGCCCCCGCACCACCATGCTGAGGAGGAGGCAGAAGAAGAAGGAGCACAAGAGCTCACGTAAGAGTGATGGTGGGCTGGGATAGATGGGGTGTGCATGCTTGCCTTGCTGTCCTTATTGTCCTTATTGTTGACTGCTAACTGGGGTAGGACCACTCATCTCGGCACTGTCAGTGCCTCGCTCATCGTTGATCACTGTCCCCACCACTGCCAGACCGAGGTCTGTGACCAGACCTGCTATGTTGACTGTGACTTCCCTGACCTTCTGCCTCTCTCCTCCTCTCAGTGTCCCTGGCCTCCAGCACAGTGGGTCCTGGCGGGCAGATAGTCCACACGGAGACAACAGAGGTCGTGCTCAGGGGAGACCCTTTGAATGGCTTCGGACTTCAGCTCCAGGGAGGCATCTTTGCTACTGAAACCCTGTCTTCCCCACCTCTCGTCCGTTTTATTGAGCCTGACAGCCCGGCAGAGAGGTTAGAGACCTTGCCCTTGGATGCTGATGGTGCTGCTGCTGAACATTTCATGGTTTGGTTTGTTTTCTCTCCTCAGAGGCTCATTTAGATATTTACTATCATCCTTGTAATATCTCCCATTCTTCACTGGGCATGGTTTACTGTCACTGCCATTTCTGCACTCGTCGGCTGACCGTGGCCTCCCTCGCATCCCAGGTGAACGTCTTGGCACCAGGCTGCAGCTGTTCTGGGAGGAGGAGGAGGAAGGGAGCGTGTGTCTGTGTGAGAGAGCCATTCCCGTTCCTTTTTTTTTTCTTTATGTTTGAAAGATAAAGCTTTTATCTGGGTGCAGAAAGGGGAAAGATCTAAACAAGCGGGCTCAGCAGTGTGTTTTCTGCCTGGTTTCATTGTAGCAGAGCCCAGCTACATAAATTGGCCTTAAAGCCAAGGTTTTGCGCTGCAGAGGAGGGCTCTGGTTGAGGAGCAGGTAAGGTGCTGCACTTAAGCACTCTTGCTTTTGGCTCTGTAATGCTAGGAAAAGAGCAGAATGGAGGAGCAGTGTTATCTGCTGTGTGCCACCCCGGGGATACTGGGAGCAATGTCTCCTCCAGTGACCAAGCCTCGGCTCAGGAGCTCTGGCTAAACTTTTTCCAATACCCTTGCTGGCTGGATTTAAAGTCTGCTCGAGTGTCTGTGCACTACCATGTAGATGCCCTCCAGCAAGGCTTTTCTTACAGATCAGGTCCCAGCATGGCTTGAGCTCTTGCGGGGTGGAAAGGAGAGCTGGTTTTGTTAGGCAGATGAAATAGTGAGGAGTGAGCGAGCTGGCACTTATGCCCCTGTGCTGGTTTCTCTTCCCACCTGTGATTTCCACTGGTGGTCTGTCCTGCCTAGGGGTGTCTGAGGTGCAACGACATGGCAGTGCTCAGCGCCTGCTGCTGACCCTTCCTTGGGAGCAGAAGTCTCCAAGGGCCTCATCTTCATGTGCTGATGGATTGGGTGTCCCCAGGCCAGCCAGGGAAAACAGCACATGGGGGAGTCGTGTGTCAGGGAAAGCACCTGCAAAAGGAGAAGCAAGTCCTTGCCGTGCAGAGTGGTCTCGGAGTGGTAGCTTCTTCAGGTGGCCGATGCAGGGGCAGGGAGGAGCAGGAGTGCCTGGTGCTTGGGTCTGTGGAAGGACAGGGACAAGGGGCTGGCACAGGAGAAAGAGTTGTCCTGAGTGATACAGGTTAAGAAAGGTTTCAAAAGCCTTTTATGCATTTTGTTTGTTTCCCAACAAGGTTTAAAAAGGGAAGTGATGGTGATTTGGTTTTTTATCCTCTATTACCAGGGTGAATTTGGCTCACATTGCAAAGCACCAAACTCACTTTATAAATCAGGCAACAACAAAGCCTGCTGTCCCACGGGACGAGGAGGATGTGCTGAAATCCGCCTGGCTTGCTTTATCCTCTTGCCAAGCCTGGAGCGAAAGCAAAGACTCGCGGTGCAGTCTTCCTTGGCTCTAATGTGTCGCACACACTGCTCTCCCTCTCAGCTGCCCACCCAGCAGGATTTGCGCTCTCCTGGTTGCTGCTTTCTGGCGACAGGGAGAAATCTTCTCTGCGTTTGCAGCCTGGATTTGATTTGGGGATTAAAGCTCTGCTGCGTATTTCTTCGTTTCCTAGACAGTGCTGCTCTTCCTAGCTGGCAGGAAAACACTGTTTTTCCTCCCCATCTTGAAGTGATAAGTGCACTGGGTTTGCAGTGGGTTGAAAAAACAGTTTTATGTTTTCAGTTCACTTTTTGTTTCTTGCTATCCCACAAAGCTTGTTTGCTCCGTCTTTCCTAGACATCTTATTCCCTGCCCTTAAGAGGTTCTGCTGTAACTGCAGCCCAAGACATTAGAGCCATTTTTTCCCCCTCTACCAAGCTGGGCTCTCGGCTGAGACTGGGCTATGCTCTTTCTCGTGCTGCAGTTGTTGCTCTCTGCAAAAGAGGGTGAGCGGTGGGGCTACAGGGATCAGGCTCAGCAGCCTGGGCCTGTCCTGCGTGATCACATACTCCTGTGCAAGACCTGTGAATCTGAATGTGCTGTTGCACAAGGGCATGATCCACAATCGCTTTGCCATCTGGCTTGTCGCGGAGGAGCTGCCTCTTGGGAGTTTAGCAAATTTGAGTGCTGCCAGGAGGAGGACAGTACCGCTCTCTTTTCAGGGAGGTTGGACTGCCTCCCTTTTATTATCTGCTTCATGCTAGCTCGTGGCAGGCGGTTTGAAGCAAAAGCTCTCACCTCGCTGACTTGTGATTTGTTTTACAGCCAATAGCCTCTAATAGACCTCCCTCCCCACCTGTTGTTTTGTTTCCTGGGTGCAAGATGAAGCCCTTGGGCTCAAACGGAGACAGTGATTCAGCCCCTGTTATCAGCAGGGAGGGTGGAATAGGAAAATGGCTGACGTCCCCTCTTGGCTGCCTTGAAACATGCAGCTTTTGTGTCCTTCCTCCCCCAGCTGTCATTGACAGCAGTGGGAGAGTATCTGGCTTCTCCATCCCAGTATCCAAAATCAATGCTTCCTGCTGAGTTACATGTTTTCTAGCTCTGCTCAGACACAGTTGTTTGATCATTGTGTTTCTGGCTTTTAAGTTTGAATAGTTTGTAAGAGAAAAGTTTAGCAGCTGGGTGAAGCTGTCAGTGAAGCTTTGATCTTTTGGGGGCTGGGACCTGCCCACCAATGTGGAGACAGGGATGTACAGATATACACAGATGTGCACGTCTGACCTGTGCAGGCCAACTCGGGGGCGTGCGAGGGCATGACGGATCGGTTTCTGCAGCTAGCTGTGGTCACAGCTGCTGCTGCTCACCCCACAGCTGGAGTGACCGAGCAGATGCTGATGATGCTGAGTGAGATCTTCAGTGCATACCCTGCCCAAGGCTTGAATATGCGCTGCTCTGTGTCTAGCAAGACACCTCCACTGCTCCTTGGCTGTCTTTGAGCCGGAGGAATGAGTCACGACAAAATGCAAATCTCTGCAGCCCCAGGGAGACATTCTCATCGTGGACTCTAACAAGTCCATAGGGCTGTCTTTCACTCCAGGAGATGCCTGTACTCTTGTTCTTTCTGATTTTAAAGCACTTATCCTCCCATGATCTCAAAGCACTTTGTAAGCTCTGATGTTAGACTGCACATCTGTGAGACAAACGCCCTCTCTTTGGGAAAGCCATCCAAAAGATTTGTGTAGGATCCCACAGCAGTGCCAAGGAGAGGTCTGCAGGAGCCTTGGCTTCCAGGACCCTGCTCCCAATGCAAGGGCACATGCCATTTGGACACTAGTTTCTCTGAAATTATTCTGAAGTGTTAGCAAGGCATGTCGGGTCTCCTTGCACTTGTGGAGGGAGCCAGAAGGTTGCAGCTTCACTCCACAAACTTTTATAAACCTGCAAGACCGGGGCTTAAACAACCGTGATTGACTGAGGCTAATAGTAAAAGAAATAAAATACTTCTGACCTAACAGAGCTATTGGCTGTAAAACAGCCAGTGAAATCTACCCTGTGAGAAGAAACACGAGAAATGGTTGTTTTGTGAGGAGGTAGCTCCAGTGGGAAAGGTGGCTAATGTTTGCTTTGATGCTGTGTAAAAGTATCCTGTGATCTTCCAGCCCTTGCGGCTGAACCACTGGTGCCAAAATAGATTGTGTCCTTGTGTGACCTTGAAATGACAGTGATGTCTGTGTGATGCAGACGTTGATCCCTCCTTTTCCGAAAGGTGCAGTGTGGCCATAGCAGGAGAGCTCTCAGTGCTGGAGGAGGCATCTCTGTTGTACTCCTTGCCATCTTCATATTTATAAGTTGGTATTTCCAAGTGCATCTATGTGGCTGCACAGGCACAAGTCTAGTAAAAGACTGTAATTAAACTTGATGTAATTTATTCACAAGGACAGATTCATTTATACACTATGGAGTTGTCTGTCCTAATCCAAGTCTCCTTGAACAAACAATTCTGAATTTACATCTCATAAAATAGCCAGCGTTTGTCCATGGACAGCATGAACTCGGGAAGCAGCGTAAATATACTGCAAGTTTAATACACTCCTACCAGTAAAATAACCTCTCTAGGCTCTCTCCAAACTTGCTCATATCTCAGCTTTTGATGGGCCACCGGCAAAAACTGTTTGTGCAGTTCTCTTGAATTTGGACATGTGTATTTTTTCTTGACAACCTGGCCTTTCATATACGTCTGTTGTTTGGAGGTGAATAATACAGCTGGTGTCCATTGCCTTTGACGTTACTTTTGCGTGCCCAAAAGCTGCAGTACCATGTTTTCTTGCAACTGGATCTGCTGTGAGTGATGAAGGGTGGGTGATAGGGTTAGTAAAAAACCAAGCTGTATTCTGTGAAATATCAGTGGAAGCTGGTATCTAGAAATGAGAGGGCAAAGGATGTGCTTAATCATTAAACAGCAGGGGAATAAAGATCCTCTGGAGAGGGCTCAAAACAGGGCAGCTGATGCCTTCTGGGAAATCTTTGTGGTACAATAACTCCAAATGTAGAGGTGAACCTTAGACTTGTTCCCATAACCCTCAACCTGTTTTGGAGACCGCTCTGCAGCTTACATTAATGATGTATGAGGAATGGTTTCTCAAGCTCTGCTCAAATGGACAACTTTAGAGATGGGTGGTGAGCAGAAAATCTGAAAAGATATGGTTATAGTGAACAACTGATGCAGGGTGTGGAGGAGAAGGAAGACAAGGAACCTGTTGCCTGTGGCCAGTCGTGGGGAACACTACACTCTTGATTTTTGTAGAAGCACAGGCTAGCTCAGTAACATGGAAGATTGTCTTGGCGGTGTTACAGTACGCTAAAAAAAAAAAAAGGGCAGGGGGACGGAGGCTGGATATTGAATGTAGTGGTTTCTGTGTGAAAAAAACTTGCTTATAAATACAGAGGGATCCCAAGAGACAAACCATGCTGTAGCAGTATATCTCCAACATAGCCTTGCCATCATTATTTTTCTCCCAAAGTAAAAAATCTGCTTATCTGTGCTCTTGGAGAAAGCAGGTCTAAACCAAAAACCCCAAAATGCCAGTTGTGGTTATATTGGCAGGATATTGCATTGGAATAATATTGACCTTTCAAGGCAGTTAAACAGTATCAATGTGCACTTGGCTTCCAGAAATGCAATTACAAGGGATAAATGATTATCCAATTTGCTGAGACATTTCAGTGAGTTCATTGGATTGTAGCCTCAATACTAGCCATGTATTAAGCAGAGGAATCCATGCAATTTTCAGTGCCATTCGTATGGGTTTCAGAGGGTGCAGGCACACAGAAAGAGCTGCATACTGTTAGATAGGGTAGGAGGGCACAAGCCCTTGCATTTATCACTCTCATTTCTTGGCCATGGTGTTGACTTTTAGGTTGACTTTTAGACACGATGGTTACTTTTCTTTTTTTCCTGGAATTTGCAGGAAATTTGACCAAAAATGCTTATTTAGGAACAAAGTATGTCTGAACTTAAGCAAACCACAAAGGTTTGCTGCCTTGTGGCCTTCCAGGGGCTCTCAGCACTGGGACAGGCATTGCAGAATGAGTTATCTTGTCTTTGGGGCCACTTCTGCAGGATTTGTCACTACTTGGTGTGTCTTGTTACAGATTTGCCTGGCAAAAGTAACTTATGGCTGGCTGTGGGGTTCTTTTTTCCTCCTTTCCTCTTTTTCCCTCCTTTCCTCTTTTTCCCTGCCTCCTTGTCCCCTTTCCCTCTTTTCCCAATGTGGAAAGCAGGTGTGGGCTGCTACAAGTAGGAGACAGAGTCCTTTCTATCAACGGCATTGCGACTGAGGACGGGACTATGGAGGAAGCCAATCAGCTTTTGCGTGATGCCGCGCTCACGAACAAAGTGGTGCTCGAGATTGAATTTGATGTCGCAGGTACGTTGCCAACGGAATTGCTGTCCCTTGCTAGCAGACGGACTCTGCCAGTGCCTTTGCTAACCTGTAGGAGGGAGTGTATTCACACAAATACGTGAGATTTTTGGTAGAGCTTAGAGGGAAGAGTGAGAGGACCCTGTGAGGACCTTTTTCATTTCTTGTTGTTCTCTAATATGCATCAAGGTGAAGGGTCCTTTTTCTCATCCTTTCATAAATGCCTTGTTCTCACCACTTGGTTGAGAGAAGCCTAAGGGCTAGATGAAGGCCACCTGCAATTTAAATATTTGCCCATTAATATGAATAATATTTATATTAATGTGTGGCCTTGAAGCAAGGAGGGAGACAAAGCTATTGGCTGAGTAGCTTTGTATTTAAAAAAAAAAAAAAGTTTCTTTCCTTTTACATTCATGGAGCTGCCTCAATCTTGAAATACAGCATGATGTGAGCACTTCACGTTCAGAGCATGTATTTTTAATGAGAATCCAAATTTTAACTTGAAGTCTGCAGGGCCTCGAATAACAACCTTATTTGAACCAATAAAGCTGAGTTTTATGGGCTTATTTTCTTTGGTTCCAAAGAAACCATCCATGCAACTGAAAACTGTCTTTTTTCTGCTGTTTTCTTTTTTGTCTGTTTTTGGTTTTATAGAGTCTGTCATACCCAGCAGTGGTACTTTCCACGTTAAATTGCCCAAGAAAAGGGGTGTAGAACTTGGAATTACAATCAGCTGTAAGTATTGCTCAGATTTGCACTAGCAGTTGTGAGAGCTGCTGCTTTCCACCCTGGCACATCAGAGGGGCCCGGGGGAGAGAGATAAGATTATGTGGGGTTTCCTGGTAGCGCTTGCAGTGCTTGTGATTTACCCCAAGCTGAATTAGATGTGTGGTTCCTGCCTCCACGAGCTGGCGGCCGCAGAGAAAAGCAGCTGCATGAAGCATTCGGGCAAAGGATGCGTCTCAACTGATCAGTTGGTCTGCGCCGCAGACTAATATTATATTATTAGTAATATTATTTTTATTTCATTGCTCATAGTTGTATTGTGTTCCTTTTACAAAAGAATTGCCCGGGTCTGGTGGGACCTGTAGAGGGAAGGTGAGCAAGTGTGAGGTAAACTCACAGCTTGAAGGCTGGGTAGTAGAGAGGGGAAATGCTGAGAGGAGGAGGATGATGAAGAGGGTGGCTGGCCTTGAAGGTGGGAGGAAGGCACTTTAGGGACAGGAGGGTGCTGGGCAGGGTTTGCTGTGAGTCCTTGTGTTGACTAACCCCAGCCATGGAAGAGGAGATCCATGACTTGGTGGGCATTGAGAGAATGAGACATAAACTTTTTTCTTTCTTTTCTCTCTTCTCTGCTCAGTCTTGATTAATTATCTTTGTTTCTCTTCTGAAGCCTGTTTTTCAATTAAAGACCTTTTGGCCTCTTTGGAGACGATGCTGTAAGGGGATGATATAAGCAGATCCATCCCAAATTTCTGGCTAACTTCAGGTCTTGTCATGCCTTGCATCAGTGGCTTTTTATGGCAAATGTGAGCAGGTCTCATGTCACTCATCCCTCTTTCACTGCTGGGTAAACTGAGATGAATCATCTCCGATTTGCCATGCCCAGAGGCTGCCACCACCTCTCAGCTGAAACAAAGCAACCTGTGAAACTGCAGTAATAGGATCTTGTGTCTAAGCCCTCAGGAGTGCAGACCCAGCTGTGTCTGGGGAATGGAGTCGCTAGGGACACTTTAAAACTAGGTTTCATTAAAATAGATAAGCTATTTCCAATTACCTCTTGGCATTTACAGCGTTAGTCAGTGAGTTAATTGGAGGTGTTCTGGTCTAAGTGGGGTGATTCTCAGGAGCGACTTCAGCATCGACAGGGTGATGGCTTTGCACCCTGTGTTATTTCTTCTCCCTCTTCCCAGCTTCCCCTATTTGTGCCACAGGGATAATCCTGAGAAATAACAGCACAGTATTTAACATTTGGCTTGGTAGCAATTACTGTCTGAAGACATCAAAGTGCTTTCCGAAAGCAGCGGGTACCCGTAAGGACATGTCGCTGGCAGGGGAGCGGGGCATGGGGCAGCAGCCCAGCCTGCACAAGGTTCCCAGCCTGCTGCCCTGCCCGCCACGTTGGCATTGCAATCTCAGATAGCAGCCTGGGACGATGGATCTGGTACCAAAAAATTGCTGGCTTGAGCATGGCTAAGGTTTCACTCCATTTAAGCTTCAAAGCTTAGTTTGTATCTGGACTGGAGAGCAAAGCAAACCTGGGAGTTGCCGGCAAGACTACTAGTTTTTATTTGTGGAGTCTCACTTAAAGGGGATCTGCTTCAGATGTGCATTTGCACTTCAAACGTATTTCTATGTTGAAAATGTTTTCATCTGAAATTTGTTTTAAAAATTTATTTCATACATTTTTTTTAAATCACTGCTAAATAAAAAAAACTGACCCCTTGGTTTTAAATAGTTAGATACGCCTTATCCAACTACAAAGCAGACTTTGAACAATATAATAGATTTGATCTTTTTAATTGTTGAACATGTTTGCAGGACATTAAGTAATGCATATGCATAAATTTAAGATATATTTCCATTCTTTGCTGAGTTAAAGCCAGAATTGTATTTACAAATGGAGCAGAAGACAGCCATCCAGAAAATGCGGTGACAAGGATGAAATGCTAGTTGAATCCTAATTCTGTTTTCATATATTAGTCCATATAAGCCTATGTCCCCATGACCCTTAGCAAATTAGATTATCATTTTGTCACTCTGCCTCTGACCAGGCAGATAAATATACCAGTTTCAAACATTAAAACCAAAGCAGCAGCCTTATGGTAAGTACCTCCTGCAGAGACATGATGTGCATGCAGGAGTGTGATGCAAGCAGCAAGAGGAAAGAGGTAAAAATAACTCTGTTTTGCTCAGTTCCTCCCAGTTCTGCTGATTTGAATGCTTTTATAGATCTAGAAACAGCTTTTATAGCTTTTCTTCTGACAAGGAAAAGTGTGTAACTACTGTTTTAAAGTAGGAAACTTGGTTTACTGGCCTCCCACATTGGATTCCTGTTCCCTAGTCTGTAAAAGTGGGGCAGGCTAAATAGATGAAAAACCAGACGCGTCAGTGGAAGACCCCTGCACTGTTGTGGCCACAGAATTGGGTTTGTTCATAAACTTTGCGGTCCAGCTATGCTGTAGATGAAAGATGAGTTGCTTTCGTTGAGCTTTACCTCTTGGCTCCAGCAGACTCATCTGTAGTTAATTCCTCTGTCTAGGAAGGTTTGCCGCTGCCTTCTTGCGCGGGCAGAAAGTGTTACGACCTCATCAGAGGAGCACTACAGAAATAAAAGCGATCAAGTTCTTGCTGTGCTGTGGCTCTCAGAGCTAATCGGGAGATGGGCTAAGTAAAGGGGGGGAGAGCAGGTTCTTGATGGATGAGTTGCAAGAATTCGTGTAATGGAGCTGGCTGCAGGAAGAACCATAAATCTGCTGGAAAGCCTCAGAAAAGGGCTGAAAGCCCTGGAGATTTTTGTACGAGGAGGGCAGGTGCTGCTGGTTCTGGGATGAACATACAGAGAAGGTTTGTGCTTGCTCCTGGTGAGGGGCTGATGTTTGCTTGAGGACATTTCATCTTCTCTGAGGTTGCAGGGTTTTCTGGAAAGAGAAGGCTGGCTTGGGCGAGCCCCCGGTTGTGGTCTGTGCACACAGATGGGTTTCTTCCCCCTGCTCAAACACAGCATGGCAAAGCGATGTAGCAAATGAAGATGCATGATTCAAATATATGCATATAGCATTATTTCCCCTTCCATTCCCCAAAGGATTAATAGGAAATCCAAAGAATGAGTCTCTCACTGACTCTGCTGTGTATTTCTGTGGCACCTTGTGCCCTAAAGCTTCGTTTCACTCTCCTACATTTGCCAACTAAAAATTAGCAAAGCAAAACACCGAAGATGCCTCATGTGCGCTGCTTCTTTGCACTCCTTCCAGGGGTTAATGGAGAAGAAACCAGCAAAATCGCTTTTATTTTCGCCATACTCCAGTGCCTTGGTTTCTGTCCCAGGGTGAAGGCTGCACTTGTTTGTAAAAGAGCAAAGCGTGCTCTCCTTTCTGCTCTGCGTGGTTCAGAGAGCTGTGTGGGCTGTGAAGCTCAACTGTTTGCAGAGACCTCTGAGGTGCTCTGAATGGTGGGGATGCAAAGACTTGCAAACTGAGATTTTTGACACAGGTTTTGTGAAGATTTGGCTCTTGTTAGCCTGAACTACCCATCTCCATTAGCAGAATACATGCCTTAAGTGGTCTGATCTTGCTGGCTGCATTCAGTTCTAATGACACAGTTATGCCTTTGTAGGTTTTCTGTAAATCTCTTACAAATTAAAATCTCCAACAACGAGAAGCTAATAGTTGTGTATTCTTGTATGTTCAATACCTGACCTCTTGAAATAGGATATGGATTTGTTATTAGCCTCTGGAAATGATAGTTGATTACACTAAAGATTGCTTTTTGTGGTTTT
>Ga0065711_1037956_pt1 | contig 19309 bp, 8 predicted proteins | sample Hoacrofraction12_FD_59098 | JGI IMG/M metagenome (GOLD analysis project Ga0065711, IMG submission 59098) | Hoatzin crop microbial communities from Cojedes, Venezuela - Epithelial fraction 12 v2 (version 2) | ecosystem: Host-associated > Birds > Digestive system > Esophagus > Crop | place...
GGGGGGGGGGGGTTGGACGAGATGGCCATCTTCAACAATGTGTTAGGCTGTGATGGCAAAGCATGAATGTTGTATGTAAATGAGAACAGGTAGCTGTGGTTGCAGACAGGTACATAGTTGTGGTTCATAATATAAGCAAGAGGTGAGTATATCTTTTGATCAAGCTAAAGCAACAAACTATAAACACTACCAAACTTAATTGAGATTAATATGTGATTTGGACTTAACCGCTAAGAATGAGCGTCTCTCATCCCACTCAGTGGGTGGGGGCAGGGTGAGCTTTTCAGTTCTCTGTGGTACGCAGGAGTCACAACAGTGACTTTCAAGTGACAGTGACTTACTTTTAAGGCTCAACTGCAAACAAAGCTTTACTTGGAATTCAGTGGAATTATGAAAGATGGTAACTTCACAACTTCATAACAGTACTTTTAGTGCAGTGGGGTTAGAATGGGTATTGATTTGGCAAAACTTGCAACAAACTACAAAATATAGCAGATTGACAGACTTACAACATTACTCTTACATACCTAGAAAGTCAGAGATCAAGAAAGAGAGGAAAATAAAAGGAAAAATAAGAGAAAAGATATCGCCACACTTGGATCCAGTGACGGTCTCTGCTGGTGGTCGGGGTACTCCAGTGGTGGGCGTGTGCCAAGGAGCTTGCCCACTCTCCTTTTAATTTACTTCAGGGTTGCGCGAGACTGGGTGCTCGGTAGTTTCCCTCAAATGAAACACACTTTGGCTAACATTCGGTAATCATTTCGAGCAACAGTTATCAGTACTTTTACAGTTATGCTGAATCACTCTCTTTCCGCTTTGGTCCTTACATGTCTCGTCTCCGTTTCAAGTTACACCAACCTCCCTTTTTACTGTGCATGTTTGATGAATAAGAGTCTTTGCTTGGGCTGGGGTCTCCAGTTCAGGGGCTGTGATTTTTAGTATTACAGTGAGGGTAGTTCAACTAGGGGTACATGAATTCTCAGTTCTGCTGCCAAATTTGCAGCATACATAAAACATTCTGATTAACTGTCCTTCCCAAGGTCCAGTTGCTCTAGCAGATTCTCAGTTACAGATACTGAGTGTTTGTTCTTCTGGCAGGGGGTGACTCAGTGTCCTTGGTTGAGCAGGTCTGTAACCGTGAGATGTTCCTTATCTGGAACACTGCCTACTATTCAACAACAATTAATCAGCAAAGTTTCAGAGTTTGCTTAATTTGAGGGTCTCTGTCTCTTTCTCAAGACGAAAATTTGAGACAATTGTTCACTTTGATCGGGGTCTTACAGAGCATTGTATGCTGCAGTATGTTCATCATTTTTCATACAGAAATTGACCATGAATTCAAATTTGTGTGACAATTGTAAGAGTGTATAATTATTCACTGTAAAACCTGTTTCCTAGGCCTACAGAGAACAAATAAAAAGAGAGAGTGTTCTTACTGCCACCAGTATCTTGAATAATCCTATAGTCAAGGCACGATACGAGCTGTATGTGAAGGTAAGATGCAAATGGAAAGATAAGTCATCTGTAATGTTTACTATACCACTATTTCCTCTATATTGATGGAGTTTAACCTCAGTGCTCTGTCTTCTGTTTCTGCCCTCTAGGTAGCTCACAGATTGAGTATACTTTTAATGTATTTTCCCAGTCTTAGGTTGTTGTCTCAGATAACTTTGTTTTGCAGAAAAAATTACCATCTTCAGATTCACTGGTTTTTGGTTTTGGTTTACCATTTCTGCGTATATCTAGTCAATTTTTAATTAGATGCTCTTATTAAAAAAAAAAACAAAACAACTTTAGGAAAGCATCAGCAATGTCTTTAACTCTATACGTAGTACTAACTGTAGAGCACAAAACGCTTTACAAATGAGTCAGTTTTATGTTTTGAAGCAAAGGCTCCAGCGTGTGGCGTTGTACTAAAGCACAGTGCGCAGACTACTTGACTACTTCTTATTTAATAGAATTCCTAGGATTCATTGTGGCATACAAAAAATGGAAGCTTATAACTAGTTGTCCTGATCAGAGACTTTAAAAGGTATGGCAGCCTGTGTTGCAGATATGTGGCTTGAGACACCTATGTGAATTCATTTTGACAAAATATGGTGGGTTTTTTTTTCTGGGCCAGCGAAGTGACTTTTTCTGTAGTACCATTGTTAGCTATTTCTTGTAGTTACTTTGAATTGGTTTATAATTTTGCCTTTGTCCAAACAATAGACTCTTTCAGACAAAGTGACAGTGTGTTGTAGAAATATGACATGGTATGAGCCAAAGCAGAAGTTAATTGTGATTTAAAATGTCAAATTAGTCATGTCCTGAAAAATTGTGTATGGTTGGGTGTGTGACTCAGTTTCAGACAACTGTTCTCACCTGTTAAGAAGAGGTAGCAAATGACCAAATACCACAGCCTGGAATGTCTGCATGCATTTCCAGCCATCTCTTCCAGAGTTCCTCATGGCCTGGTGTGTGTGTGCATTGTTGGTCCAGCCCTCTTGGGGGGGACTGGTAAAAAGGGGAAATGGAAACTTGCCAGTCATCAGTTGAAAAACTGAGGAAGATAAAATTTGCAAGGTTGTCTTCACAAGGAGACCACTGAAGTTTTCAGAATGCCTAGCCACTGGTATTTCCCTGGGGTGGATTGATCATAATACACTTTCAGCAGCACCTGCTCAGTGGGATGTATGTGGCTTCTGGTTATGCAGATCGCTCTCACCCTTACCCAAATATATAATCAACTTCAGACTGAACGAGTCCAGTTTTATTCTACAGCATGTGATGAATCAAAACCATGCGATGCATGCATTTGATGCCTGCAGTCCACTAGGAGAGTAGGAAATCCTTGTTACAGCTGAAAGTAGCTTGCCTTGAGATGAAGGGCAGAGTGGCTTGGAGAAACACCGCACCTCCCAACCAAAACGCAAATCCAGTATTGCGTTGGAAAGTCTTGTCTATCCTGCATATGCTGTGTGGATGGAGGAAATTCAGAGCAGGAAAGACCTGTGAGGCTCGTGCATAGATTTGTACAGAGTCGCAAAGGCAGGTCATCAGCATCACAAATGCCTTTGACAAAAGGCATTCTTTTGAGTAAAATTTCATTCTATCTATAACTTTTTCCTCTACCCAGCGCTTAATGGTAAATCTCTTTTGCCATTTGATTTAATCTTCTCTCCAGCTAGAGACTGGTCGCAGGTTGTTTGCTGTATGTGCAAAAGGAAAGAAAGCAAATAGATGCATCCATTGTAAACAGACTTACAGCTTCAAGTGTGTTGTTCTACAAACACTTACTTTGATTTTTCTTTAACTAAATATTTCTAGTTTGCACTGTGAAAAGGAAAGCAAAAACTATTTTTTTTGGCTGTAAACATTTTCAAATAGTTTCATATTTAACCATTTAATTCTGAAGTTGGTTTTAGATTTTCAAATTTCACTGCAAAAATCTTCTTTTTAAGAAATAATTGCAGACTTGCTATTATTTACCTGTACATGCTAGATAAGTACGCTTACTTGAACTTGAATCTTTCAGCTAGTTCTGTAAGCTTGGACACATCAGCTGTAGCAAAGGTTTAAAGGTTGCCTCGCCCCTGGTAATTGTCACTGAGTTAAACTTTTTTTAAATTTTTAGGTTTTTTTTAACATGGTAAAGGTGCCTGTGGTATCCACTGAAGATGGAAAGATGTATGTGGAGTTGGCCTTAGATAATCCCTTATGTGTTGTATGTGGGTTTTTTGTTTGTTTCAAGCCCTTTGCAATTAATGTCCTAGCTCCATGGAAGACAGCTTCAGTAAATTAGATGATGTGGCTTTAGAAGAGCTCCTGGTGTTTTATAAAGGCTCTGATCTTTGTTATGCTTCTGGTCAGTGACAAGAGTTATGAATGGAAAGGAGGGGGGGAAGTTCCGGATAGGGTTTGACAGCAGTTGTTAGTGTCAGAGCCAATGATGAGAGCAACAAGAATCATAACAGTGGAGAATAACATTTCTGAAAGGTGACCTTCCTAGTTTACTAATGCAGCTTCATTGGGTCTATTAGTATTGGAATAACTCTGTTGTGTACTGTTCTTCCAGTCTTCTGCTGGACCCCACTGGACTGTTAGTACAGTCATTTTGTGTATCGTGTTGTCTGTCACCAAATGCTGCTTCTATTCCCTATGCTGCTGCTTTGGAGCTGGTGTCTGCATTGTTGGAAATATCTCTATTCAGTTTCCAGAAAATTACTGTGCCAGAGCTGAGGTTTCCAGTTGTCAAAATTTACATGTGATCTTTATGATCGTAATGGTGCTGGTGACCGACCATCTTTTACAGTATTGTATTAAATTTTTTCTTTTCAATTTGTGTATTTGAAAATCCAATTCAGTGCTTAGATTAACAACATATTGTTTGCATCCTGTCCTTTGCATGTAAGGAACCTTTCAACCTTTCCTCTTAATCTCTTGTTTGATATCTTCGTCATAGGTATTTTAATCAAAGAACCTTGAAAGGATTATTTTTTACCTTGGCCATTCTTTTAAAGAGCTCTTTTTTTTTTTTTCCCAGTGTTGGTCTTGTGCAATACATTTATAGGTTTGCAATGTACTCTTTGTATGCTTTTTTAAAAGTTCTTCATTTCTTCTTATGCTCCTACCCCCATATTGTAGAGGGGGAGGGGGAAATCCAACATAACCCACCTGCTGGCCACTCTGAAACAATCCTCATACAAGTTTTATGAAGCTGTAGAAAATCCGTTTATAATAAGGAGGAAAAAAAGACCATCTTGTTTCTCAGGCAAAAAGTTATCACTTGATGAACTCATTACTATCTCTAATTGTGGACCATTTAGAACTTCCTAGATAGAATGATGTCTGTGACTAAAAGCTGCTTGGATGTTGCTCAAGAGAAGCATCATGGAGATTGACATTTTCCATCGTTTTATCCCAGGACTGTTTGATCATGTGTATGAGTGAAGGCACTAAGGCTTCCCCCCTCCCAATCATCCCATTGCAGGCGGGCTGGTTTATGTGTGAACTAACGGCTGTGTGGTTGTTTTAGGTGCCTGGCGAGTTAAGCCACAACACCAGTTAAGCTGGCAGATTTTGGTATCTTTTTGGGTCAGGTTTGTGGGACCTGTTACAAATAGATACAGAGAGTGGTTTCTGGGGATATTTGAATCCCAAAGCTTTGGTTATAAATAACAGTTCACAGTCTTAAGCTTTCTCTGCAATTCAAATGTTCTAGAGACAAGGAACCCAAAAAATGCATCTCTTGAGAATAAACTACTTATCTGCTTGTGTTTTTATGCTCTGTAGGCATCATAAAGCCTTTCTGCAGCAGTTCAGTGGTGTGCCTGTATTCTTGTTGTCTGTGTTTTTTTTTGTTTTGCTTTTTAAAGCCTGCTGAGAAGATGGGGCCAGTGTGGCTGTCAAAATCAACTAGCATCAAAATCAGCTCTGCATGTTGTGCTGGATGTCTCTGATTCTACATCACTAGAAAAGAGTGTAGTTGTTAGGATCTTCCCCTTGAGGGCAGTAACTTTTTCCTTAGTCTGAGAACTTGAAAAGTGCATTTTTCTCTGAAAAAACAGATGGGGAAAGCAACTTAGACTTTTTTTTTTGTTGTTATTATTGTTGTATAGAGATCTGTTCAGCCAGAAGTAGTGTGCGGAATCCAGTTCTGCTAGGTTAACCAGAATCAACATGCTGTCTCCACCCGAATGAAGTGTAACAATTTTCTGTAGCTTGTACCCAAGTCAGGGACAGTCAGAAGTTCTCTGCAGGAGTGCGGAAGTACTCCTTTTAGAAGTGTGTTCTTTAGCTACAATTCATCATTCTGCCTAGCCTGGATGTGAGAGGATTTTAATCTTCGCTTTTGTATCAGATCTGTAAAAGGGCTTATAATACTCTTGTGAATCATTTACGGAGAGGGGCCATCTTTTTCTTTTGCTAGGAAACAATGCTCTCTGTAAGGCCATATGAGACTTTCAGTATACCTGCCTTCTCTCTGTGATGTCTGCTGATGAGGGTGTATTTGAAGCTAACCAGCTGGAGTATTCTTAACTCAATAATTGGCTTGTTTTCTGTCTGTCTTGAAATCCTTGTTCCTGTACCCAAGTATGATGGAAAAGGTCTGGCTGAACCCAAGGAAGATGGCACTAGAAGCTTTGTAGTCAGGAGGTCTTTCACATTTCTGTCCAAAAAGGAAAGTAGATGAGTACAGTTCTGGGGAGTTGCAGTAATCCTTACTGAATTAAGGTTTGGATGCTCAAGTCTCTTTATTTCACAATGCTTTCTTTCCATTGATGTTGGAATTGAATTGGTTTGGCCACTCACCTTTCTGTATGTTTTTTTCATGAAACGGTTTACTAAGTGAATAAATATTTTTGGTATTTCAGTGTTGGATACTATTACCTATTCAGTGAAATACTCCATGGTATTCTGTAGCCCAACAGTGCTTGACAGTAGTAGTGGATCATTTAAAAGTGCTATGAGCTTTAACTGAGATGTGGGGTTCTTTTTGTTTTCGTAGTGCTCAGATAAGCTATGATACTAGCTTTCTGTGTACTTGGCCTTTACCTATGAGAATCTACTTCTAAAAAAGCCAAGCTTAGTATTTAAACTTCTTCAAAATACTACCTTATTCACGGCATTTATGTGTGGCAGCTATGTCTTTGATTAGGCTATGAGTTAATTGGGCTCAACAGACACTACCATCTAAGTGCTGTAGGCTGGCCATTACAAAGTGTGTGCATAAAATTATCCTGGGACTTGGAAGAAAGTAGTTTCAAAGAATTCTGCTTTCTGTGGGTGACTTTTTAAAAATCTGAATTTATGATTTTTCTTGATTTTAGAAGAACAGTGAAGCCAGGTTTTTGTTTAGTGGTATTTGCTAAATGCGTTTACAGCTTTCTGATTTTTCAGTGATTTGTAGGCCGCCTGGAAGACCCTACCGGGAGAATGTAACTGAAGTAAAAATATGGATGTTTCTTCTCATAAGGAAGCAAAAAAGGACAAGGGGCCTAGCACTCAATTTTTCTTTTGGATCATGTTTTTAAAAAATCTTCTTGAAATCCTAGTCCTAGTGTAGTTACTGATGGGTGTTGTATGTTCAGATCAGACTTGTCAGGTGTTTGAACATGAAAGCAGCTTTAGTGAAGAAACTCCTCCTACTTCATGTTGTTCTTTATTGTTTATTGATTATTCTTAGTTCTTCGATATCTGAAACAAGTGAAAACTGAGGTATGTATTGTACTGAATTGTATGAAATCGAGAAAATCTGAAACTAGAATGCAAACATATTTAAAATACTGTCTGAGAAATCTGCTTGATAATGTTTCTAGATCATGGATAGAATGAGTTTCAGGCTAGTCAATGTAATTAATTCTAGATTTCTTTTTCATTTGCTGAAGACTTTTCCTTTTTGATACAATTATTCAGAGTGAATAAGGACTGTAAATAAAAAGCAGAAGGAAACTCTTGTGTTCAGATTTGGTTTTAATTGGGCAGAAAAAGGAAGCAGCAGTAGTTCTTAATAAAAATATGCTGAAACTTAACCATGTAATTTTAATTTACTGAATGTTGAAGTTAAACTGAAGTTCGTGTGTAACATCCTTTGGCTTTTTCTCAATGGCATTTCTGCTTTCATTGAAACAGTTTATTAGGATCCCAGTTTCCAGTGTGCATGAAAATGGGGTGTTGCTACTTTTAAATCAAATCTGTTTTGATTTTTTTGAAGGAGAAAAAACCACCATTAAAAAGTTGTATAAAATACCATTGCATTGCTTAGTGGCGGCCCTTTTCGTTCACTGAAATGATGAATATTTTTTTATTTTTATGTTTGAAATAAATATCAAAGTGTTTGTTTTCAATCTTCTGCTTCAGGGTGAAAATCCTTTTGAAATTAATGATCAGGCTCAGGAGCAGCAGACGGAAGAAGAGGACAAAGCTGATGAGCCAGCTGAGGGTGAGGAAGAAGAGGAGGAAGAAGAGGAAGAAGAAACTGAAGAACAAACTGATTTCACTTTAGATCACACTGAAGATAACTAAGTGCAAGAAAATTAAAATATATTAGGAGGGGCAAAACAGCTTTTTATTTCTGCTCTAAAGTGGCTAAGACTTTTTAATAGTCTCAGATGAAGTTGTTGAAGATTCCCCACCGTATGCATGCATTCCATTCCGTGGAGAACTTGTTTGTATAATTCCTCTGTGTTTCTGATTTTGTTTAAAATGAAATTAAGACTATTTTAGTTGAGCTTTTTATAGCAAACTGACTGTTAAAGCTGATTAAAACATTGTGTTGTATATTTTTTTAAGCATCCTATTTTTTTGGTGTGTGTATTGAAAGTTGGGTATAATAATAATTTTTGGTCCAATCCGTTGAAAAGGAAGGCGGGTCTGTGGGGTAAATACATTAAATGCTGTATGGCATAAGCTTATATTTACCTCTTAGTACACAATGAGTAACTTTAAAAATTGTGCTGTTGAGTGTAGCTGTTTTGGGGACTGCATTGCACTCTGTATAATAGAGTATGTGTTACAATATGCCTTGTAGCTTTTTGTGATAAGATGTACCAGTTTGTAGCAATAAAACACTTAAGAAATGTTACTGTTCAGTGTCTGTAGTTCAGTATTTCAAGTATTTCCCCATGCTGACTACCAAATTGGTTTCAAATAAAATCTCGATATTATGATTGAAATTATTTAAAATTTGTAGTTGCATCTTAGTGACTCATTTTTATTGCAGTTTTGTAATGTATTCTGGCTCCACCTACCAGGACAGATAAACACTTTAGCCTTCATAGTGTGCCTAAGGGAAGCATGCTTTCAGTATATTTATATGCTGTGCACTGTTGTCTATCTTAGAAATTATATATAAATACAGTTCCTTCTAATCTACCTTATAACTAATGAGACCTGGAAATGTCTGATTTAACTGTTTTTAAGTACAGCTAAGTAGTTTGCATCATTTTTGCCTAAATGTGATAACAGAAGTATCTGTACAACCTCTTGTGGTCATTGTGGGGAATTTTTTTCAAAATCTCGTCATATATCTAATTTGTGCACCTTTCTGTGGAGCACCTTTGTGTTAATTTATAGACACTACTGTGTACAGGTGGTATAAACAGAGAGTGGACAGGGATTAGATAGAATTAAAATACTTCTGACCTCAAATGCGAACCAATTTGCTTTGTCAATGATCTATTGTAGAATTGGGGAAAGTGTGCAATTAGTATGGGGAAATATTGGAGTTAGATATTAGGCAACCAGAAAGTCTAGTAGCAGTCAACTCCAAAGAGTGCTATATGTTGTAGTCATTTAGCTGTTGCCTTTTACTGTAGCTTGGAGAGTAGAAAATAAAACATTGTGAGCAAAGAGAGAGGAAACAGATAGGAAAGTGAGTTTGGTGCCTTGACCTCTTGTTTTCTATATGGCTCACATTTTTCCATTTAAAAAAAAAACAGCATGATGTAGACTTCATTGCTGTACCTGTAGGTGTGTTAGCTTGGAACTAGAAGTTATCATGGGTTGATAGAAAGATGTGCTAAGCCTGCAGCTGGCTGAACAGTGTTTGTTTTGGATATGTAAGCTTAAAATAACAAAGTGCTCCCTAGATCTCTCAACACTCATTCTCCTGTTCTCAATCTTAAGGCTAGGATTAAGGTTTGTATTTGCATTACTTTTAAGGTATAATCTCCCCTTCTGCCTTACAAGCTGGTCACTCAACTATTTGTGTTCTATTTGTAGGTCTTTTGCCATACAAGAGGAAGATGCTGATATCTTCCCGGACAGCTTAACAGGAACTGTATCAATGTTCTAGAAATTGACAAAAGCTTTAGCATGAGAACTTGTTTGCAGTAGTTAAGAGAATTAAGATGCTGCCCAAATTTCTGCAAGTGATGGGGCTTTTTTGTCTTTGTCTATGGCTCCTTTACTAGCTGGAGAGAATAGAGTTGCTTCTAAGCAGCTAAGATAAGCTCTTCTACCGAAGATCTCACTGCTTGATTTCCGTTGCCGTCATTTCATCCACTGTGAACCTCAGGATCTTTGATCTCTAAGCATTCTTGACTTCACTGGTAGGGTAAAATATATGATTGATTTCTTCTGTATACTGATAGTTCTCACCTATAAAGTGTGTTAAGTGATAGCTTCAACTTAGATAACAGATTGGGGGGGGCAGCTGCTTATTTTAATAGACAAAATTAACCTTTTGTGTAGGCTTAGAAGGAACTTTCAATGTCCCTTTTGCAGCTAGTGTTTCATCAAACTAAATTAATTTCCTATATCAGTAACAATGTATGGAAATAATTTTGGAAGGAGTGATGGCTTCCTGTTCCAGATGACACACATTATTGTTAAGCTGTGCCCCTGCCCCTAGTTGGTCCAAACTGAGTGGAGATGGCATTTGTTTTTCAGAATCTAAGAAACAGAGTCCACAGTTTTAGGCAGTTCTGGATGAAGGTGCCTGCTGGAATATACAGGTATATTCACACGTGCCTGCTGAGACACCTTTCCAGTTTCCTTTGCATTCACCAAAGACCAGCTATGTGCTGTTAACTTCCTGTTTGTAAGTGTTGGTTGCAGTTAACATATGCCTTTCTCTAGATCTTTTTCTAAAGAACCTTCTTGGAATGTTGACTACCCCAAGTGATACAGTTTATGAAACCACAAACAATGGGGGAGCATATTTCTATCCCCCGTCCCTAAAGACCGAATTAACTAAATGAAAGATCAATGGAAAACTGGACTTGAAATGCAGTTGTTGATGGTTCACACTCCAGATGGTGACTGGTTACTAACGGTGTTTCTTGGAGAGTCGGTTGATTGGGGAAAAGCAATTGGATGGAGTTTAGGCAGCTGGTAGGTATAAGCCCTACCCTGGAAGCAATATAGAGAGGTTTGATAAGGAATTTTGTGATTGGTAGTAAGTGGTGTCAGGTGATGTTGAGTATTTCAGGATGTTTAAAAACATCTGTTGGGGAATAAAAAAGGCTGTCCTAGATTACAGGCAAGATCTCTCTCTAATCCTGTTCCAGTGCATGAGCTGTAGCACTCTTCAGTGTCTTGAGTGGAATCAACAGAGTAGCTAAGACTGCATGGAATGTTTCAGTTGAGGATTTACTTTGCACAAGAATTGCAAGGGTTTGACTTGCACAATGATAGTAATGCTGTTTTATTTCTATTGGAAACACCTTGCTGCTTTTTTAATCTTTTACAGGGCAGTGCTTAATGGTGTGTTGGTTCACAGTAGTTGTGCTGAAGAACTGTAACTTGTCGCATGTTCTAACTACCTCTTTCTGGAGCTAGAACTTAAATCTTTTTGCTCTGAGAAATGTTTAGAAAGTATTCTGTGGTTTTTTTGTTTGTTTGTTTTTGGGCTGAACTTGCAAGGTAGTGAGTACAGTAGAAAGAATTATGGGCACTAATCCTTGCAATTTACACATACTGAGTAACTACTATATGTTTGTGTTCTTATGTGTGTTGCAGCCCAAATGCACTAGTCTTTTTGTATACAATTATTTTTTGCTACGCAGTAGAACTGTAGAATGATTAGCATCCCACATAATATTTTGGCTATGCAAAGGATTGAAATATTGAAATGAGCCTGTAGATTCTCTTGCTTTGGCTTTTCCTGTATTACTTACAGTTAAGAATAAATGAAATCAGTTTTCAGCTTGCTGAAATATGAACTATACATTTTCTTGCTGTCTTCTGCCAACACTTCTAAAAAAAAGTGAAGCTTTTCTTTAAATGCCAATCTAATCTTCCAGTATTTCTCAGATGCTGGAATGCCTCCTGCTCTTTTTAAGCAGCACTAAAATAGAGGATCCAGAGCTCTTCTTCCACTGGTTGTTCTTCCACTAAATGAAGTCCTCATCCACTCAGCTTTTAGGATTGTAGGGAGAAACTTTATTGTAAGGAATGCCCACAATCATCAAAGAGTTTGGTCTTTCTTAGATGCTTCCTCCCAACTTAAAGCAAGGAAAGGCTTGGGAAGTCCCACATACTCTGGGGTCTAAAGCCTGCAATAAAGTCCCTTAAATCGTGTGAGAGGATTGAAATTTTACATAAGGTTTGTTAGCAGTGAAGATTAGTTCTGAGTTAGATGATGTGTTACCCATTTTTATACTTGTTTAATTTGTTTATAAATTAATTTCTAAAATTGTCCTAAGTTCTCAGGCTTACAATATTGTACTTTTAAATTAACTACAGATGTACTAAGTCCTGCAGCTCAGTTCAGCTGTCTTTAAACACATTTGACTGGTTTTAAATACAGCTAGCCAATGAATAAGCCCTTCTGTATAAATAAAAATGTATATAAACTGAAGTCCCACATCTAAAACAAAAGAGCTTCTGATCTTGTTCTACAAATCTAAGCTTTCCTCATCCCATCCTTTGGTACTTCAAAGCTGATGCCCATAGGAAAAGGAATAAATACCTAGAGGGTGAACTGGAGCATCAAGATCTTCTAGGCAGAAACATAAAAGAGAAGGCTTCTTAACAAGACCCTGAGACCCCCAACTGTACTGTGATTCTGATTTAAAACAAAGTTCTGCCTGTATGCATAAGTGTGGTGGTTTTTTGTTTTTTGTTTGGGTTTTTTTTCCCTACAGGATTGAAGAATACCAGGTGTTACAGGAGAACAAGGAATAAATAATCTGCTTGCCTTTGTGGTCCCCTGCAGGTCAAACATTGGAGTCTTCACACCAAATGTGCCTGTTCTTTTACGGAGACTTGCCATCTTCACTCCTCTTTACTTCATACATCTTTCTCAAGGACTTTAGAACATGCGTATTCCAGACTATTTCTGTGTAGGGTTCTCTCTATACCCAAAGCTGTGAAGGTAAATCAAGAATGTTGGAAGCTTTTGTGGGGTACCAAAAAAGTTGGGAATGGAATGCTTATATTGTGAGTCAGCACAACCTACTGCATATTAAAGTGAGTGTTTGTTAAAGATTGTTAAGAGCAGAACAGTTGTGTGGACTTGGGAAAAGAGCCACAACTGTAAATGTGCTCCATTTAAAATAGAGCATCTTGTCAGTGTACAATCCTTTTCAACCTTCACTCTTCAGAAGGGTCATAAGATGGATGTTCTTCATCACCAGCTAAGAACATTGTGGTCCAGATCCTTTTTATTGTCTTTTGTTACCAGTCTGTAAGGTTGCTGTACCATTAAACCATCAATCGGTAAGGTTTCTTCAAGAGTTCCTGTAAATCAGTCTTCCTTTTTTCATGCTGAGATGACTGAAACATGTTGGAGCCTGTTTGAATTTCCCAGACCATAGCTAAGATAAGTGTGTAGCTACTACACATGTGGCAGTGGACAATTACAGTTGTCTTAAGATCTAAATGTGCTTTATGTTGTCTGAATATTTTACTCTGTGTTAAAGGCATCTATCTGGAAGTTAATTACTCTGAGGGAGGGTACTGTGATGGCAGATCAGCAATTTGTTCCACATGCAGTCACTGTTCATATGGAGTACGGTGGCATACTCTCTTAAGGCCATAGGTTTATAAGGCTGGAGAGGACCACTGTTGTATAGCCAGCCTAGCTAATGTCTACTGTGTTTTACTTGCTGATCAAACACCTATTCTAGCCCCCAAAAAGATGTTTTAGAAAGCTAATTTAACTGTCATTATTCAGACAAGGGTGGATCTTACGCAGTCTCTGTGACATTTTAGTTTAAAAGCCTAAAGCTGATTTGGTCAGTATATTGCAGGACTCCATAGGGCATTGCCCCGTTTTTCAGCCTTTGTGTCTGTCACTGTAACTCTTTGTTTCTGTTAGTGATAAATAACACATGTGTTTAAAGTTGTTTATTGCAGCATTTAAAAGTGGGGGAGGGGGAAGGAAGGAATAATGCTATTGACTACTAAGCAATCTATGATGTTACCAGGGCATCTCCTCCCTGAAAAGACTGGCGAAACTATAAAGTTACGAGAGCCGAGTTCTCTGCCAGCCTTAACCATAGCTTTCCCATCATGTGTGTCTCTGTGTTTTCCTTTGGAGAAAGTGAATGGTCAGTTCAGCTGTTGTGGGGCAAAGTCAGTGTTCAAGAAGTGTGGTTGACTCTGTGGAGGAAAAGAGCTTTCCAGTTTAATTATTGGTAGTATTGATTGTGGTAGGACAGATGTAGCTGCTTGCCTTAGCTGTGAATGTTTGCCTAGTAATGAGTATGGTGCCCTTCCCAGAAGGAGGGATACTTTGTCTGGTGATGTGCTGGTTCTCTATGTGGAAGGGCGCAGAATGTGAGGTGGGGTCAAGCAGGACTGAAGGTCTTACTGCATTTCTCTTTAGAACTTCTTGTCCAGCCCTGCTCTCCATAGGTATCATGGGGGCTACTAGGGTCATTGGGGTGGAGTAATCTCTATGGCCTATCCCTCTTCTCGCCCTGCAGACATCTGCTGAGTGTCTAGAACCTGTGGGCAGATTTTGCATTTCTCCCTGGGTTTCCTTAGGACTGTATATAGGAGTTTGGGTCGGGTCAGGTTGCAGGCCAGTGTTGCAACACTTCCTAGTGAAAAGACTACACAACATCTCTAGAGTGTCCCAGTTCTGAATCCGACTGACTGAACGCCCTCTTGGTAAAAAGCGGTTGTCATGTGAAATGGGTGTATATACAAAGGATGTTAGCCTTCCTGCTCCTGTGCCCAGTCTATGAATACTATGTTGTAAATGTTTTTCAGTGAAGAGTTTGTTTCTGCCACTGAAATTCTGTTGCACCTTTTGAAGGCCGTCAATAGCAAAAGGATAAATAATGTCATAAGTGGTTTTGATGTAGAGCAATTATAATTTTAAAAATATACCTCGTTCCATCTGCTGCTTGTCTGAAGGTAAAACCTTCTGTAGGCTGTACTGTTGCAGTGCACAGCAGTCCTAATGCTGGAGTTCTGAACCTACCATGTACCAAGGGGTTAATTTGTTTCCATCACTGGGGATTTGAATTGCTTGTCAATGCTGAGGTCACTGTCACTGTTAAATGACAGATGTCTTTCTGAAAATCCCCTGCATCTTTCCTTGTGATGTAAAGTTCAGTGACTGCAATAACAGGGTGTTGTTCTTTAATAACTGTTAAATTTATTCTTTAGAGAATTTACAAAGATGTCCTATTGCTCTGGGAGAGCTCCCTTGATGCCGAACTCTGCATTTTCTTTTTGCATAATGCCTACAGATTTAGAGCCACTGTACTCCCAGTTGTATAGCTTCTGTATCCCTTGTTCAGTGCTGCCGAAATACTCATAAATCTCCTTTCTTCTAGTGGCTTTGTGCAGCAGCTGGGATATGACAATAAGGTCCCTGATCTATAATTCCAGACAGCCCCTGAGGGTGAACAGATCGACCAATCCTCATCCCCAACGTAAGCCCAGGGTACTCGCTGTCCCTGGGAGGTAGTTGTCTAATGCTTTCCATTTGTATTCTGCATGAAACTCTGCTTGATGCTGGACTGTTGTTCACTTAGAGAATTATCCAGTGCACAGTATATAAACTCCCACTAGAGATTGAATGCATGTAAATAAAGCATGCCTTAAGTCTAGCATAATGTAACTTTAAGTGAGAAGAAATAGGCTCAATCTAAGCACCCTGTAAGGCTGCATTCACTGCTCAGATCTGCACAATGCAGTTACAATCTGCATTTCTATGTCACATGGATAAGAGGTAAGGAGGACAGCTGTATAGGTTTTCTAATTCCAGGGATTTCCTGGCTTTTTATTGAATTTGATGAGAGTACAACACTAACTTCTTAAAATAACAGCTGTTTTTGAAATACTCTTGTGAAATAAGAACATTCATGTTGTAACAGAAAGAGACATAGTTTGAAAAATGTGATTGATTGGCTTTTATGCTACACATGCCTCATGAAAATGTGACTTTATACTCAGAGTTTTCACACCATGCAAAAGCCTGGTAGGCATTTTGGAGCACAGACAGAAGATGATCCCTGCCCTACAGACTTGGCAATCTCCTTGTAATCTCTAGCTATATCCATTTCAGCTGTATTATTTTCACAACTTTCATGTCTGTATAGCAGCACTGACATGTGTTTCAACTATAAATTATTTAGAAAGGATCTGCTTGAAAGCTAGTAGTACTCGTTTTCTCATAAACCTCCATCATCTGTTTTAAAGCTTGAGATTAATAAAGTGTAAAGGGCTATTTTTAAATGCAAGGTGTTACGCATATGCTGTCAGACTTTGATTACATTTGACTCATCCAAGCGGTTTTAATGCTGACACAACTGTCAGACTGATTTTTTTCTGCAGCATATTTAAGGGGGTTAAACTGCTTCAGTTTAGTGATTTGCTATTTGCCAGAAAAATACATTCAGTATATGGAAAACAACAGTTGCGTGTTTGATAGAAGTCGTATGCTCTGTGCAAAGTCCCCCGTGCGTCAAGGCCAGTGGCAAAGTTTCCATTGACAGCAACACAGCCAAGGCAGCACCCAGTCTGTTTTAGTAAGATTGAGTGTTGGATGCTCCGTCAACTACTCCTGCAAAACTGATGGTTCTTCTGAAATAGAAATACAATTCCACACATGTTCTGTGAAAGCTAATCCATAAAGAAAAGATGGAACCTTAATGGAACAAAACTATTTTACTTTTCATCTATAATTTCGCATTAGTTTCTTGTACATATTTTTAAGAACTGAGAGTCTTCTCTCCAACTCCTCCAGAAAGGTAATGGGACACAGGTCTATCAGAAGAAACAAGAATAGCTTACTTACAGAGGACAAACCAATGGAAATTCAGAGTCATATTTGACTTGTATTTTGGTCTCCTTTGTAAAGATAGGTCTACATTTATGACCTTTACCCTATCCTTCCTCAGATGGGAGTTCAAGAAGGCAGAGGGAAAATCCTGTGTAAAGCTTAAGTGTCTTTGTCCATAGTGTTTCTATTTTTTTACTTTAAACAAAGGATTCAGTTGCCCAAATTGAATCTGGAAGCGTATAAATTCATCCTTAATAAACTTGGTTTGTACTGAAAGAGTTAAGAGATTGAACTGCAGTAAGCTGTTTGAATGAAGGTGGTTTTTGTTATCAGATGTATTTGTTATCTAAATAAGGGGGTATTTTGAGCTCTGAAAGTAAATGTAAAATAATCATTGTCTGTTTAGTCTTGCTTAATTGCAGCAAAACTCAGTAGGCACAAAGTCCTAGTGAATTTAAGAATGTGTACATAAGATAATATTCAGAGCGTGCAAGGTTCTGTGCCAAAGCACTGCAGTTTGCTAGTTAATTTTGCTTGAGAGTCAAGCACTGTGCTTGCTGAGAAGATGGACATTAGTATCTTTAAAATATTTATGCAAGTGTATGATGTAGTTAATGTAGTCTTGGTTAGCTAAAATGAACTTTGTGTCAACGTTAATTTGTTTTATCTTTGCTGCTCTCAAGAGGTTTCTTCTAGCTGGAGAGTTGTGAACAATGTGATTTTTGGGACGTTAAATATGGCCAAAGTAAGAAAAGACCTTCAGCAAACAGAACTAGATTGCTTCCTTTTTGTATTTTTTGCAAACAATGAGATTTTCATTTTGTGTTTCTTACAAGAAATGTTTAGAAAGACTTTATCAAACAAATAACATTCTAAATATTTTTCTTTATGGTTCAGAATGATTTTCAAAAAAAGTCAACAAGCATCTCGGAATGCGATGGTGTTTAATGTGTAAAAGATATCAGTTAATGAAGGAAGCTTAAAATGCAGCAGGATTTTTCGTGAGAGCTTTATTCTTGCAAAGAGGTGTTACTTCAAGCAGAAACCAACAACTTCCCGATTTACAGAAGTTCTGGCTGTCATAATGTGAGTCTTGTCCAATATTTTTCTGGATGCTGTGGCCTTTAGTACTACTTCTCATCCACATCATAAATATTTACTTAATTTCCCTGGAAGTATGCTGAGGGAACATGGCAAAATCTGAGGCAGCTAAATTCTACATCTTTGATAGGAGATTATCTTTTCACTTCCTCTTTTGCTCTGTTCTGAGTGTCTTTCCCTCCATTCAGAATCTTTAGTGTCTCGAGCCTAATGAGGGTACTATAATGGTACCCCTGTTGTGGTAATCATTCTTGCTACATACTAGCTGTGTTTAATTCTTAGGTTGATGTCAGTATTGTAAAGCAAGATAGACTTATTTTCCTGTCCTTCCAATTCCTTCATCCCCTATCGCACGTATTTTACCACTCAGGGTCTCTAATTTGTCATCATAGTGGTAAGGATATTTTATACAGGACTGCTTTCTTCTTCTCCCCCTCCCCCTAGCTGTTCATTCACTATTTTTCCAACCTTTGAATCAAGGATAGATGTTGCTGGAAGATTAATTATGGACCTAGGCAAGTGTTAATCTTTGAAAGAACATGCAAAAGGAGTTATCCGTTATTCAGCTCCTCAAACTTTTCTTAAATAGTACTGAACAGTTAAGTCCAGACAGATCCACCTTCAGTGTACCTTTCATATTACAGAAACTGAAGGGCCTGAGATTTTAAGTGACAAAAATAAGACACTTGAAATGCAAAACAAGAATGTGAGGTTGCATGAGAACTTTAATTTTATTTTGGACCGCTACACACTTCCTGTAAGAGATTACAGAATCAGAATGGTAGGGGTTGGAAGGGATTTCTGTGGGTCATCTAGTCCAACCCCCCTGCCCAAGCAGGGTCACCTACAGCAGGCTGCACAGGACTTTGTCCAGGTGGGTTTTAAACATCTCCAGGGAAGGAGAATCCACAGCCTCCCTGGGCAGCCTGTTCCAGTGCTCTGTCACCCTCAGAGGGAAGTTCTTCCTCGTGTTCCGATGGAACTTCCTATGCTTCAATTTGTGTCTGTTGCCCCTTGTCCTGTCGCTAGGCACCACTGAAAAGAGTCTGGCTCCATCCTCTTGACACCCACCCTTAAGATATGTATTGGCATTTATAAGGTCCCCTCTCAGCCTTCTCTTCTTCAGGCTGAACAAGCCCGGCTCCCTCAGCCTTTCCTCATAGGAGAGATGCTCCAGTCCCCTAATCATCTTTGTAGCCCTCCGCTGGACTCTCTCCAGTAGTGCCTCATCTTTCTTGAATTGGGCAGCCCAGAACTGGACACAGTACTCCAGATGGGGCCTCACTAGGGCAGAGTAGAGGGGAAGGAGAACCTCCCTTGTCCTGCTGGCCACACTCTTCTTAATGCACCCCAGGATACCATTGGCCTTCTTGGTAACCAGGGCACACTGCTGGCTCATGGCTAAGGTTGTCCACCAGCACACCCAGGTCCCTCTCAGCAGAGCTGCTCTCCAGCAGGTACCCCCCAAGCCTGTACTGGTGCATGGAGTTGTTCCTCCCCAGGTGCAGGATCCTGCACTTGCCCTTGTTGAATTTCATC
>Ga0065711_1037957_pt1 | contig 19309 bp, 11 predicted proteins | sample Hoacrofraction12_FD_59098 | JGI IMG/M metagenome (GOLD analysis project Ga0065711, IMG submission 59098) | Hoatzin crop microbial communities from Cojedes, Venezuela - Epithelial fraction 12 v2 (version 2) | ecosystem: Host-associated > Birds > Digestive system > Esophagus > Crop | place...
CCAGCGCCCGCTCGCCATTGGCCGGCGCTTCTGCCGATCTCGGCCTCCTGCGCCCCCATTGGGCCGCGGGGAGGCGGGTCGGTTGCGTGCCGCGGAGGGTAGGGCGAGCGGTGCCGGCCCAAGCTGCGCCCGGGCCCGGCCTGAGAGCAGCGCGGGGCCCGCGAGTCGCTCCGGCGCGGCCGTGTGAGAGGGCCTGGGTGACGGGCAGCGCCGAGTTTCGCTCCGCAGTCCCCAAGCGTCTCTTGGCGGCCCCAGGTGGGGATGGCCCGGGCCTGCCCCCCCTCCAGCGTCCGGCGTCCCCCGGGGCCTCGGGCCTTGGCCCTGCCGTGTCCCTGGCTGGGGGGCCTGACGTGAGCTCTCTCAGCTGCCTCCGCTGTGCCGGCCTGTGTAAGCGGTAGCTTGGCTGCGGAGGAGGAGGCGCTCGGAGGGGCTGAGGTTTTTTTTGCGTGGCGGTCACCTCTGGGACCAGCTCGGGGGAGGAGCAGCTCTCAGGGCTGCAAGAATCACCTGCACAGAGGAGTTTTCTCAGAAGAAATTCTAGCTGATGTGATACTTGTGTAGGGGACCGTGACTGCAGTAGAGCAGACCTGGGCATTACTCAGAAATATTCCTCCTGCCTGTTATGTCTGAAGAAACTTCTTTGTATTGAAAACCTTCTTAATTTTTCGGGTCCACTGCAGCTTGTGATGGACACCCTTTTGATCTTCAAATGGAATATGTAGACCCGTGCTTCTAGGGGGGCACAGAACAAGGTGTCTCTTCAAGGGGCTTCCTGGGGTGGTCCCGTCTTCATTGAGCTGCAGTTCTGCTGGGGGAGGACAGGTGGGAAAGGTGCCTTCTGAGTCTTGGTCGCTCTCCTGGGTGTCACCTGTCCTTGGAGCTCGCCTGAGCTGGAATGGGAACAGGCCTGTGGATGTCCTTGGAACGAGAGAGCTAGATATGTGGGGAAGAGAGTCCTTTGCACGTGGTCCTACTTCTGCTGCAGGATACATCCGATAGCCTGCGCTGCGCTGCGTACCAAGCACCATGAAGTTAAAGAAGTTGTGTTCTGCCATAGGCAACTGATGGGATCAACGAGGGCTTAAATTGTGTTTAGAGTAAGTCTAAATTGAAGACAAAGCGCAGCCTATTTTGTGGTAAGGATGATGTGATGTGGTGGGTGCAGTGGTGGGAGATGGCTTGGCTCATCCAGTCTTCTGAATGTATGAACTCGCCTACTTTGCTTAAGTCTCCCTGAATTAATCTGGGATCAAAGATCCTACCTTTTCAATTTGAAATGCAAGAGAAAGGAGGTGCGCAATTAGGTGCAATGGAGAGCTTTGCATACCTAGGAAGAGGGTTTCCTTCTAGGCCAAAAGGTGTAATGAGGCAGTGAACTTTGGTTGGAAAGTCACTGAAGCCAAAGAAGAGTCTCAGCTAGCCCTGTCTGTCCTCTGGAAAATGTATGTGGAATGTCCACAGTTCTCCAGAGACACCCTGGCACGGAGTGGGATGATCTCAGCAGTGGAATTGTGCTTGGGATGGCCAGTGCTTGTTTTGAACAACAACTGCGTGTAAAATATTAGTCTGTTCCGTCATCAGTTACACGTTAAACTGGCAGTCCTGACTCAAGAGTGTCGAAAGGCCTAGACTGAGCTGTGTTTGAGGCTGGAGGAGGGAAGATGACTACAAGCCTGCCTCCTGCAGACTGCTTATCCCTCCCTGTCATCCATGTAGCAGGGGGAAAACCGCTATTCCTGCCTGATGCAGAGCAGCAAGTCGTGCGCTCCTCCAAACGGGATTATCTGGGCCAGTGTTGTTGCTCTAGGGGCTGGCTGGGTTGATCTCTGCTCTGTGTATGGTTTGGGAATTGAGTCAAACTTCCAGGTGTAACATCGCTGTTGCAGTTACATTGGCAGCTGTTTTCCTGATGCTTTAGCTCCTTTTTCTGGTGTGAATGATCTGTTCCAGGATTTCAGTTATGCAAATGTTTCTTTCTTGTTCTAAATAGCACTTCGAGCAATGTAGTGATTATTTCTTTTTATTACAAGTCTTTTTAAATAAAAGGAGTTTTTTAAAAAAAAAAACAAACCCACAACTCCTTTAAATGTATTTTACATTGTAAAGCTGTTTTCAGGATCTGTTATTATCTGCTGTAATAATTCCCAGATTAGGAGCTCCCAAATAGCATTGGGAATCTGTGGGAAGTGGAGTTTATGGAAGGGGATCCACACTGGGACTCGGAGTGTGGAAGCAAACCTGGATGTGAGGCCAGCTATCAAATCGTTGGAGCTGCCTATCCATTTGACTGACGTGCGGAGCGTTTGCTATGGCGATTGCAGGTCTGCATTGTTGAGGGTACTTATTCCAAAAAGTCACCATCGTGCCATCCATTCTTAACAGTTCCACTGAGTGCTTTGGATAAAAGCCCCTGGGGTGTTGGAAGACAGTGAGCCAGGGTGGGAGGACTGTCTCCTGCCCTGCTCGTTGTCTGGTCTGATGTTACCAGCAGGACCTGTCCCTGGGACAGGAATCTCACCTGCCGCACAAGAGCTGTTGGGATCCACCGCCTGCTCGTTTCCCCTCTGGTTAGTGTGCCCCCCTCCATGCCCATGCTGTCCCACTGCCCTCCCAGAATGGCCGACCCCTCTGCGTTGCCCCACCGGGACACTCGTGCGTCGGAGCTGCTGTGCGGGGCTTGGCCGCTGCAGGAGTGGGGAGGCTACTCCAGCTGGGTGGAGCAGGGGCACGGCATGACGCCTTGTCTTTTTCAGATGAGCAAATTGGCTGTTGTTATAAACTCCTCAGAAAACAGACTTTTTGAGAAGCAGATGAGAGCAATGGAAACTGGAAGCTGTATCTGCTGCCACACCTTATCTGCTTTGGTAGGGCATGCTGTGTTCAGAATCTGGAGAAGTGGTTATCCAAGACCGAGGCCGGGTTGGACGGGGCTTGGAGCAGCCTGGTCTAGTGAGAGGTGTCCCTGCCCATGGCTGGGGGGTTGGAACGAGATGGTCTATAAGGTCCCGGCCAAGCCAAAGCAGTCTGTGACTCTATGACCTTTAGTTCCCCATAGTGATGGCGTGCAGGAGGCTGCAGTCACAGCACTGTGAAAAGAGGCTCCTGCTCTTAAGGTAACTGCTGGGAGCAAATTCTTTTCTTTTTCCTGTCTTGGTTAACTCTTAAGTGAGGAAGGTGGAAGCTGCATCGGGTTTTAATGTTTCAGAGAGCAGGCTTGTTTCTTTTCTGAGTTGGTGACTCTGTCAGGTGTTGCGTGGTGTATCTTGCTGGCTGTTCTGATCTTACCAGAGCCCATCAGAGGTGAGCTGCTTTGGTTCAGCAGAGGACTAGTACATGGCTGATGTCCCCTGGCAGAGAGCAGTAGTGGTCAGAGAGACTTCAACCAGTGGAAAGGGGATGTCAGCGGGGAGAGGGCTGGAGTCACTTGGGCGGCACTGGGTGTGTTCCAAAACTGCTTTGCTGTGCCAGCTTTGGTGTTCTTGCAGGCTCCGATGTGATGGTCTGAGCAGTGTGGTTCAGTGCATCGGCGTCTTTTGCTCAGGTGGACTCCTGGGATCATTTCCTTTTCTTTGTTTCAGCCCTTGTTTCCAGTTTGAAGCTCTCGGTTTTCATTGTTACACTGTTTGCTTGTATTCCATCAAGTCGGAGCAGAAATCAAGTTGTAGCTTGCGGTGAAAGTTACCTCATTATTAAAACTAACCCCATGTAAAAATAAAACCCTTCTTGTCTTTATTTAAAATTTTAGTGATCTTTAATCCTTTCAGTGTACGTAACTTTAAGCGTACACAACTTGCTGGTAATTTTTATCAAGGCTTTGGTATTGTTGACAGGTATATGTCGCAAGGAAAACACGCAGAAGCAAGAGAACTAATGTATTCAGGGGCTTTGCTGTTCTTCAGTCATAACCAGGTAAGTCTCTGGTTTTCTGAGTGCAGTTGGGGCGGGCGGGTTGTTATTCCAAGATTTGAAGGGGTGAATGGTGAATTCTCAACAGTAAATGTTTGGGGTAATTGCTTTGTAGTCTTCGGGTTTATCTCTTTGTTGAACCTTTCTCCACAAAGAAGGATTATGTCAAACTGGGACGTGAAGCAGAAGTGTTTGTGAGCGTCCAAACAGGAATCGTAACCACATCTGTTTTGCTTTCCTGGAAGCTTCTCTTCTGATGCCATCAAATGACTATAACTTTTGTGTAAGGGAATGCTGAGACTTGATACTGTGCCTTAGCTGTGGATGTTGATGAAAAGACTAAATCTACAAAATTCTGGTTGATGTTTTCTTTTCTATACCAATGTGTTCATCACTAGCAGCATCTGTCTGTTTTGTAGCAAAACAGTGCTGCTGATCTGTCCATGCTGGTTTTGGAGTCTTTGGAGAAATCGGATGCAAAAGTAGCAGAGGACCTTTTAGGTGAGGTGACTTTTGCGCTCGCTTTGACGTTGCTCGGATGTGCTTTGAGTTGAAGACTGGTAACAACAGTCACTGTGCAACCTGAAATGCTTTTTGTATGCCCTCCCAGATGGCTACGGGTTACCTTCGTCATAGCAATGGACTGGGGGAGAACTTGCTTAGAGAATAGTGGGTTCCTGATAACTTTGTGGGCATGCTTAGAACAGTTGTTGCTGTCTTGTGGCATTGTCCTTTCCTCGATGCAGCAGTAAGTATTGTGTGCAGTTGTTGGTGTCCCCAGGGCTTTGGTGGGTGGTGGTTTCCCACCCTAGCCCTGTGGTAGTGTGCACACTATTTGTTATTCAGCTGTTTACAAGGAAATTTGTCTTGTTTGGCTGTGGGATTTGGCAAGCAGGCAATTTAGGGAGACCTTCTGACCAGCTGCCTGGCCAGACCACTGCTGCAGCATGGGCAAACCGCTCCTGTTGACAACTGACGGATGGAGGCAGGCAGACAGAGGCTGTTCTTTGTTTACTTAGCTCTGACATTTTGTATCCCGTTTATGACTTCTGGTGGTGCTTTTCTGAACTACAGCCCTCTGTCCCTCGCAGCTTCTCTGGGAATGGCAAGCAGTACCGCAACCGGCAGGCTTTCCTCCCCCTTGGAACTGCGTCCCCAGGGGATGCCCTGTCCCAAACGATGAAGCAGGGAAGCTGTCACCAGCTGGCTGCAAGGCACAGCTTTTGGCTGTGGAGTCATCAGATGAATATTGCTGGCTGATAGATGCAAGATTGACTCGGTGTATGAGAAGTGGCTCAGGCTCAAAGCCACTCTTTTTTCAGGTGGCTTATGGAGGCTGTTGAGGGAGCTTAGAGACACAATAGCATTATAACTTAAATTTTGTCTTAAAGATGCAATAGAACCAGCAGTTCATCCTGTTTCCATTAATGCTAAATATTTGTGAATCTTATTGCTTCTAGAAAACTTGGCTAAATTGTTTAGTTTAATGGATCCAAATTCTCCTGAAAGAGTGGCTTTCGTATCCAGAGCACTAAAGTGGTCTAGCGGGGGATCAGGAAAACTTGGACATCCGAAACTACACCAGTTACTAGCAATTACCCTGTGGAAAGGTAAGAAAAAATCAACTGGCTTTTGTGTGTTTTGTTTTGAAAATGTTGAAGTATGATGTTGTAAGAGATCTGCTTTGGAAATACTCTAAGAAAGCTGAGATGAAGGTGATAGATTGACTTCTGCTATTACCTGAATTTTGCAATCAGTTCAGATTATTGTTACTAACAAAAAAAACCTGGGCCTGTAATTCTGTGTTAGTGCAATCTCCAAAACACAGCTGTTGTAAAGCTCTTGGTGTAAGGAAGGTTGACCCTTTAGACATTGAGGTGGTTTGATTGAGTCATTAGGAGGAAAATTGCTAGGGAGCAAAGCTGTTCTGTTGTGGTTTTTTTGTTTTCAAATCCTGGATAAACACGGCAAAGATTGAAATACATTACCTAGCATCCAAAACAGTCTTTGGATCTGTAATTAGGTACTTTTGGACAGGTTGACCAGCAGGCTTATTCCAGAATGAATGTTGTTGCCTTTGATTTATGTGGTATTTTATCACTTTGGATGTAAGATAAACTAAAAATGCGCTAAATAATTATTTTAATTGTGGGTGATAGCCAGTGTTTAAAGTCTTATGTTCAAAATATCATAAAAGTGAGCGAGAACAGTTGAAGAAATGCCATCTCTTCAGTGGTTTCTCATGAACTATTAACTGTGCAAGACGATTGTTTAAGTTTTTCAGTAGCTGCAAAGTGATGATAGTGGTTTTGTATAAGAATCCTGACCCGATGGTTAACGCTCCAGCTCGTTGCCTTTCTGTGTGCCATAGGCAATCCCACAGCTGCTCTCATGGGACTTACGTCTGCGTGATGGCTGCTGCCAGCCAGAAAGGGAGGCTTTTCCTCAGAGCATTAAAGTTAGAAGCTGAGATATGATTAGGATAAGAAACAGTTGCATTCTGAAGTAAAAATCCCCATGTTGTAGCCATCTGTTCACGGCTCTTTTGAAAAGCAAAATGCATACATTTTCTTAGTCTGTAGTTTATGAGAGTTTCATCAGAGAAGGCTCAGATTTTTAAAACAAAGCCTTTAAATTCCAAAAATTAGCAGCTATCCAGTTTAGATTTGTCACTGCAGTGATTTTGCATGCTGCTTTGCTTCAGATTAAGTTCTAACAAATCATTGCCATTTCTTACACCTTTTTTTCCTGTATAATTGCCGCTTTATTCAGCGTATGGAAGCAATTTTCATTTTGATAGCGAGAGTGGGCTAAGCTAAAAATAGGAAATGCCTTCTTTCTGTGCACTTACACTGAAGGACGCTGAAAGTGCTGTTTGACTTCTTGGTGCACGTGGTCTAATATGGAACTTCTTGACTCTCCTGAGCACTGGTGATAGCACATGAACTTCTTGACTCTCCTGAGCACTGGTGATAGCACGCAGTTAGATAAAATGATACGACCGCAGCTCAAGCTATTTATCCCAGCGGTAGCTGTGTTTTGTGCTGGCATGGAATAAACTGTGTTTAATAGCAGTTGTTCAAATGTATTTAGGATGACATATTTTTATCTCCCTTTACAAATTGTAACTTGTAAATGATGAAGCCCACTCACTTTTTGCTAGTTGTCCTGTATATATACCATGTGTAGCTCTTGTCTTTTTGCCACCTGTAGTGTATAAGCCTAACAAATCTGTTTTTATGTTCAGGTGTGATTAACTGATTTCTTAAAAGCCATTTTCTTTTTCCTTTTATAGAGCAAAACTATAGTGAATCTCGGTATCACTTCTTGCACTCCACAGATGGCGAAGGATGTGCCAATATGCTAGTAGAATACTCCTCGTCTAGGGGATATCGCAGTGAGGTGGACATGTTTGTAGCACAGGCGGTACTACAGTAGGTGTTAAACTTTTTAACTATTTTACTGAGATGACACTGTGTTTGAGGCCAATCTAATTTAATCATGATAACTGTAGGTTAACCATGCATCCTTTTCAAAAGAAACTGTGAAACTGGCCCGAGCTTCTGAAACTCACTTTGTGTGGTAACAACAGCAGAAAACCATCTCAAAACTGGTGTGTTGAATTGGTCGGACTGGGAAGAGAAAAAAAAAAAACCCAAACCAACACATGCTAAGGTCAAAACCTGAAATCATGTTAATTACCTGAAGAATTAAATGTAGTCTGTTTGACCCTGAAAGCACAATTCTTAGGTTTAACACCACTTTATGTCTCTTTAGGGCTTACCTTGATATTCTTACCAAGACCGGACCTCAGCAGGCTGTATATTTACCTTTAGCATAGTACTTGCTCTCAGTCTGGTTGTCCCAAGAGCCAGTTTGTCTTGGATCACCCTGGTCTGTGAGCAGCAGTGTGATGATTCTTGGTTGGACAGAGTTGCTGGTGGCTTTCATTTACTTTAGGCATTTATTTTGTAGGAAGTGGTAATGCAAGCTATTATGTGCCTTTGGAGAGCTCATGTGTAATTAAGGTTGACAAAGCCAATTTTACTGTATTTAATCAGCTGATGGCCTTCTTCAGTCAGGGAAAGCAGCTCGTGGAGGAGTCTGAGGAGGAGGTGGAGACAGGACTGTGCAGCAGGGAGTCAGGGAGAGAGTAGGTGTTGGGAGAGAGGGAGGAGGTGAGAGCACGTCTGTCTCTTGGCAGCAGTGAGCTGTCATGTCAGATTTGTCCTGCTTTCTGTGACTAGTTGGTATAGATCGCAGTGATTTTGAGTGGTAGAAAATCCTTTATGGAAATCCAGTATATGCAGGGCTCTTAAACAATTTTACGGGGCTTTGTTCTGGAGGGGGGGAAATTCTGGGGAAACGTGAAGAGTAAGAGATGATTTTCTCAGTATTTATACAGCACTACTACTGCATCCTTTACTGGCCTATATCTCAAATACTGTACTAAATCCTCTTAGAGCAGTTTATAGTCTAATGAAAATAATTGCAGTTCTGTGCTCAGCAGTAAGGCAAAAGAGCCCAATGTCCTTGCAGATGTGAGGGTACAGAATTGGAGGCCAGCCTGCGAGCAGAACAGACTGCTCGTGGCAGCCTTCCCAGTGCTTGCTGACAGCATTTGTCCCAGATAAAGTCTCTTGTTAGGCCTGTGGGACTTGCAGAGATTGCCAGTTAAACTAACTGGAGCTGAACAAAGATTTGATCAGTTTGGGAAATTGATCTGTTAACTGGTGACAAATGGCTTGGGAGCTCAAAGTGTAGCTTTATTATGAAACTTCTAGACATGTGTGTCAAACTTATTAGTGGTCCTGATGCCATGTTATTTTGAGGCAATGCTAACAGAATGACAGAATCGTCGGACACTGGCAGACACATACTGAAAAGAGATGTATTTGGGAGTGGATGGGGCCAAGGGAGAGGTCTTTAATGTGATTTTTACCTCAGCAGCAAGTACAGCATCATGTTTAATTTGGATTACACAGTGGTCAGTCTTTCCACATTTTGATTTAATTGGTGCTCTCTTTTAGTAACCGTAAAAGAGGCTGTGCTGTATACAGTCTGCCTAGGTCTTGGTTAATATTTATTGTCAGTTCTCCCTCCCAACCTGCTTATTCCACAATGTATTCTAGTAGTGATTTTCCCCTTCCTTGGTTGATAGTCAAACCATTGCCAAAGATCTCTACCAGTTTGTTTTTGCCATCAGTTTAAGCCTGAGATGGCTTCTGTGCACAAAGTAGAGATTGTTGTGCTTTTGGTTTCCCTTTTTCTTTCTGCATGTGAAACTGCTTCTCTGCCTTTTGTTTTTAACTTGCCCTGTTCTGTTTCCTTTCACAGATTTCTCTGCTTAAAAAATAAGACCAGTGCATCGGTTGTTTTTACGACATACACACAGAAACATCCTTCGATAGAAAAGGGTCCGCCCTTTGTTCAGCCACTGCTAAACTTCATCTGGTTTCTGTTATTGGCAGTTGATGGGTACAGTCTGGTTTTTCTCATGTTGTTCTTGGTTTCCTTTTCAGTTGTTACTGAGATTACATTTTTGGTTGTTTCCTTTCTAGAGGAAAACTAACAGTATTTACAGTATTGTGTGAACAGTATCAGCCTTCACTGAAAAGAGATCCCATGTATAATGAGGTGAGTTACTCGTAGCTGTAAACAGGTTTTAACCTACAGAATTAGTTAAATAATAGCTGATAATCTCCTGCTTTGTGACTGGTAAATAGGAGTCAGTGATCTAGCTTGCGTAGTGTGACTGCTGCCCTTGGTATTTTCACCCGTAAACGAACTGGCTGACCTTGTTCTTCATCTTGTGTCATTTCAGTACCTAGATAGAATAGGACAGCTTTTCTTTGGTGTTCCTCCCAAGCAGACATCGTCCTATGGAGGATTACTAGGTAAGATTTGTGCTGATAATTGTTTGTAGATACCACCAGTCTTTTCAGAGCAGCGGCTTATATAAAACAGATGTGCTGGAAACAGGTAGTTTGTTCTAACAAACGTATCGGTGTTTTTCATAGCCTGTAGAAATAGTCACTGCTGTAGAACACAAGATGAATTGGTTGCACATGAAATTAATTTGGTGAAGCTAGTAGATCTTTGAGAAGGGGAGAAGCATGTAAATTACTCTTACGGTTAATTTTTGACATTATGGCATGACTTCCAAATGTAAAGAAAAATCTTGTTTATGTTAAAGCTTAATTAGACTTTAATTAATCAGACTTCAGAGGCTGATTTTCTTTGTCGCATGTGGGACTTTGGTAGAGTTCTGACCAGTCCTGATATAAAATGAATGTTCCCAAAGTAGAAGTTCTGAAATTAATACTGCTCTTGTACAAGAAATGAAAGGGAATAGAGGAATTCAGCCCTCATTTCCTGGCTCTGAGCAAGTTGAACTGGATTACTTTTGTAAAATCAGATGTTCTTCCTTGAGAACTAAGCTTCTCTGTTTGTAAACTGAGTTGAAGCTATACCTGCAAATGTCAGTTCACTGATCCCTAAAGTCTGATGAACAATATGAGCATCATAGATCCCGGCGTGTAAATAACAGCTTTTCAGCAATTCAGACATCTTTAAATTGAAAAAAACAGGGAGGATGCACAAATGCGTCAAAATAAGTTCTTCATAGCATGATCCACAATTGCTGTTTTTTGACCGTTGTGTGCCTGGAGATGAGTCTGTCCTCATGTGGTTGGGTTTTTTCTTTCCTCTCATGCTGCAACTAGGGTACATAAGCGTGGGACTTCAGTGGAGTTTTTCCAGTGTGCTCTTAGAGAAGGAACAGTATCAAAATACAGCTTCCCAAATCAATAATTTCTTAATGGAAACCAGTGTGGGAATACTAATGTTCCGATGGACTCTTTTACTTACCAAAAAACCCCCAGTTTTTTCTCATCATTAAAATCTGCACCCTTGCAGGGTGGTGAGAGAATAGTTAAGGGTTTTGAGATAAGAGTGTAAAATTAGAAACTTTGACTGTCCTGTATTTTATTCTAGGAAATCTTTTAAACAGCCTGATGGGAACTGGAGAGGATGACGACACAGAAGACGGTCAGGAAGACAGCAGCCCGATTGAGCTTGACTGAATGTTGTTGTCAGTGGGTGCCGTGTAAATCTGATGATTCGATGACTCCAAAGACACTTTTGGAATTTGAATCCCGCAGTTGTTTCTTGGCACCTAAAGGGCTCTTCCGGTCATTTAGAAGTGGTTGCTGAAATGTTTATAATGTTCGGTCTATATTATTTATGTAAAAAAAGAAAGAAACCAACAACAAGTACCCAAATGAACCAATCGGAGCAATTGCTAGCAGGTTTCTGATACAGCGGCTGGTGACTTTGATTAAAATATAGTCTTCTACGGTTTCTGATGCAGTATTCCCTTTTGCACAGTAATTCAATAAAGCATAAATATGGGTCTTCTACTTCACAGCCTACCCAATACCGTCTTTGTTACGAGAAAAACCTCCTTGACCTCTGCCACCTCCAAGGAAAATCTCAAAAGGCAGGGTGATCAGTTGAATAATTTATTTGCGAGGCTGATGCCAAAAATACTGCGAGATCAGCTAAGCAGCATAATCTGAGATGCACACCCAAGAGACATTGGCACCAAGAACTCGTTTCCACTGCCATGAGCAACGCGTGCGCCATTCGTACTGCCTTTCCCTCTGCTGAAGGCCTGGCGCTGGCCAAGCCCGTGCGTGTCGTTAGCTGGCATCTCCCAAAAAGCACAAGATTGAATTGCTCTTGAGTAAAAGCCGATCAGTGGAACTTAGGTAATTGGCTTCCATGTGGATCTCTCTTGCCTAGGTATAAAAATTTGGCTCGTGGCTCTACTCCTTTGGAACAGATTCTTTTTCCATGTAAGTTCACAACCATATGGCGTTACAGTGAATGAAATGAGTTGTAGCGAGCAACGTATGTGTTTGAACTGCAGCTGGATGTAAAGAAAAGGGATACTGCAGAACTTTTGGTTCTTTACAATATATTTATTTTTCTTGGGTGATTGACTCATTTAACACTTTCTGTAAAAAAGAATAAATTGATAAATAATGGAGTAACTTCAACCCCAGCAGTAGGCATAGCCATTCTACATCTCCTCCTCTATTAATGCAGCACAGTGGATGTCTGGTACAGCGAACAGATGAAATGGTGGGGAAACGCTTTATTTTTTCACGATGAAAATAAAAAGGCTTAGATTAATAAACAGCAATCATGCATGGGGGGAGGGATTAATACAAATTTATTGACTGTATGAAAAAGAAAAGGCATTGAAAGGAAGACTTTGTGTTAATTGTGAAGTCTCAAATAAACACTTTATACCAGGATGGGTGATACGGGTGCTTTCTGAGAGTTTTATGAGCCGAGATCTTACTGTCCTTCCTCTTCCCAACCCCCCCCCCGCATTTGACCATGGGTCACCCAGACCTGAGTGCTGCAGAGTTACCTCTGTGCCGTTAAGAGCATAGCTGGAGTCCGGCGTTGCAATGGCTGGGGCAGGGTAGGGATTGCTTTGACTTGCAGCAAGTCCAGGGAAGAACCCCCAACCCAGGGTGATGCTGCAGGCATTTAATAAATGCTCTGGGACGCTGGCTGCAGGTTAAGAGCCATGGCAGTTCCTTGCCCTTGGCTGCTGGTGACCGTGCCTGCGGGGGCAGCTGGAGGGTCTGTGGTGTCCGGCAGTGAGTGGACCCACATACGGAGCCCGGGGGCAGCGGGCGGGCACGGGCTGAGCTGGCGCTACGCAATAACTACAGCAGTATAGACAGACTACATGGATCTGTGTACACAGTAGATAAAAAAAAATATATATATATATATATATATATACACACACACACACTTTAACAGCCTTTTGTGTATGTAACAACTTAATTGTATGGCATATAACTTATAATAGTAACTATATTAACTACACATGCACAAGATCTTGCTAGCTATAAACACAACTAGCCCAGTCTGTGCCCTCCCTGCTTTGGACATGCCTGGGTTTTCAAGTAAGTGTGAGTGACAGGGTGTGTGTGAGTAATTATACACAATTTTAATATAAAATAAATAACCTATAGTTTTGCATCCACATATGCATGTGGATATATGTATGGTTATATGCAGTATATTTATCTTATAAATTTATATGTTTATAAATTATATACTTTATACCTATACAAAAAAGCATGCATGTGTGTATATAATACACAATTAAATATTTTATAAAAATGTCTCTACATATACAGATGTGTATATGAAATACATTTAGCTTAGACATTTGTAAATTAAATGTGTGTGTCTAATGATGGCTACGTATACACCTGCATGTGTTCATATGAGCTATATTCAGCTCATATACACTCACATAAAAGTGTGTTATATATTATGCTATAGCTACTATGCAGTTTATAGTTGTGTCTGTGAATAGTCAACAACTCTTTCATAGAATTTATTTCTGTAGTCCTAAGAAATATGTATCTTGCATCTGTATGCATAGATATAAAATAGTAGTATTATATATAAAATCTATATAATACACATAAATCTCTGTGTGTGCTTTACATTAATTCTATGCACAGGGTGTACGCACACACACCAGGGGGCAGGTGGTTCCGTAGGGATCCCCGGGCTCTGCCAGCACCCTCCCCTACTCCTTCTCTTTCTTTTGTTGGTTTTTAACCCCATCTCCCCTCCCTCCCCTGCCCCAGCACCACACAGCCACGGCTCTGACATAATAATTTATTGATTCCAATGACATTTAGTACCATAGTTGTCTTACCAGTGACAGAACGAATGCATACAGCCGATGAGATGCTCTCATTTACACACGCCAACGTAAGAAACGCATCAGACAGCTCAGTGTCCGGGGCTGGTACTTCAGCAGGGGCCAGGAATTTCATTTTTGTGATAAAAATCCAGCACATGGTGTGCAGGTCCCAGCCCGCCTGCCCCGACCGCAGGAATTACAGTGCTCAACACAGCGCTGAAACGTCACTTCAAGCAGGTTTTTGTTTTTGTTTTTTTTTTTGGCAGGAAAAAAAAAAAATCTCAACCAAAAAAAATTAAAGAGAATTATTGGGGGGGGGAGAAAGTGCAACCACCAGTCTGGAGAAGCGACGTGCCGTCGGGCGGGGGAGATGCGCCTGCCAGGGGTGGGCTGGCTATGGCGCCCATTGGCAAAACCGCACCTAAAGCTCACCCCCCGCAACCCACTGGGCTCCCGAAATGCGGTGGGTGAACCCCTCCCCGAACCACAAAACAGGACCCAGGGGAGCACGGGCACAGCGGGGCACTGATGGGGGCACGGGCCCTGACCCCAAGAGCTTTGCTCCCCTCGCATCGCCTCGTGGCTCGGTGTCCACCTGCGCTGGGCACCCCTCCTCCGTGCCCTTCGTTAAGTAGGTAACGAGGCCAACAATGCCGATTTCCTCTATTTCCAAATCTCGAAGGACCCTAGCCTGCGTACAGCAGCACCGCTGTGTGAGGTAATTAATCCACTTCTGATTTACCCCGATGCCGTCGGGAGGCTCCGCCATTTCGCCCATCACGATTCCCAGTTCTTCCCTGCTCCGGGACGCACTGGTCCCTGGGGAAAAGGCTGGCAGAGCGCCGGGGCTGTGCAGATGCTCGGCTCCAGCCCACACCGACCAGCTCATGGGGAAAAGCTCCGCTTCCCCCCGAGCCGTGCCAGCAGCAGTCCTCGCCCCCCGGGGTGGGACAGCCCGTTCAGCGGGTGGGGGGTGGCGGGGGTGCAGCATCACCCATCCCGCGGAGCAGCCACAGAGCCGGATTTCGGGTTGGATCAGCATCTTCTCCGACGTTTCACTGCCGCCCTTCTTGGTTTCCAACATGATCAAGTGAATGATGAGGGGAAAGGGAAGTATTATTATTATTACTGTTATTATTATTATTCATTATTTTTAACATTTCAAATAAAACCACGTTGTGTTGTAAACAGAAGCTGACTCCTCAGGTCTGCCCAGCCAGTCCCAGCTAAGGTTTATGTTTGAAATGGGCTTCCACTGAAAGAAAAAAAACAGAGAAAATAAAGTTAAAAGCAGGACAAGCCCTGCGAGGCAGCGACAGTCCGGCACAAGCCCATCCTGCGGATGGTCCTTGTCTTGCCAAAACTCCTTGGCTCTGATTATCCTTATAACTGGGTGACCGGTCATCCTTACAGCACCACAGACGTCACGCCAGAGGTGATGTAGAGTGAAGGATACCACCCTCCTCCTCCCAGCATGATCCCTCTCTGCTTGGACAGCCTCTGCATCCTCCCCGTTCACGCCGCACAGGAGGGAGTGATGCCGCTGCATCCCTGATCCCCCTCCATCCACCCCGTCCCCCGGGAAATCAAGGGGCCGAGGCTGACCTCCAGCCCTCGCCAGCAAACACACCTGCGTATTCCTGAGGCAGCATCGGTCGGCTTATCACTTTCTGAAAAGTCGTAATCCACTCCAGCTGGTCGTCCTCTGTCTCGCAGGCAAAGAGGAATTTCCGATCCGGGGTGACGATGGTTATCCCATGCTGCCAGTGGTTTCCCTGCGTGGATGGTGGGAGCCCTTCCAGGACCTTGTAGCTGTTTTCCTTGCTCCCAATAAAAACTTCCCCTCTAGCAAAGGCATCCTAGGAGACAGCGGAGCGGTCAGGCAGGCGCGATTGCACAGGGGAGCCCCGCGTCCCGGGCAGCCAGGACACCGCTCACCCCCCGCCATCCAGAAACCGCAGCCGAAGCACCAGTCACCCCACGAAGCCCCGTTGCGGCTCCTCCTGGGGCACCCACGACACAGGACCAACAGCAGGGAGCCAAAACCCAGACGCAGAAAAGCCTGCAGCCAGTGCTCGGGGCTTCCAAAGCATTTTTGCTGAGTATCTGTGCGCAGGGCTGCTGCACACTGGACACCAGGCAGATCCATCCGGCAGTGACGGCTCAGTGTCCCCTTGGCTCTTCCACCGGCCTGAGTTTCACTCCAGATTATCACCGTTACCACCATTATTATTATTACTGCAGATAATTCCCAACAGACAGCCCAGGCACCTTCACCTTACCAGGGGATCTTTGAAATACATCAGCCGCCGGTCATCCATGGTGAACCATCGCTTCTTGAATCCCTCTGTTTGCTGAAGAGTCAAAAAATGCCAGGTCACACATGGGTGCAGTGCAGCTCCTTGCTTACCAGGCACGACCCAGGAGTGCCAGGGCACTCAGAGGAGCCCGATGAGCTGGGAGAGTTGGGGACAGGCGGCTCCTGGGCCACCACAAGCTGGCTCCACGCAAGCTGTACTAGGTGGGCTTGCAGGAACGGGCAGTGAGAGGGGAGATGGGGTGGCTGGTCTGTGGTTTTGGATTTTTTAACATTTGCTTCCAGGTGGGGAAAGTGTATTAAAGCATTCACCACGTGAAGTCTTTGCCCCTCAAGCAAGGGTGGGTTTCTGCCACCAGCGGACCCTCCTCAGCCCCGTACAGAGGAAGACTTGTGTTTAGAGGGACTGCAGAAACATTTTACAGCCTACCTTTGGGCCCGTTTTCTCCATGTACCCTTCCTTCAGGTAGTTTCTAGAAAGCTTTGGCACCAGCTGGAGCAACCAAAGAGGAGAGAAAAAGAGAGAGCAGCATTAGATGGAGGGAGCTGGGGCATCACCGGGGGGTCGCTGGAAGAAAGCCCCTGCCGAGCACACCCCCGGCCCCAAGCCCACCCGACAGCACTGGCTGCACGCTCTGCTCCCGCTCTCCACCGTGCTCAGAAGAGACAGGTGCAGAAACACGAAGCAGCTTTGAGCGCCTTGCCAGCAAACCCACCAGCCTCCAGAGCAGCCCCTGGGCCAAACCCCACTTCACCGGCCAGCTCTGCCAGCGCATCTCCTCCACCAGACGCAGCGGGAGCTCCTCACTAAGGTATAATTCGCCTGTAAAACCTCGTTAATGTACGCTTGCGTGTGCGCTCCCCCTTCCTGCAGGTATCTCTGACAACAGTGACCAGCGTCGGGGATATTTTTAACGCTGCTCAGTGAAGACAAGCCTGTAGCTGTGAGATCTTAGCAGACGCCTCTGAAAGCCTCTTGAAAGATGATGAGGCTCACCAAAAATGGGGCTGACGAGCCTGACCGCACGCCGCTCTGCCTCCCCGCCCCTGCTCCTGCCTTTTTCATTTCATCAGGTTATTAATGGCTCCGCTTGCCAAACCGCACTCCCGCAACACCTAACCGTCTGACAGCAGCTCTGGTCGAGCAGGCGTGTGCTTGCAGGGCAAAGACACCCCAAAAAACACCAGCCCAAAGGATCACACGGCCGCTCCGCAGCAGCTGGGAACACCTCCATCCCGGATGCTTCATTGCAGGCAGCGAAGGGCTCTGCAGCATTCGTAGCCCAGGCGTTTGGCTCCTGGGACAGCGCTGAGGACACTTTGCTAAGCGAGGAGCTCATCACCTTCGGCTCAGGGAGGTTCCTCCACCCTGGAGATGGGTCCCCGAAGAATCCTTCAGAGAGCCTCGCTCCCCGGGAGCTGCAGAGGCAGCCTGGGCATCCTTAGGGTGGTGTGAGCAACTTGTGCCTCTCTACTGCATTTAACCTGGCTCCTGTTTAAATTTAACACCTTTTCACCTCTCTGGCAGGGAAAAGTGAGCATAAAATAGAGGCAAATGATGGCAGCACCCAGGACTGAGCTACCTCACGTACATAACGCAATCTCTGCAGAGCTGTCCCCAAGCTGAAAGCTCCGAAGGGTTCTGCTCATAAATTAAACCTCGCTAAGCGTTACACTCCTTTGTATCACCCAGAGAATAACCGATGAGAAGGGCATGAGAAGTAAAAATACAGACAGCTTATCTACCCCACTGAAGCTGCCACGGGGTGAGCACATGAACCCTCTCACCAGCTGCTGGACACACAGCAACTCTGTTAAGCTCTGCGGGGTTTTGGGGGCAATTGGATTCAGATGTGCCAACCAACTTTAGCAGAAGTAGAGAATATGGAGAGGGGGAGAAAGGATTAAGTGAAGTATACACTGCACAGCGACTGTACGAACAACAGCGGGCTGACGAGGCGCTTCTTATGGTTTTTTGTATTTGCCCAGTTTAACTTCTTATTCAAAAGGGGTCTGAAGTGTGGCAGGGATCCCCAGCTGTGGGACCGTTCCTCCTCCTGCTCCCCTCATTCTCCCCAGGGATTAGGAAGACCGGGGCAGCTGGTCCAACGGGAAGGCTTTGGCTCGGTGGGTCCCTGGGGTGCACGGGCAGCTGCGGGACACAGCCACCCTGCACCCCAGCCCCAGACCACCACTGCACCCCTCCCAGGTAATTAACAGAAGGCAGGTAATGCAATTAGATATCAAAATCTACGAAGTCAAGGAGGTAACAGAGTAACCAACAACAACAAAAAGTCCAGAGCCAGTGACGTTACACAGCAATTGCAATGCAAGGCACTTACAGTCAGCTTGGGCTAATACAGCCTCTAGTATTCTATTAGCAGAAGATAATGCAATTAGCAGTCCAGCTCCCGGAAAACACACGACAGAGATTCATAAGACAGGCCGCACTGAGCTGCACTCAGGAACTCGGCCCCGAGGCTCGGACACAGCGCTGACACTCTTCTGCCTTCATCTCTTCTACCTTCCAGCCTTCGTTTCAGCTTTTAATATTATAGCAACAATCTTCGAGAAAGACCCTTACGGCTTCTGTACACGTGACAGCGCTGGAGTGACTCACACGCGTGACTCGCGCTTGGAGTGCGAGCACGGTGCTTGCACACACACGCGGTTCCCAAGGCGGGATGCCGGCAGCGGGTGCTGCACACGGGCTCTGCAGCCCACCACAACAATTTTAATAATTGCAAAATACTCTGAAGGATGGAGCACTCTCCAAGCCTTCCAGCTTGTTAATCAGATGCTAAAAATGAGCAAGAGGCGGGGGAAAAAAAATAACTGCAGGAAAACTCACATCAACATCGCTGGCTCCGGGGAATGCCACTTGTAAGTAATGAAACCGTGCTGCCCGGATGGCATTGAACCAATCCACTATTTCCTAATAACAAGAGAGAAAAGCATACTGAGTAATGTAGTCTGCACACAAAATAACATGATCCTGCTGCGTTTCGTCTCTCCCATCACTTTGTCCCAAGTGACAGAGTGCAGTTTAGCAGCAGTCCTAAAAAAAAAAATAAAATACAGATATAAAAGAGAGCGGCAAACGGGTGAAGGATGGGGAGCATCCAGCCGCTGCTCCAGGCTTCAAGACCTGCAGGGAGCTCTGCAGCCCCAGTGAGCACCAAGGGGGTTTCTGCAGGGGGAAGGATTGAAGAACGTCTCTGAACTGGCAAAAGCAGCATCAAATCAACATCTGCAATTCCGAGCCCAGCGTTGAGCTTGATGCTACAAACGCTACACAGGCAGCCAGACAGCTCTGCAGCCTGCCCACCACCGCC
>Ga0065711_1037959_pt1 | contig 19306 bp, 10 predicted proteins | sample Hoacrofraction12_FD_59098 | JGI IMG/M metagenome (GOLD analysis project Ga0065711, IMG submission 59098) | Hoatzin crop microbial communities from Cojedes, Venezuela - Epithelial fraction 12 v2 (version 2) | ecosystem: Host-associated > Birds > Digestive system > Esophagus > Crop | place...
CAGCAGTATCATCTTAACACGACTCACAGGAAAACTAACACCGCCCCATTGATGAAGGGAATTGAAGGCTGCTCTGTGAACACGCTATACACAACCACCAGCAAAGGGAGATTCACAGCCCCAGGTAACTGCTTGCCTTGTCAAAGTCGTACATGAAGACTTTAGAGGCATCCAGGTATATCCAGAGTTGTGCTGTGTCTGCTTTTTAATCCCTGTGAGAAGGTGAAGTGGAAGGTAGAAAGTGTCGAGACTTACTTCTGCAATCATTTGTGATTTAAATACAGTTTTATGAAATAGTTTGAAACTGTATAGCACTTCTTAGGTGGTTTCTTCCTCATTGATAATAAGCCTTGTGCTCAGACACCCCCATTTGCTTTTTGTCATCCATTAAAAAGCAACGACATGATCATCTAACAGGTCGGTGATTACTTACGTCCAGACTCATGAGAGTGGTTGAACCTTCAGTCTGAGAAGCTTTTCTCATCTCATTGGATGTGCCAGAACAGAATAAAACAGCAAAAGCAAAGGATTGTGCTCTTCATACCTTTGTTTAAAAAGAGAAATAAACAAAGAACATTCCAAGGAAAGCTGGCTTTCGTGCTAAATGGTGATCGTGGAATGGCAAGACAAACGGTCTATCCTTTCAGCTGTTTGATGGTGTGGCAGAAACTTCTATTTTTTCAATGATTTTGATCTATCAAATTTTGTTGTTTGTCTCATTTTTCAAAGTAATAAACCATGAAAGAATGAGTGTCTGATACTGACAAGGAAGTAGATGTTACCAAGCTTTAACACTGTATGGAAATAACAGTGCAGTAAAATTAAATGTTGTTAAATCTGCAGTTCTGTTCTAGACAAAGAGAACAGAAAAATGTCAGTAAGAGCACATGATAGCAACAAGAAAAGATTAAAAGCTATATTTTGTAATATCTTCAGGCTAAACAAAAACTAACCTCGTAGGACAAATCTGTTTGTATGTATGAGAGCTAATAAAAATGGGCATTCGTCTAGTTTCAATGACCTTGGAATAGTGCCAGGTTTATAAAAATAATACATAATATTTACATAGTATCTTCTCTGCATCCCAGGATTGTTATGGCTACCAATATGCTTTGGAAGATATGTTTAAAATAGAGACTCTTCACTGTGGGGAAAAAATATTTAAGAAATTCTTTCTCTCCCTGTAACTTCAAACTATATAAAAAGATTAATTTTTTTTTGAAGAAAGAAAAATGAGACCATAACCATAGAATAGTAAGAAAACAGAGTATGTTTTGTCTTCTCTATACAAAACTTCATAATGATTAAATACACTGCTAACATATAGATAAATGTAAATGTCAATCTCATAACTAGAGCAAGGTCATTAGTATCAGCCAGTGTGTGACAGACTTGTCCCAAAGGATAGGTTATTCAGTCAAAGTTGTTAATGTTTTTTGTTTTTAAAAGGAAGAGAATATTCCGATCAGTTAGTAAGTCTGAAAAAAGCTACCTGTTTAACCCTGTGTTCCTGCTGGATTTGTCTAACCTTTGATAATCCTGAATCAGTCCAGTCTGTTAGCTTTCAGATTTTTCAAACACTTGAGGAAGACAGAGCCCTGTTTTCCACTCACCCATGAATGGTTGCATTTATGCTTTAGTTGAATTTAAAAAGCGATACTGATGCTTTCTTTGCACAGAAAGCATTATTCGCTGTGTCAAATTCTTTCATTATCCTTTGTGCTTGGAGAAATGAGAATTTTGCTGCTTTTGTATGTTTGTTCTTTCTTCTTTTTTAGTGTTAATACTTTATTTTACTTTTGGAGATCAGACATTGGTGGTTGTTGAGCTGTCTCTTTGAGAAATCTGTTGGCATTCTACAGCATTTTCAAAGCAAGCCTGATCTTTTTCTGGACTTAATCCAAAGAAACATGGTTATTATAAAATGAAACCAAATGAAATGCTTTTTTTAAATAAAAAGTGAGATCTAAATGCTTTATGCCAGTGGGGTATTGCAAAAATCTGTCAATTTGGCACCCAGAATATGATTTTGAAGTAGTGGTTTTTGCATTTCTGTTCTGCCTTGGAGACGATCTGTCATTATTAGTCTGGCGTCAGAATCGAGAGTGCAAACAGTTTGTAATTCTTGGCCTTTTTATTCACTCCTGCTATCCCATCTCTTTTTCTTCCCTTTGTCCATCCCTTTCTTGTTTTTCTTCTTTCTTGCAACTTTATAATGCTGAGAAACGAAGAGATGAGCAATATGAGGAGAAAGATAGTAATAAGGATAAAGAAATGATTCGTGTGGAATTCTGATGATTCTGTAGAAGAAAAGATAAATGGGATGATGGCAGAAGAGAGGCTTGTCTGGCACTTTGCTTGTGCCCACGCGTGAAAGGTTAGGGGTGAGGGCTTTCGAAGGTCCCTCTCCATGACCCAGAGCGGCAGTCTACTGTCTCTTACTGAAGCAACACTTTATTAAAGTTCTTCTAGCACTAAAAAAATAAAAAGAAGTTTAGGAGGATTAAAGCTGTGTTCTTATTGATTTATCTTCAGAAGCACCTGCTAATTAAAGGAACGAAAAGGAGGGAGCAAAAATCTGCCAGGGCACTTTGTGATAAACTTGACAAGATTATGATCATGAAATTTCGAGCCTGATTTACTACTGTCTTGATTTGGAGATGTCCAAACAGAGAGTACAACTTTCTTCATTTTACCTTTGGAGTGCTAAAAAGGTAAAACGGTACTAATAGTAGTTTGTAGGTTTTGGTGTTGTTTCAAGAACACGGCATGTAGTTGGCCTTCAGGTAGCTGAAAATACTGGGTGACCAGTCCTAGGATTTGATGTTGTTTGGGCAGTGATGACTCCTTATGAGAACTGTTGATGAATTTATTAAATAGCAGCCTCATAGCCATGTGGGGAGAACACTGTTTGAAGGGAGGGATGGATATAGTACAAATTAAATGAAGATTTTTATGTGTCCATGTAAAACTTTTTAAATTGGTCATGTATGATAAAAGGCAGGAAAGTCTTCATGTTTTTGGTGCATCTTGCACAACTGGAGGGTGTTTATTGCATGAAGTAATACACGTTGAATTGTTAATCATTTCTGATTGGTCTAAAAGCACTTAAACTTTTTCCTGAGCAGAACTCTAAGATAAGTGTTTTTATTATCTCAGTCAACTGTGGAACCACCAGAAATCAGAATGTCACTTTTTGTTTCTTCTAATCATTCTGCTCTATTATTTCATAGGCATTTTTCATTTCAGACAGTCCTGCTGTTTTGTCATGTTGCTGCTCGCTGGGAATAGCGACCAACGAGACGTGTTCTCCAGTCGTTTCGGGAGGGCTCACTGAAGCCGCTGTTTTCAGAGTGACTCTATTTATCGTACCTGGTAGACGGTCTGATGAATACAGCTTCTTTATACCTGTTCCGTGGTTTATTTGGTCTACTGTGCTTCAGCCTGCACTTCTGCACACAATTTGCTTCCCATTTTCCTTTAATCAAGACAGAAGAGAGCAGCATATGCTGACTGTGAAGTCTCTTCTGAAGCTGAGTATCAGAGAGAACTCCCAAAAGACCCCAATGAAAAGGGGCATAAAAGCTGCCTTTTTCATAGATGTGCTGCAGTAGATTTTCCCGTTAGGAGTTGTAATTGCTTGGGGTTAAAGTAGCTTTAAAAACATATTTCTTTTTAATAGTGATGGAATTTCATGAAAAAAATATTGTATGGCCTATAAAAGTATGAGCTAGCGTTTTTGGAACTAGAGTATCTTAATTACTTGGTGTAGACTACCATGTGATAAAAATACATAGAGCAAATTGCAAAAGCCTCTGATTACAGAAAGCTACTAAACAAATACTTCTGTTGTGCCTGGATGATAATAATATAAAAACAATGTAGAGTTGTGTTGCTGAATTAGAATACCAGGTCTTGCAAAAGGAAGTGTCGATGCATGAAAGTAGTCTTGAATAGTGTGTGACTCTTGTACATGTCCTTCATTCTTGTCTTCTGCCTGGAAGTGCTTCAGAAAGATTGGTGCCTTCTATTTTCGGAAGGGCTGATTTGTGGAAAGGTGAGGGGTTTTGGCAATGGGCCCAAAGGAGGAGAAAAAGGAAACAAAAAATCCCTTTGTTGCATTGTTTAGAATAAACAGTGCTTTTTGGGAGGGGCAGGACATTAATATTTTAGGCCTTTTTGTTTGCTCTGTGGGGAGGTGTTTTGTGTGGCTGTTGGTTGGACTTGATTACAAATATACTCTTTTGGATGTGTGTTAAAATATTTGTGTGCAGTATGTTAGCTGTTGTTTGGGATTTGCTGTAAACTTATTTCAGACTGATGTTTTATAATGCCTTTGAGGACAGTGTAGTGCTCTTTACAGAAATTTGTTTTAATAATATATCTCTGGAAACAATGGTTTCAGGGTTTTTTTATTTTTTTATCTTGAACAGGTAATGTCCGTACATGAATTGCAAGCTAGTCTCTAGTGGGGACACCGTGGGAGGATGAACACGGAGGAGCTGGAGCTGCTGACTGATTCCAAGTACAGAAACTATGTAGCAGCTGTTGACAAAGCACTGAAGAACTTTGAATATTCCAGTGAATGGGCAGACTTGATATCGGCACTGGGAAAGCTAAATAAGGTATGCCTGGCAGGAGCTCTTGGAAGAGATTCAGGAACTGACAAAGGATACTGGTGTAAAAAAATACGGAAGTGCAAGGTTCTAGCAGTCTAATGTTCTTGCAAATAGTTTAGCAATCTGAGCCAAATATTGGGTGTGTGCAAAGAGCAAATAAATCAAGCAAATGCCTTTCTGAGAGTCACAATTGAACCCTTTGTAACTGTAAGTAAAGGGAAAAGTTATTTACATTTCTAATGGAAATAAATACATGTTTTTTATTACTAACATTTACTTCTAATGTCATTCAATGTTATTGAAATAGCGTGAAAAATAGTAGCCAGTATAAATATCAGCAATATTTGAGGCATGAGTTATAAAATGGGGCTCAAATCATTCATTGACCAGATAATATTATCATTCTGTTTCGTTTTAACAGTTAATAGGTTGAACATGTAATGTTGTCATGATCTTTAATAGCAGTTTCCAAATGAATACAAATCCTGATATCCGTAAAAGTCTTGTTCTAATCAGTCCTATGTGTGTTTCTAGGGATCTCAAGTCAGGGTCAGAGTTCCCTTTACACACACACATACACACACACACATTTTACCAGTGTGAAGCTTTGCGTTTGGCACAGAAAATTACAGGTCTGAAGTATTTGCATGCTACCCTTTAAACTTTGTGGAAAACGAAGGGTGACAGTGCAGTTGGCAATGCCAATGGCATAAAATCTTTGTATAAACTCCCATTTCTTTCATTTTTTGGGTTGTAACAGTTCTTGCTGAACATGTATACAAAGTGAAGGCTGTGATATTGGGAAAGATGTCTAAAGTTGTAAATACAACTCTCTGTTCCAGTCCTGAAGGGGTTATATAGTTTCAGGTAGCGGTAAAGTTTTGTATGTTGTCTCACTCTGATGGTTTCTTAAAGTTACGCCAAACTCATTGCCCACAGTTTAACAGTTGTATTTGAGCTACTGGCAGTTGATTTTAACAAATGGAGATTGTATTTTTTGTCCTTGAAAGGATGAGTAAAATGAAATGGTCAAGCTGTAAGTAAGGAGCCCATTGCAGGTGAAGTTTTAAATGCCTTGACAATTCCATCTATAGCAAGTATACAAATGAAAGGCATTGCAAAGAAAAAGCTTCATGGTACATTTTGAAAGGGGGTTGTTTTGGTTTTTTTTTCTTATGTTGTAGCCTAGGTATGTGTTGTGACTTACTGACCATGTTCAGGAACTGATTTATAAAATTTAACTTATTTTATGCTGTTAATGTTCTGATTTATCAGGTACTACAGAACAATGCAAAGTACCAGGTAGTACCGAAAAAGCTGACTATAGGCAAGCGCTTAGCACAATGTCTGCATCCAGCTTTGCCGGGAGGGGTTCATCGGAAGGCACTTGAAACATATGAGATCATTTTCAAAATCATTGGACCTAAGCGTCTGGCGAAAGATCTTTTCCTCTACAGGTACAGTAATTTAAACAGCTCCATTCCAAATGCATAATTGAGATGCTTTGGCCTCCTGCATTTTATATTAACAATATTACTTTGTTATATAGCTAGAATCAATCAGTTTCTTTCCGTCATGTTACTGGTGCGTGTGTAGTACTCTTCTCCTGAATATTGTGTCAGAAGATAAACAGATCACCTAAAGTTTTGTTAGGAACCAACATTAGTGCTAGAAAATCTGGAATTTATTATTTCTTCGTTGAAATAAACAAAGTTTTGTGCGTGTATGTATCATATGTACAGAAATTGAAGAGTTAAAGCTTATTTCGGTGTATTCACTTTATGGTTTTTCTGTTGTAATTTAAGTAGTGTTTGAAAATAATGTGAGTATAGTTTGTTGCAAGAACCTTTCTCTTCCAAGCAATCAAATCAACAGAACAGAAAGATGGTCTGTTTTGTTAGAATGAGTGGCAAGTACAAAATTTTTTTCACTGTCTCTAGAACTGATGAGAATGAAAAGGAAGTATAATCTTGAAAAGAAAGTGTAATGAAAATATACTGATTCCTAAACCTCCAGTAGGTTTTTGGTTGGGTGGGGTAAGCAAGAAATTAAGCTATTTATTATACAGTGCACAGGGGATATGTGCATATGTATGACTGTGTATACACACTGTCATACATGGTTCTTAATCTTTCACTCTCCCTGGAGGTTAAAATTTCATCAGTTTGAGAAACAGTGGAATAAAATAGACTTCTGTTTAGGTAGCAAAGGTGTGTATTAATGCTTGCAGATAAATTGTATGCCTTAACATCAGCTATTCTGTCTTGCATTGTCAAGATGTTGATACATAGTTACATTGGGGGGGACAACGACGACTGTCTCAGTTATGTGTTTCCACATGTTTTTAAAGATCCTGTGAACTCATAGCTCGTGTTTTTTGCTTGTGCGGTGATTCAGTAGCTGCAATATCTTGTTAACAATAAGTTCTAGGATAGTGGAAAATGCTACCTCATGTAATGTAACTGAAAGCCAATGTTACTGGTGCTTGGGAGAAGACAGACATTCAGATTAAGGCGTTATCAAAGATTCCAGTATGTTTCATGAAAGCAGAATGGCAATGTCTGAACATCAGATCTTGAAGGATGAGTAGTAGCCTTACAAAGAAAGACTGTGGGGTAGTTATTGAACAAAAAGACATTTTCTACAGAAAAAAGAAACCAATTGACAATGGCAAAACAGTACTACTTCTAGATAGACAAAGGAAAAAGTAATTTTCAAAACCATTTTTGTACTCTGGGAGGTTTTTTTCCTTTTTCCTGTAACATGGATGACATTGTATCCACAAAGATTATTTTGTTTTTAATAGTAGATTTGTAGGTGTATATTTTAAGACCTTTGTCTCAAACTTACATTTTTTTACTGTTCTTTCATTTTCTTCTTCATGTGCCAGGGGTCTTCTGATCCGAGTCGTCAGTGATTTTGAAAATTGCAGTTGTGTTCACATGGCTTTGGTTATTGGTACTCTTTGTAATAATTTAGGATATTTAGTAGCAATAGCAAAAAAGTTTTTAATATGTAGGTAACTTCTCCTTAGCTGATCACGTTTGTGACTTTTATGAACTTACATGTACATTCGCAGTAAACTAAAAACATGCTTCCAATGTTTTCAGTTCTTTAAATGCTACATCATGAACAGCGGTTTTATTGTTAGTTTGAGAATCTGTTTTCAGACTGAATTCCTGAAGTAAATATGTACTTTTTTGCTAACTAACAGTATAAATGTCTTAAAATATATCTTTAGGTTACTCGGTGAAGTAAAAACTTCTTTATTTTTCTTTTCTTACAAAAAAGTTTGTCTGTAAATTTCCTGAAATGTTCTCATCCGTTTTTGTTTTTTCGTAATAAGTGCAAAGACAATATATTTTAAAATACATTTTCCATTGTGATGTAGTTCAGCATGGGCAAAATTAACATTTTGTCTAGCAAAAATGCTTCTGATTTACCCTGTTTGTTTTACTGGTGAAAGACAGTCATCTCTGGGCCTTCAGTGCTTGCTATCACAATACTGATAAAGCTCATAATATTAATATTCACATACCAACCTGTCAGTCTGGAAGGCAGTCATGTTATGTGGTGGTCTATGTCTGTGCAAAATTCTACGATAAAAACCTAATACTTATAGCTACACTGGACATGTCTGTAACAGTCTTAAGATATAGAAGAAATTGTCTCACATGAGAAGCTTCCTAAAAAAAGATGAATTTTATTTTTCACAGTTCTGGACTATTTCCACTCCTTGCCAATGCCGCTATGTCTGTCAAGCCAACATTATTAAGTCTGTATGAGATTTATTACCTCCCTTTGGGGAAAACATTGAAACCAGGACTGCAAGGTCTGTTAACTGGGATTCTACCTGGGTTAGAGGAGGGGTCCGAGTATTATGAAAGGTAAGGATAGATATGTTAATAAAATTATATGCTCAATTTGTGTGTTGTTTTTTTTCTTCCTGCAACTTTTCATTAAATACTTGTATGTGTTTGGTTTTTTTTGAAGACAGGTGGTATTTAATTTCATCCAGTCATATTAATTGCAATGGAATAGTGTGGTAGAAGATTCTTAACATTAATTATGATAAATTAACTGTTAGTTGTTCCTGTTACTAAAAGGGAATTGACATTAAGTAGACGTAGTGTTATATGTCAATCTCTTCTCCCAAGTAAGAAGCGCTAGGACAAGAGAAAATGTGCCAGGAGAGGTTTAGACTGGATATAGGAAAAATTTCTTCACCAAAAGGGTTGTCAAGTACTGGAACAGGCTGCCCAGGGAAGAGGTTGAGTCACCATCCCTGGAGGTATTGAAAAGACCTGGAGATATGGTGCTTTGGGACACTGTTTAGTGGCAGACTTGACAGTGTTAGGTTTATGATTGGACTTGATCTTAATGTTTTTTTCCAACCTAAATGATTCTGTGGTTCTATGATTCTTGTTACAGTTTGAGATATGTAACATGTTAGGAACATGCTCCTTGTTTCTTTTTCCATAGGTTTCCTCTTAAGGTAGTACTGCCGTATTGTTCCTGGTCTAAAATACACACCTTAACTGAATTTAAGATAGCAAACAAAGCTTCCATCATTAAGATTTAGTTGTTATGATATCTAAATTGTCATTAAACCACCTGTGTAAGAGCCAGCAATGATCCACCTATTTTTATAGGCTATTACTCTGTTTCTGGTAGAGTGGCCTGGGAGGTAATAGCTCTTCTTATCCAGCAAGCCAAGCCCCGGCTGAGTTATCTTTACCATAGTGTCTGGTGTGTGCTGGGGTAGAATCTTAACATATTCAAGGATAAAGTTACACTCTAAGGTTTTGGGTTCTTGGAATCATTCACATGCTTACATATTCTTGATATTTCTAACTTCAGAAACTGGAGTTTTCATGACTTGTTATGTCATGAGACAGAGCAGTTTAACATTGTCTTTTTCTGTTTCTGCATAGGTAGACACACACAGTGTAGTTGGTGTCACTACAGCAGGTCACAAGGGCTACTCAGCTTGCCTCCTGGGGCCAGCCATAGGGTGCTGTCACATGAGTGAGGAGTAATGAGGATGGGGAAGGAATTGCTTGTGCTCATAGAATTGTGATATTTTTATGCCCTGTTATTGCCAGAAGTGTTCAGTGCAGGGAATGAGAGGGCAAAGGCCATTTGCTTGATTCTTTTCTTCAGTAGCTCTGCTTTCCTGCTGTCTCTCTGAAACCTCTGTATCAACACTTGGCTGTAAGTAGCAGATGAGGAAGTCATTTGGCTCTTTGAACATAAGGAGAAGCTACGGGCAGGCAGAAGCATTTTGCATGCCAGCGTGGCCTACAGGCTTACTAGTTGGATCACTCCATTCAGTCTGCATTATAAGGTTCAGTGTATAATTGGGGCTTCTCTTGGCATCTCAAAAGAAAGTTTTGACCTTCCTGTAAGACTTTATTTTTATGTTTATTAAAATTGGGGACAGGGGTAAGGCCTGTGATACATGCCTTAGTTCAGCTGACTTTATTTTACTGCAGAACGAACACGCTGTTGGAGAAGGTTGCCTCGGCTGTGGATCAGTCGGCTTTCTACAGCGCTCTCTGGGGTAGCCTCCTCACGAGCCCTGCAGTGCGTTTGCCTGGGATCACCTATGTGCTCTCCCATTTGAACAGGAAGCTTTCCATGGAGGATCAACTCTACATAATTGGCAGTGACATTGAATTGATGGTAATGTTTTCTTGGAACAATGAAGATATTGGTGTTGCTTATTTATATAATAATATACTTTGGGGGAGTTTAGATGCCTTCTCTATCTGTGAACATGGCTTTTGAAGGGATAAAAAAGCACATTTATTGATTATAACTCCAGCTAAGCTGATGTTTTTATGCATGATGTAAGTGTTGTAAAGCTGAGTTAATGTTTCAGAACTGCTTAGGTTTTGTATAAAACTTTCAATTCATGACACACTTCAGTTCAAAGTTTTGCTGTATTTTTTTGAAAAATATAAAGAGTATTACTTTTGTCTTCTAAACTTAAGATATTCATTGGTAATACAAAAAAGCAAAAGCTTAATGTTTGTGTAGTTCAGGGAATTTATGTTGATTATATGTTTCCTCAGTGGTGAAACTTTAGACTTTCCTGTTTTATCTTGTTTCATCACTCAAAATTTTATTACAACTTCATTTTGTACATATTATTGTGTATAAGCAACTGTTCTTATTTTGTGAGTGTTCTCTTATATCTGCCATCTTAAAATAATACAAATAAATAACTGTTTTGCGTGGTCTGCCATTACTTCAGGTGGAAGCAGTAAGCACATCAGTGCAAGACACCAGCGTTTTAGTACAGAGGAGCACATTGGACCTTATCCTTTTTTGTTTTCCTTTCCACATGAGCCAGGTAGGTTATTAACATGAGAGATGAACTGGCAAATTCCTAAATGTACTCCACTTCTTAAGTCAGTAGCAATATTTAGTCAATCTTTGTTAATGATTTTCTCCAAGCTTAAACAAGAGTCACATGTAAGAGTTTCTCTGATAAGTTTGGCTATTCTCATGTTGTGATCTCTGCCCTTCTTTTTAATTTGGTGTGTTAACAATGACGTGAACGTTAACTTCTGTATATGCAAACCCAATATAAATGATGATGTTTAGTCTATGCAGAAAGTTTCAATTTACTCTTAATTTGATAACAAAACAAATTATGCGTTCATGTGCAAGTTTCCAGTTCTCAGTGTTCAAAACCAATAAAAGTTCATCCTCTTGGCATAACTGATTCAGAACACCAGAGAATTGAAAATTATTACTGATTCTGGGTGAGTAGTTAGCCCTAGCAGTAGTTGGAGATAGACCTTACAACTTCTAGGTAATTTTTTTTGTACTGCATTTATTGTTAGTCACTTCCTTTTTTTAAATGATCCATGGTTTATTTCACTCCTGGAGGAAAACTTGTACAAGGTTGATTCTCACCTTGTTAGAAATCATGGAAAACCTACATTTTCCTGTAAGAAGAACTGTGTTCATACTTGTGGAAGTGGTTTGCTCACATTTATCAGTTACTGTAGGAATATTTGGCATGTCTATGTTTAGGTGCCAGAATTATCAATACAAGATGCAATTATCAATACAACATTTTTTTTAATATTAAGACTTAAACAAACATTAATGTACTAAGAGATTGAAAGGTGTTTAAAATTCTTTAGTGATTGTTGTTTTAAACACTGGATTTTAGTTGAATTTGCTTCCAAGGCTTTTGCCTAATAAACAAAATGAAATGTCTTGTAACAAAAATGGGCTGTTAATGGAATCAAGTATTTTTGCTGTTCATAAAGGTGCGTGCTATTACAAAGTGTCTGTTCCAAATAATAATCATATTTATGTTTATTAAAAGCAAGATTATGTTTTCTTGTACTGTTCTGAATTCAGAAATGTCAGAGCATGAAATTAACTATGTTTTATTGCACATTAAGCTGGTAGCATAGAAGAAATGTTACTTTTCCTAGTTAAATTTAATCTTGTTTCTAACTTCTTCAGGCAACGCGTCCAGACATGATCAGAATTTTGTCAGCAGCCCTTCATGTAGTACTGCGCAGGGACATGTCACTTAACCGAAGGCTTTATGCATGGCTTCTAGGTAGGTTTGTATTTCATTTCATTGCTCACTACAAATGAAGGAAGGATCATATGTTCAATAGCAGTATTTTGCCATATTGTGGAGGAAGATTCTTGGAAAAATGAAATACTTAATTTGTATCATAAGGAAGAAAGGCACTGTCTCTCTCTATGCACATTAAAGATGAAGAATGTCATACTGGAACTCTTTCCTGTTGTAGAAGTTATTGGTACATTTTTCTATAGCAGCAATTATGGGCCACATTCAGGGGTAGAGCCTGGTGCACCAGGCCCATGTGAATAGACACTGAAAGGCAACTTCTGTCTCCCTAAAAACATAAAAAGGAAAAAAATGGAAACAGGCATTATTGAGTGTAAATGGCAGTTGGAACACAACAGCATAGAAGGGGTGAAAATAAGAGCATTGTAAAATGTTGCAGCAATATTGATGGAGGCAATTTTTTGTAGAACAAAATATTGACTTGGTAAAAGAAAAGATACAAGCTTACAAAACACAGATCTATCTTCTTCATGTAATTTTGAATAACAAAATGGATTTTGTGTAATACAACTGATATCCTCTCTGAGTGCCTTAGTCATGTCAACATGTTTCGGTGATCATCTCTATATTTAAAATACTGAATTTTGTGTTCTCATAATCGTATTAATATTGAAATATTTTTGTGGGACAGGTTTTTTGGAAGATACTCTGCGACTATGTGGTTTGTGCAGTGTTTGTGAACATTTATTTCTTTTGTACAAGAAGTATTTTGGTTAATAATACTGAATAAAAGTAAAATTTGTGATTTGTGTGCAAACTGCTTGCATGGAACTATCACTTAGTTTCCTGTATTAAACTCTATAAAATCATCTTTCTCTTGCCAACATTACTTGGACTTCATCTTGGTAAGTTATCAGTGCTAGTGTGTTGATTTCTAGTTTAAAGAAATTGGGAAAATGTCCTATTAAGAGACAGATACTTACTTGCCTTGTCTTTTGTTTGCTTGAAGGTTTTGATAACAATGGTGCCCTCATAGGACCCAGAAGTACAAGACACAGCAATCCTGAGGAGCACGCCACTTACTATTTCAATGCCTTCTCTAAGGAGATGTTAGTCCAGGTAGCTATACAAAGTTTTGTTGTGGCATATATCTTCATAAATGGAGGCTGATCAAAGTTGCTGTATCTCTATCTTTTGACTTGCCAGTTCAGTGTGACTGTGTAATTTCTGTCTTTTTGTGGTATTGTGTCCTACTCTTCTAAAACTTTCTCAGTGGAAAAATGAAGACATGGGATAATCTGTTTAGAATAACAGTATGATCAGAACAAATATTATATTTCTCTCACTCTCTCCTCTTCCACAATGAATGTAGCATACATGGAAGATATTTGATTATGACACCAGCATGCTAGAGTCTGTTCTTTCATAAAATGGAACTGGATAATTCTCTTCTACTTCTGTAGATATGGAATGCCTCTGCACCTTGGGAGTTGGAAAAATTTGATCAGATAGTACTCGGAAGGTCTGAGTAAGAAGGGTCTTGCTCCCCTCTAGGCAAGGGGAACATCTCTGCTGTGCATTGGCAGTCAGGAATACAGGCAAATTGGCAGTAATACTGTTTGACTCTTAAAGCCTTGCTAAGTGAGCTGGAATCACCTGTCCTAAAGAACTGTGCTCCTTCTCTCGCAGTAGTTATTCAGATGTCTTTCAGGATGCTGTGAGTCTGATCTTGAAACCAGGAAGACATTTTATCACTAAGGCAAATTGATAAGGTCAGGATTTTTCTGATATTTGGTCAGAATTGCGGTGCTGTATATGAGAATGAGGGTGGGGATTCCAATATTAGTAGCTGACGCAAAAATATTTAGCTCATCATAACTTAAAGCTGATACCCAGCACAGAGCTAGCACTTTCAGTTTTATCTGAAGATAATGAGATCTGTTGTTCTGCTGATGAGGAAGGGACCCCAGAATTCCGGTGCAGCAAGGACCTCGTTGGCACTCTCTCACCCTTCTCTTGTTACCCTTCTGCCTTCCATGGCAGATGATTCAGAAATTATCCAAGTGTAGAGGCCTGAATGAGATACAGTTTTGCATGTACCTTCTATATAAAATGCGGTGTGCTTTTAGCAACATTTAGGCATTTGTTAATAGGCTGTGGTATTCCTTTTAAATCTGTCCATCTTTCTAGTTTAATCAGTGTGATTAAGCTTTTCTGTCTGAGAAAACTAACCATGTAAAGTGGATTTACTCCAATTGATCTTTTTCTTCTGCATCACTGCTACAGTAGAATGGAGAGTGGCCATTTTTTATGATGGGGATAATTGACTTGTTTTTGCTTTAAAATTTTTTATGGACATAAAAAAACAGCTCTACATAATACAAATTGCATATGTCTTCTAAAACCATTTCCTGTATTTTGAAAGACTTCAAAATCATTGTTCCTTTCTGCCTTCTTCTCTAGCAGCTGTCTCTCTTTGTGTGTTCTCTTATCCAGTCCACCCCCATCTTGTTCATTGATACAATGTACTGAAAATTCTGACCTAAAGGCATATTCAAGTACAGAAGATTTTTTTTTCAGGATGCTGGCTGATAATACTTGGTTTATAGCAGAGAGCAAGGTCAAACCTGTTTTGCTGACTCTTCTTTCCCATCTCTTTTCTTTTTCTGCTTTGTCCTCCTGTTTTACAAGCTGTAAAAGAAACAAACTAGTTTTGACTCAGACAGTGAAGCCGGCCACAGAGAGAAAACTAAGAAAAATCTGTGGCAGTTACATTTGGGCTTTTTTTAATTCTGCAGCTTGTTCTCTTAACTGCCTTAGTATAGAAGCTCAGTTTTCCCATTTATTTAGAGGTTGTCATTGCTATCTAGTCAACTTAGTCAAGAAAGTTTTCTGCCACATGGGTGTGTATATCCTAGATAGACAGGTGGTTATATATTAAGCACTTAATATCTACATGCCTTACCTTTTCAGACAATTTCTTCATCACTTTTTCATAAGAGTAAGAGAGAAGACATGAATTTTCAGTTGCTTTCTGTTTATAATATTTTATTTTGACTTTAAATATGTACAAGTTATCGAGTTCTATTCCACAGAAATATTCTCATAGGCATTGTTGAGAGAATACTTAAGCATGGAGAGAATGAGCTGCAGTGAGATGAAATAGTAGTCTCTGCTACTGAGAATTTTCCCTTTATATGCAGCTTTTACTGCATCTTTCTTTCAAAACATGTTTTCTGGTTTTGTTTTTGTTTTCCTGATATGCTTTTGCTTTTTGTAGGCAATGGTTGGAATATTACAAGTTAATGGGCATGGAGAAGAAAGCACATTAATGCAGGACTTAAAGCCTTTTCGAATTCTTATCAGTTTGTTGGATAAGCCTGAACTAGGTAATTTTCATATTACTTCAGACTACTTCTATTCTTTAGCTTCTTTTATGTGATTTTTCTTTGAGAATTTTTCTCTCTTGTTGGTCAAATTGAAAAAGCTGTATTCTGAGTACTGGCAGGTTAGCTAGATTTCTTAGATCTTCCAAGCTAATAATATATACATGAGATTTACCTTTTACCAAATGCAATTTCTTCTACTTTCAACACTGGCAATAGTAAGTTAAAGTCATAGAGAGAATTGGCTGCATGTTGGAAGAAATGCAGACTGGATTTTTTTCCGTTTCTTTAATCAAATAGTGACTTTCACCATTTTAAATCTTAGCTGTTGCTTTTGGGAATAATCTGCTTTGTCTTCTAATATGCAGATAGAGATGAGAGATGTTAACAAGAAAACAATTTTTTTCAGAAGAATTTATCCAGAGGAAGCAAGTTTTTTTTTGTTTTATTTTGTGAGTGGTTTGTTTGGAGTTTTCTTGGTATTTTTTAATTTTCCTTTCCCCTGTTTGAAGTGTTGAAATGCACGCTTTTGCCCTTGAGGCAGAGGACTATGGCACAAAAGTAGATGAGGCAAAAATATTTACAAATAAATGTTGGCTGTCTTGCTTTTTTCTTTGAATAACGGTTTTGGAGATGACTGAAAAAAACAAAACAATTTTTGAAGTCTGTATTAAGATTTGAGAGTGGGATAATAAAAGCGTAAAAATACAGCAATTAAAGAGTACAACTTTAAAGGAAGTGATTAAGACAGACCACAAAGAACAAAATATCTGACAAAAATTTGTTGTCTTCCTGGGTAATTTGTGATTTTTGGGAGTTTGTTTAAATTTTCAGAGGCAATTTGTATGTTAAGATTTCATGAAGTAAGCAGAGCTATGAGCAAACTGAGATGGAAGCTATTGAGATTTCTACTTAACTGAGTGAGTGCACTCTTACTGGAGGCAGCTCAATGAGGCTAGGAGAAATCATGAAAAAGCAAAGGCCATTTCAAGAAGGATCACTTTGTGAACTCCGTTCCAAATAAGTTTGGGGTTTTTTCTTCAAACTCGAGAGTTAGCTCAAATCTGAAGGAAGCACTGTTTCAAAAAGTGTCCTGCAGACTGTATGCAGTGTTAAAGAAAACCTGCCTCGAATTGAAAGAAAGGAAGACGCTCAAAATATTTTACCTCATATTTGCATTGAAATATTTGAGTATGTTTTCCATATGATAACGACATGAGCAAGCTTATGGGTGGGTATTTAAAACTGTTTGGTTGAAAGCTACCTTTGATCAGGAATCCGTGTAGTCACGTTTACATGTTACTGAGGTAATAATCCCTCAAAGAGGGCATGTTGGCTTGAACATGGGCTGTACTGATGTGACTGCATAGCTTTTGAACTAGGTGTGTTTGTACCCAGCCGTCACTGGACACAGGCTGAATGGGAAAAGAACTCCACTTGTGCTTTGTGTACTCCCAGGCATTACGATTGCCTGTGTATTTCTGCAATGCAAAAAAAAAAAAACCATCTGAAACCGAGGTAGTTTATGAAATTGAGCAGGAGGAATTTTATGGTTTCAGTGACCAAAGCTAGCTAATGATTTGGTTAGTTTTCAGATCTGGACTGTTAGCAGTGCTATAATGCATAAGGCTGTGACTGCTCGTATTTCTTCCTAGGCCCTGCCATCCTAGAGGATGTATTGATTGAAGTGTTTCGGACATTATACACACAGTGCAAAGCAGAACTGGAGCTTCAGGCAGAACCTTCTTTCAACAAAGATCACACACAGCTAAGCAGGTGATTAATGAATATGATGTATTTGCTATTAAATAATATATCTTTACGATGCTGAAACAATGACTGTGAAGCCTGTGGGACTGTGACCTGGTTTCTTCATGATACGGGATCCAATGAGATTAATTGCAACTTCTGTGTTCAATGAGACGGCCTGAAGAGCTATGGCTTTTTTCTTTTTTTTTTTTTTTAGCATATGCTTTATTCTTTATCCATGACAAGAATTCTTGCTTGATGCAGTTGGAAGTCAGTATGTCAATGGCATAGATTAGTAGTGGCATTCTTTACATCTGTGTTCTTAAAAAAAAAAAAAAGGTGGACTGATGAGCTTTGTTGTAAAAAGTGAAGAGTGCTACAAGACAGCCAGAGAGGGGGATAAAAGCAGTTTCGAGATTTGAGCTGAGTATGTTAAAGTGAAAAGTGAAAAAAGGCAGGTTCAAAGCTGGAGGGGAGAAACAACTGTAGGAATGATCATGGAAAAACAGATCTATTAAAAATATGGTTAGAATACTAAAGAAAGGATACAGAAGAAACCTAGCATCTGTGAAAAATCATCGTTATGAGGAACCTGCCAAGACACTGAGCCCTAGAGCAATAACCACTGTGGGGATGAGGGGAGGATAATTTGTCAGAGTTAACTCGCAGTGGGTAAACTCAGTGATGTGTAGTTACATAACTCAGAAATGAAGTGTAAAAATATAAAATGTTCATTTTATTTTCTTTCAGCAAACTGAGAGAAAACAAGAAAACAGCAGAATTGATTAAAACTGCCAATCTTCTCTTTAATTCCTTTGAGCCTTATTATATGTGGGATTACATTGCTCGTTGGTTTGAAGAATGTTGTAGGTAGGTTATAATACTTAATCTCTGTATGTGTAAAGTTGAAGTTGACTTTTATTTTACAAGCTTTTTTCTTCAAAGAAGTTAGTTTAATGTGACTGTTTAGTCTGTAAGTGTCTTTCTTCCCCATCCCTTTAACTTTCATCTTTTGGCCAATTTCAATCAGATGTGATTGGTGGTCTCAGCAATGTGAGTTCTCACAGACGCAGTGTCTGAGGAAAATTAAGATTCAGAATTAGCACCTCTGCTGAAGGGAGGACTCTAGAGTGATCTCGAAGCTGGTTTGTTTTGTTCTGTATATCCAGTACAGGATTACTCACTGGGTGTCTAGCAAACCGGTCAGCATTACCATGAGTGGCTTGTGGAATGTGTTATCTTTTCTCCCCTGAAAGACCAGTGCAAAAAGTGTGGCAGTCCTGTACATGGCAAAGAGGGCTACAGAAAGGAATATAGTAAATAAGAGATAACTGAAAATATTAATGGGAGGCAGGGGGACCACAGGAGAGCAGGGGTTGTTGCTGTGGCAAGGGATAGATGATGTAGGGATTTCAAATTAAAGTTGTAGAATTTTTTTTTCCATTGCTTATGGAATAGCTTAATAATGTATTAAGATATTTGGACACTAAGTTGTCTGTGAGCCAACAGTATGCTGTCAAAAGTAAAGAAAACTGTGTCATGGGCTGCATTGAGGGGAGCGTGATCAGCAGATGAAAGGAAGTTATTTTTCCTTTCACTTAAACAATGTTAAGAAACACTTAAAGTGTCTAAGGTCACATGTGGAATATTGTGTCCGGCTTTGGGCACCGCCCTTGTGGAGTGTTGAGAAACTGGAGAGGCTCTATTAGAGGACTGCTAAGATGGTCAGAGTCATAGGACACTGCATAGGAGGTTGAGGTAGGTGAATTTGGTTTAGCCTGGCAAAGAGGTGGCTTGAATAGCAGCCTGTGACTTCCTGAAGGGCATTTACAAAGTTGATATAGCCGTACTTTTGGTAATGGCTGGTGGTAAAACAAGGGACAGTGTCTTGGTTTCGGCTGCCGCCGGCAACAAAAGCACCACGCGGCCGCCCCTCCCCCCGCTGGCGTGCGGAGGAGAATGGAAAGAAAGAGGCAGAAACC
>Ga0065711_1037960_pt1 | contig 19305 bp, 11 predicted proteins | sample Hoacrofraction12_FD_59098 | JGI IMG/M metagenome (GOLD analysis project Ga0065711, IMG submission 59098) | Hoatzin crop microbial communities from Cojedes, Venezuela - Epithelial fraction 12 v2 (version 2) | ecosystem: Host-associated > Birds > Digestive system > Esophagus > Crop | place...
GGAGCCTGGCCCCATCCTCCTGACACCCACCCTTCAGATATTTATAAGCATTTATTAGGTCCCCTCTCAGCCTTCTCTTCTTCAGGCTGAACAAGCTCAGCTCCCTCAGCCTTTCCACGTAGGAGAAATGCTCCAGTCCCCTCATCATCCTCGTAGCCCTCCACTGGACTCTCTCCAGTAGCTCTTCATCTTTCTTGAACGGGGGAGCCCAGAACTGGACAGAGTACTCCAGATGGGGCCTCACTAGGGGAGACTAGAGGGGGAGGAGAACCTCCCTCTACCTGCTGGCCACACATTCTTCTTAATGCACCCCAGCATGCCATTGGCCTTCTTGGCAACCAGGACTAATTAGCAGTGACTATTAGATCCCATGCTGTTAGGTAAACTTTTGCTCAAAGGAAGACACACTGCTAGTACTACTCAGAGGCTCTGCAGTCTTTGTGTATGGTTACAGCAAAAACTATCACAGACGTTTTTAAGACTTCCCAGAATCATTCCTACGATTGCATGTGATACATGGGTAGAGCTGTCAATTCCCATACTGGGAAACAGAGAAGCAGATGGACTGGAAGATTTGTTTTAGTGAACCTACTGGATCAGTAAATGTGATTCACTCAGACTGATCCCTTTTGCTGCCATTTTAATGTTGCTTTCTCATTATAATTAATTTAGAATTTTCCTTTACACTTTCAGACTGGAATTTTATGGGACCAGAGACTGAGGTCAAACATAAAATAAATCTGACTTTTGGGTCCCTTTGTAATATAAATCTGTGCCAACAAACTTTCACGGGCAGCCAGGCACGTATTCATGTCAGCTAAAGCACATGACCTGATTACATTTTAGTGTTTGCTCCCACTAAAAGCAGCTTTGGAGAAAGCACCACAATGTTAGCAGCACTGTGGACCCGATGCTTTTGGATTTCAAGGGACGTGATCACATTGCTTTCTTATAGACTACTGTAAGGAAGCAATGCCACACCTGCAGTAAGGAGGAGACCTCATCCCATGTGCAGTGTGTGGGTTTCCTGTCAGAGCAGTCAGCAAAAATAAGAGTCGCCAAATTATTGCACTCATTTGCTGCTTAAAATATCTTAAAAAACCACATGTCCAAGCCTGGCAGTTGTCTTCATGCTGAACATACTGGATAGAATTGAAGAGGTTCATTTATCAGGTGTCAGCTCTGGTCCTCTGTCCATAGGGATGCAAATCCTTGTCAGAAAGGAACAATGCATTATTCAAAATGTATCTGGTGCTGTATTTCATGTCAGAGTACGAAATTATTGGTGTATTTCAAGGCTTTGCTGCAGACCTAGTGAATAACAGTAAAAAATGAGTTGCGAAGTAATAATAGACTAATAGAATGTGGACAAAAGAATGTTAAACAAATAACTTGGGTCACTGTCTTTGTATGAAGCTTTTATTGCCAAATAATTAATTTATTGTATGCATTGGGTGAATTTTAATGTCCCAGACCGCCTCATAAAAATGAGATGTTGCATCTCATGAACTTGTGGTGTCTTCAGTAACTATAGCAGATTAATCCTGCAGACATGTGACTTCCCATCTCATTCCAGTTGGTGAAGATACTGTTGCTGGAGGTGCTGCATGAGCAGTTCTGTGTTGCCTGTTTATGTTGCCACTTCTGTGCTGTCCTGTATCCCTTGCATTAATACATGTCAGGGCAGCTTTATACCATGTATTTTGGACCAATAGTGGCTTCTTCCCTGTCTCTTCCCAAGCATACAATGAAATAAATGTCTCAGTGCAGAGCTTTTCTTCGTATCTGGACTGTAAGACTTGGTATGCAGGCTACCCTGTGCATCTTTCTAAATCACATGGGTCAGTGACATGCTTCTTGTTACCCCTGGATCCACATTTCTAAATGAAGAACATTTCCTACCGTCTTTATGGTCTGTTTCTGGGTTCTCATCCATTCCTACCTCTCTCCTCATGGGTTTGTGCATCTCTCTTGTTAGTGTTCAAGAACATGTGGTGGTGGCCAGCAAAAGCGACATATCTATTGCCCAGAAGAAGGCTACTGTGACTGGACAAAAAGACCTAATGCCATTGCATCATGTAACAGGCAACCTTGTACGCAGTGGATTAACCAGGCATGGGGCCCGGTAGGATTCAGTTCTTTTTTGTTTTATTTGTTGTCATGAGTTGGCCATGTCTGGTCGTATTATCCTCTTGGCTGTGATCCACAGCTGGAGCTACAAAGGTAGATCTTCTGAAAATATTACTAAACATTTCAGAGCCAGCCGATCTCAGTTCCTGCAGGTGATAGATGTTTGTTGCTGCATTAGATGTTGTTGGATGGTGGGCTGGTTTTTTTTCCCTTTTCTGGCAAAAAAGGGGTTACCATTACCATTCTTCCACTACTCATTAGAAATTTTCCACTGGAAGAGGCTATTGAGTAGCAAAGGCAACCATGTTCAGTTAGATATAGAAGAAGTTAACATTTCAAGAGGATGGCAGGACAGACCATCTTTAGAGAGGGAGGGAGAAGCTTGAATTGCTAATAGAAGTCCCTGATACATGCCTAGCTGAATCCTTCCAAGTACAACCAGGCTGTTTGATCTGTCCGTGCTTCTGGAGCCAGTCCAGTCATTGTAATATTTTTGCTGTTCGAGACTATTTTAGAGGGCGGGGAGGTGACCCTTAAAGCAACTTTGTGGAATATTGGACTTGCCCACGCAAATAGAAAATCTGAATTTTACCCAATAGCTCTCTACTTTCACTTCTGGAAATCTAATTGACAAATATGAGATGTATCTTTGGGGAACCTTCCAGTATGCAGTATGTCTTTAGTTATAAAGAAACTGGTAATGTCTAATAAATCTTTCCCTCCAGTTTCCATAATAAACCTAATCATACATGACAAATAGTCCTCACACCAGAAGAGAACATTGAAAGAACACCAAAAGCCAGGAGCCACAAGTAAGAAAATAATGGAAAGTCATTTAACATAGAAGACTTGGTGAGTTGGTTTTGACATAAAGCCATTAGATGGGATATGAGTATAATGTAATGTAGAGTCAGTGTAACTCTTAATACTTAAATACTGAAGAGAAAATGTTGGGACATGCATAAAATAAGTAACTGAATACCCAAATGAATACCAGCTATTTTACAGATTTATTAATCCCATTAGTTTTACTTTATAAAAAAAACATTTTAAACATTAAACTAAAGTTGCTGCAGGAGTACCTAAGATCTTTTAAAGTACTTCACACCAGTAATATTGTGTCTTATGCACAGAGATATACATTAGAGAGAGGATAATTTGCGGGAGAATTAAAGAGGTACCAGTCCTGTCTTCATCTCTTGCACTTCATTAGCTGGCATTCTGCGTCTGTTGAAGTATTTCTCTTGCTGGGCACTATTTATCTGAAGAGAAAAAGCATTTTAAATTAACTGGAATTCTCAGATGCTCTGGGATGTCAGAAGAATTAAGTACATTTACAGAATAATACAGGAACATGTTTTGAAAATGTGGGGTTTTTTATGGCCATCTGTGTGCAGCCGCAACAAACAGCTGGCAGTTGTTTCACAGTCATAAAGAAAGAGTAACCACAGTGTAGCTGTCACCACAGAAAAAACATCTCACTGAGCTTTGTTTAAATCTTCAGCTCCGTCATTTCTAGACCTAACATTGCAATTGATTATTCCTGTTTAATTTAGATGGTGAGAACACTGGGAACAAAAAATGTCGGTGTGCAGTACCAGTTTGGATTACTACTCTCTTACTTTGTAGGACTTATATTTCAGATCCTCCTCCTCCTCCTCTGTAGAAAACAGTCCTCCTACCCTGATTACACATTCCAAGATCCTGTATTTGTCCTATTTACCCCTCCACCATAACCTGCCAAATCTGGCCACGATGCACCATGGAGGTGTCTGGATGGAGAATGCAGTACACAAAGTACTTCAGTGTCATTGGTTCTGGATCATATGGCATTTTTACCTTTCCATCACATTACAGGTCAAATATTGGTGTTACATGATTTCCACGTAAAAGACTTTTGCATGTGTTAAAATTACTCTCTTTCAGTGCACTGTTTCTTGTGGAGGGGGCATTCAGCAAAGAGCTGTGAAGTGCATGAATATAGAAACTAATGAAACAGAAGATGACAGTCTGTGTGTGCATAAACCCAAGCCCACAGTGTATCAGAAATGCAATCTGCAGGAGTGCAGGAAAAGTACAGGTATGATAATATAACTGCATCAGACAATTTCCAAAAAGCTCTCCATTTGTTGAGATTCTGCAAAAACTGGGAGCTGACCCAGTCTGTCAGCCTGTTGTGACTACTACTCCTCAGTAATTCCAGGTCAGCCTAACCGGCTACTGCTCAGCTGCACTGTTGGCAGAATCACGTTGTTGGGTTCTCCAGCCATACTGGCCTTGTGTTGCCATGATGGGGAACACAGTTCTCTGAGCGTGCATCCCTGATTTATGATGCCACAAGTAAATGAATAGGTTTGCTGTTATTGACCTGCTTTAGGTAACTCACAGGCTGCTTTGAGGGCTGTGGAAGCACATGTGGGTCCAAACAGATGCCATTTCTTAAGGCAGATACCGCTATAGGAAGCACAAATTCTGGACTGGGAGTTACAAGCAAGCAAAGAGAGACAGACGCTGTAAGAAAAATCTGACTGGCAGTGAACCCAGATACAATGTTGGCACTATGAATTCAGTGCCCCACAATGTGAGACTGTCTCCAGAATGAAGAAGTGAAGTCCCCTTGTGTCGCAGGGTGTCCTGTACCTCTCTCCTTCAAGGGCCCAGGAGCCCAACTGTGTACGTGCCCAGAAAAGAAAGGGGCTGGAGAAGCTTAGAGAAGGGTATCTTTATCTGTATTTGTGACAAATACAAAGTGGAGGAAAACCTGAAGCTCTGTAGTCTGTACTGCAGTATCCAGGTCCCCTAAGATAAGAACAGCAACAGCTCAGAGTCCTGCTGGAAGAGCCTTCAAAGGCCTTTCGGAGGAGAGTTCTTCCCTCTTAGCAAGTCAGCAGGAGTCCAATCTGGCAGTGAGACAAGAGGTTGACTCCTGAGGGCAACGCAGATCTGGCATACACTTGAGAGTGATGCATCACTCCTGCTGTTCAAAGATCTTTAAGCACATTTTGCCTTAGGGTTGAATTAATCTTCTTATCTCCTTCATGTTCAGAAGGACAGGCTTAGAAAAATACTGTCTACACAGGTTATTAATAGTTATTTCTGTGAATAAAAGCTCAAGGGGACAGTAAAACACATAAGAAATGCCCTACTGGGTAGACCACTGGTCCATGCAACCTGATCCTGTGTCTCCAGCAGTGGCATTAGAAGATGCTACTTAGGGAAAATACGGGACCTTAGTCCTTTCCTGTGATTCATTTCCAGCTATCCCTCCAGCATTCTCAACTGACATATTAGGACTACCAAAGACACCCCTTTTAGTGCCTTTAGTTTAAATTTATGGAACTTACTCCATTAATTTGTTGCATCCCTTTTTGACCCTGAGGTGCTGTCTGCTTCCACCCTCTTCTGTGGCAGCAAGTTCCAGAGGTTCACAGCCTGTTGTGAAAAGAAGTGCTTTCATCTGTTTTAAATTACTTTATGCTAGTTTCATCAAGTTTCCCTGGTTCTAGTGTTGAAGGATTTGCTGAACAATAGCCTTGCATTTGGCTAATCTGCTGCCTTCCTGCATTTGCAAACCTCGACTCTCCCCCCAGCCATCTCTTCTCACAGCTGAGGGCCTCCATTTTTCAATATCTAAATAAATCTGACACATCTCAGTTTATTAAAGCTACCACAGACCTATTCGCAGCATAATGTAGACGGTACCGGTCCCTGGCTTATTCTGGTGCTGCAGAAATTGAAGCATAGTCAAGCCAAATGTGTAGTTGCACATGCCTTGTCTGTGCTCTCCTGCCTGCCCTGCATGGCTCTGCAGCACGCTGCCCACCCACTGCACTTGCCTTAAATGCACTGCTACAAGAATGTCAAAGTACCAGACTCACAAATCATTGTTGCTAGACGGTTCTCTCTGGCAGTTCTTAAAAGCAGAAACATTAAAGTGAAAAACATGTATCAGCTATGTCTGCTGCAAAAGTAAAGCCTCACTGAATAGTAATAAAGGGGTGCCGTATTTTCCAAGGCAGAAGGTCGTGTGAAGTTTAACAGGACCCGTTCACTTAAAAGTCCTAAAATTTCAGGAGGATCAAGCTGACCCGTAATACAAAGGAGGATAAAACAATCATAAATAAGAGCATTAACAGGCATGACTGTCTGGAATAAAGCAGTTTAATATTCTAGAAATACAGATAATTTGTCAGCAAAGTGTAGCTAATTCTTCTCATCTTCTCCACCATAGGGCTACCCTGCAGCAAAGACCAACTGTCGGTTCACTTCTGCCGGAGGCTGAAAGGCATTGGCAAGTGCCTGCTGCCGTCAATACAGACTCAGTGCTGCTTCACATGTAGTCAGCCCCGGATTCGTCACAAAGCAAGATATTGGGATCAGCAAGGCCTCAAACAACAAAATTACACTAAATCTAGAAGAAAACCACCTCAAAACCAGGAAAACAACAACCAAGCTGCTTGGCACTAGCTGTTTTTTATCTAGTTGCTTTCAATAGGGCTTCTGTTTTATGTTCCTTCTTTTTTTTCTGAACCATCCAACATAAATGGAAGTCTGTGATCAAAGACGGGAAAACACATCCTTTAGCATTACCAGTCCTAATTTACTGCTTCAGATTTTTCTCTGTAATAGTCCAAAATTTGTAACATAATTTGCAGTGTACCAGCAGCTAGTACTTCTTAGGCATACGTAGAGGCTAGAAACAAGCTTGCAAGAATTTTTGGATTTTTTAAAATGAATATTTTACTTGTTCTTTCTTCTGTCTCTTTTCCAAAGCCCACTTGAAACAGCAGCACCACTTACTGAAGTGCTGAGTGAAGGCAGCCGATGGGGCAGCAGACACAGACCTGTGCTGTGGGCCAGATCTCTCTATGCTAACTCACTTTTCTGTTTTTAGGAATCAAGGTGAATTGGCAGTGTTTCTCTAAATTGTTTTCCTACTTCATAAATTTGAAGGTAGAGTTTTATAACAACTGATTATGATATGCAGGCCAAATTGAAACACTGGGTTTTTCAAAAGAAAAAATGTTCGTTTAGTACTTGACTGAACCTCTAAAGGATACCTCAACAATACCCTGTCCTTGCCAGTTTTCTTCGGCTCCAAACATTTTGCTCTAACCTGAAAAGCCCAACAAATATGGGATGTGAAGTTCCCAGTATGCTTTAAGCAACATTTCTTGGTATAATGAAAGCAAAGCTTTCCACCACCTTAATAGATAGATTGTAATTCACATCAATATTCGGTGATAGAGCTGTCATTTAATCTGGTATCTCCTAGTAGAGTGTAAGCCCACATCCACAAGAGTACTCTATCACCTCACTCACAGCAAACTTTTTCCCCAGTGCAAATCCTTGATCATAGTGAGGATGAGGGCACCTAGGACAGGAGCCTGAGACCCGGAGTATCTGCATAGCTCTGGGCTTCAGGCATTAGGAAAACACTAGCCAAATAGCAGATCTGGTTTGCTGTTGAAGAAGATGGCAGAACAAACTTTAGGGAGACCAGCCTGCACCCTTTGAAGCAAAGATGGGCATTTTCAAAAGAGCTCGACAGAGCCTGACATTTAGATTCCTTTGCAATTCAGTAGGATTCGGACACCTTGGTTCTTCATGCTCTTTTGAAAATCTCAGATTTACTCCCTAGCTACCTAACAATTTGAGATTGTAATACAGGGAAATGTCACATTTTATGCAATGCAGAGTGACACACAAAGCCATAAATCCAAGTGTCACTATGGTTACAGAGCTATGACTAGCATTAGCCCTATTTCTAGGTAGACCTTTATGAAAGTTAGTAGAAATATTTGGGCCCGGCTATGGTGTATTAATCTAATGAAGGCCACAAGTCTAACTGTCCTTTTTCATAGGTTTGTGACCTTTGGCTAAGGGCTCACTTCTTCACTTGAAGTCTTGGGGAGTTCAGGATAAGCAGCATTAAACTCTGTGATGGCAAGATAACCCCAGTTATAGGTGCTGGTAAAACTCAAAATCCACTGTTAAAAACATGGTGCTAGTATAACAGAAGTGGGGATGACTTACAATGGTGCATGTGCATGCGTGTGTGTACATAGCACACATACACATACTCTTAAAATAATATATGTCCATGGTGTTGCTGGCCAACACCAGACATAATGCTTTTTAAGTTTCACAGTGTGCTTATGTCTTTCTGAGGTTCTGAATGGCTACTGACCCTTTGAGCAGCAGAAATCTGGGCAGTTTATATTCCACTGGACACAGAAATACTGAATCATGTGAAGGACTGGAGGTGTCCCACATGACTGAGGGAGCATTTGGGCAGGGCTTGGCCTCAGGCTGCGCTGCGTAGAGCAGAGCCTGTACTGCTACATCCAAGGCCAGAGAACCTAGACTGGTGGACAGTACAGATGCTTTTGATGTTCCCAGAAGCATCTTCTAGGATCTGGGCAGGACAAAGTTAGATTCACTTCAGAGTCAGACTCTTCTGTGCTTAGAGGAACCTGCAATGTTTTATCCACAGAGGTCAGCAGAGGTGTGCCATCAGGTATGTGGGCTAACGACAAAGGAACTGACGGAGTGGATATAGTGCAGATGGGAGGAAATGTGGCTGGGGCGGTTGTCCCTTCCAGTGCTTCCAATGGCTAGTATGGAGTAAAACCATTTCTGGCTTCATTGTTTTCTTCAGGGAGCTGTTATCTCATTTGAAATGGACAAAAGTGAATAAATTACATTATGGACATTAATCAAAATAATCTTTCTACCCAGGGAAGCAGAGTCATCACTATTGCTCAGCTTAAAACTTTAGGGAAAAGACTGTGACAACATGAACTGTTTTAATAGAGCAGTGCCACTGCTGTTTTCTTACATAGGATCTTACATCGCGCTCATCAGCCTAATGTCTCCTCTGTACTAATAACATGTGCAGTCATCTCTCCCATCCATTTAGCAAGACTCCTTTCTTATGGCATAACTCTTTTTAAGTAAAGGTTGATTTATGGTCCTAACCCAGATGGTCACTATTCTCAAAAATGAATAGACTATTAAGTGCAAAGGTGTAATATCATTATATTATCATACTAGCCTGAGACACATCAGTTTCAACAGTTTGCTCAGGAAAAAATGTGTATTTGGCACATTCACTGCTTGTTCTAACATTTCAAGGTTTAAAAAGCAAACTATGATGACGTATTTGTTTCAAGCTTCAATAAATGGCATTGCTTATGTCTGATGTCTCTGGTCTTTTATGTTTTCAGTGCAAGAAGATTTGTAAGATGGAATTCCAAGGGAAAAAGACCTTAGAAAGTATCTTTTCTATTCCGGGGGAATCCTCATCACTGAGGTATTGTGATGCTTAATATTACAACATAAAAGAGATCATTAAAAAGGGTGAGGGAAAAAGTAGCAGAATAAAGCATGGTGCTAAGTAAAAATATGCATTAATAGGCTTAGTTATTTCCTATGAAATAGATGACATCTTACCACTTCTAGTCCAAGCAGATGAGTGCATGTCTGTTGTGTCTACCTGGACAGTTGTACGTAGTATGATCATGCCCGCTCCCCCACCCCTCACCCCCTGCCCTCCAAATCTTTTCAGTACTCAAGTTCTGCAAGTACTGCTGCTGATGCTGATGCCCAGAAACTCTATCACAGTAACCCTGTTCCTTGACAGGCAGCCCAGGAGCACAGGCATCACAGTTTTAGGCATAGACGCTTGAGTAGAGAGCACTGTCAGTTTGCACTCAGTTACCCGATTCCACCCATGCATCCATCCATGGGTTCAGGCCCTTTAAAGCCCTATGGAAGTTGCAGGACATCACTCCTTCTTGCTTCACAAAGTAAGCATGAATCTCCAGACCACAAGGGTAGCATCCTGCACAGGTGCTCTAAGGGAGAGGAATGAATTGCGCTGGGAAATGAGTTGAAGCTCCCTCTGCTTTGCAAAGGCTCGTTAAGCGTTCAGTGGATGACCTGCTGCACAACACGCAGCCTGACAAGCAGTTTCTGCTGTCTGCTGCACTGTGTGGCATGGCTCGCTGTGCTTCTTCGGCCTGGCCAAGCATGTAGCACCCACCAAAGGAACTGCCTTTTGGCTGCCCAGCATCAGCTAGAAATGAAATCAGCATGCAGGGAAAACATTGTGCTTCTCGCTCTAGTGATTCCCTCCATGATTTTAGTAGAAATAGAGTCCCTAGAGTGTGTGTGGATTTTTCCTCCATGACTTCAGTAGAAAAGCGGTTGTCAGTCAGTGGCAGTACCAGTTTTATGGAAGTACATGATAACTGCTTGATAGTACCCATGCTTAAGCAGAATTAAGTGTATGTAATGTAGATGTAGGTATCCGAGGATAGCTACAGGGAGAAGTAATTTACTACATTTCAGAAATAATCACCGCTAATTGTTATATATACAACCTCCACGTGTGAATTCCACAAGTTGTTTTAGGGTACTCTGAGATCCAGGACACTGCTCAGAAGGACCCTAAATGTCAGACATAGTGAAGCAAACTCAGCATTGCATGTGCCTCAAACTGTCAGGTACCATCTTGCAACTCACTGATGGGGGGGATGCTGGGCATCTATCTTCTCTGAGCCTTCCTAAGGCTGCTGGCTGCAAGGGTGAGTGGGGCTTGTGCCACCTAGTGACAGCAGCCCTGCTGTGAACCAGCTCTGGGTAAGCTGAAGGGCAGATCAGCATCCTCACCATCGACCTGGAATAACTTACTTCTCCAGCTGGGTTTCACACAGGGTCTGCACTCCTGCTCTGCAATCCTAGTGGGCTAGGCAGTGACTGAGGTGTGTATAGGTGTGAGTCTCATTAGTACATAAAAGTGAAAATTGCTACTTTGTGGTATCAAGGCAGAGTCAGAGCTAGACCTTTTCAGCAGGAGATTTCTAGGTGTGCAGGCTTCTCTGCCAGCAGGAGCACACTTGCATGGTGATGGGATGAGGTGAGAGAGAAGCAAGGATTTGAGGAGTAGGGTGTTGCAGACCGAGGGACTTAATGTGGCAGCACTGGTAGATTAATTTTGTGGATACAGAAACACAGTACATTGGAGACTGAAGAGGGAGAAATTTCATCCGTGTTGAAGTGAATGTCCTAGATATGCTTGTTTTCAGCGGGTTACCCTGTTCCCCTGAGAACAGGACTTGGTGCCAGACACCTCTCACTTCACTGGACTGACTGATCCGACTGTGTATACAGGGACTCATTCTGCTACAGAATGGTGATTAATAAGAAACGTGGTTTTTTGCTGCTGCCTAGCACTGCAACCTCCCCAGCCCTTACGCCTGCAGCTGGTAGAATACGGGGAGCTCACACAAGGATATTGCTTATTTCTGTGACTGATCCCAACCTCCTCCTTTCTCTTGATGAACAAATGCACATATCTCCAGTAACAAAACCTGGGATGTGTTAGCCAAGGAGTACAAGTCTCTGCTACAGACATGGTGGTAGCAGCAGTAAGAGCCAGGAGCATGAGGAATAACTACAATACTTTCAGACTGGCCAACCATCTTCTGTACGCTGAGGTGCTTGGGTTTGGGGAGGAATCCGTTGTGCACATGTGAAAACCAAGAAGCTGTTAAATATCTGGGATGCCATTGGATGCCTACTTGAAAGACACAATCAAAAAAAAAAATTACCAAGGTTCTTCAGGGCTTCTGCTAATTCACTGTTACAATTATGAGTCATGAGGTGTAGCTTTTACTAAATCAAAGTTAAAGATTTGGAACAGAGGAAAACAGTTAATTGGAGGGATTGGGTGTTTTGGGGAGGCAGTCTTTTGCTGGGCCTCTGGAGTTACCTCTACCTCTGTCATGTTACAAGCAGGTGAGAAGATGGTCCTCAGCAGCCACCTGCTCTCCGCTGGATTCAGTGGCTAGGGACTGAGACATGACGTATCCCTTCTCCTTGTATTGACTGTGGGGAACAGTACTTTTGGGGCTAATGAGTCAGAGGACTGCCCCAATGCCTGGTCTGTGAGAGGCTGCAGTCTGACTTCCCTCCAGACTGGAAAGGGAAGGGGTTGAGCCCAGCTTCCTAATTAATAGGCCAACACAGTGCCCAAGGCACTGAGTAAAAGGCATGGTCTAAGAATCAGCTCTTACTGTGCCATAAAGGCAGAACAGAACCCCTGACTTCCCTCTTGTTTAGCATGAAGTCTCCATAATTGAAAGATGGAGTGAACCATGGATTTTAAACCCTTAAAGGTTGTCTTTGATTTGAGTAGGTACTGTCTGCCCCCAAAAAGAGAACGTGCTTTGGGTGTAGAGGCTGGGGGAAGCTGGAGGCAAGAAAAGGCTGCACGTGGGGCAAGCCAGTTCCTAGCAAAAGAGAAGGGGAGTGACAGGCAGGTGAAGGCCGCTGTACATGCGAGCGTGGCTTTACTGCAGCAGTAATCCTTGGGATGTGAACAGGTGCCCAGTGCTGCCCTCTCGTCGTGCCGTGGTCTGTGGTCCTGCTGCCGGGCTGCCTGGGCAAGGGGCACTGCTGCGTACTGTAGTGCCGGTCTCAGGGGGGATTCCCACTGGGAACGCTGGCATGCCGGAGTGATGGCGAGGGTGGCATTAACGGGAAACCATCATAAGGAAAGCTCCAGTGTGAGGGAAGCTGATTAATGAACTAGCAGAGAGGGAATGCTTTATTACAAACCCATGAGCACTCTGTGAACGGGAGTACAGTGAGTTTTGAAGCTACCCGCATGCTTATTCACACAGGTGGCAGGCATGGAGAGACTTATGTTTTCTGTCTATTATCCTGCATCTATTATGTGTTTCATACAATAGCTGAACTAATGAAGCTTGAGATTAAATTACCTCTTACCCACTGTGTTTGCTTGGAAGTATATTATTTGGTTGTTTGGCTCTGGAAGTAAAAATACATTGTCATGTTATAATACATGAGCCTGAATCAGACTCGTTACAAACAGTACGGGCTTATAAGATTACTGTCCTTTACTGCAGTTCCTACTATCTGAAAGCTAATTGAATGGCATTTTTCTCCAAAGGAAAACTGCAAATTCTTTTCTATGTGTCCCCATCCCAAGTCCTAGCCTTCACAGCACACAACCCTGGCCCTGGTAGTTCAAAGCAAGTCACTGGAATAACTGAAAGACTAGCGAGGTTCTGCCCCAGCTAAAAGAAGGCTGTGCCAGACCCTGCCCAGCAGCCGTGGACCTGGATGAAAAGGGACTGGCTTTACCCCTGCTGCCCGTCTGATAAGATCTGGATCCCAGCTGGTCTTGGCTTCACAGCCATGCGAAATTAACATTATTGCATCTCAGCTGAGAGGAGGCCATGAGCATCCTCAGGCTCCAGCATGAAGCAGAAGTTTGCTTTCAGCAGATCTCCCCCTTGTCAGCAGGCACTCCCTGCGTGTGACCTGGAAGCTGTCGGATCCCTGTTGCTCCCAGGTCACTCCATTTCTGTTCATGCCTGTTGTCAAAGTGCGTGTTTAGGCAAGGAGGCAGAGGGGGTGTTGCAGCAGCCAGACCCTGCTTGAGTTAATGGGAGCAGAAATGGGCCTTGGTAATTATTGTAGTTACACATTCAGCTAACTTGATTATGGCTGAAGCTTCCTGCTGGCTCCTGCTCCTCTCCCACAAGGGACACACGGTCTGGTTGATGAGGGTACTCTCCTTTATATGGGGAGCAGGCAGCACTGGCATAAAACCCGTGGAAGGATGCTGGGGCTTTTGATCTCCTGCTCCTTTGCCTCTTCAACACCCCGCTCGGGGTCAGCTTCAGTCCGCTTGACCTGCATTCACCCTCCGAATGGGAAATGTGTCTTTTTGCCCCTTGTCGGACTCACAGTATCCAAAAGAGTGGTGAGGTGGGGAACACAAAAGATTCTCTGCCAAGCTCAACAAGCCCTTTGAGCAACCCAGGTCTCTGGGTTCACTGACTGTGGTTGTTACAAGCATGTGAGGAGGCAAAGAGTGTCCACTAATACAAAGGAAGCTTTGTCCAGGGAGCTTTTGTCCTGCTGCTGCGGCTGCCATGGCCATGACCCTTACTGGGTCTGAAACTGTAGAAAGGCAATCATGACCGGAGTTGAAATTTTCCATCCGCTGTAGCCAGTCACCCTTGTGCTAGGCACAGACTGGGTATGTCTGTGTAAACGTGAGCTTTTTGTTAAGCAGCAACAGGGACAAACTATGCTAGAAGGTTTAGTTGCTGAAGAGTGGAGTATTGGAGTGTTTGAAACCTTTTGCACATTAAGTCAGGTTCCGTGACAAATCATGCATGATGTCAAAACTGATAATTTTGGTATTTCTGAAATGAAATGGTTCTGCTGGGAAATGTAGGTGAGTGCTGTTCACAGGACAGAAACCGTATTGGGTGGTTCATGCATCAGCTGCCGCTTGCTTGGAGCTCGCATTTGGATCGGGTACCTAGCCGCAGCTTGGTGTGAGAGTTGTAATTGCAGCTTTGTGTAGGATGCCAGAGTGGTCCCTTTCCAGTCTTTCCTCTTGACAGTTTACAACTATATAGTGACAATTTTGACAGTATAATGTGATATTTAGGGCTGTCAGCTGAGACCAAGGAGCAGTGCACAGGGAAACATCTCCGTTTCATCTTGACCCTAGATGTTTTTTGTTTTTTATTAATAATCAGTCAGCTGAGGAAGAAACAGTTACTCAGAAAAGCTGTTGATTTTCTGGTGGCCAGACACAGCGTGCTGGTTTTATACAGGAAACCTGCTGAGCACAACGCTGGAAGTCATTGGTTTCACTGAGTGTTTCACTAGCCAACAGCCAAGGTAAGTTGATGCTGGATTAGCCCAGTAAGCAATTACTGAAAGTCCCCAAACAGATTTATAGGGTATGACTGACTGACTCCCATTGTTTCTGCACCCACAGGGCTGTCATGTGCTTGAGCCTGAAGAGCGTTTATAGGGGAAGTGATAAAGTAAGTCTCTGAGGAAAGAACTTTGCGTATCCTCAGCAATAGCCCATGCCACCTCTCCCTCCCGGATGGGAGTTGCCCACTGAGATGAAAATATGCCATATATGGAGCACTAAATCCAGTGTGGATTAAAGCTACACGGGCAACCTGTTTCTTTCTCCTCTTTCATCATGGTTATTTATTGTTTTCCTCTACATTTGGTGAATGAGTGTAAGTATTTAGCCCTAGATTAGTGAATTAAGATTGCTAGTAAGATGACTGTTGCATCCTTAACAGCACTTGCTCTGATCAAAGGAAAAGTATGTTCTTAATTTGAGCTGTGTGGAGGTGGTGTCCCAGGGAAATCAATGCATCTGTTGCTTGCTCGTGAGTTGGGCTGCTAGGATGACCGAAACTCCTGATTAACCTCATGTTTCATTACTACATGTGTTCAAGGTTTTTGCCTTTTGCTAGCTGCAATTTCTGTACCTTCTGCTTCCAGCCCTCGGGACTGTGCTATTTCAGTGCCAGGAACAGGTGCAGTCTCCATTAGAAATCTGTTCCACAAAGAGGTGCTTGCAAACTTTGATCAAATCACTTGTCTTCCCTTAAATGAAATACATACACTGAGTTTCTTCAGTTATTCCAAGGCATGTTTCATGGACTTCAATTTTCTCTGTTCTGTTTTTGAACCCTTAAAAACTTCACTTTGAAGTTCAGACACATAAACTTACTACAGTATTGCAAATCTGTTCTTGTCACTGCATGCAGCATTGGTATCCTATTACTTTTTCAGAGTCAAATTTTACTTATTACAGCACTAGCACAAACTTATAAACATAAACTCAGTTGGTAGTTTGCCATTACTATGCTGCTATTTTCCAATGTCATGGACTTCAGCATACAGCCTCCCTCTTACGCAGGATCTCTCTTTGCTTTTAGTTTTCTGTCCTTTATGAAAGCGTATCTTTAAATTCCACTGACCTCAGCAAGTGACCCAGTTCACCCTGTCTAACTAATCTCCCTCATTTACTGTCTCACCAATTTTTGTCTCACCAGCAAGTATTCTCAGCCCTCATCTTCTCTTTTCTTACAGATCACCAGTAAAGATACTTAATGGCAGGAATGTTTCTCTACAGGAATGAAAGTGTTTGGTTGATGTTTCTCTTGTATATTCCTTTTATGATGAATTCTGAATGTGCTTGTGTTTAACATAGTGACAGTTTCTACAATCAAAATACTGCATGCGGCAAAACTAAATTTTTCACAGATATCTTTTGTCCAGTCCAACCAAGCTCTTTGTTGTTGAAGAGAAGCTGTGTTAGGGTTGTGGATTTTACAAGATTGGTTCTTGTCAAGCCAACCTAGTAAAATCCACAACCCTAACCTTTGTCTTACTGAAGTTTCAACCTCAAGGCACACTCAAAACATGCTCAACAACAGCTTTGAAATGTCTTCGATCTCAGCTTTTCTTACCATAACCATTGAGACCTCTTTGCGTCAGCTGGCCGGTTGCCACCTTAAGCATCCAAAATGAGAAGAAAGCAAAGTAAGGGACTTGTAGAGGAGATTCATTGCATGACATGCTTCTTTTTTGCCTTTTGACACTTGTAATTATGCATCTGAAATCACAGGAATTTTGAAAACTTATGCAGCTGCTGTTCCAACCAGCTGCAGACCAGTGCATGGGAACCGCAAAACTCCAGGAATTTCATACAGCAGAGAACAAGCTTCATCCGGCTTCTCCTCACACTGATGGCTGATGTGCTGACCGTAAAGCTTCACCTTACAGATGTTCTAGGGCATCCCCTGAAGCCGTCTGCCAGGAACCTGCAGGCCCGGTGTTTAAAGCTGGGTGAAGCCTGGCTATGAAAGCACCTGAGCTTTATATAGAGTGAGGATGGCACTGATGTGTCCCCAGAGGCTGCACACCTTGTTTCTGTAGGCCGTGCGCTGATACACAGCAGCAAATACGTTGCTGCTTCTGACGTGTGGCAGCTGCAGCAGGGACCACTAGGGAGCTGCGTGTGCCTGCAGCTCTTCCGGAGCCAGGCAGGAGCACTGCCTCCTTGCAGAGCCCAGGCTGAGGAACATTTTAGCACGTCTGAGGGGGTTATGATGTGGGAGATCCTGGTTTTGAAAGTCTTCCTGAGCCAATACTTCTATGTGCGTGAAGATTTGATCAGCAGGGGAGCCTGCAATGGGAGATGCTGTGCTCCAGGCTCATGCTGGAAAAGGTGGATCCCAACCCCAGACACTACCTTGGTGCACGGAGGTATTAATCCAGAGCCTTCCTGCTCTTCCCCAGGGGCCATTAGTTGGCCATGGCTCCTACAGAGTCAAACCAAATTGCGGAAGTAAGGCTGACGTGGGAGCTGGCTGTCCTTGTCACTGCCTTAACCGAGGAAATCATCCTGAAGATCTCTATAGCTGAAGCCAGGAACAGAGCTGCTTTTTGATCTAGGGAGACTAGTCTAGCCCAGCAACAGATTAGAAGGGAAAGTATATTGTTTTATAAGCAGATCCATGTACAGCTAACTTGGAGGCGAAAGACGAAGGCAACTTGGAGTGCCAGGAATTTGTGAGAGGAGGCAGGTGACAGTGACCTTGTTACAGACCCAGGTACTCCTTGGACCTGTTTGCCTGTGTAGTGCTGAGCTGTGATCCTTCCAAATGGACCACAAATCCACAGCCATAGTCTTCTGGTCAGGCAAGACATCCACGGACAACTCCAAAGCAGCGGTAGTTATTGATGAGTGATAAAATAAAGTAAAAATGTGTGCAGTTTTCATGAGAGAAGGAATTTCATTGTCTTACTGAAGGATTTGCCACTTTCCCCTTGTGCCACCACTGTGTAAGCCTGTGAGCAAGGAATAACTTGCCTCTGAACTGACAATTTTGGGAATTCATATCTTCGATGATCTGAGCTCACTCTCTGTTAAGCCATTTCATGACTGAAAATGCCACCCTCTATATGAAATAATATCAGATATTATTTGAAATGTCAACGGCATCTAACTTGTAAAACAACAGCTGGACTCTGAATCTCTAGGCAGTTCAGAACTGGAGCTGGTCAGGAGTTTTTTGAAGGATAAAAAGAGACTTCACTGAAGATATTTTCTTCAGCTGTGGGAAGCTCAGAACTCATTTTGAAAAATGATTTATTTTAGAATAAATGACATCTTATTAGACAAAGTGATTTTTTTTTCCTGTGGGAAAAAAAAGCTAATATTGCCATAGCTAACATCTTCCTTTCAAAGCGAAGCCTTGGCAAAGTTGTAGTTCTTAGTGGAAAGCTGACAAGCAATCAAAACCTCAACCTGTGTCTATTTGTTTGACCCTGTGTGCAGTCCTAGCAACTACTGAGAAATGACATGTTTCTGAAATTATAGTGTTGAGTCTGATGTCCTGTCTAATTTCCTTTCTGTGACTACATTTCCCCCCCATAAAGACTGGAGGAATACTGCATGGTAACTCATGAGCTGTGCTATCATTCATGATTGTTGTTCACTGTTAAATAGCCTTTGTATGCTATATCTTATATGGCGCTGGATGTTATTTATTAACATATGCAACCTTAAATCATGATTCATATGAAACTGCAATCTCTGAGAGCTGAAGAGAGTCCTAAAATGATGCATTGAACACAATTTCTACCTCAGATACCAAGTCGTGCAACTTCAAAGAGGCAGCTGAATAAAATGGAACAGCAATTCATAAGATTATCATCAGCAGAAGCTTGCCTTTTCTCCATTTTTTTAAACGAGAAACAAAAACATAATTGCTTTACAAGATACTTTTTCTTGAAATTCAATCCATGCTCACAAAAAAGCTTTTCAAAGCTTTGGACAATTTTGAATGAAGCTTCGGGTGTTCAGCAAAGTATCGCTTGGATGGGATTTGCTTAACTCCAAGTCCCCAGTTTGAAAACTGTTCTGATAACAGTGCAGGGGTTTTTTTCTGACAAATGTCTGTGTGTGCATCTTTTTACAATACCTTTTTCAGTCTCTGGCTTGACTCTTCTAGCCACCTGCTGCTGATTCTATTTCCATCACATCTGAAGCAATGTGTGTGGTTTCTCACTAACAGACTTCATCATCTTTGAGGCCGTTCACAGGACTCCCTCCAGTATGTCCATATGCCTTCTGCTGGGGAGCCCAGCACCGGACCCAGCACTACAGATGTGTCTCACCGGGCTGAGCAGAGGGGAAAGGCCACCTCCCTTCATCTGCTAGCAATGCTCTGCCTAGCGCAGCCCAGGATGCTGCTGGCTGCCTTTGCCGCAAGGGCACGTTGCTGGCTCACGTTCAGCTTG
>Ga0065711_1037958_pt1 | contig 19304 bp, 12 predicted proteins | sample Hoacrofraction12_FD_59098 | JGI IMG/M metagenome (GOLD analysis project Ga0065711, IMG submission 59098) | Hoatzin crop microbial communities from Cojedes, Venezuela - Epithelial fraction 12 v2 (version 2) | ecosystem: Host-associated > Birds > Digestive system > Esophagus > Crop | place...
ATAATTCGTTAAGGATTCTTTTTTTTTTTTTTTTTTGATGGCTTTAAGTATAGAGATTGGTGATTACAGCTGCCCTTATTTTCCTGGTTACCTTTTTGTCTTCTTACCTGAGTGGAAATATGACTCCACTGAAGCTGTAATTTCATCTTCCAGTCCTAGCTGGCTCAGCTCAGAAAGAGAACAATTTGGGGTTTACTTTTCATTAAAGACATCAACACACCTCTCAGAAGTCAGCAGCAAATCTCTTGTGCAATATCAGGTTCTAAATTGGTAAATTCAGCAAATATACACCCGTAACTGAGAGACAAATCAGACCGCTTAGGCAGACAACTTTGAGGCTCTTATTTCTATTCCTATATAGTCAAAAGTAAGCACTGTCATAATTCATGTTTCTGGATGAGAAAGCATTTGTTTAATAGCCTCAAAAATTTTGAAACTGTCCTCTCCTGAAAGGTGAAATTTAAGACTTAGAATGTACTATTGCAAATAGAGAAAGAAATAGCCTAAATGGTTTTGGAGGCATTTGCTTTCTAACGAGTGAAATCTTTGACAAACACAGAATACTTTTTAAAATTCCAGTTCTTTGTTCAATACATTCAGACAAATTTTTTTACTCAAATTTAAACTTTAATTATATAGTATCCAAGGTATACGGCTCAACCACAATGTTAAATACATGCAATACTGTTCTTTTGATATTGCATTACAGTTGGAGCTGAGAAAACAAACCAGGTTAACTTCTTTGTCTAATGCCATGTTTTTCACACTAGAAATTGTATATGGCTGGCTAACTTTTTCTTGAAAGTCAGTCATTTCACAGTAGTGTTTTCAAATATTATTCCTACTAGTTGTTAATATTTGAGCTATTTTGGTTACTGTACACAAAGGTTGCCTAGAATGATCCTCCTTCTGCTCCTTCTTCATTCTGCATGAACTATAAACTAAAGAATTGTTGTAACATGTCATAAAGTGAAGTCGTTCTTTAAGAATTAAGGTCAGGAAAGCATCTGTGCATGTGATATAACTGTTCATGTTCTCAGTGTCTTTTTCCCTCATGATCCTTATCATTTGCTTCAGCAGATCTTTACACTTGTGGTTTGCTGCAGACTATAACGTCATCTTAAGTAAGACCTACAGGATTCTCAAACATAGACATAATCATTGGGAAAATACAACTGATGAGAAGTCTCATAAAAAATTCAGATAAATATTGAAAAGTCCTGCTGTCTCTGTCATGCTGTCGTTGTGCTGTAAGATCAGCATTCTGCAATGCCAACCCAATCAATCAGCCCCATTTTTCTCTAAAAGTAATGCAAGCTCTACACTTCACCCAAACCTTCTTGAAAATTCTGGCTAAGCTTATGAAAATGAACATGGTTTTAATTTGGGGATTGTAACAAAGTCTGAACCCCGGTAAGTTTCATAATGTTTAGGAATTTATAAGGAACAAGTGGAACAGAACTGAACAGGATTCAATTTTTATCTAGAGTATAAAAGCAAAAAACTTGGACAATTTCATTTACAGTGGCTGAGATAATCATTCTTATCATGGATTTGTGTGGAAGAATATCTGACCAAAAAGCAGACCAACACTATTCTCAGCCTCATCTAGAATTACATATATTTATTGTCATTATTTATTACCATGGAATTACTGAAAGGAACCTAAAATGACATGGCCACAGTCTGTATTAGGATCACAGTCTATCTTAGTCCCTGGTGCTGTCGTCCTAGACACATAGTGAGTAATACATCTTGTTGGACACACTCGATTTTTCTGGTGAAACTTACAGTTCTAAATGTGACAACAATTGATCATCAGGCAAGTATTTAGCAGTTAGAAAGAAACACCTAATTCGTGCAATAAAATGTCAGATTATTGCTTCTTTATGTCACTGAGACTTTATTTGACAAAGGTTTATTCCTCTTCTCAGCCATATGACTAGATTTGCAATTAAGGTCTTTGTTTAATTTCTTTAAAACATCATTCCTGTTTATACATCTTCTGCAATTCCATTTTTAAATGTAATTACTTCTAAATCCCAGAGGATATTAATAGCTGCCTGAAAGGATATGCTTAATACTAAGAACTGTGATTTAAACTACTAAAGCAAAAACTGAACAAAACAAACTAGACACAATTCTAATCATGTTCTGGCAGCTGATGCTTTTTATTTTCTGTCTGTACCACTTATTTTAGTGTTTGATATTTAGCTGTAGATTTACACTTCCACAAGCCTACGCTGCCTGTGTTTACAGGAATGACGTGAAAACTCAAACAAGTCATTCCTGCATTAGAAACCACCATTCCTTCACCTTTACTTAGGGTGAGGACACTTTCTGATGACTCATACTATTGGAAATTGGACTGCATATTTCTGATCGTCTCACAGACTTTTCCAGAGTGCTTTTCTGACTGGGGGAATGGTATCACTGAGCTTGTAGCTGTATCTGCAGACAGCTCTGTTTACTAGGAATTTAAGCAATAAATTTTTCAGTGTCTGCTCCTAGAGTAAAGAACAACTCTGTTGTGCATGTATCCTAAAACGGCAGTGGAAAGCTCTTTCTTCCTTCACCGAGTAGTCCAATTTTCTGTTTTCTTCACAGGTAGGTAGATGGTGGAAATGACAGTCTCCAACTTAGAGAATGCCTGTAATGTGTTTCAGAAACTGATGAGAATAATTTCTTATTACAGAGAAATCACATCCTCTCCAGATTTCCCTCCCCCCCTTTCTTTCTGTCTGAGTGAATCTTAGACAGGCACGAATGAACCCTGTTCATTTAGTGTGTATGCTTATTGTCTCCAGCCACAACATTTCTTAGAGTACGGTTCCTGCTCTATTTGAAGACACCCGTGACACGATTTGTATGGGTGTACTAGCATAATCTTCAGAGAACGAGTCCTGATACAAGCAAAGATATATCATCAATGCTGCTTTAATAGCAGCATGATCCAACCAATCTTTTCCGTACTCTAGCTCCTGAAACTTCTAGATTATGAGCAGATTTAGCAGCGCACCTCATTACATTCTCTCTTCAGTGCCTTACAGTCAGTAAGCAGAAAACTCCAGGGTTTTTCTGTCTTACAGAGAATCCTGGTCTTTTTTGATTGATTTTTTTTCCTCCTTTTACTGTTCCATATAAAATACCCTTTCACATTCTCACATATATGTGTATGTGTGTGTGTGTGTATAACATATGACTGGAATTATTTTAATAGGTGTGTTCTTCAAAGTTTCTAACAAAGTGTTCTGACACCCGTGATATTTTACCATGCAGTAAGCAATCTCAAAAGCATTTTTCACATTGGTTCCACCTGTTCTACCACGAAGACCTTGCTGGTGTCTGCACGATCAGATGCAAAGGCGTTTCTGTGTTGTCTGCCTTAACCAAATTTCCCTAAACAGTAGTTCCTTTTTTCTCTTTCAGAGAGCATCTCATGTTCACTGAGGAACACAACAATGCTAAACAAGTGCTGTATGTCAAACTGTTCAAAAGAAAGTGTAGAGGTTGCAATAAACTGGCTGAACCCTTGCTAGTCACAGGTTAGAGTAGTCTCCATCACCCCTAATTATGTGTAGCTGCCTATGCCTTGAATGAGTCATTTCAGCAACCAGGAGTACTTCACCTGCTGCCCTTTCCATGAGAGAAATCGTCTTTTTGAGACTCCAAAAAAAGCCTGACATAAAATGGTTTCATCATCTCTCCAGCACCTGTGAGTTTAGGCAAAGAGTTTGTGCAACAGCTGAGGCACAAGTTCTACTCTTTCTCTTAATACCTTTGTTTTTTTCCTTAGCATTCCTTCTCTTTCAGTCTACAGCTATTTTCAGTCTCACATCTGTCCTGTCACTGTCTGTGCACTTGTCAGCTGAGTTCTTTTCCATGGCATTGCATTTTTATGCTTGTTGCTCTTTCACAAACATATTCTGTACAGCCCTTGACAGAGCTGTCTCTTCCAGTGCCGTCACGACCATCTGCTCACACCCTTTTTCCTTGAGTGATGCTTTTCTTCTGCATGGTCATTTTCTGATCTGCTCTGCCTTACTGCATCCTGACTGTGCTTTCAGAACACAAACGCATTTTCCTTGTAGTACTCTTTCTTTTCTTGTTATATTTCCAGGGTGTTCGTAGGTTTCCATGCTTGGGGACCTGACTCAGTGATTTACTTCACATACCTATTGTCCAGCAGTCCTTCTAATTATGCCACACTAGAAACCGTGTTATGAAGCCTAGTCTAATTAACCAAGCTTTGTAAGATGTGTCTATGCGGGCTAAGTGGAGCTGCTCCAGTGAATTGCACTGGTGAAACTTTCCAGGGTGGAGACGCCGTTGCCTCCTCCACATAAGAACTCAGGCACAAAACTATGTGATGAATGCTGTAATTCTCAGGTCAATAAGATCCTTCGTTAGCCACACAGGGATGTATTTAAGACATTCCTGGTTTTCCTTTGATTATGTCTACCCTGGAGGTTTTGCCCAGGCCAGCTGTAAAGAAGTTAGCTCCAGACAGAAACAGTCCTGCTGTGACAGAATGGAGTTACATTTAGACCTGTTTTCCCACTTGTTATTCACAGCTACTCCGGGTGTTTGCAACCAACAGTGTAAACACATCACTTTCATTTCCAGGTCTGATAATAGCAACAATCATGCAAGAAGAGTTCTAAATCCTGAGTGGGTATATCCACCCAGGTTATATACCCATCTCACTTTTACATAGATTCATTATTTCCTCCACTGAATTTCACTGCGATGTTGTAGCCAGTCTCACTGGATGAATTATATGAATTAGCAACCCTTGCACTAGCAGAGGCGTTGGAAAAGGGAAACAGCTAAGAGGCAAACAAAGTTTTGCAAAACTGGTGACATATAGTCAGCACATAACAATGATAACAGTTCTGAAAACCTACAGTAGCTCATGAAATAATCTAAGTGTAGTGTAATTAGTTCACTAATACTTACAGAGTTGATTTGTGGATTATGGTTAGAAAAGTCTGCTTTCCCAATATGAATAACATTTTGGGTGCAAGAGAAAAATATCTTTAAAAAATAAAAGAACCCCAAAATTTTATTCCTTTCGTAATAGAAGAAATAATAAGATTTTAGTTTTTCTGTATGATTTATTCGCACAAAAAATTACCTTTGATAGAATCCAGTTTAGCTTTACATTAAATGCCCTAAATAGGTCTCAGCATGATGACACATGAAAATGAAATGAAGTGTGGGGAAAAAAGGGCAAATTAGTAAGTAGTCCAGTGGTTTGAACATCATTCTGAATAGAAAAACAGCCATGAACAACTGACACTGTGTTCCTGATGGTATTCATCAATATCCTCTGTGGTTCATGCATTGTTATATCTTGAATAGCCAGTGATCCTTTTGGGTTGGACAAATATCCTGTGCACTTACCAAAAAAGCAAAGATGCTCTCAGCAGTTTAGGTATTTCTTTCTCTGTCTTTTTCCTTTTCTGCCTTCAGTCCCAACTGAATTTTCAGTGTATCTTTTTTTCTTACACACTAGTGTAGGTTTACTTGGAAAGTTTGAAAAGAAAACACTTCTCCAGTTATCTATTCTTCTGAGTAATGTAGTGCGAAGAATGACGGCCAAAGCATCATTTACATATAAGACAGCTGACCAAAGTGTTGGAGGGTGGGGAAAAAAATCTAAATCAAAACAAAAAAAAATTGTGACAAAGAAAGAAAAAGTCAAAGAAACAGAAAATATTATGAAAGCTTATAGGTTACCTAAACAGTAAATACATCTTTGATGTATCTCTTCACTTCAAAGCAGTTGTGTTCTTTCCTTTTCTTAACTGTTTTCTTTTTCTGTTTGGAAACTCCACTTCTGTAAATAGACATTGTTATTTTCTGAGTCCCTTTCAGCCAGTAAACATGCTCCAACCTTCAGTCCAGCACAGTGCTAATGTATTCCGTGGAATCCATCTTACTTCAAGGGTTCTAATTCAGCAAGTATACTTTCACAGTAAGTGCAAAAAAAAAAAACATTTTCATTCTCTCCAGACTCCTAACTGCAGCTGGGGTTATTCACAGAATTAATTTAGCAATAATTTAAGTGCATTTGAGTTCTTCAGACAGAATTCTCATTTGTTACAATCTCAAGAGCTGGAGACTGTAAAATTTTCTTTTCCTATAAGCTCGTGACCTCCCTAGCAAATGTTGTTTCTTCCTACGCTACACAAATCTGTCCTGTTTGAGCAAGCCTGAGTCACTCTGCCCCATATCTACAGCCTCTCCCTGAAGTCGATACATCTCCTTCCAATAACATTTTTCCTCCTGAGGCAGTTCCTTCTTCTTGAGAGTGGTCAGAGAACTAACATTAGCTTGAAACTTTGTGAAAAAAGATGTCATAGTTTCCAGGATAATTACCCCAAAGCATACCGTGCTTCATATGTGACATAGCATCTGATGTGGAGTGAAACCGCTCAGTTCCTCCACCGTCCGGCTGAGCCATTGTGCAATACTCCCTAGGTACCAGAGGGATCATTTCTGCGGTCTAATTTAGAGCAATTGCTGACCATACAAGAAGAGAGACCGCCCCTCAAGGCTTCTGGAAATAAAAAACAGACAGAATTGGATGTTACCATCAGAAAACTCATTTGATCCCTGTGCATCCCTGGCACCTGCCAGGTACCTTCTGTGCAGGAGCCACTTGCACATGTGTGGGGAGCAGTATTGTACATATAGCCTGTCCACTATTTGGGCAAGCACCAGGGCTGCTACTCACACACAGCTGGACTGTCCTGTGGCTGGTCAGATCTGATGGTGAGGTAGGAGGAGGGCTAGTACATACGGTGTTTCCCCCACCTCTGCAGCAGCTTGAGCAGCCTAACCTGGAGGGCTGGGCACTGCTGATGCAGCACATGAAACCCATACTGCACATCAGCTATAACTGTGCCACACAAAGGGAACCACTGGCAAATGTTCAACCAGGCCAGGGTACAACTTCCTTTGAAAAAACACATGGCATTTCATCAGCTGAAGAGCTAGGACACCTGCTGCATGAAGGGGTTAAATATTTGTTTCCATTAGCATCTCAATTATCTTGTGGCACTGAATATTTACAACTTTGCCTCCCTTTGCTCCTCCTTTTCTGATCCATATATTCTTTAATTGTTTGTTAGGTGTTCATCTTTTGGCTACATGGCTTCTTGTTTGTTTGTCTTGCCTGATTTCCAGAGCGATCTGTCAGATAGGGATTCTTATCATCAGCCCGTAATCTCTTTAAAGTCTTTCCCAGCTCATGGCACTCTAGTGTGCTCTGTTCAAAAGACCCTAATAGCTGTACTAGGTTAGTTGGCTTTACTATTTTTATATGGTTATTCATTAACTTCACATGAGATTTTAAAAAAAAGTCATGGGGAAAAAAGCAAAGGAAAAAAACTCTCATACAAAATTGCACAATGTTCCATGCAAGTCAAATTCTGCCCTATACCATATGTCTGTAATAATGAGTTTTAAGTACATATCAAAGTCATGAATAGCTCTGTATTTCAGAGTGTGATTGTAATTTTCTGTTATTGCAAACTACTCTATCGCTTTTATTCTAGATAAGGATTTTCAGAAAGATCTAAATATGTGTATCTACAGCCAATTTAGACTCAATTTTATTTCAGATCATAAATAATTATGACTTTTAGCTTTATGGTGATGTGGAAATCAGGTCAATATTTAAATGTTGGAGGGAAGGTTGTCCCCTATGACTGGACTCTGCAATTAGATGCTCCTTCTGTGAGATGTGGGCTACACTTCCCTTTTGCAAGCTAATGTTCTTTCTCTAGAAAATTTCTGTTCAAATAAGTTAGGCTAAAGCTATAAAAATCTTTGCCAACTCACTCCCCTTGCAAAGGGGGAAAAGTCACTTCTGGAAGGCAATCATTTGAGTGCTTTAGCATGCCTGGACATAACTATATAGAACAGTGAAGAGTTCATCTTTGTTGCTGTATTAGGCTTGCAAAGACAAGCCAGGAACAACAATAAAAATCAAATATAGATGTTAGTTGATGCTGTTATTGTGATTGTGCAGTTCAATAAGTTAGAAATATTCCATAGCTTATAAATAGAATTTCATCCTGCTTTCACCACTAATAAATAAGTTGCTGTTAGTTTGATCAGCAAATCTAATTGTGGGAAAAATACCATAATACAGTGATGCTTGCCAAATGCTATTTGGACACTGACCATAGCTGATGCAATTGTTCTGACATTTTTTGTTCAATAAGAACTGACACACAGTTATTAAAAACAATCAAATACTTGCCAAGCAACAAACAGAATACACAACAGCAGCATTCCTCTTTGGCACCGGAGGACAGTGAAATACAGTCCTAAAGCACTTTGTGTCTCTCAGACTGTTCTGAAATATGTGCATGATTTGTCGTGTGTGCCCTTTTTCAGAACATTTTCACAGGGCAAGTGCTTGTGTCAATGGATGAGGGTACTGGAGAATGTGTGACTCCTGCCAAGCATCTTTTGAAGATGGGTTTCCAAATGAAACTTCCAAGAACTCCAGACGCTCTTGTAAGGAAATAGAGCTAATGAATTAGCTTATTTTTGCATTGTGTATATAACTATAAATGCAAAACAGATGACAGGAGCAGCACGCTACAATGTCATGGTAACGATAAAAGTGCATATGGAAAGATACAGTAATTTCAGCTTTATTGTGGTCATCATCTTTCATTCCTTCAAGAATGGGTGAGGAAAATGAGAAAAAAAGGATTGGAGTAATTTGTTCCAGTTAGGCAATTCTCTACTGCATCAAACCATTTTCATGAAAGTTTCAGAACCCTTACATCTGTTTAATAAATAAGCCAATGATGTATATAATCTTACAGTAATAAAAATGCTAATTATTTAATATTGGGAAATAATAGATCTGCTTGCAGTAGCCCCGTGTTAATTAGCAGGCTTATTTTTTTTTTCCAATGCAGCTTTATTTTCATGAATACTACTACACTGTTTCAACAGAGAACGCTTCCTCTTTTGGATTTCACAATTCTCTAGGGCACTCTAGAGAGTAAATCAGTTATGCCCAACATGCAGACATTAAGCAAAGAGGAGGCTCATTGGAGTTATTTTGGTAACTTCTCTTTGATTTATGTGGAGTAATTTCAGCAAAATATCCTATAGGAAGAGTGCAAAACTTTTCTGCACATTATGTGCTAAATCGGGCTTGCTTAGGGAAAACATCTATGTTGTGCTCAGTATTACTGTGGGGTATTAATTTGATTTGGGAAACCACGTAAAAGATGTTATGACTAAAAATGTCTGAAGAAAAGAAAGGAAAATCATTATAGCATTTGGTATATATTCTCTAAGGTTTTGATTACACATTAGTAAAGCTTTATGATACCTCTGTTATGTAGATATTTTTGCCAATGTCTATATACCTCGTGGGTAAAGTGAAGATGAAAAAAATTTGCCTAAATTATACTGCTAGTGTTGAAGTTGTCTTTATTTCCCTTCCAGTTATTCAAGCAATGGGGTCCTTCGTAGTGTAAACATAGCCTCTAAATTCCTGCACACTTTTGTGAAACTCTCTCCTAAGTTGTAAGAGATACTGAAAATTATTATCTCTACCTTAATATCCTGGACTGCACACTGACATTTTTCTGGTCAGTTCCTCAAAAATATAAAGCCAAAACCCACCTCCATTTAATTTCAGTACTAAATGAAGTATACATTTTTAAATTTTACATTCTGTCTTCACTTTTTTTCTCTGAGATGGTGAATAACAGTTGCAAACTGTTTTTCTCTACTAATATCTACTTGTCTTGGAAAGGAGATGGACAGACAGAGATGATGTTGGTTGAAACAGAAGAACATTTGCGAATGTAATGATGATCCTTAACCAGAGCTATGGCATGCAACTCTAAGAAGTCCCTCCACGGTAGGCCAAACTTGGTTGTTTCACTGTAATCTCACTGACCTTGAAACACAAACTACACGATCTTTTCTATTGTGTAGATTCTGTTCCCTTGTGTGATCTGAATAATAGCAGCCTTTAAAAATGTAATGTCACGGTGCTATTCTCTAATGATAAATTGTAGTGTCGATTATAATTTACTCACAGAGAGAAAAGATAATACAATTTCAAACGAATATTATGGGAAAATATTCCATAACAATCAAGGAAAATACATATATTATGAGTGACTGCTGGTGGTATTATTATTACTAAAGCTGTTATGCTTATTATTAAGATTGTCAGACACTATCTGTTACAAACAGAGGGTTTTTTAATCTGGCAAACTTTTACTGAAAGGGCTAAAATTTGCCATACTAGATAGATATCTGCCTTGGTCCAAATGTGAAGTACAGCCTAAGCCACATGATCCAACTGTATCAGTGAATAAAGATAATGACAAAAAAAATTTTTAAACTTATGCTCATTGGGAATGTGAAACTTATTAGCGTAACTGTCAGTGAAGGGTAGCTCTACCACGAGGAAAGATTCACTGGAGGAGGAGACTGAAAAGCGATGCAGGGAAAGGGAGCTGCAGCGAGTTATCTTGATCTGATGTTGCACTGGATCCCAGAGAATGTTTAACAGGGACAACAGAAAAGACATAGGACAGAGTACAAGGAAGGAAACTCCCCAGCAAGCTCCAAGACAGAGTCTATGTGACTGGGAGCAGTGTGGTGTGGAGAGCGTGGGAACAAGGGAGAAACAAGCCAGACAAGAAACTGGGGGCAATGGACTGGATGTTGGCTGGGCAGGCAAGGAGCCCAGGAAAAGATCTGGGAAAGAGCTGGACCCAATTAGGGTTGATTCCAAGTCTTCTCATTTTTCTGCCACCAGCAGATAAAATCCAAAGACAAAGTGACCCATCCTGCTACAGAGCAGCTCTGTGAAAAGTTCTGGAGAGCATTATTGCTTGTAGACTATGATGCTGGTATTAACTAAGTGGAATTCCCTTTTTTTCAGTTTATTTAAATAAAAAAAAAGAGAAGGAGGGCAAATTTCATTGAGTTTCTTTCCCTTCCTTGACACTCACTTAGGTAGTGTGTCCTTCATTCACATATTATGTTAATTCGTATTCTTGTTCTTTTATTCAGCATTCATGAATACCATGGCATCCACAGCTTTAAAACTGTGCTTCGTGTCAGTAAAGCAAACTAATTCCCCCCTTGCCTCAAGAAGTCTGGTGAGCTCCATGAACGAATAGAAGCAGAAATCAAGAAACTAAAAAATTAAGGTGGCAGGAAGCAGATTGCCTAATAAGAGAGGCAGAGAGGTTGGAGTCAGTGAGGGTCAGACGGGGACTCAGAGCAGCTCAGAAGAGCAGAGAAATCACAAAGAAGTTGAAAAGCCAGAGCATCAAAGGCTGAAAAATGACCACAGTTATGTTCACGAGTCATCAGAAATGGCATTTGACAGTCTGTGCTCAGCATCGCCAGAAGGTATATTAGTACAAAAATGACATCATTGTGCTACTTTCTAAATTTGGTAACATGAAAATATAAACACCTCTTCGTGTCCCATTAAAATCAATGGCATTAAAGAAGGATTAATTACACGAAAGGAAGAGATTTACTACGGTGTCTTTGTGCCTAGCTCTAACTAAATAAGTGCTTTACTGCGTTAGACATCTTTGAGTATTTTATCATACATGCTCTGTTTCCAAGGCAGGGAGAATCAAGGACAATCTGCAGGCTTTACAATGGATGTTTTAATTGTATTTTCACATTTTCCAGCCCAAATGCCAATCATGCAAATATTTGTGGCATTTCAACTGACTAGATATCTTTAAATGAAATGATTTACAAAATGATTTATGCAAAAGGCTTTGAACAGTTCCTTTAGAAACATTATAGCCTATTGTAGAGAAGCGTACCTTTTTCCAAGTGAAATTTTAACACAATGGCTTTCAGCAGCTGCTCTCCAGCCTCTGCAGCGCATTGTACAAACTCTGCCTGCAGTACTTCACGCCTTATTTCCTCTAACTTGACATTACGTGTATTTGTTGAAAAATCGTTGAAAACATATCATCATTAAACGTGTTTACCGTTCTATTCTAATGGGACTAGCAATGAAAGGGCAAGGGCAAAAATATGTCATTTTACACAGAAAGCAGCACAACTGCACCCTTCAGAGAGGCCTCACGAGGAACTATGAAAGTCATGCTCTTGAGAAACTATTTGGCTTCTTTCAGATTTTCTTGCTGCTTCTTTCTTTTTTTCATGTGGTGGATGTTTGCATGAAAACAAGAGGTCAAGTTCTGCTCTCAAATCAGCATAAATTTGAAATTCAACAGAGTTACCGTAAACAAATTACAGTGTAAGCAAAAGAAATCCCACACTGGCTTTCTGAGCGTGTTTTATGGCCAATGACCTAGATGTTGGAATGGATTTTTACCCAAACTCCATTGCACTCAGACCTCTGGAATTAATCTACTTCAGCTTGATTTTTAAAGTAAACCTTCTAAGGTTTTTTCTGTTTCTTTCTTTCTTTGGTTTTTTTTTCACTTAGGATCTAGAGGGCGTCTCATTGCTTAACTGATGAACAGCAAGTGTTGTGCCTGGAAGTGCAGAAAGTGTGTGCTGGTGCCTCTTTTTGCCCACACATTCTGTCTGACAGCTGACAAGTCAGTTAACGTACCTCTGCCTTAGTTTCCTCATTTAGGTAGGAATGCAGAACACTTTTAACGAAGATTTCAAGGACCACTTTATGATGTGTGAAAAGTGCTTTGGTTGGAAGGCGCTACTGAACTGCGGAGTATCATTACTGGAACAACAGCAGAAAACATCCAGTCATTTTTTATCCAAAGCATCAGAGTAAACAATACCAGTCGGAACAATGCGTTGTTTCCAGAATGTGGTTTTAAAGAATGTGTTGTGAGATGATGATGTTGTTGCTATGGTTACAGATCCAGCTAAAGAAGCGAATGCGCTAAATAGATTAGGAAGATTAACTAAATATTAAGCAATAGTTTAAAAAACAGATGTGTAGGAGTCAATGTTTTTATCTTTGTCATTTTAATTGTGTTTAATGCTTGTGAAAGCATCGGACTGAAAGAGCTATCGAGAAAAGGGTCTGATGCCTGGTTAGTGCTTGCAAGGCAGATATCTAGGGAGCATCTAGATGTTGATAGCCACTTTGTGGAAATCCAGTATTCTCCACCGCTTCTCTTCATTTTCTCCTGAACTTCTTCAATATGCAATGGAAAATGGTACTATGGGAAGAACCATGAACACAGTGTCCTTCAGTAAGAACCGTTGTGCTAAACCCAAGATCTTACACGGCAGGTGACAAAAAGCTTGCTCTTTACACCTTACAGATGTGGATAAGAAGCACAGCAAACTCATATATTCATGGATATCGTGGTGTGGGTGGCATTTAATTATCTATTTGAACTGTGGTAGCACTTCTAGCCCTTAGTCAGAATAGCAAGGCCACAGGATATCCTAAGGGGCTTCTAACGCTGTTCAGTAAGTGAGCTCCCCAGCCCTGGTTGCTGGTTATCCATGCTGCAGGTATCACAGGGCCTTTCCCGGCTCCTTTCTGAGTGAGTAAACTTCTTTCCTCTGGGAGGAAACCAGGGCACAGCTGGCACAGCAGTTTGCTCCAGGGCTCACTCCCGGCGGAAAACACGAAATAGTGCCAAAAGGGGCTCCTTCTGCCTGGGACAGACTTCTGACACGATGCCAGAGGGCCCTGTGCCCGCAAAGACAAGCACGTACCCTCAGGACAGGCTGCAGGGCAAGCAATGCATGCTTCTGGCATCGCGCTCTGGAGACGCTGCTCTGGTAGGCTGCAGTACAGATTTCACCTTTTTTTTCAGATTGTCTCATTTTATTCTCACTTTGAAAATACAAAATATTCTAGTTATGTCTCAGGGCCACAGAGTCAGGAATTGCTTCCTGAGGCAGATGAGTTGAGTAATGTAGATGTAGCCAGACACACTTTGCACTTGTCTTGAACACCATCATGAATGTATTTCCTTCTATCTGAATACGAAAATTGCAGGAAAAGATGGAGCTATTGATTATTAATGAACCTTGAATGTTTAGTATGAGCGTTCACTTTCTGTGATCGTAAAAGGGATATGCAACTTACAATGCTCATATTCAAATCCACGACAGGTGGCTGTCTGTCAGAAACTTGCACGTTCTTTAGGAGTTTGTACCTAGAAGAGTTGAGCTTTGGGAGAGACTTGGCAGATGGTAGTTAAAGGAAAACTGTTTTTAAAAATTGTACTGCCACTATATCTAAATATAATCCTAAAAAGAGAGAGAAAAAAATATTCAAAAACAGAACTGTAATTACGCTTACCAACCTACTCCATTTATCTAAGCACATTATAAAATGAGCAGAGAATTTAACTCGGGGAACCTGTACCACTTTCAATTACCAGCCCTATAAATTACACAACCAGTGAAATGCAATGAGATCAAAGACTATGAACCATTCCATTTTCTTACACACGAGTGGAGTGAGTGGCTACTGGGCACACTGGTTACTCACCAGTGCTGAATAACTAGGACAATATTGAACTTTGTATATGTGGTGCTGCTGACAGTGGCGGAGGAATGAACCGGTGCATACTCTGGAGGTTTGTTCAGCAACAGAAGGCTGGTGTACAGATAAGCAAATGTCTTATGAATGTGCTAATGAGTTTGCCTTGCAACTCCATCAACTAAAAAAACACTGGGGCTAATTTATTTTTGTCTCTTTAGAATATGTCTCATATCTATAAGTTGAAATGCACTCTTTTCAGTATTAAGAACAATTTCTATTTTCTAATCTATTCAAGGCATCCTCCAAAAATTGGATTATACCAGTATCAGGTGCCCTATATTACTTCAGTATCCATGTTTTACAGACTATTCAACCTCACGCCTTCATCATCTATCTGAACAGAGAGGGTGGATTATTCCACAATATTTAAGAAACGATTTTCATAGAAGTTTTAGCAGAAAAGATAGAAAATACTGGCTTTAGATATGAGGCTGATCCAAGCCTATTAGTCGTCCTGATTTCTTCCAATAGCTTTTACTCTGGTCTTAGTTGTACAATTCTGCTTTTTCTTCACCACATACACTCCCGAATGACTTCTATGTATACTGTGGGAAAGAAGGCAGGGAGAAGGGAAGGAGAAAAAAGCCCACATGAAGGCCTTTGCTCTCCTGTCACTCTGAAGTATTTTGACACATACTTCACATGCTAAGTAATCTGTAAAGTTTTCCAGCAATGGTGGTCGTCCTTCTTCCTATTCTGGAATGGAGAAGGGCATTGTAGGGCGTATGGGCTCTGCACCAGCCAGCTCCACTGAGTCGGCTGTCAGGGTTTCAGATGGTACCAACTCAGCAGACAACTCCTTCCTTCTAGTCCTCCTCCACTTGGTAATAAGGAGAGTAACTGAGAAATCACAAGTCCATCCCTAGGCTTGTCACAACAGCTGTGCATCATTCCTAATTTATGGTGTACTATAAACTGACAAGCTAGCCTTGCGTTTTTACCTCAGACCTTAACCTTGTTTCTTTTTATGTATTTGCCAAAACCACCACGCATAAAAAGATAGAGATTTTTCTAGTCGCACAGCCGGTCTGTGTGAAAATCCATGTGTGGCAAATGAAGTTTTTTACTAAGGAGAATTTTAAAGCAAAGAGTAGACCAGAAGAGTTCAACTTAATTAATGTCAGAATTTGTACAATCCACTGCATGTGTAAAGCAGTATGTAATTGCTAGGTATTATTACTAGTCTTGAGTGAGTAATTCATGCTGAATTATCTGTTTGCCAAATGCCATCTCTCTGTTTGTGAACTGTCATTGAAGAAGCATGATTTTTCAAAACTCCTCTCTCAATAGCTTCTGTCAGTAACTCTTAGCCTGCTGCTTATTCATGAGCAATTCATTGTAAGTGTCTGATGGTTGTAATTTGAGCTGTTTTGACTGCCCAGTTAGGTATTTGATATACTTCCTTTCAGGCATTTGATGACTGTAACTTTGAACTGTCTAGTGTAGATACTCATCCAAGATGGTATTAAATTTGCTTTCCATGAGTACTGGACTTAATACAAAATGTAGCCCTGTTTTAACATTCATATTGTAGTAGCGACTAGAATTCAATCAATCTGAGAATACAGTTCTTTAAGAATGATACAAATATTGAGTAAATGGCAGTCCCTGTTCCAAAGTATTTGCTGTAAAGAAGAAAGAACTAATCTGTCTAACACTCTTGTCTACAGGAGAATAAATAGAGTCTGAGTAAGGTGATCAGAAATTGAAAATGAAAGTGAAATGTTTCTGCAAGAAAGCATTCAGTCCAATTTATCAAATAGCTACAGATAGCTATATTTCAGCAAAATGTCTGTATGTATAAAATACACCCTAGCACATTATGCTAACTGGTCAAAAACACATGGAAATATAGTTAGCATTTTCTGAAGGGAGGGGAAATTAAGATGTAAATCTGGAATGCCAAAGGGATGCGCACTAATTTCTAGAGCATTTACCTAATCATATCTCAATGGTGCTCCATGCTGAGTGCACCCAAGGTTGTATAAATGACTACTGTCTGCAAAGCAAAAATAGTTGAAAACTGTAAACAAGTCTAAGTTTAAAAATTATTTAATCTCTGAAGTCCCTAAAAATCCAAAAGCAATATCTCTGTGAAGATCACATTTATTATTAAACTAAGGGTTTTCTTTAAGAAATAAATAATTGTATAACAGTTTGCTACTTGCTGACGTCTAAGCAGCTAATAGACAAGGATATTGTGAGAGATCCAAAAGAACTGGATGCACTAGGTTCCTTTCACTCCAGTTAAACTACAGTTGGTGTAAATCCACAAAAAATCAGAACTTCTCTGCAGGAGAGACATTCCTTTTCAAGAAAAAGAAACAATATTAAAGCGATGGTTAAAATCACTTTGTCAATATATTACAGCATGCCTATAGAATGGAACAGTCCCATCAGCCTCAGTGTGGCTGGGGCTGTTTCTACCTAATGTTCTTCAAAATAGTGCACGTTCTCTGTTCTTTTTAATTAATCACTCATTTCAATCTAAATAATTTCATTGTTTGTTTCTTGAATTTGAAATAACAGAATATTTTGGAAAATCCATGTACTTACTCGATGTTGGACAATACCTGCTGCGTGAGCAGAAGGTGCCAGGGAAGGTGGAGAGAATAACCTGTTATAATTCATTCCTGATGTTATCATGCATCCTCTCTACTAGGTACACAAATACTCTATTCACTGCAGTTCTTTGTACAAAAGAGGCACAGAAGGCAGAAACCCTCTTCGTGTATATGAACATGAAAAAAACAGATGCGAATATCATTGGAAACAAGGAAAAAGCTACTGCTTTAATTTTACTGAGAAAGGTTATTTGCAAGAGCAGCCATTTGAATGGAAGAACTGGAAGGCCCTTGTGTGATGGCAGAACTTTCAGATTATGGAGGAACTCTGAGTTTCTGAGTACAATTTACTCACAGGCAGTGGAATTTCAATATTTCTGGATTATTTGTGCACCTAAAAAGGTGATAGACAGGACTGATATGAATTCTAGCTACTTGGACCTGATCTTGCACTCTTGGAAATGAGTGGCAAAACACCTGCTGACTTCGCCGGACATAAAACCAGGATCCGTTGAAAATATACATCAATCCATATTCTACCCTGCTGGATGGCTCATATTATTCCTCTTGAATAAGAATGTAAATAAGGCATTTATAAGTATTATGCCATCTGCTTAGAAGAATGAATAGATTTTTCATTTTAAAAATCCATTTCTCGTAAGTACCTGGAGTTTCAAGAAAGTGAAATGATACAAAATACCAAGCTAAAAGAGTTCATGCCCTTATTCTATCATGATTTATATCCAGTGCATCTCACTTGATGTTAGGGGGGTTATCCAGACATATGTTAAGATAATTACAGAGGAAAGAATCTAATTGTAGTGTACAGTGCTGGTTTAAGCTGACAGATAACAGGTTGTTATGTATAAAACATGTGCGTACATAGAGTAACAACATGTTAAATATCTCATTACATCTTGATAGATAGATAGTGTTGGGAGGATGTAAATTAGAGTACCAATTATTCTGTTGCAGTGATAATGAAGCATTAGCATCTTTATTCGCATGCATCTATACTTGTGCAGCTAACAATGACTCTCCTTAGGGAAGCAGATTTAATGGCTAGATGTTGACCTCCAAGCTAGTGCGCCCTCTTTAAAATTTTGTGTGTTAAAGATGCATATGTGTGGGAGGGAGGACACTAGTGATCGTGTAAGAAAACAGAACAGAACAGTATAAGCAGTATATTTCAGAGTGATTTATTACATAGGAAAACTAGGGAAGAGGGGACTTGGGGTAAAGGAGAACAAGCTATGTGAAATGACATACAGAACAGTGTTTCAGACAGGAGGAACACCGCAGAGAGCCAGGAAATTGTCATCATATGTAACATCAGTCTCGAACACTGATTCACTGCTCTCTTTAAAAAGGTTTCTTTATGCATCTGCATTCCACAATTATTTGTCAGTCTAACAAATACAAGAACAAAGATGAAATGTCAGCAAATATATCAAGCTATTGCCTTCTTCTATATGTTGTGCTTTCACAAACTGCCAATCAAGTCTACCAGTTTTCCAGCTTGAAAGATGTAGCTTATTTCAGATCTTGTAGGAGCAGATATTGCCAGTAGCAGCAAAGGGCTTATATTACGGCAAAAGCATGTTCGAATTAGATAGCAGGACCAGTTTTGCTCTTTCTAAAATTTCCTTTGAAATTTCAATGGCTGTTTTCCACAGATTGTAAAACCTTTTTTTAAATCTCTTATCTAAGTGACTGTTAAATCATGCCAATGAATCCCTCTTGTAATAAATAGCTCAGACAATGTTTTGAAATAGCAGAAAATACTTCATGCCCTCAAAGACATCAGGAGACCGTCTCACATGCAACAAAGCCTAGTGATATCTGGAAAACATCTTGAGAAGAGCAATGGTCATCCATGGGATTTGCACCACGAATGAGAGAGGCCTACAAGAGAGAAGCAGGATGCAAGAAGAAAGATTAGTAGATGAATCTCAAGGAGAAAAAGGGAATTTTTTCAACAAAATTAACTGAAACACTGGAGGAGAATATGCTGTCCAGCTAGGTCAGAGACCCAGCCAGGTGGGAGGAAGGGGCCACCCGGAGCCCAGAGACGCTCAGCAGGGCTGAAGGCAGAGCCCTGCCCCGGGGAGGATGAGCCCCGGTAGCCGCATGGGCTGGGGCCGGGCTGCCTGGGGAGCGGCTCTGCCCGAAGGGGCCTGGTGGGCAGCGAGCTGGGCATG
>Ga0065711_1037961_pt1 | contig 19302 bp, 14 predicted proteins | sample Hoacrofraction12_FD_59098 | JGI IMG/M metagenome (GOLD analysis project Ga0065711, IMG submission 59098) | Hoatzin crop microbial communities from Cojedes, Venezuela - Epithelial fraction 12 v2 (version 2) | ecosystem: Host-associated > Birds > Digestive system > Esophagus > Crop | place...
TTGTTTTCCCACCATGCCCCTAAGGGAAGTTGTTCCTGGTAACCACATCCTAGGAAAGACTTCTGTTACGTTCCCTTCTCTCCTCCAGACTGATCAAGCCCAGTTTCCTCAGCCTCTCTTCACAGTTCATGTGAAACAGCTCCTTGACCCTCTTAGGGGCCCTCCACTAAACTCATTAGACTTTAGCAACATCAGAGGGGCCCAAAACTGGATGCAAAATTCCATATGTGCTCCAATGGGTGCAAAGAAAAGAGAAAAAATCACTGTCCTTGATCTACTGGTTATGGTCCTGTTGACAGAGGCCAGCACATTGCCTGTCTCCACCAGTACCAGGCTATAATGCTGGCTCACTTTTAACGTACTGTTTGTCAGAACACTCGATTCTTTCTCAGCAGGCTGCTACCCAGCCAGTCAGTCCTCAGCCTGCACTGTTACAGAGGTTTAGCCCATCCCAGGGGCAAACACTTTGTAGTTGACCTTGATGGATTCGTGAACATTGAGGTTTAGCCCCAGCTGGCAACTAAGTACCACACAGCTGCTCGCTCACTCCTTCCCCCCCACTCCAGTGGGATGAGGAGGATAATTGGAAGAAAAAGGTAAAACTCGTGGGCTGGGATAAAGACAGTTTAAGAGGACAGCAAAGGAAGAACAAATAATGACAATAATACTAATAAAAGAATATACAAAGCAAGTGATGCACAGTGCAATTGCTCACCCCCTAGCCTGTCCTCGAGCAGCGATCCCAGCCCCCCAGCCAACTCCCCCAGTTTAGAAACTGAGCGTGACATCAGGTGGTATCAAACATCCCTTTGGCCAGTTTGGGTCAGCTGTCCTGGCTGTGTCCCCTCCCAGCTTCTTGTGAAAATTAACTCTATCCCAGCTGAAACCAGGACATTATCCACCCTTGATTCCATACTGTCTATGTTATGCCCAGATCCTATACTTCCCAATTAATCACCACCACTTTTCCTGTCTTTGAGCTGTGTGTACGTATACACACACAGACATCATCCCCTTAGCCTACAGGCCACCCCTCTGAAATGTCCATTGAGTTGATTTGATCCATGACTTTGGGCTCCATCTGTTGTAACAGTCTCTCAGGGCGGGAGAGATGGTGTGTGGTGTTGGACGGGTGCATGCTGCATCCGGAGCTCGCAGCTGGTGTGTCTCGCGCGACCCATGCCCACGGTCTGCGGGCTGAAGATGACGATCTGGAGGAGGTGGCTGGGCACAGCATCAGGTCTGGTTCCATCACTGCTGCACTTTGCTCGGTTTCATCGATTCATTAATTTGGGTGATTCTTGCTGTAATACTGTTGCATATAGCAGCTGGAGTAGTGATGATGTACGATCACAGGGTTATTTAGCAATTAACATTGTACAATTTAATTCATTGGCTATTCTCACCCAAAATCAAATCCCCTTGAGGTGCACATTGGACTTCCCCGGTCTTCCACATCACCCACCAGGTGCACCCAGGTACTTGAGCAAAAGCAATCCCACGGACGGGTTTACCTCTGCCCGAGGCAGGACTCACCAGACTGTCTTCCCCAACATATTCTTCATGTGCACTACGGGGGCTTTATCCCCTTCTACAGGACGTGGAATTTTTGATTGGGCAGCGCCAGCTTTATTGGTACATCCACTGGTATTAACTAACCAGGTTGTTCAATGTGTATCCCAGTGTTTTTAGGTCCCACAGCCATTGCTGTCAGTGTAGTCTTCAGCAGTCCATTGCATCGTTCAGTTTTCCCAGAGGCTGGTGCATGGCAGGGGACGTGATACACCCACTCATTGCCATGCTCTTTGGCCCAGGTGTCTATGAGGTTGTTAGGAAAATGAGTCCCGTTGTCCAACTCATCTCTTTCTGGGGTGCCATGTTGCCACGGGACTTGTTTTTCAAGATCCAGGATAGTATTCCGGGTGGTGGCATGGGGCACAGGGTGGGTTTCCAGCCATCTGGTGGTGGCCTCCACCATTGTGAGCACACAGCGCTTGCCTTGGCAGGTTTGTGGCAGTGTGATGTAGTCAATCTGCCAAGCCTCCCCATATTTATATTTTAGCCATCGTCCTCCATACCATGGAGGCTTTACCCGCTTGGCTTTCTTGATTGCAGCGCATGTTTCACATTCATGGATGACCTCTGCGATAGCGTCCATGGTCAAGTCCACCCCTCCATCACAAGCCCATCCATATGTTGCATCTCTTCCTTAATAGCCTGAGGTGTCATGGGTTCATTAAGCTATAAAAAATTGACCCTTATGCTGCCAGTCCAGATCCACCTGAGCCACTTCAGTCTTGGCAGCCTGATCCACCTGGTGGTTGTTTTGATGTTCCTCAGTGGCCCGACTCTTAGGGATGTGGACATCCACGTGATGCACTTTGACAGCCAGCTTTTCTAGCAGGACAGCAGTATCTCTCCACAGTGGGGCAGCCCAGATGGGTTTGCCTCTGCGCTGCCAGTTGCTCTGCTTCCATTGCTGCAGCCACCCCAACAAGGCATTGGCCACCATCCATGAGTCAGCATGCAGGGAGAGCACCAGCCACTTTTCTCACTCAGCAGTGTCTAAAGCCAGCTGGATGGCTTTCACCTCTGCAAATTGGCTCAGCTCACCTTCTCCCTCAGCAGTTCCTGCCACTTGTCATGTAGGTCTCCATACAGCAGCCTTCCACCCCCGCTGCTTCCCCACAATGCGACAGGACCCAACCGTGAACAGGGCATACTGTTTCTTATCTTCTGGCAGCTGGTTATACAGTGGGGCCTCTTCAGCACATGTCACCTCCTCCTCTGGCGATGCTCCAAAATCATTGCCTTCCGGCCAGGCCACGATTACCTCCAGAATTCCTGGGCGACTGGGGTTCCCCATTCGAGCCCGTTGTGTGATCAGTGTGACCCACTTACTCCACGTAGCATCAGTGGCATGACATGTAGAGGGGACCCTCTCCTTGAACATCCAGACGAGGACCGGCAGTGCTAGGAGGAGCTATGCTTCAGTGCCGACCACTTCCGAAGCAGCTTGAACTCCTTCACATGCTGCCAATATCTCTTCTTCAGTTGGAGTATAGCAGGCCTCAGATCCTCGGTACCCCCAGCTCCAAAACCCGAGGGGTCAACCTTGACTCTCCCCTGGTGTTTTCTGCCAGAGACTCCAGGGTAGGGCTATGCTCCCCAGCTGCAGTGTAGAACACCTTTTTAAAATTAGAATTAGGAGACGGTAAATTCGTTCCTGCCTTTTCACCCATAAAGACCTTAAGTTGTTCCTTCTTTTGTTAATGATAATATTTTTTATTGTACCTGTAAGAGTCCAAGACTATGTCAAAAGAAAATTTTCCATCCTGCCCTTGTCTATTTGAATAGAATAACTGTTTGAAATTCCACCTCAGAAGCCAAAGACATAGCAATATAAACAACTAGACTTAGCATCATCTTTTAGGAGTTAGAGCTGCTTAATGCAGCAGATCACTGCTTGTATACTGGCAGGCTGATTTATCAGCAAAAATACCAAGATGCCAAGCAAACACATCACATAAACAAAACTCCATCAAACATCGCGTGTTTCCTTCAGTGGTTCGGTGGTTCAAAACTTCGTGACATAAAAACGAGTAAGGAGACACAAAATAGACTTATTCAAGTTGAACAGATGTGGACAGCACTTCTATAAATATGCGAAGGGTCAGAGAGCACATGCGTGGGTTTGCAGGTGAACACGCGCGCCCGGGTAGTGGTAAGAGGAGGCAGGTACCTACGGCACCGTGTTGCGAAGAGGGACATTCCTGGCCGCTTCGCCCATCCCTAGGGATGAACCGGCGGGTGGAGGAACTGGCTGTGGAGGGGAGTCAGCGGCAGAGTTGTGGAAGGAGCTTTCCCCCGCCACAGCCTGAGACACGAACCAAGTCTTCAATCACCCTTGAGGAAAAGGAGGAGAAAGAAGCAGCAACCCCAATGTGCCCGGTCCCCAGGCAAAAACTGCTTGCGAGGCATGGACCCGCTCCTAAGTGTTTTTGTCGTAAGCTTCCCTGTGGCCCTGTTGTGCCCAGCAGCTGAGGTCGCTTCCGAGCTAGTTCTACACCAACACGGATGACTGCTTTTTTATAAATAAGCAATGAAGTTGACCTTCCTCCAAATAACTTGATTTTGTTGCAGAATAATCTGTCCGCTCCTTAGCTGCATGCCAGGACTGGCTGAGACATCTTAACTATTGTAAATGCTGAAGCCGTCTTTATAGAATTGCCTAGAGATATCTCAATTAATATGACTCATGCTATTATGCGCAGCTAATTTTGTCTTCCATTGCTTGATTTTTTTTTAATGTAAAGAAGTGCATATTGATTTCATAATTATTGCTGTTAGTTTTCTACCTAAATGAATTGTCTGTCTTCCTGCCTGTCTACATGGGATATCAAGGTGTACTACAGCAGGTAACGACCCAGCCCTCATCAAGGAAACAAGACACTGCTTGGTGTCTGTAGAACATCCAGCGTGTGCCAGCACATCATCTACATTTCAGATCTCCTATGAAGAGGAGAAGAATTTGAGACAAAGTGTACAAAAGTTTTACCCTCTTCTTAACTACCCTGTTGTACTAGGATGGACACGGAAAACACACACTGACACACACACACACACAAAACCCTCAAAGTCTCAAAGTTTTAAAAAATGTTCTTCTATTTAAACTTCAAATGTTTGGATTTTTTTATACTTAACCTTAGCCTGAGGGTTAAAATCCCTGGTTAGAAATTCTAGCTCCAGCAAGGCCAAGAGGTAAGGCCAGTTTAAAGATTTAACCATAGATTCATAGAATGGTTTGGGTTGGAAGGGACCTTGAAGATCATCTGGTTCCAACCCCCCTGCCATGGGCAAGGACCCCTCCCACCAGCCCAGGGTGCTCAGAGCCCTGTCCAGCCTGGCCTTGAGCCCTGTCAGGGAGGGGGCAGCCACAGCTTCTCTGGGCAGCCTGGGCCAGGGCCTCACCACCCTCATGGGGAAGAATTTCTTCCTAATATCTAATCTAAATCTGCCCTCTTTTAGTTTAGAGCCGTTCCCTCTTGTCCTATCACTACACCCCCTTGTTAACCATGTCTCTCTTTTGCTAAGAAAAGTGAAAGAAAAAAATTCCATTGCTACCCAGTGACTCCCCAGGTCTGTATTCCCGCTGGATGTGCATGGGCACCCACATGCACAGGGATGGTGCCTGTATATGCATGTAAATACTGGGTACCTCCGTGGATATGCGTACTGATTAACTCTCTCGACAGTTAAAATCTTCCAGCTGTTAGCAACAACTCTGAAAATGTAGTCAAATTGCTTAAATTAAGTCACTGAAGTTTAAGCAAGAGCTACTTTTCAGGATTTTTTATTATTATTATGCATTCCCTTTAAAAGCGTTGCAGAATTCTCATGACGTGCCTAGAAAGACATCATCGTGCTGGTAAAATAACCTCAAGATGCTTTCATGGAAACCTGGACTTTACTGTGTCCCTCAAGTACCATTACTGCATGAAGATCACATCTTCATAATGTAATTGCAACTCTATGATGTTAGCGTTATTGCGTTTTAATAACACATGTTTAACTGTGTAAGACGATGAACAAACGTTCTGTGAAAAGCCGCGGCACAGTAATCGTACTTGAGGCAATTTTCTTCATAAAATCTGAAAAAAAAACCGGAAACCTGATTTTACATAAGTTAATTGCAGTGAGGAAAAAATGTAATGGGAGGCATCAGAATAGTGGCACGGTTAAAACACAATAGTCAGCAAGGCAAATTATAGACTTCTTTTAAAATTAATGCCAAACACCAGCTCTACAGGCTGAATATGTAAATGTCTCTACTGAAATTCGTCTGCTTTCTTAGAATCAAATCTGCAGACTCCTCTCTGGAGCGTTATTACAGACGCCTTTGTGCTCTTGCCTAGCAACAAGCCTTCTGCTGCTGGATGCTCTCAGGAGAGACACTCTTATTACCAAGACACACCATCTTTTTACACCTTCTGCTGGGGTTTTTGCGGGGGGGGAAGGCAGTGCTATTTCAGGGTTTCCCCACGCTTGTTCCGTCTGAAACGATGGGTGAGGTGGGTGGGCTGTGGAGCTCTGCACGACTGATGTTAAACAAAAGGCGGTGAGGTGTGCTCTTAGCTCGGGGTCTGTGCGGAGGACGTGGCACTCCAGGAGCCCACGATCCGGAGCAGAGCACACCCTTTCGGAACAGGATTTTTCTTCTGGTAGTGAAATTCTGTCTTAGCTGAAGTGACTGAAAGGGAGGGCTTCTCTCCACTGACAGCATCTGCTCTGCCCTGCGCAGTGCACTGGGGGAAAATCAGCCTGGGCGCTGCCTGATGCTGCATGGGTGCGGGGCTCCCAGCATCTAAAGCAATGTAAGATTTACTTGCTATCTACGCTCCTCTTATTATTCCGTCTTGTTAAAGCAGTTAGCTTGTTCAGCCTTTCTTACGGAGATCCCGGAAGGACTCTGTGCTGGCTCTCTTGCCTCGCCACCATCACCACCCCCTGGGCAGGACAATACCCAGTACAGGTGAGTCAGCAGCTGCTTCCAACTTTGCTTGACCATCTCACTTGGGTTTGTTCAGTCACTAAACATAGTTACCATATTAAACTTGCAGTAGAAGCCAGTTTTTAATTTCCTGTCATTGTACAGTTGTGCTCATGATTCCACAGTCTCAGACACGATGTGATTGTGTTTACAGGCAAAAGCTGTCTGCTAAATGATGACCAGTGCACCTAACGGCTTTAATTTATTTATAGGACTGAACAAAGGCTGTAGACCCAACCTTTGCTCTCATATTGCCAAAGGCTATCATTAAATTTTAATTGACAACCTGAATCTGCACCAAGAGATACTTCCTCCTCTCCTCCAAGGACTTGCAGGGTGTTGTTCCTCGGACCTAGCTTGCTGTCACCCAGAGCTGAGAAGTGCTCACATGAGCGTTAGATTTTTTGCCAAGCTTAATTCAAAACCTGGTTCTAGAACGACGAGTAACACACCTGACCTTTGTCTGAATCAAACACCTTTCGCTTGTAGATGATGGATTAGAGTTGCTGAGGAGGGTGGTGGTGGTTCCCCATGGGTAGGGCTCCCAGCGGTGCACCCACACCAACACCTCCTGCAGCTCCAGGCGGAACAGAGCAAACCCTTGGCTAGTTGCCTCTGACCTTGTCCTGAAGTGGTCAGGTTTTAAAAGCTCTGCCAGGATGAGATCTTTACAATTCCAGCCTATGTCTCAGCAGAAACAGACCCGCCGCTGGAACCCACCGTCGCCACTGGAACCAACCGTCACCGCCGCAGCTGGGGCTGGAAGCTGTGGAGTTTCCCCCATCGAAGGGGGAAGGAAAGAACTGGCAGAGGAGAGCACACGCTCAGGCATTTGGCCCTGTTCACTTAACTGCATTTACGTTCTACACAGAGACCACCTCTTCCCAAGTCACCCGTGTCACCTTCAGGAGGGCTCCTAGGACTGCACATCACCGCCTTGAAGCACTATCGCCATCAGCCACCCGAACCACATTCTGCTGGACAAAAAGCAGGGTTAACAGAACTGGCCATTATCGTCTTACGCTGCCTTCTGGCGACTGCCCCAGCAGGGGCTGCAGCCATCTCAACACAGATCCAGCCGCAGACTACAGTCACTGTTTCAGAACCAAAGACGGGAGCATCCGTGCATCGCTCGCCACCCGCAGTATCTGCGCCTTCCGCTGTGCCTGCCTATTTCAGGCAATACAGAAGTAAAGAGGGAAGATTGCAGGAAGCTGTAATATTGCTTCACGTTGTGCTTATGCACTTCCATTTTTCATCTCAATATTAAAATGAGCGTATATTACAGACTGCAGAAAGAATCTGAGCCACATGCTGGCTGCAGTGTCTGAGCTCTTCCCCCAGTAAGCAGCTTCATACCCTATTTCAATGCAATGAATCTTTTTTCACAGCACTGTCATTACAAAAGAAGTCATCGCTGCCGGCGCTGTGAAAAGGTCATGCTGCTTGCCACGAAGTTAGGAAACCATTCCTGTGCAAGGCAGGTGGGCCAAACAGAGCCAAGCCTTCAGGCAGGGCTGCGGCGCAGTCACTGTATACCATGCAAACACAGGTTGGCTCCTTTCGTTTTAATCCGCAGCTCCCAAACCTCGAAACAGCCAGTGTTTTGTAAGGAACAGAGAATTCTGCCCTGCCCGGTGAGCTGGCACACGTGCCCAAGAGCCGTGACAGAGACGTTTGCACAGAGCCCACAAAGAGGAATTGTTCTCTCTGCACGCGTGGGAAAACTGTTGAACATGCTCCAGAGGACTAGAGAGCGGTTAAAACGCTGGGGACAGAGGAGACATCGCAGCAAGATGGAGTGACTGGCGAGGAGGGAGACGGAGAACACGAGATGGATACTCTACTGAAGTACCATCAGCTTAAAAAAAAACAACAAACCAACCGAAAAAGCCACCCACAGCAATGCAGACTTCAAATCTGTTTCTTTCCAATCAGGCTGTGAAGGTAGATGGGATGTTTGATACGGGCAGTATGTTTTTATTCTGGAAGCAGCCTGGTTCTCCCTCCTGCTAGTGGATTTTATTCCTGCAAAAGGCTACCAGCTAAGAAGAGAAACCCACAGCTGTGGACTCTGTATAAACTAAAGCAGTGAGACCTAGAAAAGCTAAAGTAGGCAAGGCAATCAACAGTAAGGCAGAGGAGATAAAACATGCAAACTGCACAGCAGGTATCAAGTGTCTTTTTTATTTATTTAAACGAAACATTGCCATTTTATATCTTTTACCGCAGCCATGGTTCATGTTCTATGCACTTGGCAAAAGCTCATTGCAGGATTTCATTCAGCTTCAGCAAGATTTGGATCAGCTCACAAAAACACGGGTCCTCTTCCATTATCATAAAAGATGCAGAGTACCCAGGCAGTATAAGCAAGGTGCTCACCCACACATCTACTACTTGGAAATCGTGTTGGTAGCAGCTCCCTCCACATGAGTTATTTCACTTTAAAAATCAAATGTCTCTTTAAAGATGCATCCGAATGATTGCTCCGCTTCAGTGGGACTGCATTAGCAGATCCAGGAATGTTGTCCAGCAGCCAGAGTACACAGCTATTTTCTGTATTACAGTATTATCTAGCTAGGGTATAAATATTGGGTGGGGGAGACAGTTTACGTCTCTCTCCTTGGCATGTCTGAGCAGATATATTAGGGGGATAATACACAGTCGTGTGCCTGGTTGCTTCTCAAATCACTGGCACCACGAAGCCATAGCAAAGTGAGAAACGGGGTTATCGGAGTTAAAATGACTGCACTTACTCCAAATCTTTTCCTTAGCCTGGCTGTTGGTCTTTCCAGTAACGCACAGCTGCTTTTCACAGCAAATTTATACTGAGTTGTGTTTGAAGAGAGTGGCTCTAGATACCCTTAAGCTCCTCAAGCAAAGAAAGCTGTATCTCTAAACCTGAACAGATACATGGAGAGACAGGATACTTTTTAAATCTTACTCTCCTTTCTTTAATTCAGTTGCTGGCTCCAGAGATGCATAACAGGAAAACCTGTCCGAAAGCCGACAATCATGTGGTAGAATTGTACCTTGAGAGACTAACCCAAAGTATCCTCAAATGTACTGTCTACGGGCCAGTTTCACCTTTATTAAGAAGCCTTTTGTATCCTTTGAGTAATTTCTGAAGGCAGGTTTCACCACGCTCTTGGTTTCTGGCTTCTAGCTTACACTGGAAACACTGAGAGCAGCTTTCGTGGCTCTTTGGCAGCAGCAGCAATACCGAGGTGTCCAATGGCCTCCACACACAAGCAGCCCTTTGTGCTTGTTGTTCGCAGCCCGTCCGAAGCGATGGCAGGAAAGGTCCCGCGGGAAGGGAAGCCTCCCATGGCCCGCGTCCCCGACCGACGGAGCCGGAGGGCTGCGGCTGCCGGCTCTGCCCCACGCCAGCAGTGCTCCGGGACGGGGATGCGGGGAACGCTTTCTTCATCTCCAGCTGCTTAACCAGGGTTTAACCCGCAATGCAGTGCAGCTCCTTCCTCAAGTGACGCGAGGGCTTGAAGAGATATCTTTGTTAAAAGCTGTGTGAACAATAAGAGTTCAACATATCAGCCATTTTCAAATCCTTTCCAAGAATCAGCACAGGTTAAGGAACTGCAACAAGCCCTTGGTGAAGTTGTGGTGGTTTGGCTCTGTGGGGCTGTCTTTTTTCAAGCCTTCTGTAACTGTCCTTAATTCTCCTTTCAATGAATTTCCTGAACGGGCAGTAACACTGTCTACAGTGAGGTACACCACTTAAAAGCAATGCAAATAATTTCTTGGGGTCGTTACTACAACACGGTAATGTAAGCGTGTATTTTGTGTCCTGAACGGCGTAAGGACAAGCTTACTCAGACCACTGACCAAAGATGCCCTTTCTTTTCTGCTTATGAAGAGAGAAAAAGAGTCAGGAAAAGTGATGGAGAAGCTTTGGATATACTTACTGGATTAAATTTCCTTTAATAAAATGGAGCTGTTTCAACAACAATAATAAAATCCTAGAAGCTGGTTTCCAATAATTCATCACACATCATAGTGGCAATCTCTGTTTTGCATTGTTTTCTTTAGGACTTCGATAAATACCATCTTGCGGCAGGGTGTTGCAAGTCTTCGATGGATGAAAATGGTGAACTCATCTCCAGACGTTGCCCTCAGGTTGCCAAAGAACGCTCAATTCCTGGAAAGCCGTGCTGAGAGCACGTTGGTCCCACCTCTCGCAGCGAAAATGGACATAAATCTCTCATTTAGCTCCCTAATGACCTTGTTGTTCTGGAAGAACGGAACAAGATGGATCTCTTCACACGCTAGCTCATACACATAGGGCTTCTGTTTTATCCTATTATATAGTCACTTTTAAGCCTCCACCAAAATAAAAAAAAAATGTACTGGAATACGTCTAGTCTGAAAAACAGTTAAGAACACACAAAAATTTAATGCTTTTTTGAACCAGTATCTCAAGGTCCATCTTGGTGTCTGAATCGTGTTGGCTTTGATACTGCAAATGGATCTGACATAAAGGTCTCGAAGCTCAAGCTTTCTGGAGTTTGAATTCTGGTCTTTTTTCACTCATTAAGGCAAGAATTATTTAGAACATAAATGTGATCAGAAACTGGCATCCCTCACATAGGGATAAATTTGGGTCCTTAGTTTTCCTACAGTATTTCCAGTCAATTGGTTTGGAAAACAGCACCAGTTTTAAGCACTTGCTTTTCATCCTCATGCTAGGTTTGCTAGGTTTTAGAGTCATGTGTTGTTAGGTAGGTGACAGGCCTGTAGCAATGAAGTACATCAGAGCAGTTTTATTTGTCATATTTTGTGTTTATCCTGACAGCAGTTGTGTAAGAAGGTGTATGTTCAGAGTAATTAATAATGTTTCCCTTCCCATACAGCCAGCGCCATTGCAGAAGCATTTGCTGAGGAAATTCGCAATGTTATTTACCAAGAAAGTGATTAACCGTAATTGCTGGCAATAGCTTAAATATTTACACCGTACTATAAACTAGGGCTTTAGAACATGGCCACTAGTGCCTGGGGCAGCCAGAGTAAGCAGCCCAGAGACAGATTTCCTTCTCATCCTCCGGATTCGTCTCTACAGGCCACAGATACAAAAAAATGCAGCGTTTCTAAGCTAGGCTGAGACTCTGTGTTTGTTTTCTTTTCCTAAAAATTTGAAGGAGGTTATTTCTGTCTTCATCCAGAAACCCTACTTGGCCAAACTTTTCTTTTTTAAGTGTTTCAAAATTCCCGTTCTGTACTTGGAGTGTCTAGTCGCAATGCCTTTAGAAAGGTTCTGAGATTGCCCAGCGTGTTGGTACAGGCATCCATTATTCTTACACACTGCCATTAGAGTTTCTCTTCTAAAATGAAAACCAAGTGCCTAGAAATGCAGCACGCAGCAATATCCAAACCACAGTTGCCCTGACCCCGGCATTAGCACGTTTCCTGTCTCTCCATCATTGATTACCTCTGGTTTGTATATCAATCCTGCAGAAGAGCAATGCCAGGGAGAAGATAAATTCATATCTCACTCCTGCTGCCTACTTAGGAAGCCAGAAGACTGATTCGGTGGTGCTCAAGAAGGAAATCCTCAGCAGGGACTAATGACTTCCCCTTTTATTGCAACCCTTTTACCATCCATCACGCTGACTGGTAGATTTAGGGCTCCACAGTCAGACCGCCCGGCGACCAGCTGCACTGCAGAACTGATTCGTCTGTAGTCCTACAACGGAGACGGTTCTAGCCAAGAACATGAAATCCTGCCTGCACCCGTGCCTGAAAACCAGCCTTCCCTGGAACCGCGGAGGCTGGCAGTTAAAAAAAGCACAAGCCTGCCGACAAGGGCATCTGGATCCGGCTCCAAGCACGGATGTGGCCTGGGTTTAGTTGCTTGAAGGTCCCTCAGGAACCAGATCCAGTACAGGGCTTGCATTCAGCATTACTTTGTCCTGAAGCACCCGATCCCAAAGCAAATCTGGGGATGCTGTGTCAGGTACCTAGCTGGTCTATCAAAATGTGATTTGAAGTAGCCAGCGTGCTGGATTCCCTTCTGGGGCCCACCTTCATTAGTGTGCCTGGCTTGCAAATGTTTTGAACTAGCAACTGCTCCTCCTTCTGTCCTTGGACAGTGCAAGAAGTCACTCAGTTTCATTTAAGATCCATAGCCTAGACACCGGAATGACTTTTTTCCCCCCACAGAGGTGGGTGAAATTATTTATTCTAAAATAAAGAAGCAACGGTGTTTCCCTTCTAAACGGTAGCAGTGTAGTTGTTGGCGTACTTTGCTATGCTCAGTTCCTTTCCCAGTAAGAGGGGTTCGAATCTGTGCCCCCAAGACTGTAAAAATGGCTTTCACACTATGCCAGTTGGGTGCTCAGCACCTCTCACACTGAAGTCATACCATCACTCCTGGAAAAAATTGCTGGATGAGGGAAAATGTGATTTCGGATTGGCTTTCCCTACGCTCCCCAAAGCACCCACTGAGCAGATCCATGCTGTGCTGAGACTTTGGACCTCCCACTGCTGGGCATAACTCCAAATTTTTGTCTAGAACTACCAACTTGCCTCCTCTAAGGACCATGTTTTAAGGTAAAGCAGCACCTTACGCCTGCACTCCAGAGGGATCCCAGCCTCCTCGCTACAAACCATGCATGCCCTGGGGTAGACGGGGAACAGAGCTCTGTTCTCGCAGCACGAATTAACCAGCCTCTGGATTTCAGTCCAGCTTCAGCATTAAGATGCTCAACGCGAGCAGTTCTCGACTTTGGGTAGAAGCACGACTGTTGATTTCAATCTCCAACTAGACAGGGGTTTTAAAAATCACATTTTTGGACCTAAACCAAATCTATCTCTGCCTCATTTGAAACATTATTTATCAGTTCTGGCTCATTTCCTCCATACCTCAATACTTCGGTCTGTAGCACTGGACTGATGCTCAACTGCTTCATACGAGTAACGCGAGCACGAAACTGAGATGTTTGCAGCACACTTCAGCAGGTGGCAGAAGCTGACACAGCAAAGTTTAAAAAGTAAAATACGCATTTTAATGGGGCCATTACCCTAACTCCATGTAAGCTCCTCATACAGCTTACAACAAAAGCAGATATGAATGAATTACAAAAAATACCCTGCAAAGACAAAGATGTTTTTATATCTGTGGGTATGCAACTGACATTATTATATTCTTGATAGCTTTTTTATTTTATGGCCTGCTAATGACTCATGGTTTAATTCCCTGATAATTATATTCTAAGTCAGAGAAGAGTACTCACAACTAGTGCAACCATCAAGATTTAATGAGAATACAAAAGTCACTCCACAAATAAAAGAAGAAAAAGCCGACAACGGGAAATACTTGCAAGCATAAGCGCCTAATGGAGTGAAAACATGGCAACACAGTCCTAGTACGCTGACTATATTGGAAATTTTTTTGATATACTGCATCAAATGCTCAGTCAACAGAAGAAACACTGAGCCAGCTGGCGCTGCTTTCTTTAGGCAACAGGTCGCAGGAACACGCTGCTTACGTAGGTTCTGTTCACGAAGGTACGAACCAAAAGCAAAAAACATTTGCAACGTATTTCTGACAGTCTGACAGTCAAACACCAAGAGAAACCTGTGTTTCTACAGCCAGCCAGTAATACTCGGGCTAACTGCAGCAGGCGAGTGAAGATCACGGGTGGTATGAAAGTGTCTACAAATTCTGCTGAAGGCACTCAGCCATTTCATGTCCAAGCCGATTTAAAAAATTCCTTTCGTGTCATATTTAATGGTTTCAGTCCGGTCTAGGCTATAGGCTGATTGTTTACCACATCCCAAAGCTGTTGAATACCTGCAATGTCAGGCTTAAAAGCAATGCCAAGGACTTCAACAAAACCAACTGCCTTTCTGAAATATGTGCTGTGGTTCAGCCACAAGCTCCTGGGCAAACTGTAAGCAGTGCTGGGTGAGATTCAAGCAAAATGATCACCATAGTGATTCTGGCCTTGTAATATATATTTGAGATGGAATTTCCTCTTGCTACTTTAAACCATGTCTCAGTAATGAACAGCACTCAAATCATGCAGATACCATTTTAAGTGGTCCAGACCTACAGATTTCATCTGCTTTCCTCATACAAAAAAATGAAGAAACAATGATACTATCACATTGCTGGCTTTCCAAAAAACTTCTGCCTATGAACCTGACAAAAAGACAAGGTGAAAGGGATGTAAACTGGTATGTGTAAATTTATATATCGGAACATTATCACGACAGAGAAACTACCAAAGAAATGCTGACAAGCGTGAGCCAGCAGCGTGCCCTGCCAGCGAAGAAGGACAACAACATGCTGGGCTGTGTTGACTGTAGCCCAGCCAGCAGACCATGGGAGGTGGTCGTCCCCCTGTACTACTTGGCACTATGTCCAGTTTTGGGCTCCCAGTACAGACCAGACATCAGTAACACGGAGCGAGTTCAGCGCAGTGCCACCAAGATGGTCAAGGGACTGGAGCACATGCCCTGCGCGGGAGAGGCTGAGGGAACTGAACTTCTTCGATGTGAAGATTTGAGAGGACTTTGCAGCAGTGTCTCATCACCCCCACAGAGCCCACCAAGGAGACAGAGCCAGGCTCCTCACAGCGGTGCCTCGTGGGATGGGAAAAGATAACAGACGTTAGCCAAAACAAGGACAATTCAGACTAGGCAGTAGAAATCACTTTTTCACCATGAGGACAAACACTGGAACAGGTTGTCCAGAGGGTCTCCAACTTCGGAGGTTTTCCAAACCAGGCTGGGGTTTGGAAGCCCTAAGTCACCTGGTCTGACCTCACAGCTGATCCTGCTTGGAGCAAAAGGTTAGACTCACTGACCTCCTGATGTCTCTTTCAACCTGAATTATCCTAAGAATCCAGGAACATTCAAATTCCAGATATCCTGGGAAAACCAGACTTGAGTAGGCACTCTTACTGGACAAGGAGAACAGCCTCCCTACCTGCACACTCAAGACACGTGGTCTCCCTTGTTGCATACATTAGTGATGCTAATAAGCTTCCTTTGCAGTATGGAAGTACACATGTAGGTCACTGTGCACGGTGGAACTGGACCTTGGTCTCAGGAGAGTCCAAACAAAACCGAGCGGGCTCAGGCCCTACCCCTGTGCAGCCCTACGCACAGTCACAGTCCTGCTGCTGCACAAGAGCGCCGAACAGCTCAACTGACTGCTGCCAGACCCTCAGATCTAACAAGGAGCTTTTTTTTTTTGAAAAGACAGTAAAATTAATAAAATACATGACAAATGGGGATGGGCTGGACCTTGGCAATGGCATCTACTTTTCTGTCCTTCATGTCTTCCCTCTGGCCCGTTGCAGGGTAGGCGCTGCGGGACCTCGGGAACCTCACCACTGCCACAGCACCCGTGGAGCTGGTGCTCTACCTGGCGGGCAAATTGTCTTTTCTCCTTCCTTCCTCGCTCCCTCCTCTCCCTGTACATCTTGTGAGCTGGGAGCTACTCCTAGAAGCAGGAGCCTGTAATACAAAAGAACCCTTTGAACAGCTTCATTTTCTTCCTGTTTTCCTTTTTTTTTTAAACTACATTTCAATAGCATGCATTGTTCTACGAATTACAGTTTGGAGTAATTCCATATACAGAGGCCTTTTCATTTAACTGGATTAATTCTTTCACTGAATCACACTTTGGCAATAGTAGCTATAGGGCCTGATTCTTCTCTTACTTACTCCATTGTTGACAAGCTATGTAAGGACGTACAACTCAGCTTCACACCTGTACAAAGCCCTGGCATTCTAAACAGGTAGATTCTTCACTCCTGTTTACAGAAAACCTCCTGCCATTCTCTCTTCTAGAGCACTGCAGCACCTCTGCTGACAACATCTGGAAAATACATTAGGTTTGCTTTTTCTTTAAACTCATTATTCTGGAATGTATTATGTGTCATCTCTGACCTATCACTGAGCGTGCATTCGAAGAAAAAAGTTAAAATTAACCTTTCAAAAATAAACATGATTTCCAAGAGTTTGCAAGCAGGAGTTTTTAAATCATTCTCCATCTATTTTATGTAATAAAATCTATAAAAAGAATGTAATGGTAATGGGCAGATTCTGTTGGCTAGAATAAAGCAATGACAAAACAGCTTGGAAATTTAGATGCAACCGATTCCTGTTCTCACATTCATTACCCAGATGCAGATGCAGCACCTCTAAAGCCAATTACTGATATGCCCTCTAAAAACACAGCACCACCTCTTAAGCCTCTATGTTCTTTGCATCCTTCGCAGCACGCAGCTAAGTTACGCACCTTCAGACGCATGCAGACACGTGCTTTTCTGAGCTAGGTAATTTACCAGCTAGGACTATTCATTAATGCACATCACAGCACATTTCACAGTTTTATGAAAGGCAATGTTCAAACTCCTCAGAACTTTTAGACCAGCCTCACCATGCCAAACTTGCAGCTTTATATCCCATCTCGTTTCAGCTACACAATTTTCTGAAAAAACTTCTGCGTAAAAAACGTGTGTCCTCTAATCGCACAGGTGTCTAAATGCACACGCACACATACATGCTGTGGCTAAAAAAAGGTGCAGTGGTTTTACTGGGATGTTAAAAAGGAGAAATTAATATGTAGGAATAGACTAAGGTAAGCTATTTCAGCCTGAAAATGTAGAAGTTATGAAGTACCTAAGACTGAGGATAAAAATAGCTTTATTTCCTCCTATTGAGTCTCTTCTATCCTTACTCTTGGCATTCATTTCCAATTTTAAAAGGCTGAAACTAGTTTCTCAGATAGCATGGTAGCATTCTTGAAGAGTGCAGACTGTCCCCTCACCAGCGAGGCAGATGCAGCCACGTGAGCACACGCCGAAGCAGCCCTTGCAGCACGGAGTTAGTAGAAAGCTTGAGCCAACAGTGCCAGACTGTGAGGAAGCGTGCTCCGGAATCACAACAGCAGAACCACCTGACAACCTGGCTGCCTGTCGTCAGCTAAAAAAGCAAAAATACAAGGATCAACAGACTCTGCGGGGAGGAATGCCAATAATTTTTACAAAGCACAGTTTTTCGCTCCATGGGCCGGGCTAGGGGACCACAGGGTCACCTGTGTACACACAGATTGCAATTAAACTGCATGTGGTACGCGACGCCAACCCAGAGCAGATTTCCTTGGTTTCCAGCTGATGTGTGGCCGTGCCGTCGCTGTGGACTCCGCACTGGGGTGACCCCTTGTCAGTGCAGCGCAGCAGCCCAGCCACCCCCCTGCCGCGGGGGGCCACGGCCCCTCAGCCCCGCTCCTCCTCGTGCCGGCCGACCGACCAGGCACCGTCTGCCCGACGTCTGTGCCACAGCCACGCTGGCTGCGCAAACAGGCAGCACAAAGCATTTCATTCTGTGTGAATATCTGCTGGCACAAGGCAGGATAGAGCCGTTAAGAGGCTGATTTGAGTGTGCAGCTAATTTGATGTGTACTGTGAATGCAGTGCACTGTAGAGCAATGTGTGAGAAGGACAGCGAGCACAGGGGAAGCAGGCGCTACAGCACGGAAGAGCCATTCATGTATCATTTAGTACTCGCTCTTTACTGAGAAAATTAACTGCCTTACACTTCTGGATGCATCAAAACTGAACCCAAATGAGTATTGTTAAATTGTAGATCCTGGGTCAGGTCATTCTCACAAACTCCAGACGCCCCTATTTTAATGCTAAACCATTTGCGTAGATGTTTCTGCATATATCTAGGTGGGACCTTACGCATTTCCTGCTGGCATCAGCCCAATGCTGCTTGAAACCTTCGCTTTCTCAAAAAGTCTGCTTCAAGTACGTGTGTGTACCAAGCAAGACAGCACATCTTAAGCAAAAGGATATTTTAGTCACTAGTTTCACAGATTTTAAACCCAAAATGGGCAATTGTGGTTGCTGAATCTGATCTTCTGAATAGCAGAGGCCTGAGATTTCCCTATGTGCTTCATGCATGAAGAATTAGTTACCTGCCACCAGTACAGAAAGCCGCTCTGTCACAGCGATGCCATGCACCCACAGACGTGAGCCCCTCTCCTCAGACACTTGTTACAGCCCCTAAAAATATTCTAATGGCCTGCTTCTCTGGTTGCATGGCTGTGGCAGATGTACTACTGCAACTAATTCTCAAATCAAAACTTTACTTTGACAAGTTCCAGCTTACCTAAATATCTTTCAGTGAGCGTGCCCAACTAACTCCTCCATCCAATAATAATAATGATAACTCTAATACTAGAGATGGCTGTAGCCATAGCCCAAACCTGTTTTAAGTCTGTTTCTTCCTCTTTCTCTCCACCACGTAGCCTTGTCCAGATAGTCAATGCAAACTTTTTTGCAGTCTGCTCATGCTTGATAGCCGTGATCACACCAGACCTTCCAGCCTTACCGGCCCTATATTGCCCCAGCCTATTCTTAGTTTGTGGGAAGTCAGTAATTTTGTAGCATAAATATTGCAAAGCACCTTATGGCTCTATGGAATTAATAGTTTCTTTGAAGCACAGATCTACTAAAGAGCCAGGGTATGCAACAGGTTAGATCTAAATTATGTATCCTGACCCCTGGGCACAAAGCGAACTACAGGAGATTAGCTTGCAGTGTCAGTTACATCACAGAATACGGCCGGAGAAGTAATTCCATACAGGCACCATTCATAATAGAAAAAAAAGCACCATTTTCGTACACATTTTGACATTATTTTAAACAGGTTCCCTTGCTGGAAACTAGCAGACAGAAGCAGATGAAGCAAAGACTGTTTTCTTTACAAAGTGGGAC
>Ga0065711_1005741_pt1 | contig 19301 bp, 20 predicted proteins | sample Hoacrofraction12_FD_59098 | JGI IMG/M metagenome (GOLD analysis project Ga0065711, IMG submission 59098) | Hoatzin crop microbial communities from Cojedes, Venezuela - Epithelial fraction 12 v2 (version 2) | ecosystem: Host-associated > Birds > Digestive system > Esophagus > Crop | place...
GTTACTCAATCATCACAGCCTACAAAATCCTAAGTGAAAGAATATTTTTTGATTGTCTCTGTCTATCTAAACATTTCACAAACCCAAACAGACAGTTCTTCATTTCAATTAGGGGAATGCTGATCATTAGCTAACTAATAAGGACCAATTTTCTGTCACAACTATTTCCTAATTAAATTCAAAACAGAGATTTCTTACCCAGATGGTCAGTGATGCTACAGATTTGTTTAAATTTGGTATCACAGTAACAAACTACTAATTAGGGTTTGTAAATACACCAATTCCCTTATGACTTGGTTGTTAGTAATGCATACAACCGGTTTATTAAAGCACTAATTGTGTCTGGCTTTACTTGGGCCTAACACATAATCCACTTATCACATACTGGTACCAACTCATTTTGAAGGGATTATGAACGAAATCATAAATGAGGTCTCGCATCCAGTTCCTTGGTATTGTTAATAAAGGTTTGGTGTCATATTTAGATGATTTTCTGCCTCTGATGGAAAGTGGCCCCGCAGTGATGTTCGTCCTCCGTTCTCCAAAGTGTATTTAATGAAAAAAAAGTTCCGGATACCACTCCAGTGCCCAAAAAAGGGGTTTCTGCCCCAGCTCTGACAGTCAGCAAATCATCACATCAGCCAAGCTCCTCAAAAGGAGCCCCAGTGTTTCCCAGAGAAAGCAACGAAACAACATCTAATCCCCGTTTATTTCCTAGTGAAGTCAAGTTTAGCACCTCCACGGGTCTGGGTCTTCCCCAGGGGGCTCGCAAGACCCCCAGCTCTCTGCCTGAAGACCAGCCAGAGACCTTTACGAGTGTAAGCCTTAATCAGCTTCTTGCCAAGGGATGGAAGAGATCTCCTGGTGCCACCAAACCCCACCTGCCATGTGAGCTGGATTTCCTCTCGCCCTTGCAGAGGGACAGCCCCCCCCAAAAGGCACCCTGCCTTTGATTTCACAGGAACATTCATTACGAAGAACATGAATTGGCAATACACCACTGCTGGACCGTGTGGACTGAACGCCCCTCAGCCGCCTTGGCTTTATCGAGTGCACGTAAAGTAGGAAATAAATGATAGATAACTGCGAATTGCAAGGTTATGTAAACATGGAGGGGGTTTTGGAAGAATCCTATTAAACCATAAAAGAAAAGCATGGATGGTTTATCACATCACCAAGACCCAAGAATGCATTAATAAATAGAATAATAGATAATGAACCATGGAGTACAAGGCTAAACTATCAGCTATTGTGAAGATCCTGTGACAGTATAAACAATGAAGGGGAAGAAAAAGCTTTGTTGGTCTGTCACCAGAACCTTGTAGTGTATCTTTTATAGCCTATTCTTAATGAATTCACAGCACCTATCAGTTATTCTCTGCCCAAATCCCTCATTTTCCTCCCTCTTGAATGTAAATTCCCATGCTCCGCTCTTCCTTCACCATGACTTCCCATGTTAAACTTTGGGTTTCTGTGGGTTTCAATAGCCTTTCAGCCACTGCAAAAACACATTTCTGCTTCTGCTTTCATATTTCCAAATGGTTACTAGGAAGTTAACAACAGTGTTTTTTAATGCAAAGTAGGAGTACCTCTCAGCTCTGTTACATCCCTTGCTTCTTCTATAAGAGAAGCATGAATAATCAGACAGGTCTAATTCAGCCCTAAGTAATGATGCCCACAGACACGCCTGCAGGAAAAAAAAAAGGCATCAAAGCTGCTGCTGCTGTTTTCCAACCTTCTGCAAGTAACACTGAGAATTGTTGGAGGAGACCTAAAATTAATTCAAGAGGTAGTACCCTCTTTGTAGACACTACTGAGACTCACTAACACTTTATTTTCATTGCACTGAGATGTTTTTATCATGACATAGGTACCCAGGATACATTTACTGTAGATTACTTTTATTTTTACTACAGCATTGTTAGCTATGGAGGACAAAGGATACAGGGGTGACCACAAGCTCAACTGCAGTAAAAACCCTCGGTCTTGCCTCCACTAGAACCTGAAATACTGATATGATTTCTATGTAAAAAATGCAAAGACTTTTTGCTGCTATGCTGGCAGCTTTGTGGTACGTGGTGCTGTATGAACATCTTTCATGACTACATACAGTCTCACCAAGCGAGGCTGTCAGAGGCAGAAGAGGGTCAATGTTAAAGATGGCGGAACTGGGCACAGCAAGACAAATGCCTGAAAATCCAAAATTATTTACCTGGCAAACCCTACCTGGAGCAAAAGGTCACCCAAGGAGCCTACACTGGACCCAGACTTTGAGGCTCACATTGGTAACTACTAACTCATCACTCTTCACATTTCAAAGAGATGCTGCAAGCAGCCATGAAGAACCAGACAGCTGTTGTTTTGCTCCTTACACTAAAAAAAGTGAATTACACAGGCTTGAAAAAAATCCAAGGAGCAATCAGTAATGTGGATTTGTGTCTTTTTTACTATTTGCACATGAGCTCATAGCACCATTTGATGCCTGTCCCAAGCACATCCTTACGTGCTCACAGGGTCTCCTGCAGAATGGCTGCACTAGCGGGTCACTGTCCCCAGGGTCGGGATGGGTGACCATCTCGCCTCTCCTTTGCTGGCTGCCAGAGGCAAGGTGCAGGCAGGGAGGTGGCTGCCCTTGCTCTCAGGCTGGAGCTCCTGGAGGGGCCTTTCTCCTGACCATGGAGGAGGCAGAGAGCAGGCAGCTGCTCTGCTGGAAACGCACTTCACACCAGTGAGGAGTACAGCCATGTGCTCAACAGGCTCTGGAAATAAGTGGAAGTCAAATAAGTTTGCCACTCTTTGTCCCCTCTTTCAATATCTAGCTTTGATCAAAATCCTTGGCTACTCAAGTGGTTGTTGACTTAATGTAGTAATGAGACATAGCTTTAAGTGAGGCTATTTCCGTGCCCATTCAGGCTCTCTGAGAGCAAGAGATGCAGGAGGGAAAACCTCTCCTGGTCTCCGTGAGCTGGAGACAGCTCAGCAGAGCCTGGAGCAAAGGCCTGGCTCCAACTACCATGAGATGCAACAGGAGGATCTATGTGGTCACAGCGACATGAGATGCACTTCACTCATCTGTCTGTGATACTATCTTATCAGAACAGCACTTGGTAACATCAAAAAAATCAGCTAAAAACACCTCCTCAGAAAGCTGTACTACCATGCTGTTCATCCCCAGAGCACCTCCAGAGATGGCCAAGGAAGAACCCATTTAGAAACCAAACCAGTTCCTTCCAGATCTCAAACACGCGATGACACACCATCCCTTAGGGGAGCAACGTACTGCAGGATTTGGGCACTGAGGGTGCCTGTCAGGGGTGGTGGCTTCTCAAAGCAGGTACAGCCTGGAAGTCATGCAACACTAGCCTCTCGCCAGTGAAAGCCAGTATGTCCAGTTTCAGAGAGGAGCTGAGGGTTAAGCCCCATACATGCATTGATGAGGCATCCTATACACCATTGAGGTACCACTGTGCAAGGACCAGCTTCAGTTTTGGCTGTAGTGCTCTGGACAATGCACAGAAATGGCCTTTTCAGTGGGCACCTACAGGTGTTTGTTGGCACAGAGATGACAACCCTGCAGCTTTGTCTCCTGCAGGTGAAGGGTACATGTGCTCTGGGCCATGGGAGCAGTGCCTGGCCAGTGATACAGCCCCTCACACGCTGCCCCAGAAGAATTCCATAGCAATGTTTTTAGATCTAGTTTTGAAATTCAAACTCATTTTCTCCTTCCATGTACACAGCTGGGAAAAGGAAGCAGAAAGCAGAAGGCATAGGTGAGGTTTCTCCAGGGAGGCACTTAACCAGCCAGCTTTATCGAAAGGAAAGCTATTGCGGTTCCTTTGGAGCGCTGTGATAGCAAGCGAGCTCTAGTTTTGTGCTGACACTGGGAAACAAACAAAGTTTATTCTGGAAGGGACAGCATACTCCAGCCTATGTAAGGGCATTTACCAGTGTCACTGCAAGGGACGTGCCTCCTGCTCTGGGAGGTGACCCCTGGCATGGCTCTGCATGCCACATCTGTCTCACTCTCATCCCTTGCAAGGCAACGCACCCTAAGCACCAGCCCACCTCCAGCTGGGGTCTGGACACCAGACACCATTGCTTCCTCCTCCAGACCACCAGTGAAGAGGGTGGCATCATCCCAAGGAGATGGTCAGGCTTTCTACTTGTTTACACCTCAAACCCGTAAAACAGAGAGAAGTAGAAAAGTGAGGTGGGAAGGAGGGAAGAGTCCAGGAGCTTTGATAAAAACATCAAGCCCTGAGAAAAGTAAAAATTCTCAAACTGACATGGAGCAGCTCAGCCAATTAGGTTTTTAATTCCCCTTGTTATGCACAGTCAGTCAATAAATTCTGCACCAAGCAGCTGCTCTAATTCTTAAGCCCATTAAGCCCTACATCTGATAGGCAGGAGGGAGGGGCTGCCGGGGGGCACATACGGCACTCCTTGAGATATGAAACATTTCCTCTTGTGCATCTGGGTCACCCCCACCCAGCCCCACTCCTAACGGGTATTTTATGAAGCCGACAAATAAGAATTTATATAAGTATACATGCCAGAGACACACACAACACATATGGAGAGAATAAATAGGTAACTGAATCAGATGCACTGGGGTTTTTTGTTGGCACTGTCACAAAGCGGGAGAGCAGAGCCAGAGGGCTCGGGGGTGTCCCCCAAGCTGGGGGACTCCTGTGCCGCTGATGCCCTCAGCCCTGACCCGACCACATTGTGAGCTGCAGAGATCAGCATCCACACCAGCCTCCTGCCATCGGTGCCAAAACAGACCTTTTCAGTGTACAACTTACCTGATCTGGTCGGGTCATCTATTTTGTGGCTGAGCTGAACCATGCCCCAGAAGAACTCATTTCCATCCTTTCACAATGAAGGGCAGTGGAGGTAATCCATCACCCACAACCATGTCATGAGAGATGTCTGTTTAGACAAGTCCTACCCCACATGTCCCATGCCATCCCCACTCTGCCCACCACCGCCTCCCACGGTCAGAAGCCGTCTCAGAGGTGGGCTATCACAACAATGCTGCCCAGCACGAGCAGGTGTCTCACCTCAGAGCTGAAAGGCAGATGGAGAAACCATCTGCAGACCCTCTTTGTGAGCCTTGCTGGTGTGTATGACTCAGAGATCCTGCCTCCACTGCTACCAGAGGGCAGAAGGACATGGCCATACCCATTTTCAGCTCCTTCCCATGCTTCAGCCCATGCCTCAGTGAAGCCGTTATTCAGCCTGGGCTGCAGATGAGGCTTTCGCATCTCCATAGCAACACACAGCTTTTTGGGGACAGGACAGTTAACCTGCCCTCTTGCTCTTCAGCCCACCTCCATTGAGGTGAAGCCACCATCCCTCCTCAGCAACTCAGAAGTTTCATCCTCACCTCCCCAACAAACCTGCACAAGAGTCAACCACCATCTGGCACACTAGAGGAATATTCCCAAAGGGCTAGTAGTGCCTTTAGAGCCATAGAAAAAAAACCCCACAAGACCTATCCAACCAGCACCAATAAAGTATAGGAGACTGCTTGGAAAGTCGGTAAGATGAAGCACAGCAATGGGGCAACAGGATTTTGGTGTCTCAAGTGGAGGAAAAGGATGACTAAGAGCTAGACAGGCAGCCAAGAGCGAAGAAAAACAGGATCAGAGATGAAGGGAGGAAAAAAATCATGAAGCAGTAAGGCAAGCCTAAAGAGGCCTGGATCTGATGCAGTAAAGGTCCAGAAGCTACAACAGCAATTCCCAGAGTGAAGGGGCAGATGGCTTTAGCAGTGGTATCTGACTGACTGCAGAGATGAAAGGCAAGAGAGAAAAAGGAAATATATTGGGAGTGGAAAAGCATCCGGCAGCCAAGGCAATTTTGCTTGTTAATTGCCAACTAGCTAACACATTAATTACAAAGTTACTGTATGGTCAAGAAAAAAATTAGCAGCAGAACAATTTGTATTTCTTCTGAAATGCACTCCTTGCTGAACAGACCTTGCTTTTGAAACGGCTGCTTCTGCTGCCATTAACATTCAGCACTTGAAGCACCCAAAGTCTTCGTCGTCATCATAAAATGCAAATGAATATGACAGCGGCTGCATCCAAGCGAACCTGACGAGCAGCTTGAGCTGTGGACTTCCCCTCTTCCATGCCATCAAAAGTTGTCGATGTAAAAACATCTTTTTACGAACACGGGGCTGCTGTGCCAGCCCCATTATCCCTCGCCCACTCTTGGCTACCGAAACCTGACCACAGCCGCTCAGACAGCCTGGCAGGGTTTTGACTAATGATGATGGATTTTGTTACACAGCAAGAAACACACTTGCTAAATCATTTGCTAACTACTTATGACCCAGACCCTTGAAGACATTTTCACCCTCAGCACCCATTGATAGGAATGGAGATCTAAATATTTTTGGAGTTCTGAGCTGGCTTCTGGGATTAAAAGAAAAGGTCCTACTTTTAGCTGTTGAGCCCTTACTAATCTCAGATTAGTTCGAAAGATTAAGTGGGACACGTGCATCTAGCCAAAATCAATTCTTTATTCATCTCTTAGATAAAAATATGAAAATAAGCTACCCCCTGTAAACTGTATACACACGGCACAGCAGGAAAACAACAGTCCTCCTGCATCGGTCTTCCTTCCCTATCAGCACGAAAAGGCACTAGAGGAGTAAGCAGCAACAAGCCCTTAAGCTTTAGTCAAGGCAAGGAGCACAAATGAAAGTTTGCTTGACTTCTGTGAAAATACAGGCTGCAAAGAGGCTGTTACTATAATCCTATCCAGCCTAAAAATGTAATTTCCTCACTTGGAAGGCTGGTTGGAGCTGCAATTCATGTTTCAGCCCCCAGCCAAAGCCCGATCTCGTGCCAAAGGCAGTTTCTAGACTGGAAGTCAAACACAGGTTTTATTGTCGGGAATCAAATGGAGCCATCGGCATGTGCTGAAAGTTGTGGCAATCAAAGCCTTCCTGTGGCGCCGCACTATCTCACACCCGCCACACAGCTCCTGAAAGGCAGAAACACAACGTTGGTTTGAATCAAAACACCAAGTCAGGGGCCTGGAAGCCTGGCCAACCACAATGAAGCCCCCGGACTTCCTCCATGCTGCATTGCAGATCCAGCGCAGCCCTCTCCGGCCCTCCAAACCTGCTAACAGCTGAAGGATAGACATGGCAAAACTTCAGCCTGTTGGAAAACTGCTATCAGTAGTGCCCTCCATTTATCTCAAATGAAAGAATACTTCACTTTTCCCTGAACTTTCCAGCAGTTCGGAGTCTGTTGGCGTACTTCGTTTTTAGTTATAAATCTAGTTCTTGCAGCTGCCTTCTTAAAACTTGAGGTGGTTTTAGGAAGGCTGAAAAAAAACGATTTTGTTTTTTTGACTGCTTAAGAACAAGACTCAGAAACGGACCTCTGAACTTCTGCTTTGCTTTCTACCCAGAGGAAGGTGATTTATGACAGGCACCTCAGAAAGCTGCCAGGCAGAGTGGGAGCAGTGGTGGACCCCCATCCCAGCAAACCAGCAGTTTAACGTAAAGGCAGCAAAACACCCCACTGAAGAATCAATGCTGTAACAGGGCTCCTGGCCTCTCTCCACATGTAAGGCTCTTTCACACCAAGAGATTTACATGTTGGAGCTTTGACCTACCTTTCCCCTCCTGCACGATTAGCATAGTCACTGTATGATGGAAAGGATTCTAACAACTCTTAGATGTTGATGAGACCCTCCTTACTTTGGAGGTACCTCCTTTCCCTGAGCTTTGGAGAGGGGGCTATAAGGGTTACCCTCTGCTGCAGGGAAAGGCAAAGGAGGGTGCTGCTGCAGGCTGGGGGACTCTAAGGGTCTCCAGTGGCCTGAGCAGCCCCCTCTTGACCTCCACACTGGCACAGCTGTAGGGGAGGTGATTTCAAGTGGCTGTGAGCAATACCAGCACATTTTGCAGGCAGCAGTTTGGGAATGACAGCAAAACAATCTCAGATTCATTCCAGATGCAACACTGATGTTACTGGAAGGCATCTGGCCTTAAAGTTTTATTCGTTCTTCAGGAAGGGGGGATTGCTATAGGGACACACAGAAATTGCCTGACAGGACAAGCAGAGTTTTAAGTCTTCACCACTGAACATCTGCATGTGCTAAAAGGGACCATGTAAATTTGCACCAATCCTGTTTCCTTGGGAAATCAAGATTTCTTGATGATCGCCACCAGTGCGGAGGCATCAAGTCTACATCAGCAGCCAGCTGCAGGAAAGCCACTCTCCAAGCCACTCCATGCAGTTAATGAGATTCGCCGTAATTAGCTCTGTAAGAGATGTGAAACTAATAAATGGAACTAGCCACTGAATCAGTACATAGTTATTTTTATGCTTTCCTCCTTTTGTTCTCATATTGCTGGAGCAAGCATCAATTTTATGCTTGAAATGAAATTACATACATCTGCCTTGGGAAAGTGTGGGGCTGCGAGCAAGCAGACCGACAGCTCGCAGAGGGCAAAGGTGTTCAGAGGTGGGTTATGCAGCCTGCAGGGTCTACACGTGAGGAATGTCCAAGCCTTGGACACACACTTAGAGAACCCAGAAAGCCTCAGAAAAGAGCTCCAAAGTGCCTTATAATATTTTGCACTTGGCTGGTAAATTTACTGCCTGAATGTGTTAAAGAATGAATCCATCTTATGAATTACAGATGCAGTAATTATGGGGGATGGGAGCCAACCCGTCATGCACACGGAACAGGCAGCCCCTAGAGCTCCTTGGTCAAGGCAGGCATGCACCAGCCTCTCGGAGCCGATGTCTGGCTGGAGACAGGGATGCTACAGAAATCTCTTCGGGTGAGCGTGTGAACCTGGGGAGCTCCCACAGTCGAGGGGGAGCAGCTGCCTGGGCAGCGTTGAGCTCCAGGGCTTTCCACGGGGATCAAGCACACACAAGAGGATGGCATCCAGCCTCTGCTCCAACAGGTACCATGCCCACACTATGCAGACAGATCTCAAGTTGTGTCAGGGGAGGTTTAGATTGGACATTAGGTAAAATTTCTTTACTGAAAGAGTGGTCAGGCATTGGATCAGGCTGCCCAGGGCAGTGGTGGAGTCCCCATCCCTGAAGGGGTTCAAAAACCGAGTAGACGTGGAACTTTGGGACATGGTTTAGCAGGCGTGGTGGTGATGGGGTGATGGTTGGACTTCATGATCTTAGAGGTCTTTTCCAACCTTGATGATTCTATGATCTTTGCATATGTATTGCAACTCCCATAAACAGCGTAAGTTCACTAATAATGGTACAGATCAGCAGTTGCTGCTCCAAGTACATTAATTAGAAACGGCATTACTGCAGTCAGATTAGTTGCCATCCCACCACCTTGTAGATTGAGACAGATTTTGTTATTGACCTTGCCAGGTTTGCCTGCTCATTTTTAAAACTCCACTAGAAACACACTCTAGCAAGTATATACAGAAAGGAGGGTCTGCAGTGTTAAGTACATATTCAGGACTAGTAGAAAATGGTTTTAAAACCTAGCAACTTTGTCAAGACCAATTTATTCAATGTAACTAATAATGTGATTTTAAGAGCTGCCCCTTCTCAGCAGTGATGCTCCCCAGATGTCACTGCCCCTTCAGAAGAGGATGACACACAACTGAGCTGCTGCTCAGCACAGTGCAAGGGTAGGACGTGAGCAAGCCCCAGGAGCCTGGGGAGGTGAAGCCTTTGGAGGTAGTCACCCCAGGGGGACCCGAAACTTTCCAGGGGGCAGATTCTGTTCTTGTGCCTTCCCTTCCCTGGCTGCACATTGCTGCCTCCCCTCCCCACTGCGCCAAGACAAGGTGAAACCCTTGGTGACCAGGGGCAGGTACCATTTCTGTTCTTAAAGAAGTTGCACTCTAAGAGTGAATTACAAAAAAATTAACAAGCCTCCTCCCTTGCATGCTTCCTCCACAAATCAGCTGACAACATGATGCCTCCTGCAGAGATATCTCCATATTGCTGGCCCCAAGAACACGAGACTCGGGGATCAGCCTTTCCGCTCCCAAACCACTGCATCAGCTGAAAGTTAATGACTATATGGGTTGGCTTCTCTCACTTGCCTTCTGGGGTTTGAACTTGAAGCTCTCAATTTCTTCTCAACTGTGAAAATCAGGAATTAAGTGAAAATTTGAATTCAAGGCAAAGACCACTTAATGCTACAAATCTGAAAAATATACCTCAAAAAACTATAGCTGTAGTTACAAGAGTCAATACGCCTATCTTGAATTGCAATACTCACCATTTCACTTGTGGTAGCAACACAGATCTGAGCCCAGAAATATCTCTATCACTTCAGATTATTGAGGTTCAGAATTTATCAGGAAATCACGTTCCTAGTGGTCATTAGCATTAATTATTCTGAAACACCCCACCCCTGAGAAGTAGTGAATAAAGATACTGTGATACACCAAGCAATTCACTGATACAGTATCTGCCTGTCAATTAGCCGTCTGCAGCAGAGAGCATTTTAATTAAATAGAACCAAAACACTCTTTTGAAGTTCTAAGAAAATAGCCAAACAATTGTCGAGGACAGTTCAAATGCATCTGTGCACTCACTGTATAATATTCATGCAGTGTTACACTGTTGTTGATTATGATAAACGAAGCTAGAGATCAAAAGGAACAATAGTCTGTAATCAAGGATATCTGCATAATAGTTTTCCTGAAGGATGTTTGTGCAGGTGAGAAGGGAGTAAAGCATTGTTTCATCAAATGGTAATTTCCCTGTATCTCAAAGAATGAATCCCATTTGCTAGCCAGGGCATAATTCAATTAAAGAGGAGAATCCTATGAGAGGGAATGAAATCTATCTGTTTGACTGGGATACTGCAAATCATACCAAGAAAGAAAATGGCATTTGGTCCTGACATTATGATTTATTTCCTACTTGGTATCTTATAATTCCTACAAGATAAGCCAAGACTAGAAATTATCATGTGTACATGCGGTTGTGTCTGATCCTCTTTATTTTCTCTTCTCAACTGCAGGACTGCATGTTGCAACCTTATCTTTTAAGAGCGCAGTAAAATAAACAGTAATATTTTCAGAGGCAAAGCAACTCTTGCTCTGCACCCAAGGCGAGATCAGCTGGTGTAAGCCCCCCCCAAGGCCACAGAGGAGATTACAGGGCTGCTCAGAGCCATGCCAAGGAGATCCTGCCCCACCCCACCCCACACATCCCACTGCTCGGGGCACCTGGGGAGCTCGGCTAGCTTCACCCTGGACTCCTTATGCCTGTCTGTTCCAGCAGTCCCCCTGGAGACAGCAGCCCTGGGCCAGACCCCAGGCTCCTGAGCTCTGGGCTGAGCAGCGCCTTCCTCTGAGGAAGGTCTACCTCCCTAAGTGTTGGCAGCTCACCAGCAGCACTGCTGGGCTTGGACACCAGCATCCATCAGTACAGCTCTGACCTCGCTCAAAGCTCATGCCTGTTAAAGAGCTGCTCTGAGACAATGGGAGACAAACTCCTCTGCGCTCTTCAGATACCTCGAACATTCAGCCAGGTCCAGCATGGGACCAGAGGGCCCCACCGTTAGGCCCTGACCCCAGGCCGGGCTCTTCCCCCCACCCCACTCCCCAAAATCCACACCCCCCTTTTCCCCATGAGGGTAGAGACACACCAAAGGCGCACTTTGCTCAATGAAGATTGTCTCCCTGTATAGGCAAAAAGTCCCCATGGGAAATCTCAGATGATTTTTATCTCTGAGCTTGCCATCAGCACCAGATGTCCTCAGCAGCAACGACTTAAGGCTCCCATAGCCTTGAGCTCTGCAGATTTTCCTAGTGTTTGAAGCATTCTCTGAAGGCAAAACGCCCATGAGGCAGGCCTGGGCTGCTTTGCTCTGGCCCGTGTGGGAGCTGAGTGTTACCTCTCTGCAGAAGGCTGCATTTGAACCTCAAAAATTCCTATGAGTAACTCAGAACAGTTCGGATTGCTAGGAGCAGTGGAGTGTGAGACTCCAACCCAGTGTCCAAAACTCAAGCAGTGACTGGGACCAGCCCTGTTCCTGCTCTTGGAGTGGACGAGCAGAGAGTTTGCAATTTGGGTTGTCAGCAGAGACACACAGTTCATGAATTCACCAATAACTGGGTATGCCCTACTCATCAACCCTCCTGCTCGTAAACCTATACGGGTAGAAGCCAAACAAACAGAGTGAATGCAGCCAACTTGACTTCCATTAAAAAGTAAGTTCAAGCAAGTATCTGCCAACTCAGAGCGAGGCAAGTTTCCTACAGCCGCAGCAGGACCACTGTGCCCAGCAGCGTAACTGGAGCTCACGGAGTTCTCTGCGGCTGAAGACTAAAGATCAGCAGTAAACTCCAACATAAGCTGCCACTGACTCGAGGCCACCAACAACTGTTGAGGTTCAAAAAGGACACGTTGTCCTCCTAAGACTTTCCAGCACAACACTTGTCTCAGATTGGGCCCGGGTAACATATTAAAGACCTCAAGTAACAACTTTGCACAAGTTATGGCTTTGTGGAGCAGCATGCCCTGTGAGGGCAGTGGGCTGGAGACATGCCCTCAGCCTCGCAGAGACCTGCGCAACAGAAGCAGGAGGCACAGAGGCAGGCGGGGTGCCAGCCACCCCGTCCCAGCGCCCAGCACAGCACCCTGAAACCTGGCGCAGCACTCTGACATGCTGGGGGCTGCACGCAGACAGCACCTCTAGAAACATCTGCAGTAAATACCCCTTCTAAAGATGGAGGAAAAAAAAAGAAAGAGGAGAAAAAAGGAAAAGGCGTACCTCCCAGGCTTCCCTGCCCCTCCTCCAGCACAGCCTGCCAGCCCCAGGGTGCCCAGCACCAGAAAATCCTCAGCAGCTAGGAAATCGCAAGATAAGGCTGTCAGTCATCCTCACCAGATAAAACGCAGGCTCAGGAGCCCTGCCTTGGTGAAGCACCATTGTCTGCCAGCCCAAAGATGCTGCCGGTGCTGGCTGGCCATGCTCAGCCCACGTAGCCTGCCCGCATTTTTCTCTCCTCCCTCGGCACCAGCCTTTAAGGGAACCTCAGCTCATCTCCTTGGCCACCAGCAGGAATGCCCGAGTTGGGGGATGCGTTTTGATGCCTTTGCCCTCCTCGGTAAGGATGTCAGGCACCCCTAGTCTGCTAACAGTCTGCAAATTCATTAGTCTGGCTAATGTAGCTCATTTCTTTTGCTGTTTTATTTCACAGCCACCTTTTTCACAGCAGTGGGGAGAAGCCATGCACAGTATTCCCAACACTTGGTTACCTTTGGAGAGATTTTTAGACAACTGACCCTCCTCCTCCTCCCAATTTGCTTTAAGGATCTTAAAATCTTCCCCTTCTTGCCACCAAGGGAGCATCTTTTCCTCTCCAGGCCCTTGCTCACTCTCCAAATTCCCAAGCACAGGCAAACAGACATTTATTCTGGCCTGTCAGTAGGCAAGAAAAGCTCATTAAAATATCTGTAGCACTGCTGTATGGTATTGCAATCTTCTACAATTGGATCAGAAAGCCATTTGGCCAAAAATAAGCTGTATTTGAATTTATTATGTTTTTATTTTATGCAGTTCCCTTTACTGTTACTTCCCGTAACATCTCTAATTACCATAAAAATGTCACTTCTCCACATAAGTCTCTTTTCTTGTTGCCTCAGACTTTCCTGAGGAGTCGTGTGCCCATACAAACTGCCTGATTTACAAAGACCTCTTGTTGAAGCCTGTTTTCTCCTAAGTGCACTAAGAAATTTATTAAACAACGCTTCCAGCTCTGCTTGGTGTGAACAAGACAGGCTGGGGACACCGCAGCAGAGGAAAAGTCACCCCAATATGAATCAGAGGAAAAGATAGCTTTGAAAAATCATCTTGTGCTTCACATTTCACCCCCGCGACGTTATCTGCCAGCGTTGCATCCCTCAATGGCTGTGTAAAGGAGCACTTCCAGGAGGTCAGCGGCAATGAACTACAAACTCGCATTTTGCGTGCTACGCCAGGAGATGCCGGCATACCAAGTTACTTGAAGTTTTACTCCTGAACCGAAAGTTAATCTAAACTTGAGAACAAGAGCATTCCTATTTGTCCTTGCACATCAAGGATTACGACTATTGAAAGTGGTTTCTATTATCGGCTTGTCACTTCGTCAGCTTCTTAATCTCCTTCTCTCCGCCGCTCACTGCCTCCTCCTCGCCAGCTCTCCCACCAGCCCTGGGACGCACAGCCCAGAAGACAGTGGGATCCAGCCTGGCCCATCCAGCTCTAACAACATCATGACTGCATGCTAAACACCAGCCTGACCCCACCGCCTGGCAGGGCACGAGGTGGGACCAGCACAAAGCATTCACAGGCCCCCCACACTGCCAGGACCACCCAGCAGGGTTGGTGGGACCCCCAGGCAAGGCAGGGCTGGACTGCCCACTGCAGCCCCTGCCCCAGGAGGAGCTCGGGAGGAGCCAGCCATGGAGCTGGAAGAAAATGTGGTGTTTCCCTTTGGAAACAGCCAAGGCCCCGCGCTCCCCAACTGGGAGAAACCCTGTCCTCCAAACCACCTCTCTGCTCCCAGGCCTCACCTCCCTGCTCCGCACCCAGACGTGGGAACTCTTCCTTCTTCATCACCAGTCCTGAATCCTGCTCAAGCAGCAACACCCACCAAAACAAATTCAAATATCTAAAACCTTGTACTAACAGATTTTTGACAAACATGGATGTCTAGCAACATGAGGAAGATCTGCAAGTGCCGCAGATCAAACACTCATTGTTTCAACCATCTTGTTCTGATCTCCAAACACCTTTCTGTAATTCAGGTTTCCCTTTTCACAGAATTTATAACATTTGCCTGCTGACAGAATAAGGCAAAACCCGTGAACAGCCAGTTTTAAGACACCCCAAGTGTTTTGGTAAGGTGGGCGCCAATGTCACACGCACTAACAGCTGGTGACAACCAAGTGCTATCGCATTAGTCAGCGCTGCAGCAAACGAGCACTGTTTGCCCATCAGCCCCTGAAAATCATCACCGTGACCCGTGAGAGAGCCAGGAGACATTTAACACACGACTTTGAAAGATGAAGTCGCCATCAAGCATCGTTATCTCGGAGTGAAAGAAAAACAGTTTGTTTTTGAAACCTTCAGCAGAGGAATGCAGTGTTATCTCCTGGTTGACAAGGAAATCTTAATGCAGCTATTATCCGAGAGCAAACTGATTTCGTAGTTTGCAAAATTAATAGTATTTAGCCTGCTAGTTTCCGTAGTAACCAGTCCAGCCATCCATCCCTGCCTGCCTGCGACAAGGTCTCTTAAGTATTTCACATAGTACTTATCCATTTTCTTGCGCTCACCTCGCTCTCACCTTTACTTTCAGCACAGAATGCAACACAATCCACTGCCACTAAAGACTAGGCTGAGAGTCAGATTAAAATTATCCCTGTTTGCCCTGACCTCTTTTCTCTGCAGGTGAGAGTGTCCCCATTCAGCAGCTAAATGAAGCAGAAATGATGGAGTGTTTGTTTTCCCTGACTTTTCCTCAGCTTGCCAGTAAATTTACCGCCACGAATATGAAGTGTTAATTTAATGTTCCCACTGAGCATCTCATTGTCAACAAAGGCTTCAAACCATAAGAGAGGAAAAGGTTAGCTCATGCAGAAAATGACCCTTATGGTTTGATTGTCTTCTGGTCCAGACTAGCAGCAAGCAAAAAGCTAAGGGCTTTGACTTCCAGCTTAATGCATTTGATGGCAATAAATGGAACCTCTCTACCTCCGCGCAAAGAAAGAATCACCTGTAATGCTCACTTATTTGTCTGCGCAGGCAATCTCCGCAAAACCAAAAGGGAAGCGGGCCTCTCTTCTCGCTCCCACAACTAATTTGACAGAACCGAAAAGTTAAACCCTTCATTATCCCAAACTGAAACGGAAGGGGCTTGCTCGCTGGAGATTACAACAGAACATTAATGGTGGCATGAACCATGAAATTGCTTTCTTCACCTGGTGCTTCAAAACTTTAAGGCCTCGGCTCTGGCAACGAGCAAAAAGTTCTTGCAGCAAGAAGTCACGGAAGGAAGAAAATATTAAGTTTTAAATAATCAAAAGCCGTTTTGGACTTTTTGTGGCAGAATTATACATGCAGAAGGTTTTCTTCCCAGCATATTTAGTTCCTTTATCTGGTAAAAGGAGCTTAATATGTGCTCTAAGTAATGCCTACAGAACTAATTTACAGACCAACCAGAGCATGAGCCAGAGAGCCACAGTATGCTTTTTACTAAACTAACCTTGTTTGGTATATTTAGAAAAACAATGAAACCTTGATGGTGTTGCAGAATAGCATACAAAAATTAAGATGAGACTCAAATATCAGAATAGTTTTTCCTGACAGCTAAAACTAAGCTTGGAAGCAAGAAGGAGATAATATGTGCTTACCGTCACCTACACATACAGAGCTGGACCACTCAACGAGAAGACAAGTTAATTCAGCAACTTTTTTGCACCCTTGCAAAATCCACTGATTAAATTGGCAATTTTACAGGCTGCTTGCATTCATTCAAGTAGTATGCCTACAGTGGTGTTTTTCAAAACAATTAGTAAGAGTTATTCTAGTATATCAAAGCCGTTGGTCACATCAAATGAACTGGTCGTTTACACATCACAAACCCGTGGGCTCTGCGCTGCGCGGGCAAGTGCTGCGGGTTGCCTCCTGCGCGGGCCGAGGCCAGGGCTGGGAACACCTCCCAGCCACGCCACGGGACTTCGGGCCTCTGACGTGCCGGGTGCTCCAATGCATTGTAACGTGTCCAGCAAAGCATTGCAGCCGACTGAACCAGAAAAGCCTGAAAGCAAATCGGAGGGTACAGTAACAAATCCATCTGCTTTTTGTTCTCACTGATCACACAGCGCTCCCGTTCACTCAACAAATAAACCCCTGCCTACCAACATTAGGCACAGGCCTGAACCAAAACACCAAGATGTTACAGGACCTACATGCAAATCCAGGATCCAACTGGGACGGGACAACAGGACCAACCAAATGGGATCCACGCAAACCTTTGAGGCCCAAACTGACAGGCTTGAAAATGCAGATGATGCACTGCCACAGCCTGCTTTCTGAAATTAAGTTCCTTTTTAAACAGCCAGCTCTGCAACATTTGTGTTTCTAAAATCATGCAAAACCCTATATTCGCAGCCAAAATGTAAAAATTATACATCCCAAACCCACCCAGAAACTACTAACTTAAAATCCACCAAGACATTTTTCTACGAGCGCAGAACACAGGGATGTTTTGGAAGTCCTGTAGTCAGACGTGACTTAATTTGTGTTAAAACCTTTTGAATTACTATCATTTTGACTTCCATAACCTACTTGTATTCAAATACATAAGCAGAAGAAAATCTCACAAAATGTGAAAGCAGTGTTTCCAGCCCATGTCTTACCTATACCAAGGCAGACAGGTATTTCAGGGGTCAGAGCTGAAGCACTAGGGTTTCACAAAGGGCCTAAATTACTTAAATGAGTTTCTCCAACTCACCTGACTGACTGTTCAGCTATTGGGAAGCAGCCCTTCATGTCCCATACGAACATCATTGAAATCACTGCCCCAGGAAAGCCAAGCTGCTTAGAAACAGGTGAAGGTAATGAGTCTCGTACAGATATAAAAACATTCACAAATAACAGTGGAAATAAAATTAAAAGGGACTTTTTGAATTCAATTTCCTTCAGTAATAAACAGACACAGAATTAGGCATATTGAATGTGTCCCCTTTTTTAAAGTGCCTGCAAGAAATATAGGCGTGTTTGAAGAGAGACAGTTGCTTTTAGTTAAAAATGTATTATTCAGTGCGTGCCAAGATGTGTTTAGAAACACCATGCTAGAGTTCACTAACGTTATATGCAAACNCACCCTGCCTTTGGTAACCATTTGCCGGTCACATTGTCAGTTAACAGTAGTCATTTTGAAAGCAGCAATTCATTCTCTACAGTCCTTTCTTAACACAATTTTCAGCCTGCAATTTAGATGATAGGAAAATTACAACCCTGCTGCACTATATTATGTGATATAAATGTTATTGCAATTAAGCCAATGAGGAAAAATCCCGGAAAACAAAGATGTTTAGTTCATGCTTTCTCCTTATTGTTTCCCCAAAACTCGAGCAGTTGTCAAAGCGTAGAAAATAGGAAGAAGTGTTTCCATTAGGAGAAGGTGCCTGCAAACAGCAGGAGCTCAGAAGCAACACAAACCTACAGCTGACATGTTGGTCTTTCTCCCAACTCCCTAACAAGTTATTTGCATAGGGCATACATGAGTGAGAACAGGCATTATTTGAATAATGAGTTCTAGCCAAAAGTGGTCCAGATATCCAGGCATCCCTCTGGTGATACAACAAGACATGCTAGGATATCAAGTGGGGATTTTCCAGCAACAGCACCAGATATTTTCACTCCTTGGGTTCTCAGCATCCCTGCAAGGTTTCCTTCTTCCAGCCACAGCTCCAAATGCCTCTGAACTTTGTACACTGGAGGGTTTTTAAATGTATCTGGAATGCATAAGCCCAGGTAGCACGGCAATACCTCCACGTCCGGAGCAGGAAAATGGTATTCATACATGAAGAACAGAGGTATATAGCAGCCAAACTGCACTTTCACTTTTGTCTCACTTGTTTCTTCCCACCCTCCAGTCATAGATAAATAGGATGCATGTTCTTGCTAAGTGCTCTCCACATTAGAGTCAATCAACTATTTTTAACTATTTCTAGCCAACATGCTGCCTGCCATCAATCACTGGGTTAATCTTGCAAGGAAAAGATATCTGCAAATTGTTTTGCTACTTTTAAAGTCATGATACATATACGGACAATATTTTTATAACAGCTAGGTTAAAAGTCTTATACTAAACTCCATATGGGGACAATTTAAGTGCCATAGCAGCTCAGGCAAGGGAGCTGGATTGAAGTGAGGGCACATAAGAACAGACAGGTTGTGGATTTAAAATGCTCATCTGAGGAAGCCACAAGTTTGTGCTAAAATATGGATGTCTAATTAGCCCCAGAAGGCTGAAACATCCCAACTGGCATCAGAAGCCAGTGGTCATGGGAACTGAGAAAAATCAATGTTTTCTTACAGGCTCCAGCTATTTGGACAAGGCACTGGGTACACGAGGATGCTATGCTTTGAGCTTTACAAAACCCCAGCTAAAATGAATAAAGATTTTACCGAAACATTCTTATTGATAAGGGGGTCAAGGAAAAAATGAATGCATCCCAGACAAATTTCTTCCCTCAGACTATCACCACGATGCAACACAATTAGAAGTAAGACCCACATGGTCCCATGGGTGGATACATGCC
>Ga0065711_1037962_pt1 | contig 19301 bp, 12 predicted proteins | sample Hoacrofraction12_FD_59098 | JGI IMG/M metagenome (GOLD analysis project Ga0065711, IMG submission 59098) | Hoatzin crop microbial communities from Cojedes, Venezuela - Epithelial fraction 12 v2 (version 2) | ecosystem: Host-associated > Birds > Digestive system > Esophagus > Crop | place...
GCAGGGACACCTTCCACTAGACCAGGTTGCTCGAAGCCCCATCCAACCTGGCCTTGAACACTGCCAGGGAGGGGGCAGCCACAGCTTCTCTGGGCAACCTGTGCCAGTGTTTCACCACCCTCAGAGTAAAGAAATTCTTTCTTACATCTAATCAAAACCTACCCTTTTTTAGTTTAAAGCCATTACCCCTTTTCATATACTTTTCCAAGTTCATAGAGTTTAAAAACCTATAACCCATGTAAAATAACAGCCTTGCAGTGTGATTGGCAACTTTGTACCAAAGGCGATGAATCAGTATTCAAACCATAAGTTGATGAAAATCAAAGTGATCTCTTCACCCTATAGCTGGTTCTTTCAGTTCAGAGTTTATGCTGTGATACATGATTCTGCGAGCTTCAGCTATTGTGCTGTCAAAACAAAGCACGCTTCTTTTAAAAGATGAAATTAGGAATGTATAAGTTGCGTTTTCACTGTTTGGTTTTGTGTGCATGTTAGAAAGCTAAGAAGTTTGCATCTTTCTTCAATTATATAGTTGCCATCTGTTGTTTATACCTACAAAAAGATCAAACTCTGGGAAACTGTGCAAACTCTTTGAAGTTATATTGAACTTTCAGTGCAAGCTGAAGTTGGAGCTTAAGCTGTTGTTTCTGAGTACAGCTGAGAGGGCACAGTGTATGAGACTGGTGGTAGATACTGAAATGTATTATACCTTGACCGTGGAATGGATGCTCATTATGCAAATAGAGAGCAATCATTCATGCTGAAAATAGGTTTATTTACCAAGGGTCTGTGCGTGATAAGCCATTTCCAACCTTCATACCTATGTCTAGTCAACCCCATGTAGGCATTCCAAAGAAACAGAAAACTTAAACTGCTAAATTGTTTCAAGTGGTTTCACTTTTGAAGGGAAGCAGGAGAAAAACCAAAGCAAACCAACAAAAAAAAACCCAAGCTCCAAATGCTGGCCAGTTCTGATGAATTTCAGTTTGTTCTCTGTAGTTTCGCTCTTTCAGGAGTACAGTTCTTAACAAAGCACTGCAAATTTTCTCTAAAGAGGTGAGACTTTTTAACAGAATATAGGTGTACAAAGTTGTTGTCTTCAAAAAGAAATTCAGTGTCTCAGTGAGCAAAATTTAGTTATTCTTTTCAAAGTTTTCACTAGGTCTTCAAACTCAACTTGGCGCGTGACTGTAGTAAAATTTTAAGTGAATGTTTCTGAGAGGTTATGTTCTTTAGTTAATATTCGATCTATGTCTTACAGAAATGGTTCTTTCTGACAGCTGTGCAATTACCTGGTGTCACCACTGTGCCACGTAGTTAAATGGTCAACAGTTACCCTGTTTGTAAATAGCATGTGACCTTTGAGCTTTGAAGAGTAAATTCTTACCAAATGCTTTTGGAAGAGTTCCATGTACAGTACTATACTTTTATGCATCATTCAGTAGAATATGTATTGAATGGAATGGCAACAGAGGTTGAATATTATAAGCATTACCTATAAAATGGTTATGATTAAGCAGAAATCCCAAACGATTAAGGCTAAAACAATAGGCAATGTGACATATATTACAGTAGTTACTCAAGAATATTAGAGCTGTGTAGCCAAGAGAAGTTGCAGTGTATAGTTCTTCTCCCACTCTTCCTTATAATTTTTTTCATCTCAAGTGTTTCTTTTGATTAACATTAAACTTTTATGTGGGTTTTTTTCAGTGTAGTTCTCTTCTGATCATTTATCACCTAAATAACAGGTGACTAGTGCAGTACAAATTTTAAAATACATTATTAGGATATTTCAGTTTGCATTATTAGCAAATCATATTGCCTCTTATGTCATGTACACCTTCTAATTAACATTCATCAACTGTAGAGGTGTGTGCTAAAAGCTGGTGAAGGTTTGTGTCATATTTACCCCTGTTTGCGTGAAATGTCTTATTAGCAACTGAAAATGGAACTCATCTGTGGACCGTATTTGGAAATTTGCTCTGGGATGTATTTTTCTTTTTTTTCCTCTTTTTCTTTTTTTCCCCTGTTGTTCTTTATTTTCGTCTTTTTTTCCTCTTTAAGCTTGAGTTATTTAGCTTGTGGAGGAACTAAGGCACAGGTCAAGAAAAACCATCTCGTATTGTTTGACAGAGACCAAAATTACTGAGGTTGTGGGGAACAACAACACTGGATAGCTATCCCAGACTAATCACCAGACATCTGAGTAGGAGAGTGTAGAGATCTGTATGACCGATTCAGCCTGTCTTTTTTGGGGGATTCAACCTGAATAAGCCAGGTTTATAGGCTTATACTACTGGAGGAGCCCAGAACGATTAAAATACCACCCAGTCTCATGATAGCCTTGCAATAATTACTTGTGCTTCATCAGTACCACAGAGGGAAGAACAGCTTTTCTTAGCAATGAAGTTCTGTAGAAGAGTAACAAGGAAATATAAGGCTTCATGTTTTAATGTAACAGTGCATGTTAACTTGAATAAAAAGTCCCCACAGAGTGAGGCTATTTAGAAATATGTTTACAGGGTGTAGACCAGGAATGGAGTAACATGCACAGTGAATTATCAAGAAATGTGGAAGTTAAAATCATGTTATGCTTGTGGTTCATTAATCACTGTACAAAGCTAATATGTGCTGAGATTCTGAATTGACAGCTTCTGTTGCAAGTGTAGGGAAATTAGGTGTATCATTGCCACGAGGCAGTGATCACTGGAAGGCAGGGAGTCAGTGAGCCTGCTAAGTGTGTTTTAAAAAGTGTGTACGTGCACATTTCTAGAAAGATGTTCAGAAAAAGGAAGAATATAGAATTTCTTGCAAAAGCTTTTTAATTAAAGGTACAAATTCTTCTTGGACAATGATGTTCAGTAAGAAAGGGTCAGGTCCAGTGGATTTTTTTGATACGAATAAGTATGTCTTGGAACCTCTTTAAATTCACATTCTACAATTTAGAGAAGGAAGAATTTGTTATTCCACTTTGAAGTGGCATTTAGAAATTTTAATTAACCTGTATTAATGAGAAAAGTAAACTTACAGTCCTCATTCAGTTTACTGCAACTGAGTTTTTCCCTCTTCAAGATTCTTAGTCCAAAATGTCTTAGTTTTATAACTTTTCATCTAGAGTTGGGATGTTGTACTGTGGTCTGGAACGTTTAGTTTTAATCCCTGAACTAATGGTACCATTACCAATTAAGCTTTAGCAACTATATCAGTTTGGAGTATTCTTTAGTACACTAGAAGTATTATAAGGAGATTTAAAAAAAATATTTTTATAAGTACTTTATTTATTGTGGCTAGTAATGCTTATATTATTTATTTATTTTTAATCTATTAAATATTATAGGATTTCTGCTCCTCTGGAGATACAGAGCCAAAAGGTATTTATTTAAAATGCAAAGGAAAGAATTGTTCTAATGAAGTGCAAGAATCTCAGTAACTGCTACAGCTAAATTGTTTTTTCTGAAGTTCAATTACTTATGCAAGTCACTCCTGGACGTGAACTGTGCTATTCTAATTTAAGAAGTTTCTAAATATAAATCAGATAGGGGATGTAAAATGAACGCATTTTCTCTACCAGAATTGACTTTTTCACATCTCCTGGCTTAACTTAATTGTATCCACGACATACACAAAGCTTCCCAGATAAACAGGTGCATTTTGATACTATCCAATTAATTACTGTCAGATGTATTGCACTGGAAAGTGGGTCTGTATCTCTTCTTTGGGTTCTAAACCAGTTCTCTGATTCCTGGGATGTTTTCCTGGACATTTAAATCAGGTACAAAGTCATTTTAAAAAAATAGAAGTCCATCTCCTGCAATGAAAGTCAGCAGCTGGAGCTAGGTTTGGCTCAAGCTTACAAAATGCTATGAAGTAGTTAGTGAATTTTTTTCTTCACCGTTGCTGTTTGACTATAATAGATGTCAAAAGGTTTCTGGAGAATCATTCTTATTTTTTGTGCGGGGAAGAAAAGACAGTAGTTAAATAATTTCTCCAAGGATGTGAAGGGAAAAAAAAAGTTACTTTTAGAAGCAGGTCACTGGCTAGAACCTTGCTTGGGACAATAAGAACTGGAAAAAGTTTTCTTTTGAAACCTGTCCAGTAGGAAATGTAAAGTGAGCAGGTAATGAATTGTAAGGGCTGAGACTGACCCCTTATGAAAGATTTGCAAAGAGGTGAGAGTTGGGCATGATTACTTCCCCGAGCCCTTCTTTACCTATGCTTTCATTATGAATAATAATAAAAAAAAAAAAATAAAAATAGGTTTATCTGTCATTGTTGTCATTGTCATGCTGGTTGCTTTAAAAATATGAAAGTAAAGGTGACAAATGACCTCATAAGAACCAGAGATTTGTGGTATTTGCCAATGATGATGGCGTATCTGGTTTTTTAACTTGTTTCGTAGTAGGAAAGCTGACCTTCAGATTCCCTAATCAATTTCACCTAAGTCACAGAAGGCAGAGGCGGGGACTGGGAGAATGAAGAATGAAGGAGAACAGGTTCGAGACCATCTAAGGAATCTGAAGTTGCACAAGTCCATGGGACGTGATATGGTGCATTCGAGGGTCCTGAGGGAACTGGAGGATGAAGTTGTTATATATGAGAAGTCATGGCAGTCCAGTGAAGTTAGACTGGGAAAAGGTGGGAAAAGGGGAAACATAACCTCTATTCTTAAAGGGTAAACAGGAAGAACCGGGGATCTACAGGCCAGTCAGTCTCACCTCTGTGTCTGGCAAGATCATGGATCATTCCAGATGCTTCTGGAAACTATAGTAAGGCATGTGGAAGATAAGGAGGTGATTGATGACAGCCAGCATGGCTTCACTAAAGTCAAATCATGCCTGACAAATTTGGCGGCCTTCTATGATGGGGTTATTGCGTTGGTGGATAAGGGAAGAACAACTGACGTCATCTACCTGGACTTGAGCAAAGTATTTGCCGCTGTCCCATGTAACATCCTTGTGTCTAGATTGGAGAGGCATGGATCTGACGGATGGACCATTTGATGGATAAGGAATTGGCTGGGTGGTCGCACTCAATGAGTTGTGGTCAATGGCTCGATGTCCAAGTGGAGACCAGTGACAAGTCGCGTTCCTCAGGGGTCGGTATTGGGACTGGTACTGTTCAACATCTTTGTCAGCGACACAGAGGGCAGGACTGAGTGCACCCTCAGCAAGTTTGCTGACAACACCAAGCTGTGTGGTGCAGTCGACATGCCAGAGGGAAGGGATACCATCCAGAGGGACCTTGACAGGCTTCAGAGGTGGGCCCCTGTGAACCTCGTGAAGTTCAGCAAGGCCAAGTGGAAGGTCCTGCACATGCGTCGGGGCAATCCCAAGGACAAATACAGGATGGGCAGAGAATGGATTGAGAGCAGCCCTGAGAAGAAGGACTTGGGGGTGCTGGTTGACCAGAAGCTCAACATGACCCGGCAATGTGTGCTTGCAGTCCAGAAAGCCAACCGTATCCTGGGCTGCATCCCCAGCAGCATGGCCAGCAGGGCGAGGGAGGGGATTCTGCCCCTTTGCTCTTGTGAGAGCCCACCTGGAGTCCTGCGTCCAGCTCTGGAGCCCTCAGCACAGGAAACACATGGACCTGTTGGAGTGGGTCCAGAGAAGGCCACAAAAATGATCCGAGGGCTGGAACACCTCTCCTGTGAAGAAAGGCTGAGAGAGATGGGGCTGTTCAGCCTGGAGAAGAGAAGGCTGCAGAGAGACCTTATTGCAGCCTTCCAGTACCTGAAGGGGCCTACAAGAGAGCTGGAGAGGGACTTTTTACAAGGGCCTGTAGTGACAGGACAAGGGAATAATGGCTTTAAACTGAGACAGGGTAGATTTAGATCAGGTGTAAGAAAGAAGCTCTTTACTGTGAGGGAGGTGAGGCCCTGGCACAAGTTGCCCAGAGAAGCTGTGGCTGCCCCCTCCCTGGCAGTGTTCAAGGCCAGGTTGGACTGGACCTGAGCAACCTCGTGAAGTGGAAGGTGTCCCTGCCTAAGGGCAGGGGGCTTGGAACTAGATGGTCTATAAGGTCCGTTCCAGCCCAAATAATTCTGTAATTCTAACCTCATCTCCCAGTGTCCTGGTCTCCGAAAAGGACTCTGGTCTCTTGCAGGCTCTTTCTTCAAACGCTCACTGTCTAGCTTGCTCTGTGCCTGGTTTTCTGCTGTAAGCATCCTGGGGGCTGGCTGTTGGCAGTCTGTCTGGCTGGCAGGGATCTGCAGTGGGATTGCAAGCTGGAAGACAGCTGCATAGGAGGAGCTTTGTAACAGGGCCTAGTTCCTGGAGCTGTTGTCTCAAGATGGTCAGGTGTATCTGCTGAGGCCTCCACAGAGCACTCACCATGTTGCAGGTGTATCTGCTCTCTGTTGTCAGCTGTAATTAGTCATTGGTTGGCAACAGCTTAGGACACTATTTCCAAATTATATTCTAACTGTGAACTCTCCAGTTTACACTCTCATTTATGTTTTTTCTAGAAAGCTATGATGCTCTTTATCCTCACCATTAAGATAAAGGATGCACAATTAATACCTTTTAGTACTTTGATATCCCTGTTAGCAAAACATGCCAGTGGTTATTCTGTGTGGACTTCAGGATGGCAGCCCTTGTTTCCAAAAATACAGACACAACAGGACCATCTGTGTTTGCCATCTGTGAGACATTTCCTTGTAGGATGCTGGGGTTGATTATGGCGTTCCAGGCATTCCTACTGCCTGTCCCCCTGGGTACACAGTAAAGAGACAACAGGTTTGGAACTATAGCATGGATGTATATAAGCCTGAACTCTTCAGCACATCCTGCTGTGTCTGGAACAGGGTCTGCCCGTCTCTGTTTGAACACTCACCAGCATCTCTCTAAGTTGCGTATGGCCGCTCATCCCTACACTCCTTTCTACACAGCCTGCGTTTTGCGGTTAATACCAAGGTGCTGACCCTGGCAAAGCAGCCAGGTATTGTGGAGAAGAGCCTTCCCTATTGCTAGCCAGCCATTAAACTCTTGGAAATGTTTTCAGTTTCAGTTTATTTGAAATGGTCAGGAAAGAATTGTTTCTGTTCTCTTTCATTTTTTTCCTGCAGAATTGCATTATTTCTGAGCACAATAGCATTTAGTGCTTACTTACCTAACTTTTCCTTTTAAATCCTCAATTGCCATTAGATAAAATAATGAACCAAGTTACTTATTCCTAAAGATAATGTAAATATTTGTTCTCCACTGTATTCCAGTAAAATAATGTTGTCATGCATTATTGGTAGTAAATTATTTTAAGTTATACATTTAAAAGTAAACAAAGCCATTTACATGAAAATATGTTAGATCATTTTTCATGAAGCATCTTATTCTTTCCTTTTATCATTGTTGGTATGAAATATGAAATCTTAATGCTTGTACTTTGATTTTCATTTTCTCCTTATTTTATTTCTATTGCAAATGCTCTCTACTGAGGCTTTATAAACAGTTTTCCACATTCACTGTTCCCCTTGTCTTCCCAGTCTGGCCTGATTCTGATAATATCATTTATATGTTGTCATTAATAGTGGTCCACTGAGTGAATTATAATTCTGTTGTTTATGTTCTGTTAACATTTGGCTGTTGAAATGTAGCTGGGGAGGAGGGAAGGGCATACAGTCTCAAAAAAACCCCTTTTTTTCCAAAGTTGTAGAAGCTGTTTGCTAGTCTAAGAGAAAATAAAGGAAAAATGGATGTTCTTTATTTTCCAGTGTACAGTTTATCTCAAAAGCAGATTTTCTATTTGATAGAAATGTTGTGAGACATTACTCCCAAGTGTCAACTAGATCCTATGTACATATAGAGTATATAAAGAACCAGGATATTTTGCACCTATATTAATAATTTTTCCACAAAAACAAAAGGTAAGATATTTTAGCACATGTATCCTGCTCCAATTGATGGCAGAGCTTTTCCTCAGCCGCAGTGATCACACAAATTCCTAGCCTACTTTCTTTAATATAGGGTGCCTTTATGACATAAGCTGTAATAGATCCTTCAGGATGTTTCATAGACAATTTTTTTTCTTTCTGAAGGGATGGAGGCACAAGCTTAAACAAGTGGCAAGATCTTGAACAGCTTGAGTAATTAAAAACTAATTAAAAATGGGGGACCATAATTTCCTAAGTGCTGATACTTTTTCCTCTTTAAAGAAAAAAAGAAATTCTGTAAGTTACAAACATGTAATTTCTTTCTTATTCCGAGAATTCAGAATAAATTTTGTTATGATATCACAGGTCTCCAGGACCTTGCTCTTCCCCCTGCTTAACTTCCCTGAGCCTCCAGCAATACACCTCCAAGACACTAGTGCTATCAGAAGGTTGAAATCTCCGAGATGTGTCTTTCAATAGTTTGTTTTAAGATTCTTTAGGACAGCAAGTGTGTAAATATGGTGCAAAATCTGAGGCACAAAACGCAAGAGGTTTCTGCTTCCTCACAGTATGTCTCGGTTTAGAATAATGCTTCATGCTATGTGCTGCAGCTCAAAACAGAAGATATATATAGATATTTAAACTTACCTACCTATGGTTATGTTTCTAAATACATTTCAGGCTTTTAGAGTGCAGACCTATTGACTTTTGTAGGAGGTGCTGAACGGTCTAGTGCTCTGATGACTAAAGATAAACTCTTAGCAACCTAAATTTAGGCACCTCATTTTAAAAAAAACTTTGGCCCGGATATGTGAACCCAAAAGAATGAGTTACAATAATTCAGTTCAAATTCCCAGGTTCTTGCGGCTCCACAGACTTTGCATTTATTCATACGAATTGCTCACTGTTGCAGAGAAATCACAAAATGTAGCCAATGCCATAACTCTGCACCTGAGCATTACTTAGTTGTCCTTTGCTAATGTTGGCAGCATTTTGCCTTTCCCCTATATGTTACAGCACCTGGCTATTTTGGGTTTGTCTGAATATGTTAGAGGTATGAACAGGGAGAAAATTTACCAGTTTTAGCCCTCGCTTTCATTACTACTAGCTTTCCTAATAGCTGCGATTCCCCAATTAAGTGGTCAGTTTAATTTTCCTGCCAGCTTAAAAGAAGCGCAAGGGAGATAATTACCAAAGGAAACAACTTTTCACTGCGTGCTTAGGAGAGGATTATCTTGTCAGAAGCGTTGTCTCTAGTGGTTCTCATCTTCTTTGACACCAGGGATAGTTAATTTCCCATAATGCTGTTTATGATGATGATGATGATAAGTGCTGTGTCCTATCTGTGCTGATTTTTCTCTTTTGACTTTGTCACTTTGTTTAGAGCAGGGCGGCAATAAATGAGGTGGCAGATGCTCTCTGTTAACCCCCGCCCTCCCCACCAGGGAAGGGAAAAAGGAGGAAAAGGGAGAGAGACTTACAAATTTGATATTAAAACAGCTTTACTAATAATACTACTAGTAAGGGAAAATACTGCAAAATGTATAAAACCAATATTGAGTTTCCTGGACTGGAGTAGATGGGAACTGGACTTAGGAATGAATGGATCGGAATCTGGATCAGGATCGCTGGCAGGACAAGGAGCAGTGTCCTCTTCAGAAGGCAGCCATGGATGAAGAGAGCGAGACCCTCGTGATCCCGCAGCTTTAAATTGAGTAGGATGTGCATGGCATGGAATACCACGTTGGTCAATATCGGGTCACCTGTCCTGTCTGCCCCTCCCAGCAAGTACGACCCTTTACAACTCCTCACTTGCGGGACCTAAAAGATCTATCGGTGATCTTGGCTGCTGTAGGAATAATTATAAGCATGGGCCTTTTCTGCATTCCATTCCTACTATTAGCTCAGCAAAGCTACAAAGATCAGGTGTTATCAGCTCTGGAGCAGACACTGTCTGAAAAATGTGCAGACAACTTCAGAAAAATGTAGCTACTTAGAAGAACTAGCTGAAGAACTTGGCTGAAATGAAAATTCACTAAAAGGGAATTGGTTCTGTTTTAACCAAAACCATGACAGATTTCTTTGTGATTTCTCTTTTGGATTTTTTGTCTCCTAAAGGAGTATTTCACCTTGTGGACATGAGAAATAAATTGAGATATGTGGGTTGCCTACAATTTTCTCTTAGGTTTGTGTAGGCTGCACAAATGAGTAAAGTTTTAAAATGCAATTACTTAGGCAAGTAATTTATACTTGGTTTATTTAGGGTTTTTTTGGGGGTTTTTTGGTTTGTGTTTTTTTTTTTTAAACAGTATAAGAGTAAAGTGTTGGTGTTGGCTATTTAGCCAGTTCTTGGTATGTTTTTTTTTTTTTTTGCTAGGATCAAATAACAACATTCCCTTTGCCTATATTAAGGATGGATAACTTGTCACTTCATTGCAGCCTTATAAGTCATGGGTGTTTATTCTAAGCCAGTCATCTCTAGTCAGTGTCGTGAGAGAAGGTGATTCATCCCATCTAATGCTAAATATCCGAGAGACTTATTATGCAAATGTGTTCTGGAGAGGAAGGTGGTTGATGATGTTCCTGCTAAGCCCAGTGTCGCAGTCTACAGAGTTTCTCTGTAGCGGTGCAAGTTTTTTTGAGGCAACTCACAACGAACAGGGAATGGAAATTATCCAGATTAAAAACCAGCAACTGGAAGGATTTTTTTCATCTATATTTATTTTTTTAACAAGGTTCATTTCAGTGATTCATAGGGCCATTTATAACACAGTGGTAAGAATATATATTCAAGAAATGGGGGCATATTGGCACAGAAGAAAGAAGTGGTTGGAGGCAGGGACATTCAAAGATTTGTGTAATGAACTGCCTCCGGAGATACATGTGTGCCCTGGGACTGTCCTGTTTTATTAGGTGAGATGAATCCACAATAGTTGTTTAACCATGCGTTAAGCAGGACATTAGCAATATCATTATCACTGTAGTGTACACCTCTCGATGCTTGATATTGCTTTATTAAACTATAAAATATCTTGAAGTGAGCTTATCTATGTCAAACAAAGGGAGCAGTTAGAAGCTTCTATGTACATTGTGAAATCCTTCCATGGAGGTCCTCAGTACTAGCAGTGCTGTTTGTGCTAGCAGTCTTTCCCAATTTTGACATCTTGGTGAACCAGGAGGGTTGTGTGTATATGGATAAACATGCTGTCCAATGAGATGGGCTGTTTCTTTGTAATAAGTAGTGATTATACAAGGCCACATCAGGAAGCCAGAAAAAGTGTCCATGCAAATCATAAATTTTCTTTGGTCTTACGTAAATCTGAAGAGAGGATGACTTATATGAACTTCACTTGAGTGTCTCAGAGTGGTATTTTTCATTAAATAGGTTAGCTAACAGTTAAACTCTCAGAGTTGTAATGAGGCAGAGGCAGTGTGTTTTGGGAAGCATATTGAGAAGTAACCCAGCCTGCTAGGATGTATTAGATATATCATACACAAGTTAAATGTCATGAACTGCATGTTCTGTATGCAGTCGTTCAGCATAGGATCCATTATCATGCAGATGTACCACCCTGTTCCAATATACTTTTGTGGTACATCTAGGGAGTATCTTCATGGTACAGGGTACTTTGGTTCAGATACTGATGTCGGAGAAATATGACTACCACCGATAAGATACCATTCCATGAAGCAGCAATGGAAGAGATGAAAAGAACTGTACTGAAACAATGCCAATGGCAATGAAAGCTATCAAAATCAGCTTTATAGTACCTTTTTTGTAAGTTTTTTTCTGAAATATATGTCATAAGTTTTATTTATTTTATTATTGTATTTCTTTTTATTTTTGTAGGCTGTGGAAACCAACCTTGCATCAAAGGATAGTCACTGGGTCTATGTAAATGAGGTAAGAAAGTCAAAAGAGACAACATAGCTTGGTACATTCGCTCATCACTGTCTTGTTTCATGTGTTTTGACACACCAAACTGAGCATACTCTTAGCATTTTTGCTTTTTGAATGGTGCAAAATGCAAACTTTGTGGTGTGGTTTCTTGTCTGTCTCAGCTGAACTGGCATAGGGTGAATATCAAAGGTCAAAAATAAAGCTTCCAATATATCTCATAGCAGCTGGGACACTTTATTTTTACCTTCATGTCAACCCAACTTCATTAGCTATTTAGGAAGCAAAGAACATCTCGAAAGAAATACATGCATCTGTATCTGCCAGAATCTCACCGTTCACTGCTATGAAAGCCTGCACTCAGATACCAGGAGAGCAAAGAGGGCTGAGGCTGGTTGTAAGCTTAGCTTATTCAAATATGCATTTACTTGATAGGTGGGTTTTCTCTAGTCTAGAATTGTGTTGGTGTTTTGGGCAAGATCCAGGATAGCATAGATTTAAAACACAATATTTCTTCTCTGCAGCAAATGGTATCCTGTCTTTGCTACTATGATTATTTATTTTGCCTTAGTACCACGATGCCCTGATGGGAATCAGTGCTGGCTCGTATTTAAAAAGCAATGGAAAGCTTGAAATGTTGTGCTATATATATTAATTTATAAATCACCGATTGTTCAGGATAAATGGCACTATTTTACACATTTCTGTTTTTAATAATGATTCGTTAAAAGATAGTAAAACATCTAAGTTAGAAAGAACCGTGTTCACTGTTTTATTTTTATATTATAAATTTATAGCCTCTAATTTAATAATCAGTCCCTTTGTTAATTTCTCATTACTTTCTTTGCACCTAGCTAATAATTTTGGATAAGCTACTGTTAGTAGTAACTATAAATTCTATTGCATGGCATTAGAAAGGCTCCATAATTAAATAGGGGTTAGGGGAAGCAAGTGAAATCTCTGTTTATAAAGGCTTTATAAATTCTTTCTAGTCCTTGTTACATTTAAGCACCTCCTGATTTGTCAGCTGCAGTAATGACCCACTACAAAATATCAGCCAGATGCCCAGAGAGTCAGTGTTTATATTCACAATAAAGATAATACAGTGCATATTTCCCTAAACATTTATAGAGAGGGAGTGTTTGTGAATTTGTTATTGCTGCTGTTATTCTTCAGATGTTAAAACTCACTTCATGAAGCCTGAATCTGTAACATCACAAATAAAAACCTTCAGTACTCACACAAACATGTGCATGCAGACACATACACAAACAAATCACACAGGGCGTCAATTCTGATTTTATTTTGGGAACTTTAATTTTTTCTCTTTCACAGCTAAAGACTGGGCAGAGAAGTTATGCTAGCAAAATGTAAATCTAAAGTCTAGCTTTTTAGTGAAAAATATTAGTGCTCATACTTATAAATATCTCAAAATGCAATTAAATTCAAACAGACAATTACAGAAATTTTTCAAATTCATGAGACTTTGGAGAACTCTGCAGGAAAAAAGAGGAGGAACTGTCTTGATTATCCTTTTTTTTAACAGAAAGTTGTTGGTCTTTATGTACTTAAAGATACTGTGAAAAGAAGATGCATTAAGCATCCACATGGATGCATCTGTACAAAGATGGAGGTTCCTTAGGGCTTGCTTCTTACTTAGCAGTGTGCATACCCCTGTGCTAGCAAGAGGATAGATTGATTATGCTTTGAACGTACATGTTTCCAGTTGCTATCAGTGAGAACTGCGTGGGTACTTGATGGAAAAAAAGTTATTCCTTGACTGGATGGTGATTGGTGCTGTGATTTGCAGAACAGAATTAACTTTTAATTCCCAACAGTCAAACCAGCTCTTTTTGATGTAATCCACGTAAGTAGTAAGTCAGATGTAGCCCATTCTGTAAATGGACCAAATACTTCAAATACTTAGCCAGTCCTTTTTTTTTTTTGTCCCAGGCAGACTGAGGATCCTACTCTTTTCTGTGCACCATGCAGTCTGTGTGACCTCATGGTCCCATTCCAAGTAGGGAGAGGTACAGGGCTAACTGACCTGAAGGGGCAGTAGTAGGAAGAGAGCACAGTGACAATTATTTCTATTGAGGTTTCTTGTATGGAGAGTGTTGGATTGTAAACAGGCTCTTTGGGCCTTTCTCACATCAGGGAACCATTTAAGGGCCTCGTACAGTTCAGAATACTAAGGTCTACTGATCTTGAACACCTTCTAACAATGTGCCCTGTCTCCCACCTCTCATCAAGCCAAAGAGGATTTGAACCTTGGACTTATCTTGCTATTAAGAATGACTGTATATCATGGTATTATTTCAGTAAGGGATTTTGTTGTCTTACTTGAATTAGATCTACTTTACTCTCTCTGTATTGACAATCCATTAAACATTTGGGTTTGGTTTTTTTTTTCCTAGTGCTTCTATCCCATATGGCAGGATAGGAGTGAAGTTTTGGAGTTTAAACATACTTTATCTCTTTAATCTTGTTTGGTAAGCAACATCGCCAAGCTTGTGATGAGCTAACTTAAAACTGTATGGCTGGTAAGCTTATTACACAGCAATGAACAAATGTGGAGTATAAAAGTTGGTCTCAAATTGCAGAGCTGTACTGTCAAGAACCTCCATTTGCTATTTTCCAATAACCCAAGTCTCTGTGTTGAGGTATCTGTTCAGTTTGGATGCCATTGGTGGTGCAAAAGGCCTCAATCAACTTTAGAAAAAGGCTAGTGAAATGGGAGTTGGATTCATTGCATGGGCTTGGAAGGCTGAAACATTACATGGCAAGTCTTTCAGGATAAAAGAATACACAGGGATGGGTCTTTGCAGGCAATATCATGCCCTCATATGTCCTCTTCGAAGGCAAAGTCATAAAATCCTCACTGTTGTAAATATAGTTATTTGTAAGTATGCCTACTTTTCTAATTTCAGACATTTTACGGTTCAAACTTGTAGAACTGTCAAAAGTAGTGGAGATTTGAGGAAAAAAGAAAGAAATTTATTTCTAATCATACTCCCTTTTCAGATTTATATTTTATCATCTTTGCTTTTATTCATGTAGAAATACTAAATAATTCCTTGCATTCATTTAGGTAGCGATTCTACCTGAATTCTGGCTTAAACATATCAAGTAGCTTTTTAAAAGCAAGAATATTTGTAATTTCTGTATAAATCCTTGCAAAAGCAAACAGCACTTCAGAACAATGACTAGTCAACGCTTAGCTCTGACTCCCGAATAGTCCAAAACGTTTTATTACTGTTGGCTGTGTTGGGAGTTGCCAATGACCAGCAATTCTGACCCTGAAGAAGATCTGTTGAAACTTACCTGGTGTTCTGCTTGGACCTTTGCTGTTTGTGCCTCTAAGTGTTGATGAAGTGACCTACCAGCTTTGATAGATGTGTGCTATTTCTTCTTACAGCATGGCTGGCACAGCTGTAGATGCACCCCTTTTTTGTTGTTTATTTCCTGTCTTTTTCCTGCTTTTCTTTCTTATTTTTGTTTTTCACTTAGATTTCTTTCTCTTTGGTGCCTGACATCAAGCATCTGTCATTCCTTCTGACATTTTTCATACTCTCCTTCTCTTTTTATGCCTGTTCAGGGAAAATGCTGCACATTGCTCAGGGCATATGTCTGTGGGAGAGGCACAAGAGCAATACTTGAAAGTGAATTTGTATGTGGTTGTACTGGGAGCAATGCTCTAGGAGTCTGTGTTTGCTTTTTTGTTAGCAGCAGCAGTAGGTCTGAGGGTATAAATAGTGCTAGAAACCATGTCTCCCTTTTCATGGGACATTTCATGGTTTTGAAATTTTCTCCAATCTAAGGGGAGAGAAAAGATAACAGAACTTGTTCTGCAAAACTGGAATTTGGACCAAAAAAAATTTAAAATTTAACACTGTATTTTATTTCCTCATATCAATATGTTCAATTCCAAGTTTCTAAACATTCATTATTTATACATGTAAATCAGTAAAATACACAAAGCAATCAACTACTGCTCATGGAAGTGGAATAGGTACTGAATTTGACTGATAACTCAAATGAGTTGTTTTACCGTTATCCTTCCTTTAATTTCTTTTTGAACAAACTTTCAGCACTATTCAGAAGTTTAATTGAAAGTTGTAAGATGTGGTAGGACAAAGCATGAGGCTACTAGTTGAGATAAAGATAATTTTTCATGAAGGACAAGTAGGGATAAAGAGAGGACAACGTAGTGTTGCATGTCCAAACCTTGCTCTGAAGCTAAGAAGAGGTGAGGATACAACGCATTGTGCGTGGAAATACACAAAAGGCGTGACGGACACAAAATACACTGAGGAAGACTCTTTTTGAAAGTGCATTTCTTGACAGAAATACTCTAAAGACAAGAAATTGAAATAATGGAAGACTGAAAGAGGGTAGATTTAGGTTAGATGTAAGAAAGAAATTCTTCACTCTCAGGGTGGTGAGGCACTGGCACAGGTTGCCCAGAGAATCTGTGGCTGCCCCCTCCCTGGCAGTGTTCAAGGTCAGGTTGGTCGGGGCTTGGAGCAGCCTGGTCTAGTGGAAGGTGTCCTGGCCAACGACAGGGGGCGTAGAACTAGATAATCTTTAAGGTCCCTTCCAACACAAATGATTCTATGATTTTATGATTTTAATTTTCCTGGCAGTTGAAAAAGTAATGTTGGGACATGGACAAGGTTTCGCAGTTTCCTGTGACTGACAATGTTATCCCTGCATGTTTAAAATGTTAAGCCAGCCATCAGTTCAGATTTCACTGCGGCTAAGGAAGTATGGGCTAAGGAAGTCAGAAGATAATTGGTGTGAAAGTGGTGATGAGATGGTAGCATGCACTGTTCAAAGAAGAGGAAGAATCGAGAAAAGGAGAACAGGCATAACGGACATCAATAAAAAGATTGTCCAACTTTACAAGTCCAGGGAACTGGTAGGGTTTTTGGAAAGATAATATGATGAGTAAAGGATGGGAAAAGAACTGTGGAGTTCTGTGAAGATGGAGGCATAATAAGGTACAGTTATGATTTCAAGAGGTTATCTTTAGAGATGTTGAAATCAGAGAGGAATTCTAAGGAAAAAGTGGTGAAAAAAAGCCTAAGGAGGAGTGTAAACGTCTAACAAAGTAAATTATTATAAAATGAGGCTGAGATGCAAAATGGCTCATGTTAGAGGTCATAAAAAGCAATAAGAAAAGTTTAGGTATAGCAGAAGATAAAGGAAAGTGTAAGGTGATTGCTTTATGGAAAAATGAAGTTTTAATGTTTTTACTGACTTATTTGATGCCAGCTTTATTAAGACTACTAAGTGTAACCAGACGGGGAAAAAACATAGTGTAGTAGTTCCAGTTTGTTTAGATAAATCTGAGGCACTCCACCAGATGAGAGTCAATATAGAGAAGGGCCAAGTACTTTGGCTGTGACTACAAAATGAGGTAGCTGGTGAACATTTGGAGGACTAACTTAGAATCCTGGTGGATAACAAACAGAATATCAGTCAGTACTGTTATGGTCGTGCAAAACAAGCAAAGCTAGTTCTCAGGCATGTCACTGGAAACATCCTTTCTAAGATTATTTTGCTCTCCTTGATATCAGCTTGGCCTTGTTGGAACAGTACTGCAGGTTTTGGGCAAGACACTTTAAAACAAAACAAGAGAATGCAGAACAATTTTGAAACTCCAGAGAAGAGCACCTAGTATGATGAACGCTCGGTAAAATAGGACCCATGAGGAAAGGTTGAAAGAGTTAGGTTTGTCTCCTATGAAACTCAGAAGATGGAGCAATGGTATAGCAGTAGAAGAGATATAATTAGAAGAAGAATAGGATCACATGTTCACTCTGGAAAGATAAAGGAAATACAATTTAATCTTCTGCAGCAAAAATTAGACTGAGTATTGGGAAATGGTTTATAGTCTAAGTATGATAATGAATAGGAGCAACTTCCTTGGTTACTTTCTTCTATCTCATCATCTCTCTGTCTTCACACCTGGTTCTGCTGTTGTTATTTATTCTTTGTTTTTCAGCATCCTACTCATGTTATGTAAGTCTGCTAAATATTTTCAGATCTCAGTATGGAAAGATAAATACAACCATATTATGAACAGCATTGAGTATTTTCTGATCTGCACCTGCTGTTCTAGGTCTTTCCACTATCTTTTTTCACTATGGGTGTGGCAGTGACAGTTTATACAAATAGTCACTGCATATACATCTGATCGAATAAATTATTCAATACTTTTGCTGATAAACATGAAATTTATGGGAACTGTGACTCATGTTTGATTTCCAGTCAGCATGGAACTCTATCCTTCTCTGTCTACTACGGAGTAAGCTAAAACAACTGTGTTTGATTGGATTCTGTCAGCCAAATCCACCCATGGAGTAGCCCCAGTGATTTGACATAGCCAGGAATGAACCTAGTATCATATTTCTTGATGTCAGTCATTTGAAATGGAGGAGTATATTGCAATTGTATGTAGTTTTGATAGAAAGATGCCTAGTAATGAATTACTGGTACTTTCAGTGCTCTAAAAATAGCTTTAATTATAAGGTGTAAACAATAAGTCTGAAAACTACAAGTTAGAGCTTCTACCTGACTACAGTTTCATTTGCTGCTTTTCCATTGAATTGATTCTCATTGATTCAGATTAATCCTCATCAGATCAGACACAAAGAGGTATTTGTTATTAGCACAAAATAACTTCTTATTATCCTGATTTTTTTGGTCTTAGAATTACCACATTCTGTACCATGTGGAATAACAAATGCTGAAATTCAAACAATAGTCACTTCACAATTCTGAAACTAGAACCATGGGAACAGTGGAGAGAACTAGCGGAAATTTCGTTACATTAGTTCCTTACTGTCTAAATGATCAGATACTCTGTAGGAAAGGAATGTACTGGGCAGGGGGGAAATCCTCCTCATAGGTCAAGTGGGTATTGCTCATGGCACAGCACTTAAAGAAGGGAGGAGCTCTTTCTAATAAAGCAAAACGTTGTTATTTTGCAAAATAAGTGTCATGCATTCACCCATTGCATTTTTCTATGAACTACTGTGAAGATTCCAGAACTAAGCTTCGTCAAGGAGGGAGGAATCGTACTGTTGATCATCCTGGTAGATGCACTAGCCCAGTTTCTAATGTTTGTGTGTGTTTGCAGGGACTGCACAGTGCGTGCGTATTGCATGATTCAACATGTAGTTTAATATTGTGCAGAGTAGCTTGAGTCTGAGGTTGAATAGGGGCTCATTTCTTTATCACTAAGAAAAGTTTGTGCTGTTACACGAACAAACAAACAAGTCATCCAGACAGCCTATGCTGCAACACTACAGGGTGGATAGCAGAAAGGTAAGTTGTATTACTGTTGCCTTTGTTGGCGTGGTGACCTGGTTCAGGAACGGCACGGCGACCAACGCCAGGCCGCTCGGGCCATCAACTCGCAGACACCAATGTGGTGGACAGCAAATGGCGTTTATTGACGGGTAGCACAGTATTATATAGCTTAGGTTTACAGCGTCACTTCCGTCTGCTTACACCATGGGCTAAACG
>Ga0065711_1005743_pt1 | contig 19300 bp, 9 predicted proteins | sample Hoacrofraction12_FD_59098 | JGI IMG/M metagenome (GOLD analysis project Ga0065711, IMG submission 59098) | Hoatzin crop microbial communities from Cojedes, Venezuela - Epithelial fraction 12 v2 (version 2) | ecosystem: Host-associated > Birds > Digestive system > Esophagus > Crop | place...
GACAGTTGTCACAGTTTATACTTATTCCATCTTTGTTTCAGACTGCAGTCTGAAGTCCATTTGTTCAAGATTTCAAATTTCATACAGCTTTCTACAGTCAGGTAGTGAGAGATGTGAAAGTCCCACTCATTTGCTAAAGCAGCATGCCTAGCTTTGAAAATACGATCTCTGTAACACAGCATATAGGGTTTTGCCTACTCTCTGAAATTCCTAGGCTAATTCGGCTATGGGTGCTGCTATAAAATTCAGTGTTGAGAATTGTGTTCCATTGTCCCAATGACTTGCTTTTCACATTTTTCTGCACCTAATTATATTCAGATCAAATGAAGTCATAAGTGCCTAGGGATAAAGAGAAACTCTTAAAGCGCAATTGGCTCAGACAATGCTAGCCTCTAAGGGGAGTTTGAAGTAGATACAGTGATTAATTGGTTATTTGAACTTCATGTGCTGAACTGTTCTGACAGGACAGGTATTTTCATGCCAACAGGCTGACTCCATTGCCAAAGAAGTTTGAGCGTGTAAGAGAAGTGCAGCAGGAAAATGAAGAGATGGCCATTTTATGTGCACATGGGGAGTGTCTCATCAAAAGTAGCATATGGCAGCTGTGCTCAATATTTAATAAAGAGCTGTAATAATTACTGTGGAGAGTCTGAGAGCATATTTTTAAGGTCTAGAGTATGCTGAATATTTTCCCCAAAAAAGGTACTGTTAGGTATGGTATATCAAGTGACCAATATTTAGCTCAAAAATTTAACATCAGTAATTTAGAAGGAGTTTTTGGAATATGTGAATTCTTCTGTATGATGATGAGGAAGCCTTAGAGAACATGCACTGAACCAGCAGAGCAATGGCACTAGGAACAATCATAAGGTCCATCAGGAGCTATGCTATTATTCAGAAGCTGTGCCCTGGCACTGGCATCTGATGCCTTCCGGTCTTTACGAGATTGACAGTGTTAGGGCAAATTTCTGAAATGTCAGTGTGGTCCTATTGTGCTATGATTAGCCAGTGTTAACAAAAGACTCCGTACTCTACACCTTCCACTCAGCTTCACAATGCAAACGCTACACTTCTGTTTTATTTGCTGACTTGGAAGCAAAACACTTCCAGCAAGAGAAGGGATTTCACAGCTTGGTCCCTTCTAGGCTGTAACTCTACATCATTTCTGTGGTGTTACTTTGACCTTCCATGTATGCTATGTTAGTCATGTTGTTAGAGTACAGTTTGTTCTGAGTTTAGCCACTAACAGTCAGCTCTGGAATCTCTTTGATCTCCAGTATTGGAACTACTCTGCGTAACAGACTTCCTTGGAACTGACCTCTTCCCATCGCTCCCTTACTGCCACATCTTTTGTACAGTCAGACTTACAACCTGGCATCGGTTCCTTAATCTTTCCTTTTTTTTTCATTGCTCTCTCTTTCTTCTCCTTTCGCTTTGCCTTTCCTTTTGCTACTGCTGTACCCTGTGCAGATGCACACCTGCTTGCCCTAACATTATTTCTTTTCTCCTATTTTTATCTCAATTATTTATAGATACATATATTTAAACAAAATACACACACAGGTATGCAAAACACCTAAACTAGTAAGACACCTGAAGGAAAAGAAAAAGAAAAGTATAAACACATTACATTATGGGCTTGCTTCCCCTTGTTCTTCCCATTCTTCTGATTTTTGGCTTGATCTGCCATGAATAACCAAACCATATAACTACTTTGGCGTAGGATCTATATCTGTTATCAGTACAGCACCTAACACACTTTTGGATGCTATATAAAAGCTGCAATATGTGGTTGTAAATATTTGCCTTAAGATCTCAATGGTATAGGTAGTTAGCATTCAGACTTGATTATCTTTCCTACATTAGGCAATTGGCTCTGAAGTAAGAACAGTGATAACAACATATGGAATTAGTCAGCTTGTATCAGTCAAGGGACTGCGCTTGGTTCATTTATAGCTTGTTTACATGAAAAAAAAAGTCAAGGCACTCTTACTGTTTCTCTACAACTTTTGCTTGGCAGTAGAATACTTCTGCACTCAAGATTATACACTTAATTTATAGGTAAAAAAGAACAGCAGAACAAAAGCTTGTAATGTACAAATACTGCTCAAATTACATACTATATTTGTCTGTAAACACTGTTCACTTCTTTGAATTTTCCTGTTTTCGTATAAGATTTTGCTACAGTGCACACCCAGTCATCAGTCACAGGAACACCCCAGTCACCAGATCCCTTCCCCAAGCAAATCCATTACACTCCCAGGGCTTGTGCTCCCTTTTACCATATCCCATGCTCAGCGTGGGAGACACCAGCCTTGCCCACAACTTGGTGGTTAGCAAACTTGCCTGGGATGTTTGATCTGTGGGTCTGAGTCTCTTCAGGTTCTTGTGCCAGGCCTGGAAGACAAGTCTCTTCCCACACTTGCAGGAGCACTGTGACCACTAGAATATTTGCAAGGCACGAAGAGTATTACAGCAGGCGTGAAGGAGGCACTTCACTGTGCTGAGGGGGACAACAGAGACATCCTACGACGACTGCAGTCTCTAATAGATACTGAAGACAGGCAGAACTTCAAACATAAGTTTTCTTCTGGGTTTTCCTATGATATCCACCTACATGGCATCAGATAAATCTTGATTTCTATGCCACCAATTCTCCATTCATCACAGATGAAATTAAGAAAGGGCTATAAAACACTGCTCAAAGAAGCAGATACCCAGCTATTAGCACAGCAAAATCAGAGTCTTTCTTTGAAGCTGGTCTATAGCTTTGTAACTGGAGCAATTGACAGTGCATTAGACAGTGTACAGAGTAAGGTCTTTTCAAACTGATTCTTTGCCAGCTACTAACGGCTTATTACAATTATTACCTAATTAAAAACAGTGAGGTGCTGGAAAAAAGCAACAAGCCTGATTTTTTATTTGGTATTATACTCTTCAAGGGTATGTTCAAGAAATGCTTAGTGCAAAATTAGCTTTAGTGCGTAAGCTTTACAGCACTATGAATAATGCTACTTTACTAAAAGTTAATAAGTCTGAGAAATACAGTTTTTCACTCTTGCTGCTGGCAAAGTTTTTGCATTTTATTCATCTGCTGTGACGACCATAGACCTTCAGTTTATCATTTTGTTTCAATCTAGTCTTACATTTCATTTTGCAGACAGAATCAAGTTTTAGCAAGCACTGAAGGGAATGTGGTTAAACTCCTTTTCACTATTTTTTTAATACAATAGAAACATGTGAATGAACTTCCAGGTTTGTATTTTTTTTCCAATGCTAGACAAGACAGCAAAGCTAGGAGAAGTAATCATCCCCTCCTCAGATATCATGGAATCACAGAATCACAGAATGGTCAGGGTTGGAAGGAACCTCTGTGGATCATCTGGTCTAATCCCCCTGCCGAAGCAGGGTCACCTAGAACAGGCTGCACAGGACCTCGACCAGACAGGTTCTTGAATATCTTCAGAGAAGGAGACTCCACAACCTCCCTGGGCAGCCTGTTCCAGTGCTCCATCACTCTCAGAGGGAAGTTCTTCTTCCTGTTCAGATGTAACTTCCTGTGCTTCAGTTTGTGCCCATTGCTCCTTGTCTTGTCGCTGGGCACCACTGTAAAGAGTCTGGCCCCATCTTCCTGCCACCCACCCTTAAGATATTTCTAAGCATTTATAAGATCGCCTCTCAGCCTTCTCTTCTTCACGCTAAACAAGCGTAGCTCCTTCAGCCTTTCCTTGTAGGAGAGATGCTCCAGTTCCCTAATCATCATTGTAGCCCTCTGCTGGACTCTCTTCAGTATTTCCTTGTCCTGAGGGCTTTGGATCCAAAATTACATCATGAAACTTTTCAATTAGGCTCATGTTTCAAGAGCATTTCAGGGCAGCACAGGTCAGGCATGATACCAAGTATAACCGCCTACCTATAGCAACCCTTGCCTTGTGTGGCTGTGGACTGAGTATGTAGGATCAGGCAATCAATCTGCTTAGAACTGAAGTAGGAAAAAACATCCAAAACCCCATCCTTCTATGTTGTGTGTCCCCTCCAAGAAAACAGTCTATGCAAAACCTTGGTTCGTTTTAATCCAGGGCAGTTCCCTGACCACATAGCAACATAGGAAAGGTTTCATTTCAGACTCCTAAATGTACTTGTCACCAGTGTTGGAGTTGAAAGGTGAACCCCTTACAGGATACCTGAACTTCCACTGCAGTCAAGAGAAACCTAGGCAAGAATTCAGTGAGTACCAGCTAATGTCTCAGATACCCTAGGATATCTAAGGTACCTCCATGGACCTGTTGCAAGGTCTAAGGGAGACCCATGCCCTTCCACAATGGTAGCTGGAGGGCAAGTGGGTTAGTCTAGGGACATACATGACACTAGATACTTGTGGTTAACCAACTGAGTACGAACGTAGGCATTTAAAAAATTTAGCTGTCTTCGTCTCAAGATGAATCTCAACTCTAAACTGTCCTATACGATAGCAGAAACCCACTCGCAAACACACCAGAAAGCACCAGGAAGAAGGGCAGTGCAAGCTGTAGTTATTGCTCAAAGGCAATGGGAGTGAAAACCTTCTTTCTTACAGCAGAAACACTTACTTTTGAGAGTCAGAAGGAACTGATGCCAGAGAGTTAAAAGAGGCCACAAAAATGTTTAAAGAAGAAAGATAAAGCTCCTACCAATTGCTGACGAGCACTAAACCTGAATGTTGTTTAGAAAATAGCAGTCCTTTACGCCTTCAAATTCCCCGTATACCCAAGGTAGCTTAGCTTTAGTTACAAACCCAACAGTCTTAGTTTTACACTAAACACAGAGGTAAAGCAAACCCTCTGCAGCCACACTAACATCCAGTATCTTCAGGGATACTTCACAGAATGGAAATCTTCTTGTGTACTAGAACATGTTTTTTACTATGCTCATGTTATTACTAAAAGCAACAACAATAACCTTTTACTTTTAGAACAGAAGAGGCCATTAGTCCCCCTTTCATCCTGCAAAGCCCTCTTGGCATCCCAAGATGCATCTTCTCTTGAGCTGTAGTCTCTGTCTCAATGCACATTAAATTATTCTGGAACATTTTCTGTAATTAATTCAAGGTCCTTTCTCCACAGGCTAGAGCCCCTGATTCCGAGTGCCTTTGGACATAGCCTGTGATGAAGGCAGCCACAGAGGCTCAGTTTCCACAAGGACTATGCTGTCTGGTAGTGGCAGTGAAGTTTGAGGGCTTGGACAGTAAGAAAGTTGGGATGAAGTCCCCTCCACTTCTAAAGCGCTAAAATGACATAATTTAAAATATGTGTGATTAAAAAGGAGAAAACTGTATTTCAAGAATGCAAACTGCTGCTGATTTTATGACTTTGCAACCAAATACGTGGACAACTTGAACCGAGCTAGGATGTTAAGTCTAATTCCCCTCAAATTCACGAGTTTCACCTTAATTCACTTTTCTTCTGATTTGGTCTGAATTCCTCACTTACTCTTCCATAAAAAAGTGGATGATAACTTTGACTTGAATATTTCACTTCTAATGAAAGCCAGCATTCACACATCTCCCTGTTTAGGTGGGATTTCTATGAGTGTCTTCCTACTGTGGGGAAAGGGGCAAAAATCCCTTCATTCCCTATTGCCATCTGGACCCTCCCTTCTCAGAGGTTACTGCCTCTCCCTCACCCTCATATCACTCCTCTGAATAGAGACTAGAAAAACAATCTGGAAAAGGAACAAAGAACATTCAGGAAGCACGGAACCATCCTTCAATATTAAATTTACTGATTTTTTTTTCCCAGAAAACATCGTTGCACAATTTTTACATGTATGAACACTGAAGGCTCCAGACAGCAGCACATGGCAGAAAAGAAGCAGAATAAAGCTTTTGCAGAGACGCTTATTCAAAACCCGAGAGCAGCCAGACAGTCTCAGAAGGCATGGGAAGAACTTCGTGGCAAGAGCTGTTGCAACTCAAAAAGTCACTGACTTGGCTAAAACCAAACCTGGAAGCAAGGACTTGCCTGCAGCGACACCATGGGTAGGAGGAGAATTGCATATAACTCCCAATTTTTTCTCCTGTTCTTGACCTACTCATTTTGTATTTTCTCTGTGTAGTAAAATAGATCAGCTTGTATAATAAATACTGCTTTTTGTCTTTAAAAGTCCCTTTGTACTTCTTTGGCACACTTGCTGTGAAAGAAAAGTTAAAGCCAGGAAACTCAAAAGCTCATTCATTTAAACTCTCCATAAAATATTCAGGTAATAAAGTTCACAATGCAAATTCTGAACTGGTGAATGAAACCATCACTGGTAGTGAAACAGCAGGATTGAAAACTGCTGGGCAATATTGTAATAGCTTTGTTGATATAGCAGGCATCTCTCTAGGCATAGCAACAAAACTGCAAAGCAAGCACATTTTAAATAAGTTATTTTTAAAAGCCATAAAAGTACAATAAAATATGAAAATCAGACACTATACCACATAAAATATGAAGTAATATCTTCTGTGGAAATCATCCATGATTCTGTCCAAGAAGACGGACCCTTTGCAGGTGCGTTGGCTTTACCTTCTGAGAATTAGCTTCAGCTGCCTACAAGTGGTTAGGCATAGGAAAGTGTAATGAGAGCTTCTGAAAGAGACCTCACAGGGACTTGAAAAAAAAATTAGCTTCCGCTAGTTCTTAGTCAGGCTGAACAACATCAGGGATGATAGATATTTCTGCTAAATTCCAGATATTCTTCAGGTATGGTTTTACTTTCAGTCATTGCTAAATTATTACTCAGTCTCATTTATCGTCAGCTGAATGTCAGCTCACAGAAGAATCGTTAAGATCAGCTTAGCATATCTGTTTGCTAAGCTCACCTAAATAACAGCTGCCTTCAGCAGCAGAGAAGCTAATCAAAATGAAAGATTGTTAACAGTGAGCATAGCCATGGTCCTATACCTCAGAGCTGAACCGGTGTAAATTTTCTTATGTACCTGCGGAGACTAAATAGATGCTTCAGAATAGTATTATAAATAAATGCAAAACAAAGATCTTATTTGAAACTTGTCTGAAATATTCACTATATGATTATTTTTTGATTTTATGGAAAAAAATTCCCCCAAAGATTTTGCAAGTAATTAAAAACCTTGCATTTCTCTGGAAAAATAAACTGGGTCCAATACTTCTTTACAAGCCAGACAGTATTTCTTCCAGATTCTTATTTTTACTAATGCAGTCTCCTAGATGCCTACACGGATGCATTTCTCTGCATAATATTACACTTTCCATGAAACTAAAATCCAAAGATCAGGTAGACAAGGTAGTCGCCCTCAAAGGTTTTCCACTTTGGTTTTGCTGTACCTACAGAAACCTGTTGAACCTGGAAAGTCTGCAGTTCCCAAGATGAATAAAAAGCTCTAGTTTGTTTGAAGAGAAAAATTCGAAAGGATGAGCCTTAATCCTATGAACAGCTTGTAAGACAGATAGTTGATGCTCTGACAAGAGATTACAGAATTAAAACATGCTTTTAAGTCAATGCTCAGTTTATTACCTTGGAGCCCTTTATTTTCACGTCTAGCAGTGGACTTAGTTCATGATTTCTAATGTTGGTTTGGCAGCACTGGCTACCCAGCAATTAAATTAATCTTGACATTAAAAAGACTACTTTCACACTTGAAATAAATCATATACTTAATGCTTATGTGAAGCCAGAATAGGATTTAAAGAAAATAATAAAGAAAACTTGAGTACTACCTATCAACCAAACAGATGACTCTTAAAGGCCTGAATTCTTCAGACTGTTTCAACATGCAGTACTTTACCTAGTTTGATTTATAATGTTGAAAATAATAGGACGTTTTTTGTGCACAGGTGTTTGAAAGACATGCTGCTAAATAGGCAGGAGCTACTATGTATCTATTCTTAGTTAAATAGGCTGAAAATGCCCAGACCTTCTATGAATCCTTGACAGTTTTTAATTTTTTTCTCTTTACGAGTAGCGTTTTGGTTGTCAGCTCAGTTCTCTGCTAACTGAATTGTTTTGGTTGGTTGTCTCTGCTAAACTGAAAACAGCAATTTTCTTTAATCTGCAGCATTTAAAATATATTTCCCATAATTACCTACTGTATGGTATTCCTCCCTGCACTATCTGCTCTGTAATTTGCAATGGATCTCTAGCTCCAAATCTAGTGATCTGCAATACCAGTCCACTAAAATATTTTGGATTAATCTTTCTTCATGAATATTTTACTTGGTAAGAAGGCTTCAAATTTTTACAAGAAAATTTATCTGGCCTTCATCAATTTCATAGTATTATATTATTTTAATTCTATCACTTACAGATAACTAATACCTGGAGCAGTTGCATGTCTTCCTTTAGAGACACTTTTTGAAAAACAGATACATTTAAGTATCTCAAAGAGGAAGATGCATCAAAACATTCTGTTTTTCTAACTTACAAAAATTCACATAGTTTGCAAAGACACTAAGATAAACTGGCTCAACTCCCAGTAAAGAATAAAACGGAGACATGTTGGGGAATCTAACAAAACTCATGAGAGAAAGGGGTTCAGCCTGGCTAAATCCAGCTACTTTCTACCACCATTTACCTACCTCTGGAGGAGCCTAACTTCATTGTATGCCTCATTATTTAGCATGAGAGCTCTTTGACACTCGAATACCTGTTCCTGGAAGGGCTTATTTCCCACCTGAGGCTTTGCTACCTGGTAGTTCATTCAGACAGGCAGCATTTAGATCCCGACAGCAGCCTGGAAAGTTAGTTGCACTCAAAGTTAACAGCTGACTTCTCCTGACCTACTGGTGCTCATTTCCCTTTCCCCACATGTCTTTATAAGGATGTTTGAGGGGATCATGGAAAAGGGACTGGTTTGGATGCTGGTCTGTCTTCATTTGAGAAACACAGCAAAAATCACAAGACCATGGTCAACGGGGACGTGTCTCCTTGCCTGGTGAGGAGAGGAGTCTCCTGGCTCCTACCACTGGGGTTCTGCGCTCCCCAAGCAGAGTCTGAACTTTACAAAGGACTGTTGCGGGGTGGAAACAAAACTAAAGCTGAAAGTGAGGTTGTTTCCCATAGGCAAGCACCATAATCAAGAGGCCAGAGTCAGTCTTTTGCTGAACTGCTTTCCTCTGGGTTTTGCTCAACTGCTTTCCTCTGGATTTTGCTCCCAGAAGCAAGGGGCTCAACCTTGACAGAGGGACAGAAGATGCCCTGATTTTTAGACCATGGAATGCCATGAATTCAGGTCTTCTGGAGGGCTCAATCCTTTCTAGACTGGATGAGCACAGACCCATCACCTAAGCCATCCTCCTTTCTGAGCAGTTCCATTCATCATTAGACTATTACATTAAAGAGAAATATCACTGCTATCACACAGCTCCATTAAAGTTGCCAGCCTCAGAAAAACAGGAGTAGACTGCAACATGAAAGACAGATAGCTAACATCAGCAGTCTGAATCATCCCTTAAAGTTGCCTAAATTCCTTATGGAGTCAGAGGGAATCAATTAAATTAAGCATACAGGGTTCAGCCAGCATGGATTTTACGTAACCTTTTAATGGCATGGATTCAGAACCTGGGGGAAGGAAGTTCCCATCTGGCCATGGAATAATAGAATTGTCTAAGAAAGAACTGAAATACCTATTTTGCAATACACATCATGATCAAACCATTCTGTGATTGTGAGAAGTCAAGTCAGGTGACTTATCCCAGTGAAAAAATGGTCACCTTTTCCTGGGGTGACAGTTATTTACATTATTTTTTTTGTAAGATGCTCCTGAAAAAAAATGACACAGTGGAGGAACCTTTCTAGACGACTATTGTTCTTCAGGCACCCCCTTATCTTCCTTTTCCATATTCTCTCACCTTCCTTTCCATTAAGGCAGGGAAGATGAAGGTCTCGCATCTGTTGTGGTTTGGCTAAATTCTGTGGCTAGTTGCAATCTAGAAGCAGTCTACTCTTTGCCATGCAGATGGTGGGTATCACTCTGATTAACATGCAGTTAATCTCATAGATATGTAGCTGAATAGAATGTGAAAAGCTCAGGCAACTGTTTGGACAACACAGGCTATAAATGGATTTCATTAGTACTGCACTAATAACTCTGTGCATTAGCAGAAAGAAAAGCATATAAGCAACACAGGACGGAAGCCGTTATCAGGGTACATGCTTGTTTTCATCCTGGGGTGACTGAGCACTAGAGTTGACGCCTCAGTTACTGAAGTTGGTGTGCAAGAGTAATACAGTAAGTAACTGATAAATCCACATGAATATTTTTTTGAATAGATTATGAAATTGTATTAATTTATTTTTTAATTCTTCTGTACATTTGTGTAACCTCCACTCACTCAGTTTAAGATCAGTGAACACAATGGATCCTAATTCATGCGTTATTTGCTGATTTCCATTCTTATATGGAAGTTACAATGTCCTAAAATGTGGGATTATTGATGAGTGTCAAGATGGATAAGACAATTTCCTACAGCATACATTGCTCTTACAAGGCAGGCAGCAGGAAAGCAAGCAGAAAAGGAATTATTTTGCAAGAAGGATTTTTCACTCAGCCATGGGGCGAACTGATGCATACTCTCATTCTGAGTAGCCCCTTTACTTTAACAAAAAAATTATGGAAAAATGCACAGAGAAACTGACTTACTGGTAGATTCCTCTCATGCTTTTTTTCTTTTTCCTCTGCTAAAGCTTTTTGCTTATGCAAGGCTTATGGGGAAAAGCAGTGCCGCTGTGGCTGGATTGTCACTGGGACAATGCTAATTCAGTGAAAGATGTTCTTTACAGTGTGGTAACAGTTGCAAGAAGTTTACTTGGGCTCTAGGGCAGAGACAAGCACTTGAAGGGAAGTCCGTTACAGACTACAGAAACTACTCAGGAAGCCTTCTGGGCTGAAAATGGGCAGAGGCTAAGGGTAATGGGAGACGCATACTGCAAATGCCTGTCCTTTTCTCACTCTTCCCTAGGTAGCTACTCACAGTTACCACTGAAAACAGAATACTTGCTTGAAGAAGCAATTGGGCTTTTCTCAGTGGATCGATACTTTAAACAAAAAAAAATATTTCTGCCTCATAATTAGGCAGAAGACTAGAAAAAATGCTGAGTCTCTCTAAGAAACATTTGAAGTCAGTTCATTTAGATAAAGAGGTCAGTTCAACAAATTTTAACTCTGAAAAGCTTACTAGGGATGTCTTCCTCATCTCTGACTTTACCATTATAATATATGCCTACAGGTCTGGAAGTCAGATCTCTACGAACACATTTTCCACCAGAAAGTTTCATGTATTCCTTTTGCTTTTTTTCACAGAGATTGTAGAAGCTCAGTGAAGATCTTACAGTGTGAAACAGTTAAGTAGTGTACAGTTATATGAGCATTAACAACTAAAACTACAGCATGCATTTAATATACAACCTTGTCTATAGTGTGTGCACAGTACAAATTATAATGCTGTGCAAATGAATATGAATAGTCAGCAGTGAGACTGGGCTGTTACATCACACCCAGGGAACTACTATTTAGCGTGTACAGAATATTTTCATCCTCAAAGAATTTCCTGAGCAACCACTCATTCTGCTCTAAAAGATGCCTCAAAGTCAAGCAGGTAAATATTACCATATCTCTTTCTACAACATGAAAGGCAGAAAGACAGAAGGGGTAGGGAAGTTAAGTGACACACCGAAAGGCAATCAACAAAAGAAAGTCAGTATCAGAGACACAATTATAAGCTGAGCACACCTAATTATATCTAGACTGTGTTTAGAGGAGGAGACTGACGGCATGCAGGTCTGAATACTTGCGTCAGTATTGCAAACATGAGTTTATGGTGACCTTTGGAAGAAGCCAGGGAAAAGAATTTTGGATCTTATTATCCCTTAGTGCAGCGTGCCTGATCCAAACACCTCCACAACTTCTTGCAGCAATGTTTGCACCATTCCTTGCAGCATGATGAACGCATAAAGGACTATTCTGAGATATCTGAGCACACCTGATCAATATTTGAGTGGGATTTGTTGACAGAATAAAAACTCCTACTGTCAGCACTATGGATTCACGAGATCAGTGAATGACGGAGAGTAAGCTGGGCTGGGCCTGATAGTTTCCTATCCTGAAAGCATCAGGTAGGTGTATGTGCCACCTCTAGTTCGTATGATTTGACCAGAAGACTCCGTTTTCCTTCACTGCGCCTTTTATCCTTGTCACTTCCATTAAGTGGAATCTCACTTGAAAGTTCAGCCTTTCTTTGAAGTTTGCTCTTCCCTGTTTGACCCACAGAAAAGAAATCCTGTGTTCATGCCCATATGAAGTGTAGCTTTGACTGTTCCCTATTGACTGTTCCCTCACAATGAGGGATTTCATCTAATTCTCTTAACACCATTGTCATCTCTTATCTCTGCTCATTATTAGCTTCATCACACAAACTCTCCATAGGAGTCCTACATTGTCCATAGCTATTCAGCACAGCAACACAGTTCTACCTCATCTCTCATAAACTTTATTAACCAATTTTTTGAACTTCTTCTACACCTTTTGTCTCCAGTCACATCTATGCAGTTCATGTTTCCCCTCTTTCGCTTCTACACCCGCTCTTCTACAGAGCAGCTAAAAAAATATCTTGCCTTCTTCTCTTTGTCATTCCTTTTACACAAGCCTTCTGCACTCCAGCAAAACTCACATCTCAGCAGTCTTTTCCTGCTCCCCAAAAGCTGATTACATCAAGCATATTAGCATAATTGAGCAACTCACATGCCTGAAATCAGGTGAAGGTTTGGGGTTTTGAAAAATCTTTGCCTTGTTCTCTTTTGCCTTAACCTCAGCCCATCCTTCTCCACCCGCACATGATCAGTTCCTTGATGATTCTGAACCTTGTTTTTTACCTTTATCAAACAATATAAATAAGATTGTAGATGTCATAGGGCAGAGCGCTTGCCTTCTACTCATTTTTCTAGCACAGTGATTGACTACACAAGTAAGAGTTTCACAATTCTTGATAATTCTGTTCCTTCTAATTTACCATTCAAAGGCAGTAAAGCCTGGAGTATTCAGTGAATGGAGTGAAGGGAGGATCTCCTTGTCTTAGTGGACAATCTCTTAGTGGACATGTCTTTTCTACAGAAAAGGCAAGAATTTCCAGGCTGTGCCAGCTTACTTATTCGCATAAAACCATAAGCTATTTCTTCTGTTTTTCTGCCCTTGTGGACAACACATGGCCAATAGTGCACAAACATACAGTCAACCTCTTAAACCATTAGCAAGCCCATATTAATTGATTCTTACTGGGGACTTTGTGGAAAAAAATTATAAGTAAGAAGCAAGCTTAAAGGATTGATTTCCCTAGCCTTCAGAAGCACTCCTGGGTTTTGTTCCGTCTTCCTTTGTTGTATTGCTTTTTCTTCCTTAGTTAATGAAGAATAGCACAGCCTGGAAAGCTGAGCTTATCTCTGCTTTCAATGAAGAAACCTTCACAGTAGAATGTGTTGGTGAGTGAAAAAAGTGAGCCCACAGAGACCCACTGGTGGGATCCTTTTCTGAGATGAATCTTTTCTGTTTGCAGATATTTCCAACAATTACAGCAATTCATTACTGAAAGCCAGTCTGAATGGTTTAACACACTTTGCAACCCTGCAGAAATACACAGGAGACAGTACCTCTAGTACTGTAAATGAACACATCACTCTCAACTTCAAAGGAACTAAAATGTTTCTCACCAGGTGAAGACCCAGTCCCGTAGGAGTTTCCTGTTGTGCCAGTGTTCAGTTGCTGTTGCATGTGTGACTTCACACGATCTGGATCAAACAGGCTCCCAGTCCCAGCTGCTTCTCACTGTCTTCTCTGAAGGTTATCCCCCCTGTTCCCCACACTCCCCCTCAGATATGTGTACGTAATTGTTCCCTAACCCAGTTCAATCAAAATGAAACAGGTTAGGAAAAAAACCCTACTATTTAAAGTCTGTGAGCTAACCTGGATCATTTTGACTGAACTGGGTCAGGGAGTGATTATACGTGCAGTTATACCAGCGGAGTGAAAAGGAACGGGGACAATCTATTTGCTTGGCTTAGTAACAGTCAAAACAAGCCACAGGACTGCAGCTTTATGTGAACAATATTCATAGCCTGGCTTTGGATGGTAGAAATTGGTCTGTAGTCTAAGAGATGTCTCACTGTGCACAGTCACCTTCCTTTTGATGTGGTTTCTGCATACCCGAAATGCCCCAGTAAATCCTCCTGGAACTGTAATGGAGTGGGCAAGTGGGCATTTTAGATCTCCCAACACGCTGATGCCTCAGGAATTTTTGCCACACATGCCAAGTAGTGGCAAAATGCTGCAAATGAAATGGTTTAGAACAGTGCTGGGGGAGATTCAGGGCAGAAGCTAACATGTATGTCTCTTGAAATCAGCCTGACAGTTTTATTCTGGAAGATAGAGGCAGCCTCCTTTCACCTACTCTGAAGAGGAGAAAGGATTTGCTACCACCATCAGCATGCAAATGTTGCTGTGTCCTGTCTAACAGATTTAACTGTTCTTCAGGAGAGGACAGTTAATGTAGACATTTGCGTTTAACAGAAAGCACACTCTTTGTCAACAGCTCATTTTATATAACAAGCTTGCACCCTGCCTAACCTTTTACTGAGCAGAAAGGAGAACCATGGCAGGCCCTGTGTGGCCTTGGATGTGTACCTTTTGGATACACAGAAAGCTAGGCCTTATAGAATCATAGAGTCATAGGCTGGAAAAGAACTCTAAGATCATCAAGTCCTACCATCAATAGAATCATAGAATCATAGCCGTTCCAGAGCTTGGGTTAATATTATTAATCTGAAGCTTATTTCCTTCTTGAAAGAACAAAACAACAATACATGTCTAATGATGTTGTTTGTTTGCTCTGTTACATAGAAACATTCTTCACTACAACTTCTCTTCCTCAGTTCTCCATTATCCACTGTGAACAAGAGTGCAGGAAAAATTGTCCCAAATAAACTGACATTCTGGGACCCATCTGGGTAACGACAAAATGGGAGCCCAGAGGAGTCATAGTCCTGCTTTGCCTAATTCACCCTCGTGTGTGCTTCTCATCAGACTCAGGGCAGGAAACCATCTTGTCTTGCAGATAACATCATCTAGATTCAGCACCACCACACACTTTGAGAAAGGTCCCCGTGTCCCTAGTTCAGTGGCTTCCTGGCCATAGAACATTAGTTCAGTCATTTAACTTCTCTGTATCTACTTTTTAAAACAGTGTGAAGAATATCGCGGTCTCAGGTGAAGCAGGAGGCAACTCTAAGTATTTAGTACAGATGCCCAGAAAATGTTGGTAAACATCCAGGGCAGCTGCCAGTTAGCGCTATTTTCAAATCCTGCTTGAGAGCTTTGGTTCACAATCCCTCTCAAATTCAGCAGCTCTGCAGAGGCGAGGGTTAGCCCCAGCTGACAGCAGTTTACACGGGTTTGCTTGGCCAGCAGCTGCGGAGGGTGAGAAGCAGACAAGCTGCAGGCTGTACCGACTCTCCAGTGGGTTGTTAATCTTTCCTGCAGGAAAAGGGTGGACAGCTGGAGGCAGTAACCTCTTTTGCCATCGTAGTTAAATCCATCAGAGACTGTGAATCAGAGCCCTTCCAATTTTCCACATGAGTGTTCCCCATTTATGCTCTGATGAAACAACGCATTCAACAGAAGACAAAATGAAATGCTGAAAGCATTAAACTCTTTAATAACAGTAGACACTGCAACTTTTTGTGATTTATCTGTCATAATTAGGAGCTGCTGTTACGGTCTGCCAAAATACAGAATACTGAAATGTTTTCAGTGGAAATGTTATCATGGAATGATATGGTGGGATGCAGAATCTCATCTACACCCTATCTTGCACTCTTGTGTGTGTCATGAATTAGTGTAGGAATAACACAAACATAAAATTTAAACAATATTGTTCAAGATTAAAGTTTACCTTCCAGAATTCTGGTGGGCTTTTTTCCTGAGAAAAACTTTTCAAAATGTAGGGGGAGTGTGAAGAAGGGAAGATCACCTGTCTAACGGAAATAAAAAAAGTCTGGTTTTGACTCCAAATTGAGATGAAGTTAATCACAAATCAAAACTTTGGAGTTTCAATTTGTGTTTGAAACCATGGAAGAAAAGTGATAAGAAAACATGACATATTTATACGGAAAGAGGAAATGATTTTCAGGTTTCTTGACCTTAGGTCACATAATCTGGACAGATATTATCACTACATACTATTTCTGTTGAATTTATACAAGCTGAAGCAGCGCTTCATGTATATGTGTGTGTCTGTGTGTATACATGTATTTTATATGCATATTAGATGTATTTACATAGATATATGCATTTAGGCAGGCAAGAACAGCAATATAATAAAGAAGCATTAACTCTTAAATATACATATTTATATAATGCTTGCAAGAATGACAGCAAAAGAGAAGATCTCTCCTTTGCAGAGCAGAACGTGTTAGATTTAACAGGCAAATGTAAAGCAAATCCTGATTTGCAGAGATAAAAATTAGACAAATATTTTTAAAAATTCAATCTGAAAGGGAACGCAAACATCCCTCCTCAATACTTTTCATGATTTCCAGAAAACAAACAACCAAACACTTTTAAACAAAATTGAAATTTTCAGCTTCCACATAAGGTATGGAACTGACAAGCCCAGAAAGCTGATTTTCCCTTTTTTCCCTTCACCTGTGTCAGTTATGCTGCTGGCTCCTTTTGGAGCCAGGGTATTCAGACTCCCTGCCATACCCACAACATGGCTGAAACAGAAAGAATGAGAGACAAGGGAAAGGCAGGGTGGGCTCTGAGGATTCCCTGCTTCTCCCTACCTCTGCCTGTGTGTTCCCAGGTAGAAGACTCTTTTCAGCTCTCTTTTACAGCTGGGTAAAAGCAGAACTGGCCAGAGCCTGCCAGGCCGAGAGCTGTAGTTTTAGTTTTGCGAGATGGAGATATTGCTGACTATGCAAAAGGTTGAAAAGTCTCTGTCAACCCTATGTACAACCCGCTTTTCAGATGTGTCACAAGAAATGGGATTAGTAAATAGTGTGAGGAGAGGAAACAAAGTGAACACAATCTCACGGCTATTCTACATTGTGCACATCTTGTTGCTTCCCTTCAAGATGACTTTTTTAGTGGAAAATTCAATTTTCTTCTGGCAGGCAGAGTGAAAGTAGCATTAGGCATATGCTATCTTTTCTCTTATTGCAAGATCTGTTTCATTCTGCAAGAAAATCAGACCACTCACAGCTAATTATCATGTAAAATCACATTCAAGCTCAGAATGTGTCAGCCACAATGAAACTCTGGGAGGTTGTTTTTTATCATTTTTATTTATGGAAGCCTTTGGTGTTCTTGGCATTGTACAAAACAGAAAAAGCCAGAAACAGCCTCTTTCCTGTGGAGCCTGCAATCTATGGCTTACGCTATGCAATTTAAGAACGGCCTGAGCCTAGAGCAGTGGAGAACCGCATCATTTCCCGGAGCGGGAGCTTGCCAGATGCTGCCCTCCTTGTGAAGATAAAAGCTGCACATCTGGCGTGCTAAGCCAGCTTTGCTCTTTCCTTTGGGTCAGTGACCACCCCCAGGGATCCAGTAAAAAACAAAGGCTACAACAGACCTTTGAGAGACAAGCAAAACCACCTTGAGGCACAAGCTGGGCAAGCAGTGGTCTAGAGCAGCAGACTGCTAGGCTTGCAAAATGGTGAAGATTTTGTCTATTGTGTGTAGGGCAGTCTAGATTTGCTGCTGCTGCTGGTAGGGTTGCTGAGGAAGGGGTCAAGGTGGGTAAAGCAATAGTTACCACAATGTGGGAGCAACTCCAGTGCAACCCCTTTTTCCAGTTCTCCCATTCCTGCAGTGGGGGGGGCTTGTCTCTGGCCTCACACCTTCTGAACAGCAAACTTAGATTTTCATAAAAGGAGATTACTCTGTATACCTGTATAATTTACACAGCGTTGTGTAGACAGCCCCATGCTAGAGCTGGATAAATGAATATATTTAAATAGTACAGTGCACTGTCTTGCAGAGATATTATCTTGGCTCCCAGAAGCATAAATTAATAGTTTTCCACTGGGGCAAGTCTAGATGATGCATCATTCTGCCATGGCTATAAGCCTTGCAGGTTTTGAGCCAGTTCATTTTCAGGCGGTTTGGCTGAGCTACATGCTGCTACACCGCCTGATGTGGATTTATCTTTTGTGATCTCCCTGCCCTCACAACCTCTGTAGCTGAGTAATGACCCACCCCAGGCAGGTCCTAAATTTGCTAGGGTAGCTCAGACACTGAATATACTGAGTAAGCAGATGGTGCACCCAACTTAGAGTAATTTAGATGTCATTTTATGATTAAAAACCATGTCGTGAGCATAATTCTTGCAACTGGCTGCTCATGGTAGGCATTTATAAAACTGTATCTAAGGGCAAGAGATAATGCATGTGGGTGGTCATTAGGCAGGAGTTCAAATATAGGTGGCCTTGGAGAACGTGGGAACACACGACTGCAAGACCATGTGGCACTTGGAAGTGGTATCAGACAGTGGAAGCGGAGGCAGTGAGAAAGGATTTGCACACAGCACGAGGAATCTGCTGAGCCTTCAGAACAGGTTTGAATGTGAGTAGAAAGGCTCAAGTAAGTTAGTGTAGTAAGTTAGATCTTTCAAGGAGAGAGAGAGGAAGAGAGATCTGCCCCTGATGGGGATGCTGCTACAACTTGTCCTTTCCACTCCACCGGAGATCATTCGCACACAGCATGGGAAACAAACAGGAGGAGTTAGAAGCAATCATGCTGCTGGAAAGCTACGACCTGATTGCCATCACGGAAACTTGGTGGGATGAATCCCACGACTGGAATGTAGCACTTGATGGCTACAGGCTGTTCAGAAGCGACAGGCGAGGAAGGAGGGGAGGGGACGTTGCCCTTTACATCAAGAAAACACTACAGAGCGAAGAGCTGTCCCTGAAGAATAACCATGAGCAGGTCGAAAGCTTATGGGTAAGAATCGGAGAGAGAGGCAACAAAGGGAACCTAGTGGTTGGTGTCTACTACAGGCCGCCAGATCAAGAGGAGCTGATAGACGAAGCATTCTTCTTCCAGTTCCAGGAGGCTTCGTGCTCGCAGGGTCTCATCCTACTGGGGGACTTCAAGAACCCCGACATCTGCTGGAAAAACAACATGGCAAGCTGTAGGCAATCCAGCAGGTTCCTAGAATGCATTGAGGACAACTTCTTAAGCCAGGTAATAAGCACCCCTACCCGAGGGGATGCGATACTAGACCTGGTGGTCACCAATGCGAGTGAGCTCATT
>Ga0065711_1037963_pt1 | contig 19300 bp, 12 predicted proteins | sample Hoacrofraction12_FD_59098 | JGI IMG/M metagenome (GOLD analysis project Ga0065711, IMG submission 59098) | Hoatzin crop microbial communities from Cojedes, Venezuela - Epithelial fraction 12 v2 (version 2) | ecosystem: Host-associated > Birds > Digestive system > Esophagus > Crop | place...
CCCCGTGCGAGCTGGCTACGCCGCCCGCTCCATCCCCGCCGCAGCCGCCGCGGCCCCGGGAATATGGAGCCGTCTCCTCCGAATTACTCCTCGGGCAGCGACCGAAAACAGGATCTTCTTCTCCCCCCCAGCCGCCCGCGCCTCCCCCCCGCGCCTTCCCTTCCTGTTATTTTCTAGGTACACAGATCGGTTTCTATGAAAATAGGAGAGCAGAGCGCGGCTCCGGTCCCTCCCGGCCCTTCCTTCCCGCCGAAGCATGACACGGTTCTTTATGCACGCCCGACATAGAGGCTGCGCCACGACGAGAAGCCGGCCAGGCCCGGCTGATCTCCGCAGCAGGGCCCCCGAGCTGCCCTGGCCGGAGGCTCCCCGCCCTTGGGCCCGGGGGTGCCCTGGCCCCCCGTGCCGTGGAGGCCCCGGCCCGGCTCGGCTCCTCCGGCAGCCTCGGCACCCCCCGAGCCGGCGGCACACACCCTGCCCTGCTGCAGGGCCGCAGGCGGACCCCGCGCTTTCCCCCGGCCCTCCCGACCGGCCCGAGGCCCAGCCCCAGGCAGGCCTCGGGCGGAAGGCCTGGCTCCAGGGCATGGGGGTTTCTCAGTTCCCAGTTCCTGTACCCGGCCTGTTCCCCTCCGCCTGCCTTCTCAGCCTAACACTGAAAAACCCCCCAGCCACAAAGTCCCGGGCCTGGGACCTGCTTAAATGAAGAACAAGGGCTTCCCCTCAGAGGGGGTGTGGGACCTGGCTCTTGCTGGGAACTCACACCTCCAAACCCAGACATTGCTGGGTTTACCATGTCATTATCAGTTAAGTTGTAATGTTCAGAAATCTATTATTATTGCCATTCATTATACCGAAGTATTGTCTAGAGGAGCAAAAGTAGGAAGGCACCTGCAACTTGGGCTACAAGGAGAAGTCTAGAAAAGATTTTTCTGCAGGTCTGGCTGAGGCTGTAGCAGTGGGCTCCCCAGCCATTCCCACCTGTGAGGCGGCAGCTATCCCCTTCGGGTTCAGGGGGACAGCTCTGCCTGGGTGCTTCTCTGCATCCCGAGGAAAGCACCTGGCTGCAGGCCGTTGCCGCAGATGAAGAAGGAAAAAGGTAGCTGAAGGCTGTAGGGTCACATTTTGGGGGGCAAGTAGGTGGACCACAGAGAGCACCACCAGTCTGTAAGTGCTGGTAATGGCAGAGAAAGAAAAGAAATGCCTCTTCTAGCACCTGTTCCTGGGCTGGAACAGGACCAAGAAGACTCTTACTGTTCATGGTGTCCCCAGATGTCCTTCTGGTACCCAAACACTGCTGTTGGCAGTATGTGAGTTCATAAAGTTTGTCACTTGGGGTCATAAAATAGGATAAGGACTTCTCTGCTGGGGGAAGCACTGCTGTAAAATCATTAGCTCAGGTATCAGTAGCAGACTAACAATGGAAAAAAAAAAATCTAAGAAGCCGTATAAACATTTCGATGATTAGCCTGCGCTGTGCTCAATGCTGTTATCCATTCCTGAAGTACTGAGATCAGTGACAGGGTTGCCAATGCAGCCACCTTCAGTACAGACAGGTGGCCAAACAGCTCACTTTCACTTTCACATCAGATGATAGGATTTTGCATTCTTTCAAACTGATACCTCATTTCAGTTTAAATTCCCTTCAGAAAAATGTAATATAAAATCTCTGAGTACAGGAGCTGTGGACTCAGATCCGAGTCTGTCCAGAATAATCCTGTGTCTCATGTCCTACCTCCCATAGCTCTATAATCCCCCCGAACTAGCCTTATCTCCAGAATACGTACGAGAGACAAAGCGCGGCTTTTTTTTTTGAAATACATTATTTTCTTCTCATCTACAGCAATTAATATCTCTTTCCAGTAACTTATTTAGTGACCTTAAATCAGAAAGGAGAAGGATATATGCCCATTTCTTCCAAAAGGAAACTGTACACATTATATACGCATCCATGCAACAATGTATTGCTAATGTCAGCAAAATTCAAAGTGACTAGATACTGAACTGAAACATCTCATTGAAATGCCCACTTTTTAACTTCTGTTTGTCCCAGCATTGGTGTCTGCAGAGGATGCAGTGAATGAATAATGGTTCTGGTCTGCAGTGAAGATAATCACTTACTAGGGCTTCAAAGAAAACTCATCCCACGGACGTGCGAGGATGCAGCTCTCTTTTTCTCTTGTGTATAGGCTGCAAAGGATAAATGAGTCGCCAAGGTAAAAACTCGGTTCAGCTTTGGGCAGCTGCAAACTCAAACACAGTTTGCAGACAGTTCCTCCATTAAGCCATGGTTAAGATGCTGGGAAAGGATGGGGAAGAAAACGCAAATTTCCCTGCTGATAAATGAAAAACAAATCAAATGTTCCAGATATTAACAGCACAGAAAACCTCTTCAGCACAAATAGCAAAGGAGTTTCTTAGTGTGCATAACCCCGTCAGCCACTCATCATAGCATAGAAAGCCTGAGATCTTCTTCTGTGTCACCTGTATTCTGTTCCTTTCTCTTCTATTACAAAGAGGAGTTCATCTCCCTCTTCTACACAGAAGTGGGAAAGGGGAGTGAAGAGAGTTTCTTCCAAACACCTCAAGAGCAGTTTCAGATCATAAGTATGAATGGAGGGGTGCGGAGCCTCACTAATATGTATGCCACATATATATAGGCCAGGTCCTAAGTCTGCAGAAGTCAACAGCTGAGTCTGCTTTGGGCACAAAGAGCAGCAGGTCACAGAGGCAGCAGCACCATGTCCTGACAGAGCATGGGAGACCTGCAGCAGGGATGGCACTCTCCTTCCCACTGAGCTCCCCAAAACGGTAAGACCAAGCTCCCTCTCACTTCTCATCCCACCAGAGAGGTGTTCTATTTCCAGAGCAGGGCAGTAGACACAAGTACAAGCAGGGGAAGGGAGTAAAGGCAGAGGCCCAGCAGGACCACGCAGAGAGGTGGCAGGGCCAGGAGTGTGGTCAGCAGTGAAACCGTGAGTCACCCAGGACAGACAGTATCTGAGGTAACTGTTTTGAAGCCACTACTACACTACTGAATTTTGCTTTCCCAGTAACTCCCAGGAAACAGTTTTCTTAAGCTATTGAGGAGCTTTAAGCCAGCCCTGATCATTTCCTCCCTATTCATATGAGGAGGAAAAGAACTATCTTCCTGGTCGAAAATTTTCATTGAGAAAGAATTCCATTCATTCAAAAGTGTGGATCAGTCTTTAAGAAATGAGCATGCGGATATAAAAGGCCTAACTTCAAAAACACCCTCCAAAGTCATGAATAAATTTTTAAACATATGTAAGTAAGTTTTGCATGAAATACTCCATGACCATAGTTTTGCACACACACATTGGACATTTGTAAGAGAACTGTCTTGTATATGGACCCTGCTGCTATCTTGCACTTGCCATTTTGTGAGATGCTGCCTATATTGTGTCTGTAGAAGTGACACAGATTATTACATTTGCCTCCAAAATTCTGTCCTGGGCCACCTTACAATTTTTGCTTTCCCCACTCAGATCTCTTCTGATATCGGCCTACAAATGCTCTGCAGCATGGCCACTTGTCTAATCAACTTTACTGTGAATAAAATTATTTCTTTTTACTTATCTATCTATAGCAGATATAATTTTCTTTCTTGCTGCATTTTCTTTTCCTGTATGTAAAAATGTGTCAGCGATGATTACGATGATTAGTATTTTGCTTATGTCCACAGTAAGCTAGTGCTGTTCAATATTTTAATAGGAAATTGTTCTGAGTCACAACTGGGCCATTCTGCTGTGCAAGACATGTCTGAGAGCACTGTCTGCAATCACAGAGCTACTTCATGTCAGGCAGAAAGAGGCCGTGATGTTGTATGTCCATCCCAACATGCACAGAAAGGCACTTACTGTGCCTATTAGGATATTCTTAATTACTGGAGATAAGAAGCTCACCAGAGGATCTCAAGCCTTCTCTGTAATAAGCTTAGAAGGGAGAAGGGTGTGTATCATAGCTGGAGCAAGTTATCTATACTCAGTTTCATGTATCTTCTTATGTTATACACCGGAGCAATCTCCTCATCGTATTAAATTAGACAATCTTTAAAGTGATTGCTTTACATGTTGCAGAGGTGTGAACTCGTATCCTAGAGGCAGAAAAGATGGGAGCACTTCCGTTAAAATTAACTTCCTCTCTGGTTGGGAGCCTTCCACTGTTAGCTGGAAAGGTTTGTATGGGATGGAAATGTTATTAGCAAGTATGCATTGCTGCCATTCCTTGTTCTCTACAGGCATTTGAACTAAAGCTACAGCAGACAAAAGACGTCTAAGTTAAAGCTGCTTAACAATTTCCAATTCAAACCTTTGTTTTCAGTTGCTTCTACATTTTTCATAATTTAACCATTAGAATTTAAATTTTCCATGATGATTGTATGGCTAAAAATCAAAACTCTTCTGATAATGACAGTAGAAGAAATAACTGTAAAATTACCTAATGGCCAGGTACCTTTTGTTATCTTAAGAATATCCATAAAAATGTAGCCAAGTTGCAAGACTCTGAAAAGCATTCCTACATACTCAGCAGGTGCTGATAAACAAGTCTCAGATGTTCTGTCTGGACCAAACATGCTCTAGGCTAAAGTGAATGTGATTCAGCCATGACTGGAGATGACTGTGGAAGCAAAGCTCGTGAGAGGAAAACATGGCTGTGTCCCTGTGAGTACCTAGATACTCTACCTGAGTGGAGTGACCAGACCAGCATGCAGAGAGAACTGGGAAATGCTGGAGGGCGAGCAGGAGCTAAAGCCCGGGAAAGACATGAGAAAAGCAGAAAGGGATTAGGATGCAGAGGTGAAGGCAGCCACGAATGTAAGAACAGGAACATTTCAGAATATCTCAGAATACATCAAGATAACCCACACATTATCAAACAAAGTTCTGTGGCCTGGTACATCTCATTCTCTGCTGGTAACTTCTCAATGCAAAGACCAATGATCTGTTACTGTGCCGCAAGGTAGCTCATCAGCTTATGTGGAAGTCTTGACACTGCATTCAAAGGTATCGGACTCTATGACCTACTAGACTCCCTAAGTGGTAACTAGCCTGAGATCTTCTACAGGGGAAAAAACCCAACCAAACCAATACAGAAAGAGATTATTAAAGATTGTATCACAAACCTCCTAAGCAGACAGCAGAATTACAGTTGCACCAGCAACCTGAGCCCAAGTATTTCCCAACATTTGACTACCTGACTTTGCAGCTTCGCTGCTCTTTGAATTTTCTCTTGTGGCATGTGAGATGCTTTAGCAGCCATTAGTTGAGAAACATTCATCAAAACCTAGTAGTTCCATTAATATGCAGTAAACGTTATCTGTGATACAAAGATTATCTTGTCGGACAGAAGTTGTACAGTCTACTTTGCTGTTTGGTAGAGATGTCATTCGTTACAATGACACTAATGACTTCTCATCTGCATTTGATACACTAATCTATAAAATGCCTCTTCAAATGGCCAGGTGACAAACTCCATCTCTAAAGCTCTAAAGCTATAATACCTAGGAAAGAAAACCTGCAACAGACATTTCTCCTCTGGAGAAATATTTTAAATGTGTCATCTAAAGCCCCAGAAATTTATTGGGTGAGAAATATGTTGAGAGTTGACAGGAACAATAAATTTAGTGCCAGATTCATGACACTTACCCCATTGTAGTTTCCCCTCATAAATACTGGAGGAAAGGATTTCTCTCACATGCCCTCTGGTACATTCGTCAAAGTTCCTTTTGGAGTGTGACTTAATGAATAATTACATCTCAACACGGACAACGGAACATATTTATTTAAGGAGCTTTGTAAATCCACTTTTGTGCCACCTGAATGACAGGGCCAGAAGCCAGGGAACAGAAAGAAAAAGGTGGTTACATGTAACCTCTTGAGATTATGGAACAAAACAGTCACAAAGTCCCCTCTCAGGGGCAGCAGTTTGATGTTGGGATGTTCCTGTTTCTCTAGAATTCACAGCTCCAAAACCCAAGCTCTGAATCTCATCTGTTGCAATGCATAGGTGTTATCACAGGAGAAACAAGGAATTAATTAATAATTCGGTCAGGAGTTTCTTCCTGGATAGCTTGGCATCAACAAGAGTTTAACATAATCCAAACTGAATGACTGGAACGTCATCCCAGCTCTGCTGAAATCAGTAGAAAAACTCTCAGCATCTTTCCCATGATGTCACCTCTCAAGCTTTCTTCAGATCATCCTCTTCTATTCCCATGGTCAACATCACAGGACTCTCAGTAACTCAAATCTATAAAATGGGTCTTATCTCCCTCCGCCTCTTTTACCTAGGCCACATCCAAATCTTACTATCTTTCTTTTTTCCATGAGCATTTTTCTTCTCCATGAAGGCACTTTTCTCCAGATATCACCACTACACATCTTTCTTGCCCTCTCCCATCCACATACCCTCTTTCTCCAGTTCATGTGAACCAGGGCCTTTGAGGATACGGCAATTCATTACAGTCACTTTGCTTTGCCCAAGAGTCACTTGGAAACATCTTCTTCCTGCCATACCTGTGTTTCACACATTGGCTTCACTGAACCGGGCATCCTGCTGCTGCTTTGCTGTGTGCTAACCCCGGCAGGCAGTGAAGTCCCACACAGCCACTTGCTCACTCTCCCCCACAGTGGGATGGGAAGAGAATCATAAGGGTAAAAGTGAAAACTTGTGGGTTGAGATAAATGGGGGTTAAGCTTAATGGAGAAAGCAAAAGTTGCATGCATAAGCAAAGCAAAATAAGGAACTCATTCACTGCTTCCCATTGGCAGGCAGATGTTCATCCATCTCCAGGAAAGCAGTGCTTCATCACCGTAGTGGTTGGAAAACACTTGGAAACATTTGGAAAACAAATACCATAACTCCAAATGTCCCTGCTTCCTCCTTCTTCCACCAGCTTGTATTGCTGAGTATGACATCATATGGGATGGGATATCCCTGTGGTCAGTCGAGGTCAGCTGTCCCGGCTGTGTTCCCTCCCAACTTCTTGTGCATCGCCAGCCTACTTGCTAGCGAGGCAGCGTGAGAAACAGAAAAGATCTTGATGCCGCATAAGCACTGTTCAGCAAGAACTAAAACATCCCTGCATTATCAATACTGTTTTGGTCACAAATCCAAAACACAGCACCATATGAGCTACTGTGGAGAAAATGAATCCTATCCCAGCCAAAACCAGTACATCTTTTTTCACATTTCCACCCTCATCCTGCCCAGACCTGCTGCCTCATCCCCATGACTCCTGGATGATACTAGTGCTCAAAGGGACTTGGGGGTACAGACTGTTACTGGGGTTCAAGGCATTGAGGAGAGTCCTCAGGCTGTGTGGCCATGGTGATGCTGAGGGTGAAGACCATGATGGGTGCCAGTATGAAAGTGGACATGAGGAAGTGCTTGAGGAAGTGGATATGGATGACACTGTGCCCGATGGGCTGCAGGGAAGTAAGTCGTCACTGGCCAGGCAGAAATTGTGGCAAGTTATTTTCTCTCTGTCCCTCATACACAACAAAGAAGGACCCAGGTCTCTGGGCAGCCACTCCTTTCCTCCCAGGGAGTCATGAGAGGCTGTAAGGGAGGAACTGAAGCTGCTGAATCCACCACCACCACACTTGGTCTGAAATGTTATCACTAAAACCTTCTGGGTGTACTCTGAAAGATCAGCACACCACCCTGCACAATGCAAGAACTGGATTCAGCTGGCTCCCGTGAGAACTTCTTAAAAGCACATTTCTTCACACATTCCACATATCCACTACCTCCAGATCACGTTTCTTGCAATGGCCTGCAGGACTGCCCCTTCGTACTTGCATCTTGTCATGTGGCAGCCACATGTCGATTGTTTCTCCATTAACCGTGCCAAACCTAGTATCTTGCTCACCTGTTTGTCTCTCGGAGATCTCCAGCTTATACTCCCTGCTCGTGACATATCCTTCATATCCTGCTTCTGAAGAATCACAACCTCCTTTGTTTTGAATTCCTTCCCCAAAACCCCATCCCTCCCAGACACCCAGGACAGCTGATTAGGTCTACCACATCTCTAATGAGTGAGGGTTAGCATAGGAGTGTAAAGAGTCTGGAATTAAAGTGGTATATAGGATGAGAAGAAAAGGTCATGAGTAGGATGTGGAAGGGGAAGGCAATTAGTGTGCTTAGTAACAAGTAAGATTATAGCTTGTAATTAACATGACTTTGCCCAGTGTTTCAGTGATCCCTTTGTTGTATAATGTATCCCTTTCCCCCTAGTCTGACTTTGTTTTCCTCAACACTGCCCTCTTCAAAGAAGGCATGGTTTTCTTCTTCTGAGTTTGGACAGTTATATGTTTATAAATAATGAATAGAATAATAATAAATCAGGGCTACTGCACTTGCTAGCAAACGGCTAATATGCACTAGGTCTCTCAGAAGTCAAAGGGTCTTTTTCTGCTACTGTTTATGCCACGGCATCTACTTTGGATACAGTGAAGTTGCTTCTGGTTCATATCGCTGAGAAACTGAGTTGCTAAAATGTAAAATCTCAATAAGATACAAGGACAATAGAAATATTACAAAATAATAAACATCCTAACAGATTTGCAGAGAAACTATTATAAGCCAGGAAATGGACTTATTTCTAGAGCAGTGACAACATTACTATTTAATTAGAACAGTGACTTGGTAAGGAAATTGCTTGCTTCTAGCCACTTGTTTATTTTCTTCTTTAGCTGTCATTTCTGTTTAAGTGGATGCTATCTTATTGAAGATAAATACTAGTGCAAACTTTCCCACTGAAGTTCAGAGAACTACAGTGTTTCAGAATAAACAGAAAAATGATATCTGTCTTCACTGAGTAGCAGCAAGGGGCCTAGTATATTGCTGGAAGACAAGCATAAAATATTTAGGCTGGTTAGTATTAAGAAAGTCAAAGAGAATATTATGAGATGAAGCAGCCAAACAGAATTGGCAATGATAGTCTTATAATGGACAGGTATTTATAGACTGTTACTCCCGCTGGACACGATGCTACTCCTGCTGGACATGATGCTCCTGTCTTACTCAGGCAAACCTCCCACTGGAACTTTCAAAGGGCATATTGCCTGTGTAGACATGAGCAGGGACTTTGGGACCACAAGCGATGTCCAAATCTTCTGTCCATTCATATAATGCCTGTTTTAACTGCTTGTATTGCATCCTCCGTCTGCAACTTCATGGGGTCTGACAGCTTGTCGTACTGGGCAGCTGCTGGCCCTATGAAGATAAAAGTTAGTCTTTGTTGCCATGCGGCCCATGGTGCCCAAAGAGGAGAAATAGTTTGAACCCTCAGAGCTGCTTTTTGTCATCCAGTGAACTTCTGGAGCATGGCTAGCATGGCACTAAAAAGGCAAGAATTGGTACATCCGGTTAGGCACCGCAGACCTTTCGTTAAATTGTGCTGCTTTGCAAGCCTCAGTTTAAGTGGATCTTGTGCTTAAACTGAGGCTTGCAAGGCAGCATAGAGCTTAAACTGAGGTCTAGCTCTGCACCTGTGTGTCATTTTGGACCCTGCCAACTGGACAAGATCCACTTTTCCATACATCTGTGTGAAGGACAAGTGTCAGGCAGCAATGGCGTGAAGTTGATATGACCTGCAGTTTGCTGCCCTGTGCAGTGTCCTCTGCCTACTACCAGCCTCCCAGGATAGTTTTTACCTTACAGTGGTAGCTTAGGGAACTCACAGCATGCAGACTTCAGCATCCAATATAGAAGATTTCAAACCAATATAAACTATTTACCTGGATATCAGTAATAGCCACATAACATAATATTACCATTGTTAACAGGGGATATGACCATTCGAGATTCAGGACAGTAATATAAACCAGTAACTGCAGCCTATTCTATAACTGAACACCATAAACTGTTTTTCATCTAGTACTGGCCATCATATAGACTTTGTACAATTTGTTTGCCTGTTTGTTTCAGCAATGGGACTTTAAATGAACAGGCAAAAGATGGTTCCATTTTGTGTTCATTTCCCAAAGTTAATAAAGTGACAAAGGTACACAAATTAAAGTGAGGAATTAATTTCTCAGCAAATATGTAGTTTAAAATAATTGTAATTTTAATAAAGGTCAATAGGCCAAATACTCTTGGTGCAAATTTGCTGACACCAGTACAAGGAATAATAATTTGGCCAGTGTGTACCCAGTGTACCCAGTCCTCTGCTGCACAAGGCAATGAAAGGAAGCACACTCATGCAAGCCTGCCGAGTGTAAAACTCCCATTAATTCTGACCGCCCACTTGCACGACCAGCAAGATTCTGCATTTGAGTTCTCCAGCCAGAATTTCAGTCTTATAAATACTATGTAGTTCTGCACATTTACAGACTACTAATGAAAAACTGGAAGATTAAATTTATACTAAACGTTACTTAAACTGTATACATATATCACGTAAAATTGTATTCAGTGAAGTATACACACACAAAGCTGATGTAAACCTTCAGCTATCAGGAATGTTATTTACACATTCCTTTATTTCATTGAATATGAACTCGTTCTCTCTCACACTCACATACATTCTCATACACACACACGCTATAACGAACCTACTGGTTCTCACTGATCCTGAGAATCCCTGAAGGGCTGGGCGGAGGTCCAAACAGCCGTCTCCTAGTAGATCACTCTGCCATATGTAAGCCTTTCTACACAAACATTTGCCAGGAAATCTATCACCGTCAATGCAGCACCATCATGTGACATGATAATAAAAATGTTTATGTGCAGTCTCTCTCAGCGTTTTGCAGAGAGGGAAGTATCTGTAGGAATGAGGACACTGCTGCACCCTCTCTTTTAACTATCACATTTTTAATGGCAACAGCTTTGATCCTCTCAGTGTCCTCCTTCTGTCAGTAACCACTCTGGTTTGGATTAAGGACAAATGCTCCATTTCTCTTGTTTTTCTTAGTGAAGTGCCCCTGCAAGCTCCTTTGTTTGAAGCTTGTGCTTCAAACACTTAAAAACTAGGGCTCTGAGCACCTAAATGCTTGTCTCCAGATTCATGGGATGTAGTTCATTGCCAGATGTGTAAAAGGCTGCTGCCCCACCATGCAGCATGCTCAGCTCATGTCTTCCAGTGAATGGGCAGTAGCATTCGGAGATGCTGCTACAGTAATGAGCAGAAGCCAAGTCAGAACACGTACAGTTGTTATTACTGCAGTCGATGGGAATCTGGGTTATGTTGTGATGCTCCTAAGGCCTGGAGCTTTATTGTTGCTGTCTATCCATGTACTGACTGAGTCACTCGGATGCTACAAAAAACTCCAAGAATAAATGACTGAATAGAATGAACGATGTAGTAGAGACACCTCCATATGAAAAATCCTACAGAGGGAAACCAAAGATTCTTACTTGAAAAGACTGAAGATGTTATCACTTGACGTTGTGTCACCATGCATCGGAATATGCTCATGCAATGCCAACAGCTGAATCTGTGCTGTATTCAGTGGAGCCTTCCCTTTCTTGGCTAACAACTCTGCTGGGGGTGGATTTGCTTTTAAAATGTTAAATTTATTCTGTCTTTAAGGCTGATTAGTCCCAATGATGGACTTTTTTTTTCTGGTTGGTCTGAATTCTTCATCTAGGAGAAGGTGTCAATATGGTGACAAAACTGGTTTCACTTCTAATCTGTAAAATCTACACAAATCACACAACTGGGTTCTATATTACAGTATACACACACATGTGCACTCTTGACACATGGCTCTTGCTATTAGGAGCGAAAGCTTTTTTTCCTGTATTTTGGTGAGTTTTTCACTAGAAGTCAGGGAGGCCCAGCTGGGGGCCCCTGCACTATTTAAAAGGATACTGCAGGGCTGTTTCAGTGTAAAAGTAAAACCAGATGACACTGAGAAAAGGGCTTCTCACTTGCTTGCCAAAACCTCCACAATTTCAAAATTAATCTATGCATTTTTTCATATTCATTTCTGTGATCATTTATAACATACAAATGCTTTTAAAGTGGCCTCCAAAGCAGACTTTCTAAACACTCTGGCTTTCCATTGTACTTCTAATCATCTTATTTGTAGTGTAAATCGAAGATAACGTTGGCTTTCTCTAAAATTAGCTCGCTTTCAGAAATGCATGTACTATGACTCCTGCTTTCCTTACACTGCTAATGATGTGCATAACAGGTAAAAAAGCTGATAAAAACAACGGGCATTTTAAAGGATTCAGTGGACTACATGTTCCTTCCAGATACAATCTCAATTATTTCATGAGGGTTGAGCACAATAATGTCAGTAAACTTTTGCCCAGTGTTTGTTCCTCTGTGAAATAATGGAATCAATTTGCAGCTGTGTACTGCCTATCCTAAACTGGCCATGTGTATCTTTATGAACATTGCTTGTACTGCCAATTTCTATCAAAAACTGTTCAGATTGTTTTCAGTTTGGATCCCTAGACCTTTTAGAATATTTTTGAGGATGACATGGAAGCCAAGCACTCAGAACACCTTATTTAAGTTCATTTTTCTCCTTCGACACTAAAATGGCCACCAGAGTGCTCAAGTAACCTGGAGTCAATGCAGATTGGCATGGTCACGGAGATAAGCAATACAGAACTAAGTCCAGGGATGGTTTTTGGGAATGTTATGGTGGAGTGCATAGAAAAATCACAAACTTTTTCTTTGCTCTGCACGTGTCTAGCACCTAGTCCGGTAGAGCCTATGTCTGTGACAAAGGTTTGTTACAAAAACTAGATACGGACAGGTTATGGAAGCTGCCTACATCTGGAGAAATGAACAACATGCAGGCCCAATGTCATAGCAAGGGTTATCACAATGTCAATTTTATTTATGATCAGTAGTAAATAATGTAAAATTTGTGATTGAGAAGCTAATCTGTACAAATGCAACTCTGTATTTAAGGTAATATATTCTGTAAATTTTAAATATTCTAAAGCCACATATTCTATTTACCACAGAAAAATGATGTTGTTAGCGTATATCAAAGAAGAGTCAAACAATGTATTGGGAAGGAGGTACCATCGGATCCTCTGCCTCTTAAGCATCACTGAAATGAGTAGGTCAGTGGGCTCTTTGAGTAAGACAAAAGTTGTAAGATACATGGTTTCTTCTAAAAATCAGAAGCCAGGCAGCCCAGGAATTCCTAAGATGTATCTAGGACTGGTGTGAGAAGTGGTTTGCCAAAGGAAAAGAGACAGGGCCAAATAAAAAGAGGCAGAACATGAAAACTCACTGAAAAGGAATTCTGAACAAGCAGTTATGTATAGAGGCTAGACTTTGGGGTAGGGTGCGGGATGGAAGAGCTTTAGGCCAAGATTATCTGATTTCTTCTTTAATCAGAAAAATCTGTGACTCTAGATGTGTTTTCAAATAGAGATGTCTGTGAACTAGTCCACAAGTATTCAGTGCTGGGTATTTGGGTCAATAGGAGCAGGAATGTGTTTGTATGAAAATTAACTGAAAGAAACATTAGCAGACAGAACCATAAAATACTGCAAAGCTAGGATTTCTAAACCGGGCTTTGGTCTGAGGATAAACCGAGAAAGTTTTGGCAAACTTTTCTAGGAAATATGGGAAGTCCACTGGGAAGATTTAGTTGAAAAGTTTATATCCCAACCCCTCCAAGAAGTCTGTCAGACTGTCACTCGCATGGAAAACTTTACTACCATTCCTTGTACACGTGGCCACCAGCTACACTCCGCTTAGTTTAAAGCAGAGAAAGCTGCAGCTGTAAATGGCTAGGGAAACTGTTAAAATGCGATCTACTATAGATGCATATTATGTAGCTGGTGGAGACACTCTGAGCACCATCAAAAAACCTGAAGTCAGTAGGAATCTTTCCATTAACAAATAAACTTTGCATGAGGGCCATTTTATAGCATAGTTTACTCCAAATTGCATTGATCGCACTGTTTGTAACTCTGTACCGTGCTAGACCAATGGACTGACTGGTCAGCTCCAAAGAATATAGACGCTTCTAGACATTTTATTGTGACTTTTTATGGATTCAGGGAGAAAGTAACAGCACATGCTGATGAGATGTGATTTCCATGGGAAGTGTTCTTTTATTTTTGAGCTTGAATCCTGTTGTCAGGAGACACGCTTGGGACTCTTCAGAATTATGCCTGGTGGACGCTCATTGAATCTCAGGAGCTTTGATGGTTTGCTGTTTCTGGTGCTGTCTCACAGCAAAACCAGTTTCCTTTTCAGAAATGGGAAGCCAATGCTCCTGACAGCTACAAAAGTTTGCAGCCTACTTGGAAAAACTTTTGGGTCAAGTCCTGCTTTAGTTTTATACAACCTGCCCTGCGGTGGGAAACTGCCAGCATACTGCTAGCTGTACCATTGCGTCCAAAAGCACGGCAGCTATTAATAAAAGAAAATACCAATGAGGAAGCTTCTGCAGGACAGACTAGCTCAGGGATCGTGGCTTCAACGTTTTTCTGATCATTTGTTGATGCAGTTAATGGCACTCTCTGAAGCTACTTAGAGCGTGCTGGTGCTACCGCCATGGTGTACTTGCCAGAAGGACTTGTCCAGCTGAGATTTCTCTTCTCCCTGGGGTCCCCTGCATTAGCCAAAGGTGCATCTCCTGCATGGCTGTTGCCAAAACCATGGACATACTGCTGTCTGCCACGACACTGCTGGGTCAAAGGGACTGCTTTTTCCCAGAGGCAGTCCAAAAGTGTTGCCATTGTTGTACTCGTGTACAGATCCAAGTTAGCTAATTTATTTTCTTTCAAGAGAGCCATTCAGCTCTCACAGAGAGGACAGAGAGAAAGGCCACATAAAGAATATCTATGCTGCCATTAATGTAGTCCTTCCCAGGCCTCTGACCTTTCTCACCAGGAGGGTTTTCCAAGGTTTGTTCTAACTGTTAATAGAAAACTGTATTTCCCTGAAGTACTGAGCAATTTCCAGCAGAGGTCTCTGCCTACTAATAATTAAAGGTTGGCTGGACTGCTTACCCACCACAGGAATCAAAAATCAGTTAGAGTTTGCCCCTTCAGAGGATGAAGAAACAAAACCAAGACTTCACAAATCTGAGTGCCTGAGAAATCATCATCTGCTTCACAGGGCAGTAATGCCCATCTATTACATACACAGAGATTCTCAAGAAAGGTTTCCTTGTGTAAGATATTTTAAATAACTCTGCTGAGGCTTGCACAGCACATGTAGCCTATCTACCAAACCCAACATGTTTCAAAGAATTTAAGAATTAAGAGCCCCTCATTGTTAAATACATCAGAGAATTACTAAACTATAAATATCACACTTCTTCTGGATGCAAACCAGACAAGTTCATTTCAAGGGAAGAAAAGAACCTTCTCCTTTCTTCTGAGTGTACTGTGATCCCTAAGCTGAGATCTAACTACGGTCAAGGGGAACTGCTCCAACAGACATTTAGCTTTTAGGCTACAATATCTTTGTTTCTCATCTGGCTCTAATACAAGTGTACTGTCTGCTTATGAGAAAATTATTTATTTTTATGCCTACATTTCCCTGTCTTTATTTACTAAGCTACTTCACTGAGTGGGATGCACTCATAAAATGCAAGGTGCTAAAAATAAGGATTAAACATTTCTACCTTTAGGTCTGGTCTCTAATTGTTCTGTGCATCATCTCAATTTACCGAGAAACTTTAAGAAGTCTCAAACAGAGGCTCTTTTGAAGCTCAAACAATATCATTGGGGTGGGGCAAGTTCCCTTCCCTTACCTCAGGAAAGAACTTAAGCCTCCTCTGTGCCAAGCCGTTTGCTGTTGTGTACATTTTGTTATGGAAGAGAACAGTGTGACATGACAGCCTTGCAGCAGAATCGCCATGACTTCCCCAGCTCATACTACAATTGCAACATCTTCTTGTGTGTGAACATTACAATAACTGTGGTACAACAACAAAATACTGCTAATGGCTGTTCACGCTGAAAGCTTCTCGATAAACATATCCTGGCATAGTCTTTCAACTGTGATGTGAAAGGTGCACGTTCCTCTCATATCCAGCTTTCCAAAAATCACAGTTCCATATTTCAAATTGAAACAAGGCCAGTGACCAGTCCAGCACATCGGTGTCACCACCACCAGCTTCTGTAAAGAGAAGACCACTGGACACATACCACTGGAGCATATGCAAGGTCTGATCCTATCAGTCTCAGTGGGGTGACTCACAGCAGTAGGTTTTGTAGGGAATGCAAGAAGAATCACAACCCAATTTCTTAACAGCTCTTACTCATGTCATAGAATCTAGCATTTGTAGATGGCAGCTCTACATACATACATGCTCTCACTCACTCCATTTCCACAAAATATTACAAGCTGGGGCATTGAGGCAGTACTGGAAGCTGCACATATAGCACTGAGAACAATACTGAGAACAAATTCAGTCTTAAAACACAACAAATGACAATTGCAAAATGAGATAAGGTATTATGCTCTTTGCAGCACATAGCACAAGATCTGCAACTTACTTTAGCAGAGGAGCACAATTTACTCCGACCTATACCAACGTAATCATACTGGCGTTAATGACATATGGATGTGATTGCAGGCCAGATTCCAACAGCACTGTAATTCTGTGTTCAGCTTTGACTCAATGCCTCCTACTCATGCACAGCTAGCAGAAGATGTATGTGTAGAACAAATAGACTGACAAGATGCTCACTTGCTCAGTGTCCCCCGCTACAGCAAGCCCTTTGGGACAAAGTGAAAGAGAGGAACTGCTTGTGGTTTAGCACAAGGAATTTTAATCAAACAGCAAAAAGTTCCACTGTGTCTCAAACTGAATGTTTCAGTCAAATCAATGCCTGTACCTGTCTTCTGCTTATAATTCACCATGAGACATAAGTCCCATGGTACTCTAGTAGATATTCTTGCAGTCCTTTGAAAAAACTCACTTGCAACTCAGTAGTTCTTTGATTTGCACACTCTGAGTAGAATTTGATTCATGTTTCAATCCCTCTTTCCCAGAAAATACTTGCATTCCAGCTAAAGCTGATCCTTGTTTTGTTAGTATTGTCTCTGATTTAAGATGGTATGTGGACTTTTTGGGGAACTCACCATAATCCAATCGGTCCTGCTACCTTGCATTTAGCTGAAAAATTGTATTGTGATTATGATAACGGGGAGATGAGAGGCAGACCTGCTTAACCTCTGGATATCAGGGTTCAATTCCAGTTCCGATACTTTGCAGTTAGATCCTTTCCTCCCACGTAGCTGCTGCAAGTCTGGATGACACTGTAGATAAAACTTGCTCCTCTTTCTACCCTGCCTATATTTATCTTATAACTGAAAGACCCTGGAAGAAGCTACAATAGGAGGCAGGATTGTCTGGAAACAACACAAAGATTTTATTTGGTGTTACAGATGTTCAGAACCTCTGAAAATTACCTGAAAGTCGTAACAGTATCAGAGACTATGTCTGAGGAGACTATCGCTCCCTTTCTCTAAAGCCAAGGACAGCAATATCCTCCTTTATCCCAAGAATGAGAAAGACTGTTTCATTAACACCTCTGAAGCTCTGCAGCTATCACACAAGTATCACTGTGGTCTGGAACAGTGAGTACAGTTGACTATATCCCTCCTTCTTACAGCTTTTTTTCTTAGTTTTCCATAAATATTCTGCATTGTCCCAAAATGTTTCCATCAGCCAAGATCGTCAAACCAAGACCGTTCAGAAAGCTTATCTTAGAAATAAATCAAATGAACAGCAAGGAAAATGAACTCAGGCGACAGGTTCAAAGACACCTTTATCATGTTTTGTACCTGAAAAAGCTCAAAGTGAGTCTATTCGATTTCAGAATATGACAGATTAAAGGTCTGCCTTGAGCTCAACTATTCACTGGATTTTGATCCATATGAGGGACCAGGATGCAGAAGAAAAGTATGAAGTAAAGATGAGCAATAGAGAAAGAAGAGAGAAGACACATTGTATCTGTCTAGTGTCCAAAAGTGGCTCTTATGTTCACTTCAGGTGACAGAAGCAGAGAGACTGAGGAACTTTCTGTCTTTGTTTAGGTCCCTAAACAAGAGTTAGGTCCCTCCTTTCTTGCTGCTCCAAAATGTAAGGCCTTGCAATAGGCTTTAGCTACCTTCAAGAAATGAAAACGGGGCAAGAATGGACCATGAACCTGGCAGAAGGTGATGAATAATCCAACCAGTAAAGAGGGTCTTTTTTCTTGGCATGTGTTCTTTGTAGAAAAATTGTAGCAGAGACGTTCAGAGCCATTTTACCACACATCTCCCTCAAGATCTATCCTTCTATCCTTTACATCTTCCATAGCAAAACATTTAAAGGTGTCTTTCTATTGAGAAAGTTCACCATTGGCCTGACAAAAAACATAATTTTTCCCCCTACATATTGACTTCAGCAGAGATATACATTTGTTATATGAGAGCAGAATCTGGGAATAACAGAACACAGAAGCAGAACTGCACAAATTATACAAGTTCCTTCCTTTTAAACTTGGAATGTGGTCCAGCTTTTAACACAGCACAAGGAAACAACAGAAAAAGTGTTCAACAACAGAAAAAACATTGCTGAACAATGTGGAGAAAGGAGCAAGTCATGAGATTACAATTCTTTACTCTCAGTTTTTGGAGTCATGAACATTAAGATCTCAGCAATATTTCAATACTTGCAGAAGAAGAGAACTCATATGTATTCCACCTGTCAGATATTTGGTGTAATACTGTAATTATTTAGCCATTTTACAAAACTGAGTGCTATTAATTCAGTTACCTGCAGGTGTGAATTCAAGATTTTCAACAGATTAGATAGTGTAATTCCAACAGCCGCAGTCAATTTCATGCCTGATAAAGTTGCACAGACAGTACTCATTTTTATAAATTAAAAAATAATATACTTCTGCTGTGTACTGCTACTCAAAGTTAGCATTTTAAAAATCAGAGTCACCTTTTCAGGGAAAAAGGCCTGAGGAAATGCGTAGGAAGGCCATGATTTGATCATGTGCACAGTCTTTCCTTATATCACAGTCCACATAAGAAAGATCTTGTAACATAGTCCTTGAGTAAGGATGCAACCTTTGGCTTGGTTTTCACATTGTAAAAAACAGATGAAAACAGAATATTAACAACACTTGGAATTATAATACATTATGTTTTGGACTGGCTAGAGGAATACAATGCTGAATATCTGAGCATTCCCAAACCACATTTACTGTAACATGCCAATGGCACTAATTTCTCTATGCTTGGGTCCTTTTTCTCACATTTCTGGTTTCCACTTAGCTTTAGATTCTGTAAGAATTCTCAGGACTGAGAATAAAAAAATATTCCCCCCCCCCCCCC
>Ga0065711_1008970_pt1 | contig 19299 bp, 10 predicted proteins | sample Hoacrofraction12_FD_59098 | JGI IMG/M metagenome (GOLD analysis project Ga0065711, IMG submission 59098) | Hoatzin crop microbial communities from Cojedes, Venezuela - Epithelial fraction 12 v2 (version 2) | ecosystem: Host-associated > Birds > Digestive system > Esophagus > Crop | place...
CTTTCCCTGACAGCTGATCCTCAGGAGGGGAAAAAAAAAAAAAAAGTGGGGGGAAGGGGTTTTGTAGGAAAAACAAAAAAGAAAAAAAAAAGAGTAAAATTATCCAATTATCCAGTTAGGACAGATTCTCCAAATGCAACCAAACCAAGCTGCACCCACACAAAACAGTTCCTTAACAAGAACACCAATCATCAGCAGCTAATATATAAAAAATTTACTCTTTCAATGAATGCTGCCATTTCTGAATGATTCTTCAGCTATATGTGTCTCTCTCAATAGAAAAGTGAAAGATCGTGAATCTCACCAATTCACATGAATTCAAGGCTTAACCCTCAGCTTCCCCTGTCTCTCGAATTCTCCTCTATTTGTATAATTGCATCCTAGTCAAATCAAGCATCTGTGTAATAATTTATTAACAACATGTTCACTCTTATAGTGAACAAAAAATACTACCTACAAATCAAAGCAAACTGTAACAGGAAGGTAAGGCAATTTTCCCACTATTCAGCAGCAGGACGGGAGGTATCAGCACTCTGCTGGCCCACAACATTTCTTCTTAAAAACAAGGCAGGCAGAATGGCAGTAAAACTCTGGGCCTGCTCACGACCACTGCAACTTGAATGAGGGCAGAAATTCACCATAAATTTTTAACTGTCCAGGTAGCGTAATATACAAGATTTGGGTGTTGTTGTCTGCAGATTATTGTAATACAAAATACACTCCACAAATCACATCTCCCAAGTTACGCTGCATATCTTCAAGACATCCGAAATCTACATTTATCATGAATGCCAGACAATCACCATGTTATATGCTGAATGTTAACTAGTTACCAGTGTTTTAGCAAGCTGCTACCATGATAAAATCACAACTACCAAAAAAGTAAGTTCTAGCAATCCACATGTATTAACTAGGCAGACAGTAACAGAAAGCTGTAATTCCCATTTTTGTGCTAGTGCTGGCAATCACCTGAACCAGCAAACACAGTGGTTCAGGGAACCAATCCAGCAATAAAATTACGCTGACAGTATTTTGCCACTTGAGCTCTGCCGTCACTCATCACTGGCGCGGCGCAGGTGGTGCCCAGAGCGGGCAAGACGGCTGAGCCGGGCAGGAACAGCAGCACCACAGCGCAGCTCCCGCAGAGATCGACTCGGGCTGTAGCAGAGCTCCTCTAGCTTCACACGTCAGCTTGGGCAAAATGAACAGCCTGGAGAAATGGAAAGGTAACGCTGGTGCCACTTTCCCTTCTCCTCACAATATTTTTGACTAGACATTTTAACATATAGGAACAACAGCTTACAGCCCTGGCGATGTGTTACTATATCAAACAAATTTCTGCAATCAGATATCTTAATCACATACGCATTCATAGAACTTTAAATGTTTAACTGGGTTTTTCTGGGAGGAAGAACATCTTCACCAGAAGGCTTTTAGCAATCAAACCAAGCCTTCATCATTCCATAAATTCGAAGACTGTTTGCCACCTCAACCTGACATAGGAGAAAATCTGAAAAGTGAAATACAAGTTATATGAGAAACAACAGTTAAGAGGGGTAATACTGAAACTTTCCCACCTACAGCCAGAAGCAACATGTAGAGAAATATTCAAATAGGAAGAATTTGAATATACTTGTCCTCTAGGGAACTCCCTGTGTTTCTGTTGATAAAATTTTCATTTGCCTAGATCATATGCATATTATAACCATATCCATCCCTTTCTTCCTGTGTTACTTCATTTAAGTCAGGACACACACAAAGAAATTAACCTATCCACAAAATTATTTACTATTATTCTCAGATTTCCTCACAAGACTGACTCTACAGAAAAAACTCAACTGCCTGTAAACCAGGCTGGAAAAGGGTCACTGAACAGCACGCTGTAAAAATCTCCCATGTACCGAACACACAGAATCAAACTGGCTTGTACTGCACACTAGCCTTAATCAAATGAGATTGTATCTGAATGATAAGGCATTGAACTCTGGTAGAAAATGGTACCTTTTTAATAAAATTTGAATAACATTTTATAATTGGAGCAGTATGACATATAGCTTTTGGTGATCTTAACATCAGTTTCAGAGCTTCTGCCTGAGATGTAATTAATTTAAATAAAAGCAATAATTTCATATCTGATTTTAATATTAATAACCTTTTACAGACTTCATCAAAAACTGAGGTTTCCAAAAGACCAGTCTTTAAAGCTTGAATCAATTTTCATTTTCAATTACCAAAATCAACACAAGCAGAAGCATACTTCAAAAAAGAAATATATATAAAGCAAAATCAGTCAAGCATAATAAGACAAATGAATGGATATTTTAAAATACTTATAACTAGATGAACTGTCTACTAAAAGCTATTTATGTTATCTGAGGTTTCCGTGCATTGATAGGGGCTCAAAGAAAGGTTAAGGCACCCTTTTCTCACTGGGACAGAACAACTGTGCCAGAAAGAAGCTCTCGGATTAAAGGAAGACTGTAGTTCAGTTTAGAATTACAACATTCATACCAGACACTAGGGGGAACCTGAAAGCAGATCACTTGTACACGCTGATGCTGCTATCAACCTCAAATTTTCACTCATGGACAAGTTATTTAGATATATGAGTGAAGATAACCTACTTTTTTCAGACCACTGAGGTTGTAATGCTTAAGCACTTGAAATTTAGTCATGCAGACTATGTAATTGGGAAAAAACATGCAAATCTTAGAAAGCAGGCTTGTGCAATAGTACAGAGCACAACCATCATTCTCTATTCTTCCAGTCTTTTCTATTGAAGAAAATTATCAAGCTGCATATTCAAATACCAACCTGTTAAGGTAGTATGTTAAAACAAAAGCAACTGAAAAGACTACAATGCATATTTACACTTACTGTTTAGGAAACGAAACAATGAAAGCAGCCTAGAGAAAAGTTTATTCTATGTATTTGAAGCTTGTTGCCACTTTTGACTAACTTCATAATGTAACTGGATTTTTGGTAATATGTAATGTTAGTAGCAACTTACACACATTCATGAACATGCATGCTCTCCTAAACAGTGTCATCATGAACACATTCCACAACAGAGGAACTGTACCACAATTGCCAGACTTTTGGAACCACTGTGTCAGCAACCTTCATTTCTACTCCAAGTCATATTCGGAATTTACAAGATAAACCCACATTTCTAAAAGCTCTAGAAGAATTAAGTAGCTTTAGAGAAAGATAGGCATGCAAGTTTGAAAGATGTCGCTAGCAGCATTCACAGTCTAACACTCTGTAAGAAGAAAAATGGAGGAAGAGGGTGGCGGAAGAGAGAGTTCACCAATCGTTTCCTAAAATTTGCCCCTTTTTCTTTAAATAATAATTATACTATTTTAATAGCTCTACATACTTATTGACACTTTAAGGTGGTATTATATTCCACAGCTAAGCTTTCTAAAAAAAAAAAAGCTCTTTCAGATAACTATTCATGTATTTTCTAGGTGTTGCAAACTAACTTGACTCAAAGTCTTTTCTACTAAAGTTATCAATACAATGGCCTTTTCCAATCTAAATGATTCTATGATTTCTACGATTCTAATAGAGACACATCCACTGCTGAAGTGGAACATCCTTAACACTTTACATTAGTTCTGAGGCATTGACTCAAATACAGTTTTTCAAACACTATTCTCTTCACCAAGGTTTTATGAGCAAAAAGCAATAAAGACACAACACAAAAAAAACCTCTATTAAGTTGCTTTTATTGCAAATTTATGAAACTACAGAAGAAAACTATCTACTCTAAATTAGGAAGCCACTGAAGCAGATACCATTCGTAACAGGATAATACTAACGCATGACTAAGAAGCCATGAACATAACTCCCACGCTACCTATATCGCCTTGACAGTCAGGGACCACTTCTTCACAAAGACATCATGAGCAGGCCTTGAATTACAGGCTCCCTCTATTACAGTGATGGAGACGCAAAAAAAAAAAAGTCTCCAGTAAGTATTTAAATCCCTATACCTCCCTCAGCTGCAAGGGAAGACAAACTGCCCTGTGCTCAAGCCTAGAATTCTCTGTTGCGCTGTAGCTGTATGCTGGGTGGTACCTTCTATGATGAAAAGACGACTCGCTTGTTGCTCAAGAGGGATTTTAGAATACTGTGACAGGACCACATCCAATTAATCAGTTTCTGAATCATTTCAGTTTCATTACATCTAGTCTCTGAAGTTTCTTTGATATAAACCATTATTCCCATTAATAACACTTCTGTCAAACTACTTGCTACCAATAAGTTTAACACATTAACTTACATAATCAGCAGAGGACACTTAAAGACCAGCTTTCTCGTCTACAAAGAGTTCCATGATCAACTGCACTAAGAGCTTTGATCCTTTAACACTACATGAGCTCACTTAGACTCTTTTTGTTTCACTTCCAACAAAGGGTTAGTCCGCAGGTCTGGTTTTTGTATGACTTGCATTGATATAGGTTTATTGACCTATCAGAATCTAAAGCATATAACTTTTTTCAAAACTTTTATCCACACTGGTGATGCAAAATTAGGACATCACTGCTGATGACTGTCTCAAAGCCCAATCACTATGTATATCATAGGGAAAACAGGATTATTTCTAGAAGTTCTTCAACTTCTGGTACTTCTAACAAAGTTGCTTTCTGGGGACGTAAGGGGTTTAGAAGTACTTTCTTCAGTAATACAAATAGCACAAAGCACGAAGAACCAAACTTCAAAAAAAAATAGTCACCTCCAGCACACCGCTTACAGTTCAGTTTTCATTACTAACTGCCTAGAATTAACACACTGGAAATCTGTTGTGGGTCTCTGTCTAGTTATTAAAGATAAGCCACGCTTTAAAATTACATTCATCAACACAAACAAGGAATGCACTGCACTTAGAGCTTAGCAATTCCTGTCGAAGTGGAGAGATGCTACCACAGTAACATGAGGAAAGGTGACACTAAACTACGTAGAAGGAACTTGGTGTTTAGTTATGTATGAAGCACTATATGAAACACAGAAGTATTGTAGAGTTGCAGATGCTCTCTTTCTCATTTTAACAGATGGGCACTTGTCTACAGCCACCAAGAAACTTCTTTCCAATGCTGCAGTACAAGTCACTGTCAATCTTTGCTGGTATATGGAGCAGGCACACCAATTTTCCAGAGTCGCAAAACACATTTTTTTATAGGAGACATCCTATGGGAATCTTTCCACATCACAGGAATATAGACTCACTGCTCACACAGAACAGGGCACTCGATGACACTCTCAGTTCCTTTGAGGCCATCTGTCAACAGATGAGGTTAAGGACAGAAGTTGGGCAAAGCTCCTTCTAACAAAGAAAAGCATGGGATACTTTCTGACAAAGTTGGAAATCAAAATAAAAGGGGAAAGGGGAGAACAGCCACCTTGTCAAGACACACCTAGAACTCACCTTTGTTGCTTGCTGTTACACATGAACTTCCCATGCAATTTTTGAGAACTACCTTGACCATAGAGCCTACAGGACACCACCAAGCTACCCTTTATCCCTTAACACTCCTCCCAAGCCACCTTCTTGATCATTATCTTAACGATTCCTACATAAGCAAGAGGAGGTTGTAAGCAGTTCCCAGATTATCCTTTCTTCCATCCTGTACTTCACTTCAGGAATACTAGTGGACTTAAAATACGTTTATCAATGATCTTTTAGTGAAATATTAGACTTGCACAATGCAAAATTATTTTCATATACAGCTCTGCAGGAGACCAGTTCTCAAAATTAAGATAGTGTCCATTCTTTACTTTTCTGTAACAAAACTTCCAATTCAACAATACTAACAATTCTTGAATTCAAATTTAGTACATCTTAAAGATAAATACACACATACAAAGATACAATTCATTCACCAATAAAGAGCCATTGTTTAGATCTCGTTAAATTGTACAGCATATCATATCCATTGACAGAATTTGGATATTTTTTATTTTTTTTTTAGTAACCCTCGAGACAGGAAGGGAAATTTTCTTCTGTCTTTGGCCCAAGAGTTTGTTTTATACGGCAAGACAACTGAAGCAAGAAACAGGTTCTCCATACCATAATTATTTATATTCTTGTGATGTATCACAGCAAACATACAATTGATCCTCTGAGCTTGACAAGAAACAGCAGTAATGCAAGGCATAACACAGGAGCCAATATGCCATCTTGAAGGAATGTATTCTTTACTCTTAAGTAGAAACTGGTGCATGTTGTACACTTATATTGCATTTCCAGAAACAAGCATGCATGCATACAAACACAGATACCCTTTCTGTCACTTCCCCAGTACTCCACGCCATTGCCTTGCCCAGCTCCAATTCCCTTGGGCTCTCAACAGCTTCCACAGCACCATTCCCAGCCCTGACGTGTGTACTGCCATTGTCCGGGTCTCATCCCAGCTCTTGCCACCTCTGCAGCCTCTAGAACAAACCTTAACCTGTGTGGAGATCCTGCCACCATTCTCCAGAAGCTACTTCTGAAAAGAGACATACATTTTCTTGGTTCCCTGGTGCCTTCACTGCCACCAAGTTTACCTTTTAACTCCTACCTCCCCCAGTACCTGGAAGTGGACACTTGTGACTTTACTCAAAACACGCACCAGTCGTAATTTCAACTCAAAGTATTCCGCAGCAACCTCTCGGGGCAATAGACAAGACTACAGCCGCAGCTGCTTGAAACTTAATTATCTGACCAGTGGTCATCAAGCCCTACAGATTTCTTCCAAGGACAGCCAAAAAGAAAACAACACAACAGCCTTTCATCAAGTTAATTATTTCTGAATGCATAATCCACAATATAGTTTTTCAAGTGTAAACCCACTCCCCCACCCCGTCCCCAAAGAAACATGGCTACAGAGTCAATACATGTGGACTAGCAGGTAAGTGCACACCCCTTGTACACATTGAAGCCTACAGAGAATGATATGGAAAAGTACATCTGGCTTGAGAACTACTGATTTAACATGCAAATTCTCACCTTTACATTGCCTCCTGGATCCGGAAGTTTATAATCATCCAACACCCAGCCTGGACTACCATAAACACAAACTCAGGAAATACCCAGTCATACAACAAACCGCTGAATGTGACAGAGAGAAATTAGTCACCTTATTTAACAAAGCAGCATATTCCAAGTTACCTGCTGCATTAGGATTAGCTAAAATACCACATACGAAATGGGTTACAGTACGTGTGCCCCATGACCAATGAGACAAGCACACCGAACTTTTTTGTTTGCCTGTCTTTTCAAAAGGTTCTGCCCATTCAAAGCACAGAATACAAGCAGCAAGTATATTCTTTGGCCTTGAGCGTATCAAATTTCTTCAGTACCCTATTTATATTCTGCCCTTCATTTGTGTCTTCTTCATAGCAAAGGCAACTTACTCATGCTCAAGAATCAAAAGCCTCAGACTATTTGTCCTCACTCAAAAGGATATGGCCATTTTCTTCCTTAACTATAAGCCAACAGGCTACCTACTAGGCATATTTGCACTATACAAAAGTTGCAAACAATTGGAATTAATTAGTGTCTACAAATGGACCGCATTTAATCATGTCAAACAAAATCATTTGGTGAACAGTTGTTCCATTAAAAAAAAAATTAAGCTAGCATACTATCCCCATTTAATTTGTTCTCTTTCTTGGGGACCAGAAATTCAGTCTTTTCCGGGTCCCCTGTTCTGATGGTTTAAATGTATAATTTTACTAAGTTTAAAAATAAATGTTCATTCTATTGATTAAGTAAAAATGCTCTCAGCTTCTCAATAAACTGATCTTCCTCAGTTGAAGCTCTGCCTAGAGCACCTAGTTATAAAATAAGACCCAAGAATATTTACCCATACCATATACAGTTACATATTTCAGTAAAAGCAAGCACAGTCAATCTAGCAAAGTACCTTACAAAATATGGCGAAAATAAACTCGGGTTATGCTTCAAAAAAAATGTAAAGTAATTGCAAGCATTTTATACAGCATCAGCAGTTAAGGCAGGTAATGGATGGCAACACTGATGCCAACAACAACAAAAAATGGTTGATGTTCTTCCTTTTTTGATTAGCATACAGCAGCATTTTTCAAAACTCTAGAGTTGCCACAAAAATCAGTTAGAAAGGCTTAATAAATCTGTTCGTATTTACGATCTAAAATTAAAACTGTCCAATAACCAGTTTTGTACACTTAATTGATAATCTGAAACATGTCTCTCCACCCTATCATTATCTAACCATCTGCAATTCAACCAAATATTAATTACAAGAGCACCTGCCGCCTTAATTTCCTTTTTGATATCTCTCAATGGCAGGCAAGCGCAGCAATGTTAATAAAAATCAAGCTGAAAAAAGGAAAGGATATCTGCTACTCTTGGGTTTTATCACTTCCTTAAATTAGTCATAATAATTATCAGATGCTATCTGTTTGTTTTTATATAAGCAGTTTTAAAATGCATGGCCAGTAGGGTGTAGTCATTTGACCAACAAAATGAAGATTTTACCACCAACAGTAACAGCAGCTGTGGCTATTCACGAAGTTTCTCATTTCCTTTTTCATACACGAAGTCTGTCTGGAAATATGCTTGACATGCTAAAGAAATGCGTGCGCTTACATAAGAGTATAGCCTTACAATAGTGCTGTACAAGCCAAAGGAAAAAAAAAAATACAAAAAAATCACTAGCCTAAAACAAGCAGTCATTTAAATACAATCATTCCAATAGCTTTTTTTTATTTCTAAATAGAGACAAAGAAGCAATAAATCTAGCAGTAGTCTAAACAACCCTACCTTACTGTTTAGAATGCTAATTAAAGAGCTTGCAGTCAGTCCTCTGACTGCACAAGTTAGTCAGAGAACCCACAAGACTCCTTCTTTCTGGGGAGCAACTAGAAAAGATGACACTCTAGTTTTATCTAGCACTAGTAAGCACCAGTAGCACTATTTAGTTAAAACCCCTCTTTATAGAGACAGATGTGAAAAAATGTAATTCCTAGAACATAGATTGAAGTTGCAGTGTTTCTACCTGCATCAAGTTATGTTTACAGGTATCACCAAGAAAAAGAGAAGAAAATTTAGGCTTTTCAACCAAAGCACCTCCAGTATGGCAGAATTGTCTCCCCTCCACAGAACAGCACTTAATTAATACCTCATTAAGTATTTCAAGGTAAGGGAAAGAGATGTATATTACTACTGCCACATGACCTAGTGAAACGTGAACATGAAAGTCTGTCACGCTTGGTCCCTCCAAGCTGAGAAGCCAAGAAGTTATGCAACGTCATCAGCCAACACAACAGCACCAGCCAACTAAAAACTTTAACAATTATTATTAAGGAATGGCTGCCTTGCAGAAATAGCAGTTATTACAGCTAAGTTTACAATACTGGAGTAGTTAAAATACTGACATGTTGTGTCTATCAGAAACCAACTGCAAGTAAAACAACACACTTGCATAAATGTCCGCTTTAAATCTATATTGTGAACAGAACTAGATGGTAGACTTTAATAGTTTTACAACATAAACATGGGCACAGCACATCTCCCAGGGCTCAGCCAACAGAGGCATCTAACAGATGTGTCACAGCAGTTCACACAACAAAGCAACAGAGGGCCCTGAAACACCATTCAAGACTGTGCACCATGTTCCAGGGCGCAGCCTCCAATGCCAGCCGAAGCAACTGTCCCTCGCACACCAGAGAGCCCAACTCCACAACTGCACACGGAGGTTGCCACCATCCAGGTGCTGGGCTGCAGGGAGCACCAGCTGCTCCTTCCCGGTGCTGCTGATAGCAAAGGCCTCATCTGAGGGTGGTGTGCCATCTCCAAAGTGCCGAGCAGCCGGGTGAGAGTGCTGCAGGAGGGGATGAACACACTGCCCAAGAGGGAAGCACAAGGTCCTGGGAGGTCTGGTACTTGCTGAATAATGTTTTGGAAAGACTGAGGCTCGTCCAGTCCTCAAACTATTGCACTTCCCTGCTTATCCATATGGACACCAGTGACACTTCCAAAAGCAATTACTGAGCAAATCAAGAGTGTCTACTAAGCACTGTGGGCAAGGGTGAAGAGGCCCAGGTGCTGTTTCTCAGTTTCTCCAGTGAGAAGCAAAAGGCTCAGGACAGAGTAGATACATCCAGAAGGTCAGTATGTGGTTGCTTGCAGAGCTTTTACTGCTATGACCACAGGAACCTCTTTCATGACCAAGGATTCATCTGACAAAGAGTGGCAAGGGTATCTTTGCCACCAAGCGCATTAAGCTTGTGAGTTAAGACTTTAAACTAGGCATGGTGGAGAAAGGTTGTCACATTTAAGAGAAGTGAAGACATGGGGAACACAAGACAGAAGGCTCGTGCGCTTCCCCCCATGTCTGGGGGCCCATCTCAAGTGCTTGCACACAAGTGCACACAGCGTGGGAAGTAACAGGAGGACCTAGTCCATGCACAGCTGCAGAGCTATAACCTCACAGGAATTAGAGTGATGGTGGAACAGCTCACATGGCTGAAGTGTTACAATGGATGGATACAAGCTCTTGAGAAAAGCCAGGCTGGAAAGCCAAGGAACATGGGTTTAAATCTATGCAAAGCACTGGCTACAACACACACTGCTTTGCTTGGAATGAGTGACAAGACAGTAAAGACCTTATGGGTAAGGATCAGTCAACAGTCCAACATGAGTGACGCCGTGCTAAGTGCCTGCTACAGACCTCCTGATCAAGAAGGGGAAGTAGAAGACAACTTCATTCGAAAGCTGGAGGAAGCTTCACGATTACAGGCCCTGGTACATATTTGGGCCTAAAACCACTGGTATCTGCTGGTAGCGTGTGGCCAAGCACAAGCACTCCAGGAGATATCTTGAGTGTGCTGAAAATGATTTCTTGGTGCAAATGATCAATGAATCAACTCACTAAGAAGCTCAGCTGGATCTGTTGCTCACAAACAAGGAAGAACCAGATAGTCATGTGGAAGTCAAGAACAACCTCGACCACAGCAATCACGAAACTGTGGAATTTAAACTCCTGAGATAGCGATAAAGACAAGTAGTACAGCGTACAGAGCAAGACCTAGTACATGCAGTTACACACGGCACTTCAGCGGAACAGATTTCAGCTCATTCAGGGATCATCTTGGTAGAGTCTCACGGAAAATCACCATGGCAGATGAAGGGACAGCCTGTGAGGGCTGGCTGATTTTCAAGGACAACCTCCTCAAAGCACAAGAGGGACCATTCCTGCACGCAAGAATTCAAGCAGACCTGGCAACAGACCAGCATGAGAGACAAAGAAACCCGTGACTGAGCTCAAATGCAAAACAGAGTACATGGAAGGTGGAAGCAGGGGTGGGAGGAATACACAGACATTATCTAATCGTGCAGGGGTGGAGTTAGATAAGCCAAAACTCTGCTGAAGTTGAAACAAACAATGGATGTGGGAGGTAGTACGAAGGGGAGAAAACACTTTTTAATTTTTTCCTCCAAATACAATAGCAACAGAAAATAGATCTTTGTACAACAAGGTGTTATGCACATTAGCACCTGCTATGCATCCTTTTCTTACAAATGTAAAAGAAAACCTGAAAAATCAGGGCTTCTAAATGTGAACTTGAAGTCTGATCAGTTAGCAAAAATCATTATTTACTAGCTTTTCTAGCTTAGTCATAACACTATCTAAAAGAAGGAAGCTGCATGTGCTTCCGCTTAGCATGACTTTTGAGATCCAGAACACAACATCCCGAATCTCTTGACATGGCAACAGAATTTTTGCACTGAGAAGCAATCACCTTCCAGAAATGGATACCAAACGAGATTCTATCACAACAAGACTATGAACACAGGTTTGCTTTAACCCCTTTCTTTCTTTGGTAAGAAAGATATACCAAACTGGACAGCCTGATCAGAGATTCTCTAGTCTTCTGATTACACTCTGCTAGTGAAACAGCCACGGTGTTCAGAAGTGGCACTTCTCATTGAAGCAAATTCTTGGCTTATTGTGGCAAGGAACAATTGACATCATTACCCTTGCCATAACCTAGGTATTTACAATCACTTAGCTGTCTTTTTCTTTATCCCAAAATAGATTCCAGTCAAGACATGGCCAGCATATATTTAGTAGACATTAGTCATGGAAAATGCAGAGTAATCAGTCTAGTACAACAATGAGCAGGGGGGGAAATCAAATTTAAAAAAAAAATCTTCACTTTACACTTTAGGGAAGCATAGTTTTTAAAGACATGCTGTCCACATACACACTCTTAATACACACATGTCCCGACAGTGAAAAGATAATAACCAAAAAAAGTCAAGTTTTCCATGCAAGTCCCTAGCTCTCTCCACCTAAAAGCAGACCTCAGCTAACAGATCCTCAGTACAGTATAGTTGTACTGCAGAAGGAACAGTAGCAAAGGGCAAAGCAGAAGGTCAAACAGCAGAATTCCAACATACATCGGATGGTGGCGGGACAATTCCCCCTTCCTCTCTGCAGCCTCTGCCCACATGCCTCATTCACAGGAAGCTTCAGTTTGTTTGGAGGCAGAGTCCAGAAATTCTGCTAAACTGGGGCAACATTTTGACAACAGGTGTGCAATCTGGAAACTTCTACTGAAGACTCCCTTTTAGTTAAAAAAAAACCACCACACTTCAAGTCTGTTTTTAAGTTTAAAAATATTTTGGTATTTCAGGATACTGTCTTAGCCATACTGCCAACAAGACAAGCCTAGATGCCTTCCGGCACAACTGTGTCTTTTGAAAAACATCAGTACTCATTCTGTATAATTTGTAGAAAATTTAAACTTCCAATGAGATCAAATAAGTAGACAAAAAAAAAACCCAACAAATAGTGATACAGAAGAAATCTCAAAATCTCTCACAGCAGGAATCTGGGGAAGAAGATGGCACACCTGTACCTCACAAAATACCATATATTGAGAGAGTTCGAAATAAAGATTTGAGTAAGGTCCTACTCTTCATGTTGACATTGTGTTCACCAAAAATAATCCTCAGTGCTGAAGACATGAAAGAGCCAGGGGAAAGGGAAGGTCTATCAGGTACATTACTAAGTACAAATGCAGGGGCAAAGAGTCAAACTCTAAGAAAAACATAAATATACCTTTCAGAAAAGTGGATGCTGAAAGAGGATACAAGATGATACAAGTACAGCCTTGCAAATGCCCCTGCTAAAATGGGACTTGCTAGAATGAATAAGCCAGGGGTGTTTCAAGGTTATGAAGCACTCCAGCATTGCTGAAATACAACAACTTGTGCCAGTATACCCAAATAGGACAACCATTCCATTACATAGTTTGAGTCAATTTAGTTTAAAGCAATGGAGTAGGAAAAACAAAATCTCAGTGCGAGCTAAAACAGCCTTTCCTTGGCAGAAGTCACACGAGCATCCAGACTGTCAGATACAACACTACGGATCAATCTGCCAAAACGTTACTACAGCTGTATAGCTCTACTCACATGGCACTGGACAATTTACAGAGATAACTGTAACTGCCATACAGCACAAGCATTTAGTCTTTTTTGTGCATTTATGAAAATGGAATAGCCTTCCTGCCATACAATCCTGGCACTGTTATTAGAAGAATAAATGTTTAATCTTCTCTGTAGATAAAAAAAACGATAAACTAACTACGAGCCATACTCTAAAGATTAAATGACTGAAAAGACTTTAAGAAGCAAAGTTTTCAAAAACTTACATAAAGAGGCATGCTGATAAGTAACTAACATGGCTCCATCTACTGGTTAAAATCTATGTTTCCTCTGTCACTACATCCTCTCTACTGCAGCAAATTTAACTCCCAGTGAAACAAGCAACACAGAGAGTGCAAAACACAAACACAGACTCTTACACAGGTAATATCTTCTAATAACCATTGAGATATGCTGGCAAGGTAGATTTGGGATGCTTCCACAATTAATGTTGACTCTCAGTAACACAAAAAAGAGCTCCTAAGATATCAGGACTGACTTTTTAAATGCAAATGTGCTTTTTTTAAAAATAATGTTGCAACATTTTCACATACTTCTAATTGTGCAAATGTAAATTTAGAAATACATATTTAAGAACACTGTAAGATCATCTGTAGAAGAATCAATAGCCTCACTGTTGCATTCAGACATGTACTCATCTACAGCATTAAGTAGTTCATGGTGCTTTTTCTCCATCTGCTTATTTACAAAAACCTCATTTGAATCTCACTATTCATATCACTAGTTCAAAGCATTAGCTAGACAGCTATCTTAACTTGAGCTGAAGATTTGAAATGTTCCTAAACTTTATCTTTCCAGAATATGCTATACTAAAAGTATGACAGTATTCTTTGGAGACCTTCTCTAGCTAAGTTCAAGTACATTCAAGTTACACTCTTTATTTTACCAATCACTAGTCACAAAGCAGCTCTATTTATTAAGTACGACTTCAGGGCCACTAAATATCTGGTGTAACAGATATTCTTCTGCAAAGGATATCAATATTCAAAAGCCAACAACAATCACGCTGACACGTCAAAAGTCACCTACAGAAGCAGATCAATCACAGGGATTATAAAGCAACAACTACTCAACCTAGTACACCCTACAGCTTATTTCAGACAGCAAATAAAACTACTGCAATGAAGCCTAAAGAAAGTTCTCAGGTAACACACCAAGTTTTTGACAGCCATGGTAACTTTTTAAGAACTCAAAAATACTGGCAGCACATACAGTTAATAGCAGCTTGCAGTACCTTAACTCAGAGGTCATCAGAGACATCGCTCATAGTCCACTGCATGGTGCAAGCTGTACCAGGTATGCACCCTACCCAAACAGCACAATGCAGAAAAGCAGCTTGTCTCTCAAAAGTCACAGATTCAAGTCTGCAAGGTTGTCAAGCCAGCAAAACTCTTTTGTCAGGGCTCTTTAGCTAGGGCACTGCTACACCAGGATAACCGTATTGCTTTAACTTGTGGAGAGCAAGTGTTCAGCCAGATGCTACGAACTTGTGGGGGAGGAGAGTTTCCTGCACAGTCCTCAATTATGCAGTACAAACATACCCTCAGTTACCCTTGTCCAGCCATAGAGGGAAAACACAGGTTCAAGCTTACTCGGCTAATATGAAAAAAATAAAAATTTGTAGCAGCCTAATATTCTTCAGAGACCTGTCATATGACTTGCCATCACAAAAGCCACATGTCAAATAAGGCCAGTAACCACACAAAAGAACACTTTCCCCTATTTAATTTCTAAAACAGTAAGTCATCCAAGATACATGGAAAAATATGAACTAGTCAATTCTGTAAAACTTTGGTTTACTGTACTGATGCTACTTACGCTCTCACATACAAAGCACCACCAAGGTAAATCAAGACTTACAATATATTTTGAAAGGAATTGTTTCATTAACCACCTAAGAGAAGTACTACACAGGTAGACAAAGTTACCAAGCTATCTGAAATGCAGCAACTGGACCAAAGCTTAGTTCCGAAACCACGTATTCCAACCTACCTGCCACCAAATACCTGGTTCTCCCTTGAAATCCGTTCATGAAAATAAAGTTATACTTAAGATTTTTTCTTGAAAAGAAAAAGCATTTTGTATTTTTTATTATAAAACTGTTGAAGTTGTAACTACCAGCAGATTCTGATAATTAGGATACTTCTGATCAATTTGAGCATTTTTTTATTTCAGGTGGCTCTGATGTCTGTTACTCCATACTCCTACAAGCCTTCACAGGTTTTGTTACGGATTTAACAAGTTGGAGCATAAGACACTACCCTGTTGCATTCAAAAGATGCACCAGCATAAAGGAACGGACAGACCCCATTGAGGCGATGATGTGTGTTGGCAAAGTGAGCTGTACCTGAAAGAGTCTTCAAATGAAGCCTGAAGTGAAATCCCAAAGCTGTCCTTGAAACACAACCACCGCTGAACAGGAAAGTCGAAAACCCACCTAATAATGTGCATGCACAGCTGCTAAAAGTTAAAAGTGGTAGCCAACCACACAGCCACTTCAGGACAAGCACAGGGACGCTAATGCCCTCTTCAGTGAGATATGGCAGACCACATTACTGTAATGCTTTGGTTAGGAAAGCCAGAAGGAGAAGCCTGGAAATAACGCCCTTCTCCAACAAGTGCCACTTGCAGTTCTGTTATCACCTACAGGAAAATAGTGTTAAAACCAGACTTGTTTCATTGAAAGAAAAAGAAGTCAAAGAAACACAAACCCATCACTTAGCCATACCGTATTGTCTACGATCTTGTGAATGTTTTATGATATACATGAAGTAGTATCAAATACTACATGAAAAAGAGTTTCCGTATGCTTTTTTGTTTTAGATAGCATAAAGTATTTTGAAAATATTACCTGCAAAATACCTAGAGACAGAACTGCAACACACGTTCCTCTACATGCTATTTGCAGCTGTTGCAGAGAAACCCACCAAACTATCTGGTAATGAACACCACGATGACAAAAGCTAGAAGCTAGAACCAAGATCACCGGTACACAGTATCAAGCATTTTAATACCATTACTGCAACTGCCAAACTCACCACTGTATAGGAAGCAACATACTAACACGTTCCACTCCTATTTAAACAAACCAAGAAAGAATGACCGTAAGTAGCTGTTGAGGGAAGAGGAAAAACAAGACAAGCATACAACAACTCCTCCTTACACTCTCATAACCTCCAGCTATTTTCAACTCAGACTTCCTGAGGCTGTTGCTCATCCATTTACTAACCTCAATGTATCCGTCTTCTGACGCTTGTCTGACCTCCCCTTAAGTCCACAAAAACTTCTTGTGTATACATCATACAGCAAGTATATCTGTGAATTCCCCGCACTGAGTGAAGGACCACCTCCTTTGGTTTGTTCTGAACCTAGCGCCTAGCTCTGACTTGACTCTGTGCCTCCTCTTCCATCTTCACCTGCTCTCTCCACAGAAGTTTCATGGAGTCTTATCATATCACTGTCCCACCATCTCTACTAGGCTAACAAGTCCTAGCCTGTTCAATCATTTCAATCATCTTGTCTAATAACTAATTCATACCTTGCTGTCCTTCAATGAACCTCTTCCAATAATAACACACCTTTTCTAAGATGAGGGGCAGAACAGCTTACAGTACGTAAGGTATGAAAGAATCATGGATTTGTGTGGTTACATATCTTTTTTCCTATTGTATTCTCTACTCATCCCAGATGTTCTGATCATCGGTTACTCTGTGGTTGTAGTAACTCTACCGGGCATTTGTTTCGCCTCCCCCTTCTGACTTTCACGTACACACTGCCCCCAAGCAGTCTCCTCAAAATACCAACGTCCTAAACACTTGATGACGTTCTTCTTTAAGACTGGACCTAAAATACAAAAAACAAGCAAGGTTAAAGGTTATTTTACACCTTTGATTAAATAAATCCAGTGGAGGGAGGTTGACTGACAGAGGTGCTCCTCCATACAAGAAGTATTAGATATGTAATAAGCAAACTCTGGTACTACATAAACACAGAAACACCTGATTTACCAACACTGGAGAAAGGAAGAAAAGCAAGTGTAAAGGAGTTCTTTATTTGATCATGCTTCTGTATTTTCAAGCCACAGCACTTAAGTTCCCAGATTCGATTCACGCTTTCTACAAAGTCCTTTCATCTTACTGAGATGTTTATTTCTGAAAAAGCTTTGCACGTGTAAGCAGTTTCAGCAGGCTCTGCTCACAGGAAGGTGGCCTCTACAACCAGAAGCACAGGATTAGAAAAATTAATTCAAGCTGTATTGTCAAAAATACTTGTATTTTAGATTAAATAGCTTCCGTGTATATAAAATTATACCTCTTGCATTCAAAAACCACAATAAAACCAACACCTCTATACTCTGTAATTGCCCAAAGACAGCATGTCCTGTCTTTTCTTTAAGCAGACATTTAGTTCACGTGTTTTCCCTAGAAATTCCGTTTTTCTAGTTCCTACCAATCTTTCCGCTCTCTCGCTTTTCTAACCATTTTGGTTTTCTCCCAGCTGCAGTTACCTCCTCAATACAGTTTTACACTAAGGTCAGGTTCCTGACCAGGCGTTGCTGTTACAAGGAAGCCAACCTGGACCACTCCACTGAGCACCTCTGTTTGAAACACCTACATCAAAAACGACCATGAAGTAGTACAGCAGCTTATGCCTCAGTCCCAAAAGCCCCCAGCTAGTTTCTGTTCGGACAGAACCTCGATGACTCCTGCCGGGCCTGACAGAGATGTGCTCAGGGCACGCTGACTTTCATGAGGTCTGCAATCCTCATTTAAATTCACCTGAGGGTAACCATTAGCACCTTCCACTTTAACCTCACAAACTCGAAGCCCAGAGCTTTTGCAATTTGCTCCATACAGCCTAGCATCTCTTTACTAGACCGGAGCATTCTCCTCCCAGCTAAGAGGAGGTGTCTCCTGCAGAGAGGCAAGGTAGTTTTAACATGAATTAAACCCGTCAAGCAGTCTGCTCTTACCCAGAATTTATCTTGACCGAGCTAACACGAATTGGGAATGTGTCTTTTTGGGGCAGAGGCAAGCAGGCGGAGAAGCGGTCTAGAACAGATCTATAGAACCTTTAGAGGTGAGCTCATACATTGATTTCTGAAGGCAACATACAAAGACTGTAATAATCCAAGGAACTCGCAAAACTCCTGGACCTCTGAACCACGGAGTTACCGACGCTCCTGTTACAACAAAGGCAAGGCAGAGGAGACGTTCTGGTGTCGCAGGAAGCTAGCGCTCCGCCAGATCGCCAATTTTATCAGGTGTGACTCAAGTCTCTCCTTGAAGAACGGCGGAAAGATGATGAAAACTCACGCGTTTGCCACGTTACTTCCCCGTCTCTGAGCCACCAGCGACACCTCCCTCCTCCCGGGCACCAAAAAATAGCCGCGGTGCGACACCTTTTTGGAAGGGGCCTTGAAGGAGAGCATCAGAGCCAGGGCTCAGCGGCGGCTCGTTAACAACATCCAGACCTTGAGTCATCCGAAGGGAGGAGAAATTACAGCCGTGGCACCACACGTATCTTTCGGCAGCGCAGGAAGCCAGGCAGCACATGCCTGCCTACCCTCGCCGCCGGCCCGGGAAGGAAACCAGCCCGAGCTCCCCGGCCGTACCCGCCTGCCCCCGCCGCCCACCAGAAATCCGCCGGGGAACCGCTCGCACGGCCCGGTCCGGCCGCGCCGCGGGAGGACGAGGGGCAGACAGCCCGCCGTGCGTGCCTGCGCGCTGCTCCCTCGCCCAGGAACTCGTCAGCCGGCGGGGCCGGCGGAAAGGCGAGGCCAGGGGCGGCCGCACCGCCCACCGCCGCCGGCA
>Ga0065711_1037964_pt1 | contig 19299 bp, 15 predicted proteins | sample Hoacrofraction12_FD_59098 | JGI IMG/M metagenome (GOLD analysis project Ga0065711, IMG submission 59098) | Hoatzin crop microbial communities from Cojedes, Venezuela - Epithelial fraction 12 v2 (version 2) | ecosystem: Host-associated > Birds > Digestive system > Esophagus > Crop | place...
GGGGGGGGGGGGGCGGGGGGTCCCGGCTGGGCCCGCTTTTCCCGGGAATGGCCGCGGCTGCTCGTGCACATCAGCGCCCGGTGGGCAAAAGGGCGCCTTGCGGCGGGCTCTTGGCGGGGGGCGATCCGCAGCGTGACGGGGCTTTTCTGGGAATGTCGGTGCGGGCCAGCGCCTGCTGTGGAAGGGGCAGCGGCGCCTCGAACGACACCAGGCGCTGTCGCGACAGGGCTTCCCGCTCCTCGGCGGGCCGCTGCCCAGTTCTCCCTTCCCTCCGAGCTCGTTGCTCTCTCACTTCGAAATGAACAAGAAAATTAATAAACAGATGCGCAGACACGCATATCGGCTTTTCGCACAGACCTGCGACTCGAACGCTGAACCCCACCACTTCTGCCGCGCTCAAACTCTCGCTCCCGGGATTTTACTCCCTCCAGGGAAGCGAGCGCTGCGACGTAGGCAGAGGAACTTTGTTCCACGCTTAAAAACACCTCAAAATCACCTGCACGCACAGCCTGCGTGGCAGCTCTCTCTGTCAGCGTTGTTACGCTCCCAGCGAGCCGGCACTCGTCGTTTCCATCCGCTGTTAAACTCAGCAGCAGGCACGGGATCAGATGGGAGTTTCATGATCCGTGTCTAATGCTGGGCAACTCAATTAATTTTTATGAAGTCCTCGTGGCCAAGGCGTGAAGAGGGGGGCGGTGAAGGGGTGCCCCGTTTGGAGGCCGGCCAGATGCTACACCGCATCCTCCTGCCTGGCAGCCCCCGCGACGATGGCTGGAGGCACCAGGAGAAGAGCCAGGAGCGCAGGAGCTATGTGCAGAGGCACGAGGCAACAAGAGTCCAGGCGTCCGGGGAGACCTGGGCAGAAATGTCCATGGTCTGCATCCCAGCTCCAGCCTGGCCCCTGGGCAGCTGGGATCCAGCGTTGCATCCTGGAACGCCTTCCCTCGCCCAGTGCTCGCCTGACCACGCCGATGTTACAGCCCCACACAGCAGGACAGTCACTGTCACAGGATATATCCTTATTTCCCGGCAACGCAAGAACTTCCTTATTTTTGCCTGTGCTCAAACGCTCTGTGCTCGCGTCTGTCTGCAGTTGGAAGTGCCAAGTACAATCCCTCTGGCACCGCAAGTCTCTTATCCTTAAAAGACCTTCCTTTAAGGTTTGTCTTCCCTGCTGAAAAAAGCTGTGTTCCCCACCCCCAGCCCCACCACGCTGGGCTAAATGCTACGCTTGAGTTACAAAGACACTGAAGATAAAGCGCCTTGGCTGGTAAAGTCGCTGAGAGCATCCCTCGGCTGGCGAGAAGCAGGACCCTGACGAGACAGGCACTGGCAGGTTTAGCGATGGTGGTCTACGGCATGAAGCTTTCCAGCTATCCAGTCCGGAGCAGAGCGAGGAGGACAGGAGCCATGGCCACATATCAGTTCACAACTCAGAATATTATTTATGTTCAAAGCCTCGGCTTACCTATGGTTAAAATAAGGGGAGGGGGACCTGAGGAAGTGAACGAAACCATCCAGCACCTCAGCCATTAATTTTCAGAAAGTAGCAGTGCCGTTCGCCATGTCCAAAGGCACCACCACGAAGGCGTCAATGGCAGGGGCTTACAGAGGACGCAGGCTTTCACTGCCCTCTTTTCACATTAGTACTTGAAGGGACTCGCTGGCTGTATTGAAACAGGGACAACAACGGAAAAAGCCCAAATTCTGCAAAATATTAATCAGGCTGCCAAGACCTATGATATGAAACAAATAAATACATCCCAGCATTGAGTTTCTTCCCTCAAGAGAACGTTTTTGCAAATAATTATCACTCCCAGCACTTGACTTCTGATCGCGGAGCTACTGCACTCTGAAAGATAATTCACACTATCATCACACCTAATTAAAAGCTACTTTGCTGTACAATGTGGGCTCCACTTTATTTTTAGATTCTGTGCAGAAGTGAAATCATCTGCTGTAGGTAATAATTCGCGTAAACTTGTTTTTCTTCAACGCTGGGAAGAGAGATTTGTAGTCCACACAAATGTACAATGAAAGATTTCTTATGTGACTCCAACATGCTGGTTACGCTGTAAAGGGTAAAGAAAATAATGAGAAACTGAAGCAATAGATGGCTTTGGTAAATGTAGGCAGAGAAGTTTCAAGCTGAAGCCACGTTGTTGCTGTGTTTAGGAACAAGCTGCTGCAGCTACAGGGAGGTGGCAGGATAGCCTCACACATAGACCTGGAAATAGGCGACAGCGAGGAACTGGTGACCCAGAGCAGGGACAGCCTGCCGGTGAGCACGCAGGACTGGGTATGGCCCTGATGGAGCTGGGGAACGGAGCAACCATGTGCCGTGGCCGTGGCTGACCCAGCAAGACCCTCAAGCCTTCCCTCCCTGTCATCAGGGCATGGATGGTTGGCGCAGTGGAAGCACCTTTTGCTGTGCACCCAGGCTTCATCCCTTGTGTTTAAACAAGCACCAGGACATCTCAGTGGCTATGTTTGCACAAAGGGACGTGGTGGGACCAGGGACCAAGCTGGATTGCTCATCACCCACACTGCTTAATTGTCAGCGCGCAGTGCCTGGGCACAGCCCTGGAGGTGGCACGCAGGAGGGACCATTCCCAGCAAGCAGCCGAAACAGGACTGCACTTCTTCCCATTTCCTTCACCCCGCACGGTCTGCCGGCTCTGTCTCAGGGGCCTTTGCTGCCACAAACTTCCCTCCTGCCTCACCCCAATTCATGCGACACAAACCCTGCTCCACGCAGCAAAACACCGTTCTTGTGGGCTGCAGCACAGCTACCACATTAGTTCAGGTAGCACAAATTAAAAAAAAAAAGATAGAAGGGAAGCATCCACGCATTAATACCGATGTCTTTGGGCCGCAGGGGCACCAGATGGGAGAGCAGGATCAATCACCACGCAGCGTGGATACAGCCGGTCTGTGTCACTTGGCCTCGGGATCAGAGAGTGGTTCCTGGCTCTGTTTACTTAGCGGTAAATACAACGCTGGTGATGCCAGAAGGCTGCACAAGGCTTATTTTTCTGCAGAAATCACCAAGAGGCACAACCGACGTTCAGCTTTGCAGATTACCTGGGAACAATGAAAGTCAGGGGGGGCAAAAAAATACCCTTCCCCACACGCTCAGATCAAGCTGCAACATCACCTTAAGACTGTTAGCTCCGGAAGATTTTAGAAAGGTTTTTGTAGCAGTGAAGACACAGCTCGGATCTGGGCGAGGGAGGGTCTGCGGAGCTGCTCCTGGGCTGCGCTGCCCGGAGTACGAGCGCTGCCGAGGGCAGCGTGTGGAGAAGCCGAGGGCTGCCTGGCTGCCCTCGGTAAGTCAGCGGGTAGGTGGCAGGCAGAGCCCGCCGCGGGCAGGGAGAGCCGCTGCCAGGCTGCTGCGGGGGGCACGGACAGGCCGATGCCTGGGGGGCACAGACAGCCTGCCTGCATCCCACTGCTCAGCTCCGATGCTTAAGCTACCATCTCCAAAGGGAAATTTTCCTTAGCATTCCAGGTCTGGCCCACACACATTTCACCGGCAACATTATCGCAGTTCAAGGTATTTTTTTTCCGTTTTTTTTTTGTATTTAGATAATTACTGTAGTCCTATCAGCTATTTTTATTTAAGCGCCATCTTAAACTTCAGTTAGACCAGCTAAAAATCAAATGCTGACATGCTTGCCCCAGAAAGAAGCTATCTGACACTGACTTAGGCATCTTCTGGTCTTGAATAGCTGTGGCAACACAAGCTCTTTTCCACTGCATCGACACGAGGTGTGACTGTGCCACTTCAACTGTTATCGGTGTAATTAAAGTGGGACAATTCTGGTGTCCTGATAAACACTGAGGAGCTGGCCTTGACTGTGATTGCTGCTCTTCTCATCAGGGGAGAGACCGGCTGGTCACAACCCCCCAAATAAACCTGTGCTGTAAAGATGTAGTGGAGCTCTACATGTATTACAGCTAAACCAATTGATTCTCTCATCTGTGAATGCTGGCTGGCTAATTTAATGAGAAATAAAAGGCTGTAGCCAGGGCAAATCTATCATGTAAAGCAAACAGTCTTGCCAGAAAAATATCAACTTCTTCTATGAAGTCGATTGCTCTTTCATTCGAATTATGAGGACTATCTTGTACACTCATATTACGAGCGACTGAAAATCCTGCAAAAACAGATTGCATTAGACATGCTAACACCAATAACCTGCTCGTTTTTGAGTAGAGTACAACCAAGTGGTGAGGATGACTTCAAATACTCTTTTCAAATGGCTTGGATGATTTTAAGCCACAAATTCAAAGTCTTCTGGGATCACAATAGTTGCCTCTCTGAGCTGTGTTACTGCTTGATAACAGCAGCGAAACACTGCAGACAGATGATAAAGCAGTCTGATGTGAGCTCTCGTGAATGACACCGTGGAGGAAATCTGTCCCGTGAGACCTGAGGAATCCCAACCATGAAGAAGAGTAATTGCGGTCAGATAAGAATGGCAGCGTGCTCAACACATTGACTTCCTATCTGGATAAATATAATTGAACACATTTGCTTGGACGAAGGGGGCTTTTCGTGTGCATAATTTCTAATCATCATGAGAAAGGATTGCACAATTGAAGTAACGTACACACAGTTCTTCCATTTTTTTTCCAGTTTGTATTAGGGAAACATTACAGTTGAGGAAACTGTTGTGATAGCTTGAGCAGTGTGACTCTCTGCATTTTATGAATTCTCGTGGATTTATGCAGTTGCATGCATATGTGCATGCATATACATATTTTCAGCTGCATATATGTAGCCAGCAATCTACAGCCCTGCATCTAGGGCCTTTTGAGCCCCAGAAAATGGAGAATCCTTAGATTTGGACAATTCCTACTCAAACAGCAGTGTCTAAGACACAGGATGGGCACATCCCAGGAGAAACACCTCCCTCCAGCTCCTCTGTCAGGAGGTGGGATTTAGGGACCAGCAGAGCTCAAAACAGCAAAACAAGAAGCTTCAATGTTAAACCTGGCGTGCACTCTGGTGGCTGCTTCCACAGATTGGGCTGCTGCCATCAGGCGAGTGACACACTGTCCCCAGGTTGCACCTTGCTGATCGTGGGTGGGGTGCGGAGGTCTGATTGTCCGGTCCTTTCCCCTCCTTTCCTCACACCTCCAACCCCAGCCAGCCAGCTCCCTCGCTTGCCCCAGCCCCGCTGCTTGTCAAACCCGTGCCGGAGCCTATCGATTTCACTAGCGCTGCTCAAACCGCTCCGGCCATCTTTGCACTGCGGGACTGCAGTTCTGTGCTCCTCGTAGTGGCTCCAGAACTTGTCGGAGCTCCTCTGAGCCATCCCAGCATTGCAAAAAACTAACAAGACAGCAAAAGCCAAGTGATTCGCCTTCTGCTGAGTCAGCATACAAGCTGAATCAGCAACAGGGCTGCAGCGTACCACTAGGGATGGAGGGCAGGAGGCAAGACCCTCAGAGCCAGCCACAGAGTGGGCTGAGGGCTGCCTCGGCATCACAGACAGTCTTTGGGGGCGTGTCATTTTCTGTCAGGTCGATAAACTGAACTGCCCCATGAAGGGGCTCCGTGAGTGCCAGCATTGGTACGTGGAATGAGAAAGAAGGAAAGAAAGACATGGAGCAAAGAGGAGATGGACTTCAACTTCTGGCAGAGGTGTTTAGATTTGCTCAGCTGTATCATGGAGCTCTGCTCGCTAAAAGGCAGCTGGTTGCCCAGAAAACCTTCTCGACCCAACAGCGAGGCCGGCTCCCCTTCCTCCCTGCATGCACGGCTGGAGGGCTGCACAAGCAACAGGGCAGGGAAAGACGTCCAGTGGGAGCTTCTGCTCCACCAAAAAGCTGTGAAACCACAGCCTGTGTGTTAAAACTCACAGCCCACGCTGCAGACTGGCTTACGGAACTGAGACGCAATTTTTAAAATTTCAAGAAAATGGTTTTAGAAAAACAGTCCCCTTGCAACATAAAAAGCAGTTGCACCTCCACAAATGGGGGAGCAGAAGCAGTAGAAGAGGCTGCAGGCTGTGGGGTGCGACAGCCCTTGCTTAAGGTAACATGGCACACCAACCACATTGCTTCTCCAGCCACCCTCAGCAACAAAGGGCAGAAGGAAAGGACATGTGTAGCAGAATTGTCCTGTATGACCAGCAGAGGCAGAAGGGAACTGACTGTGCAGAAAGAAGAGATACAACCCTATTCAGAAACTACCGGTAGGAAGAAGGATCTGGACCTAAATTTAACAGCACATCGAGGTTAAGTCAGGAACATGCATGCACCCAGCTCTCGTCCAGCAGCGCCCCTTTGTCCATCACGCCCCTATCCGTCACTTTGGAGATCCACCACTGATCATTCAAGTCCCTGCTCCACCAGCCATCCTCACTGCTGCATTCTCCATCCTTCACCTTGACTGACTCTTGATTCATCTGAGGAGGAGGCAGAGGAGGAGGATGATGTGACTATTAAAAAGCAGCAGCAAGAATGCTTTCAGAGATTTTACGTCAAGCGTTCAGCCTTGCTGGTAAAGTCCTTGAGTTCACTGCATAGTGAAGCAGTCTTTCCCTTCAGAACTGATGAAACAGAGGAGGATGTGCCCGGGACTTAAGAAATACAGGTTACATACATAAGAACAGTCTAAAATGATGTAGAGGATGAAAAGGCAGGAGCGGGATTGTCCGGATCATCACCTGGAGGTGACAGTGGCTTTCCAGAGCAGTCCACTGTCTTGGCTACTTTATCCACGAGAATAAACACCCAGCACACATCTTCTGCAGTGAGTGTTTTCGATGCCTCTTTCCGAACAGTCATGTTCAGCATCACCTTCCTCAGATGAATCAAGATCAGTTGAATCAATCAAGCGTGAGCAGAAATAGAGGATAATGCTTGGGCGCTCAGTCTCTCAGACAAAGCAGCCAGGATGTGTTCTGCTCATTAATTCTGATGGCAAAAACTGCTTCACTATCCATTGCATGGCTAACGCTCATGCTTTTCAGGAACCTAGTCTCAAGAGGAAGGGCGGGTATGGCTGTGTATGTTTTCTTCACACTAGCCGAAGTAAGGGCTACAGGCCCTTCACAGCTCTTCCAGGCCCATGGCTTCAGTTCCTGAGGCACTGAATGCTGCTGCAGGGTCAACAGGAAAGCCTGATGCACCCACAACTGGAGCTCCATATTTAAAGGTGTCTATACTGTTGTGGAGCCAGGCTGGTTCTGGGGACTTAGGCAGGTCGGCTGTGAGACTGCACTGCAGTGAGGTGTTTGTACAGAGGGTTACAGACCTTGCCAGACCCGCTGGACATTCCCATTGTACAGGTTGCTAGCAATGCAATGGTCAGAGTAGGTAGTTGTAAAATCATACCCAAAGACAGCCTTCTCAGCTCTGATGTTCGCCAGGGCTTTGCAAGTTAGCAGCAGGAAACTATACCCAACTCCTTCCAGGTATCACTGTTTGGACCTGTGAGAAATCAGACAGGTTGTATTCATAGGGGAGGAGGAGAACAGAGTAATTTCTTAACCGAATGTTATTTTCTGTTAGGATTGCTTCTTTTGAAGTCTCACAGCTTAGGATGCACCATAAACAGTGACCAGGGAATACAGAGCACAGCTGAGCCCTGGCTGAGTCAAGGCAGCATTGCTGGAGCAGTGGTAGATCTACAGGTATGCAAATGCCTTTCTCTGCATCTTCTCCTGGGAGAGCTGGGAACTGTAAAAATCAAGAATAAATTGAAAACAGGACCATCTCAGCTTTAGCACGGTATCAGCTAGATTTCATCAGAATACATTTAGATAACAGCACTAAAGAAAATAGCAGCTGGTTTGCAGGAGAGCTGCTGTTACCTGAAGCATTCAACTCCTGGCAGAGCTGCAGCAGGTAATTCTCAGGGAAAACTCGTTGCATAGAAGTATGTGAGGGGGAAAATGTAGCACAAACAAGGACCAGGAGGAAAACAACAGTCGCACAGTCACAGCCAGGAAAGCAAAGCGAACTGACACTCATGTGGATGCAGAATAATGAGGTTTGTGGAGATGTGACTGACAGTGAGGCTTAGCAGCAGCCTTGAATGGCAGGGACTTTCTTCCAGAAAACAATATTGCAAATGAAGTGGAAGAAGGCAGAATTATAACAGTGACTCTGACAGGCTCCAAGGCAGGAGAACGCTCCAGCAGGCACTTCGGCAGGCTGGCAAGCTGCAGTGACATGCTGGCTGCAGCTTCTGTCCTGAGGGCAGCTCAGTCCAGCAGCCACAGAGAGAAGGAGCAGTGAGAACGGGACTCCGTCCTGCAGGAGATTTCTGCGTACTGCAGAAAACAGAAAATCTTGGAAGCAAGACCATTATTTAGACACTGTTTATATTAAAACATGTGCTGTCTTGTGTGTCATTCTCTTTTGTTCTTGTCTGTCAAGCCTCTCTGGTTTTGTGGTACCACCCAGTAACACCCCAGTGTTTTACTGTCAAACTTGTGACTCTCAGGCTTCCCCATAAGCTGGGGTGCAGCAACTGGGACCAGAGCCTGTGGCCAATGGCCCCATGGGCTTCAGGGAGTATTTGAGGTTCTTTCCTCCTTTGCTTTCTGCTGGGGCAAGGTTTCACTGGGCTTACCCAAGCCGGAGTTCAGCTGCAGAGGCATCACAGGGTTCGAGATTTCCCTGCTGAGGGTAACTCCTTGCTAACGGGGACTTCGGTTTAAAGAGGGGGGTGGCTGCGGGAGGCCGAGGCTAGCCAAGTCCCCAGTCCATCTGCCCGTGCAGGGCTGATGGTTCTTCAGGGATCATCACAGTCCTGGAGCATTATTAGCCTCCATAGGGTTTTGTATGCCACAGAGCAGAGAAACTGCGGAGATAAGAACCCTCTGCTGGCTTTCCCAAGAGCCAGGGAGAAAAAGGCTGCTCCGGGGCTCCTTGCAAGTGTTTTTTCTACAGCCTGCCCTAGGGAAGGCCACCTGGCAGCCTCCTTCCCAATTGACATTCCCCTTTGGATACTGCCTTTTGCGCTTGACTTTGCTTTGTAATGAGGCTACGTGGACTCTGAAGCAACTGGAAAAAATCGCCATTTAAAAAACTGTGATGCATTTGCTCTTCTGTGAAGAACATGTTTGTACTTAAGTCCTTCAGAGAGGGTCAGAGGTCTTTAATAGGATTTTCTCATCTTCTTCCTGTTTCTTTACCTTCTTTCCTCCTCAGCACACACTTGTTTCACAAATCTTTCCCGCACTGACCTCAGAGGTGGACACGTTTTCATTTCAGGCACTTGACCTACTGTCCTGGGTATTGTATTTAACCAAACTCAGCCCTAAGTCCCTCAGAATAAGGGGATTGCCATCTCTCTAAGAATTTCGTAAAAATGCTGTAGGAAATGTCACCTTCACAGTTTCCAAGGTTCGCATTGAAGGAAGAAGGATTACTGTGCCAGGCAGGGAATTACCACCTCCTGACCCTTGCAATCGCTGAGACAGACACAGATCTTTACCAAGCATCTGAGAAAAACTGGGAGTAAATCTGTACCAGTGCAGTCCAAGCGCTGCCCCGTTCACTCTGATGCCCTCTACCCCCTGTCCCAGCGGAGGCTGTGCCCACGCAGCCACCCTCAACGGGGCTCATCCTCATGGCTTAGGACAGACAGCTGGAAAACTCTGTAGCCTGCATACAGAGAAACCCCTCTGGTTTTCTTCCGGTGCATGCTGATAAGGTTTTTAAGAAACAGCTCGAGCCTCCAGCTACAGAGCTGCTGGAGCCTGTTTTCCCCAGGCTTGGCATCGTCTGCTTGGGTCACCTGGGATAAGGTGAGGCGGCTGATGAAAGCTTCTCCTGCAATTGGGGCAGTCGTAATAGTGACTCCCATGTGGGCTGCGTGGGGCTGAACCAGGCTGCTGAGAGCACCTGAGCCTGTGTGTCTTCTCTGATGTCTAATAACACAAGCCAACTCACCTGTGCTTGCAGGGAGAGCACACTGAGTACTTGGCCTTCATGACACAGGTAAGTACTTGAGATGTATGAGATTTCTATTTCCTTATCAAACTTGGCTGAAACTGGCCAAAAGGAATTCAAGAATCTAAGACACTCGAAAGGCAAGTAACATTTTATTAGCTTCCGTCTGAAAACACAAGCAAGCCTCAGCGCAAGCTTCCTGTGTTTCCTCCACTCCATCTCACCCAGTGGGCCTGATCCTTTGCCACACTGAGTCCTGCCTCATCATTTACACCCAAAAGTGTGGGCAGAAGTGTTATCACAGCTCTTCACAGGCACTCTCCCCGCTAACCACGTCTCCATTTCAGGCTGCTGCCCACCCCTCTGACAATGCCCAGGTGCCTGGAAAGGGTGGTGGTACCTGGTAGAGCTTGTAGCAGCTCTCCCTGGGGAGGAAGAACGTGGAGGAGAACCATAGTGGGAGGGTGTGCCAATATAGGAGGAGCAGGGGAGAATATAGCATGTATGGGAAAGAAAGAAAGAAAAAAAAGAATGAGAGAATCTGGGAAAAAACAAGTCACGGAAAAATCCAGAAACCATGAGGAAAGTGTAGGATGAGGTAAAATAAATTCAGTATTAATCATGCAAATTTACTTGCAACCTCCTTGCATTATTCAGTTGGAGACCACAGTGCACATACCAGTAAAAAAAATTGTATGTATTATTCAGGAATTCCTTCCCAAGGATTAACTGCTTGCCAGGAGAAATGCTGCTTCATTTCATTTCCAATAAGGAGAGCACTTATATTTGCAAAAAAAATCTCGGGGGCAGGAGATGAGAGGACACCTGGCAGCAGTTCTTAAGTGGTCTCCAAGTTAGAAATCAGATCTGGAGTAAACAAACCAACCAGCTCATCTTGCTGTTCTTAAAAATTAACAGTATGTACAGCTCCTAATTACAGTGACATCAGCTTTGTCCTTAACGAGTGACAACTGATAAAGTCTCTTCCCAAAAGCACTATTGACATCATTGACATAATCAGAAGTCATGCCACTGTGTGCAGGCAATGCGTGATGACCATGTTTCTTACAAGAAGTAAATCTACCCTACGAGTTAATATTCATCTGGAGAGAGCAAATGTTTGTGTCATATTTAAATGAGTTTCCTTAATTAAACTGACATTAAAGTTAGTTCATATTTATGAAAGTACATCTCTTCATCTGTCATCACAGGTTCAAGCAGTTCTCTGAAGCTGTCTCTCCTTTCTTTATTAAAAGCTTGTAGAATTGAACAGAGATGATTTTTTTTTTTTTCAGGCTTGCAGGTATCATTATACGTGGGCGCGTCCACATGTTTCAGATGCTTCCAGAGAAAGAACTCACACTTTAAAAAGCTGTGGCACTGCTGAGCCTGATGTAAGTAGGGACAGATCCGAGCCTTGCCCAGCATCGATCGGCTGTTACCTGCAGAATATGCTATAAGCATTGCATGCACAGTACAGATCTACATTTAGCTTTGCTTCTCCATTTCAGTATCAGAAACAAAATTATATATGGGAAGGCAAAATCATTTATGAAAAGATAACATTGCTGTTAAGATGGAATTTTATAGCAACTCTGGTATCAAATGGCTGTGCAGCTCCACTTGACTTTAGGTTTCAAAATATGGTTCTTGCCAGCAGGAAACTATCTCATAACCAAATGAGAGCGCAAACCCAAATGTCTAAAGCTGTAAAGGCAGAACTTGCCTGCACAGCTTTATTAAACTGACAGAGTGAATAGCACTATCTGAGCTAACAGTTGGATTTGGATTTTTTTTAGTGTGTCTGAGACAGTGGTTCTCTAGCTAAACTGATCTTACGTACACAGCTCAGCCTGTCCTGAGTCTGGATGATTTAAAAAGGACTATAATCCAGGATGAAATTGCAAGTCAGATCTAGGGCATCTGTGCCTGTGGTATTGCTACTGGCTGTTGCATTTTCTACAAGCATCGTTCAATCTCGTTTTGCTCTCTTCATTCAGTCCTTGTAGACAGAGCAAACACTGCCTCCAGCTTAGGCTCTGGTTTTTTCAATTGCAGGTCTCAAAGCTGACAACAAGTAGGAGGTAAGCATTATTAACAAGAGTTTGCTGAAATCCTGGTAGAGCTATTCAGAGCAATTTTTATGTGAGAGACTGTGTTTAAGATAAGAACCTGCCCTGTCAAAGAGCAAGCTTGTCTTTCTGCATCTGGCACACACCTCTCCATTAACATTTTAATAAATGTCACTCCTTAGTCACCTCCTCAGGAAGGATCACGGTCCAGGACCATCGTTTTTAGGGAGTGCAGAAGAGAGCACATTTTTATCGAGTAAGAGAGTTTTCTTTCAATTCTGAAAATGAGTCTGGAGTGGTTCATGCCCTGAGTACATCATCATTTCTGGCTTTGCATTTCCTGCTCTTTCTTTGCACAGATTTGCATCTGTTTTCAAATAATTGCCATCTCCTTTTCCTGTCCTTGAAAACTAGCTCTTGTGTGAACTATTATCAAATTCTATACTCCCTGCATACAGTATGTCATACTGTGCTTTTCTTAAACCAGCTGATGATAGGCATTAGACACTGTTCACAGGTGACAAAGAGTTTTAAAGCCTCGTCAATTTAATTTAACTTGCTAATTAGAATAAAAGCTTCAATAAAAGTCAGCTAAACTGAAAATGTTAATGCAGGGGAATATTCTTCTATTTGTTGAATTATTGGGGAATGCATAACTACAACTACACAGCCAACCGTAGATAGGGGCACAGCTGAGATCCCAGGTCAAAAATACAGCCCTGTATGAGCTGCAAGATGCCTCCAGGCACTGGAGCTGCTCCGCAGGGACTGTGGGGATCTTCCAGGCTGTCACCAGTCAGCAGAGGGCAACACAGGCACAAAAACAGGGGAAGATTCGCAGGCTCTTCTCTCATGGAGAACACAACCCCCCACCTCCCTCTGCTAAGGGGAGCAGGTTCAGGCTTCAGCCTACTGCAGCCAAGAGTGAAACAGTTCGAAAAACCTCTTTTCTCCAAACACAGCTGATAAGCAAATGAAAGAACACAAAATACATAAACCAAACACAGTTGTCAAGGTCCCGGTAGAATATTACAGAATTCTATGTGTAATAACCATGTAGCAACTGACGATGGTAAAACCCGTGAGCTGGCTACAAACATCTTAAACATGAGTTTGCTATAGGAAAATGGGGCAGACTTTAAGGCGGAGAACTAAACAAATGGAAATTCTGGTGTGGCCTTGAAAAGAAAGTTGTAAGAAAGCAATGTACCCTTGATGTCAATGGTACGAACACCAGACCGGATCCTGAGGGTGCATAATTCAGCGCAATACGCCTTACACCCGTGTAGTATCCTGGCATCTGAGGGGCTGGCGGTGTGGAGGGATTTGCTTTCACCTGGGTCTTCCCCCCCGCAGATGGCGGTCTTCACGTCAGACTGGGGTTCAGGTGAGAGCAGACATGCATGCAGTGAGGATGCTTAGCAGAGCCATCACCCAGGAGGAAACAACAGATGGGAAACATGGCAGGACAGAGGCATCCACTGGAGATTTCTGGCCTTTTTTTAAAAATAGTCACTGCTTTTAAGCCAAGTCTCCAAGAACACGAAAACCCTATCAGCTTGAATCAAATGCCATTTATGCTCTTCTGACAATGACCAGTAAGTAGATACCTCCAGAAATGCCTGTAGAGATACTGCCCAGAACATCCTGCTAGCCAGTAACCACCTGCAGGGCAGGGACCGCATGGACCACAGGGACTGTGTTTGTATTCACCAGCCCTCCACTGATTTCTCTCGTGACTCTTTAAACTTGCAGAGGCCTTTATCACACTCCACTTCCTGTGGCAAGGATTTCCAGAGAGCCTGTATGTGGTGGTTGAAGCGTCACCTTGGTTTTTGCCCTGAAACCTCCTACTCACTGGTTTCCTTCACGTGCTTGCACTGAAAGAGATGCTGAAAACCACTCCCTGTTCTCCATCACTCAGAGGCTGTCTTCATCTCTCCTCTGTCACCTCTTCTCCAGCTAGCAGAACTGTACTTTTTCTTTCTTGTAGGGAAGCAATTTCATTCCTTTGACCACCTTTGTCATCCTGCTCTGAACCTTTTCCAGTCCTACTCTCATTCTTCTGAGAGGGAGTTGAACTTTCCACGTCTGTGTTGCAGGAATGACTACAAACTGTGCTAAAATAACAACTACTAGCGAAGATTACTAAGTTATGTCATTATTGCAGCTGCCTGTCTGCCTTATCCTGATACAGTCGAGATGTACAATAGTTATTCTACACCTATAACTTAGACTAATGACAATCAGAAGTCAAACAAAACTAATGCAAATCAGAGGAAGACAAAAATCATTACTTCTTTATTCCCCATCCTAGAGAGGAAAAGCCTCACAAACGACAGTTTGCTTCCCAGTCCTGTGACACAGCATCCTGCATCTTATTCTAATGGCATCTGTTCTGATCTTATTCCCATAGCTGGAGCAGCAGCTTGAGGTTTCCAACCCATGCTCAGCTTTACTTTCCTCATCGTGAATTCTGCCCTTCCAGCGTATCACACCTAACGTGGTTGCTGTGGAACTGAGTTTGCCTTTTGCTGTTAAAAGATGATGGGCTTTCTAATTTAGCTGCATGCCGCTCCACGGTCAGGGCTTGGAAGTGCCTCCAGCATCTGGCACACCAGAGGCAGCTGCTGTTCCCACTGCAGGTCTTTATGACCCAATTTGCATTTTCCATATAGGTTCTGACCAAAAGAAACATTCACTGTTGTTTTTTTTTCTTCTCTTTATGAAACACAATCAAACACTAAGGCTCCTTGAACAGACTTTTCCTTTATTTGGAATGGGAAAAACCACACATGCGAAATCTGTAGCTTTGGTTGTTACCCGTCTGCTCACTCTGACCGCAAGCAGCTATGCAAACCCCGTGGCAGCCTTTGGGTTTGCTGCGTTCCCTGCACCCCGGGGCACCGCAGGCTGCTGCAAAACAGGGCTGACTTTTTGCACTAAAGTAGGAGGGACGCATGCTGTTGCAGGTGGATAGATCTTCCACGGGTTGCTTTCTCAGACCAGTATTAGCAGCTCGTGCTGTTTGGCACCCAGGGATAATGCCTCCCTGTGCGTGACCGTATCGCCAACACGCGCAGCATGCGGAGCCGTGCAGGGGCTCACATGGTTTGCCCAAGCGAGTGCCGTGCTGTGAAACACGGACGCACGGGCCCAGCTCCTGACTGCCTGGAGGAAACGAGAGCCTCTCCTCCACGTACGGAAGGTGTCTATTCTTCTTGAAGATAAGGAGCAGCCAGCACAGGACCCACAGCGCGGCGGGGGGTGCCTGCACCCCTCCCTGCGGAGCAGCGGCCGTGTCTGCGGGCAGGCACGCCGGCCACGGCGCTCCCGGCACGCCGGCCTGGGCCCCAGCTGTGAGCTGCTCCACACGTACGAGGAGACCGGAGGAAGGATTTCCTCTGCTCGCTTCCCCGCAGCACTTGCACGCAGCCCAAGGACGAATCGCCAGCCCACAACTGCAAGACACCACGGAGTTTTTCAGCTTCCTGGATGCGACCTTCCTCAGCCCCAAAAGAAAGCACGAATGTGGAGCTGTGCGCTTCCAAACTCTGTAAAAAATATGAATCAGCTGCATGTTTAATTTTCCTGTCCCTTATGGTGGCTGAAGAGAAGGCAGGAAAAGGCAGGATTTCTACAGGCATGTTATGAATTGGCTGGGAAAAATAACAGAAGCCAAAAATTTATTTTTTCCAACTGTTTGGGTATTGAACCCTCTCTCTGAGATGACACTGGATAGTTTCAAAACCGATTCATGAGCTTTACGTTGTTGACTGCCAGGAAAAACACAGCATCTCACTGGATAAAAGGAACAGGCAGCCTCATCAAAGAAAGACCAGACACAAGGGATTACATCTCGCATGTCACTGGAAACCCACCTATGAAATCAAAAGGAAACGGGAGGTTGTCAGAGGGCATATGCTCAAATTTTATGGTCTTCCAGGATCGAAATATCAGACTCCAGCTCAAACCATGTAAAAGCACTGCAACTTTCAGCTAGAAAAAGCTGCCAGCTGAACACAACTGCTCAACTAGGGAACACTGATTTTTGTCATAGGAGAGGTAGGAAATAGTTAAAGTAATTCTATGTGTTTCTTTAAAAAACAAACTAATCTTTATCTTACAAAACAAGTTAAACCCGTTTGAGTGATTAACAAGTAGGGAATCCAGGGTCAGGTTTTGTAAGGCCTGTTCTGCTGCCAGCTGCCCACGGGCTGGGTGGGTTTGGGAGAGCAGAACCCAGAGACCATTATGGTGCAGAAGCCTGATACGTGGAGCCTGATACGTGGTGTAACGCGGCCCCTGAAAGGCCATCTTGCCTTAATACTCTTGAATCAGCAATCTTAAACCCAAGATCTCCTTAGATATCAAAAACCGTAAGAGTTCAAGAAACTCAGCAGAATGTTTTGGGATCTGCTTGTTGCAGCCTAGGCAAGCCAGGAGAAAGCTGTGAAATGTCAGAGTGAGATATCTCCCAATCCGTTCCATCAAACCCATACTGCAGACCAGAAATCCCTGGTTCTAGCCAACGCTGGAGTCAAAACTATCTTCAGTGCCTTCTCTTCTCTGGAAAGATCTGTGGGGGAGGCAAAGGCTCTCCTGGGAAGTGGAGGCAAGCGGTTACACATCTGTACTTGCCACAGTTAGGCAGCCTGACATGAGGCCGGGAAAGCCCCCAGTCTGGAAAACCAAGTAACTCCCCCAGTGAGCCACTGTGCTGCTACAGGGCATGGAGAAAGCCCTTCCAGCAATCCCCAATCCCCTGGTACCGGGGTCCTTGCCTCTCAGCTTCTGGTTTGCTCTCAGCCTCAGGGTTTGGTCAGCAGAATGGTGGCAAAGATACATTTTAAAATGTATGTATGCATTCTTATGCATGGAAGTATACAAAACACTGGCTATTTAAGGTGAAAAACAAATATCCTACAGGTGGCCTAATAGTTTTTTGTCTGTATGTGAAAACTGTTATCTGCAGTGTGGAGGCTGGTCAATGCATGTGCTCTCCCAGGAGATGGAGTGGTCCTCCGACTAGAAAAAATTAAGAAACGCCATCCTGTACTGTCCCTGAGAGATTTTTAATCTGGATGTCTTTTCTGCCTGAAATCCCCTCCCCACGAAGGGAGATGACATTTTAAGTTTTTGCTCTGAAGATCACCAGCAGCTTTTAGACTTATGCCCAGCACAAGAACCTACATATACCCGTGTGAACATGTAGAGTCAACAGCATGGAAAAAAAATGAGGCGGGATCCAGCATCCGTCTGTTGTGGCCTGTTCCCCTCCCACTGGAGCACCAGCAGCCGAGGCGTCGCAGGAGCAGGATGCGGCAGTGGGAGGCAGGGTTGCGCCACCCAAGTTGAAAGCCGCTCTCAGTTTTCCCTTCATAAATCGAGTGAAAGCATTGCTCTTAAAAGTGATTCAGAGCCAGAGACTATATTCAACTGCCTTTATTTTACCAGTGGGAGCTTTCAGTTTTCCTGCCCTGTTTGAAATGGTGTGCCTGTTAATGCTTTAAAGTCATTTTGAGAAGGAGAATGTGTGTGTCAAGCTTCATAACGCCTGCAGAATAAAGAGAGGTTGGGAATTGGCTTTTGCATATAGATTGTGTTATCCAGTTCATGGGGAACTGTTACTGACAGGCAGCTTCAGGGATGGAAATGTCTTTGCTCTGGATTAGGCAGATCTTATTGCTCCTGGTCCTAATCACATCAGCATTGACGAACTCAATGTTTGTTTTACAGTTGAGAAACCAATTAATCTAACTCCAGCCCTCTAGAAACAGGACTCTGCTGTAAATCAGTCATCCGTGCTCCCTCGATGATCAGTGGCAAACACCGGGCGCTGTCAGACAGGGTTCCACTCACCGTGGTAGCAGACCCCGTCCTGAGATGCCCACACAGCCGCTGTCAGAGCGGCACTCAAAAGCTGACGTTATTCATCTGGGGAGTCTGCAGCCGAAGGAGCTGAACTCGGTGAACTCTCCGGAAGCACTTCCTGAAGTTCGACTCGTTCCACTGATTCCATATTTATAGCTGATAATCCCAAATTCTGCTTTCAGGACATCAGGGTCATGCAGCTCACTGTGACACATTTGCTATATTTTGTTTTCCTGGAATTATTCAGCCTTTGTTTCTCCTGCAGTATCTGTCCCAGCTATTAGGACTGACACTTCAGACAGAGGAACTCCAGAGCTACAGTCAGGCACGCCTGCGCTTTGTGTTCTTATCTGGGGCTTCAGGGCAGAGAACGGAGCTACCAAGGCAAGAATCCAGCCTTTGACCCATTAAATATGAATAATTCACAAGTTGTTGTTTCATTTCTTTCAGTTTGATTAATTTGTACTCAGTTGATTAAAAATTATCCTTTGCAAAAATAAATCACTTTAATGACTTAATGCCAGACCACAAAATAGGATGTGTAATAATCCATCTAATCCTTTATTCAGCTGGAGGACAAAAAAATCACAACAAAACAAAAAAACACCACAAAATGCTTTCATTTTATGCTCCATCCGTAGCACTGTTTGCTGGGTCTCGTTTACCTGCAGGCTCTGAGCTACAGCTTCAACTTGCTTAAACAAGCTTCACTGCTTGGGAGCGGGCAGACGCTGCTCTGAACGCGGCAATTCCGAGCTGTGCTCAGCTCAGCGATGCCAAGATGGTTAACGGGTCTCCAGAACACCTGCACCTGGTCTCTGGCCACCCGTGTGCACTCCTCGGGGCTGTTGTTAGGCTATAGCTGCCTGGTACGGCTGGATTGCCTCTCTAAGTCCATGCTGTGGAGCCCCAGGTTAGTCAAGGGAGGGAGAAGCTACGGCAGCAAACACAGATCAGGAACCACTGGATGTGTCTGCTGACAACCATTTCTGCACATCCAGCTCTCCAACAGCTGCTAGAAATCAGAATAACGTTGACTCTAGGATGGACAGAGAAAAGAGATGATATCAGTGTAACCTGTAACTAGGTACACCTCATAAAAGGATCAGCTCTTTGTCTGAATCTATGGGCAAATTATTCCTCTAGTTTTTCAAAGAAGCGTTTTGCACAGACGTGAAATCCCCGATTCCTAAATTCATCCCTTTCCCCAGTCACACAACCACAGTTGCTTTGTGACCTGAAAGCCCATCTGAATTTCATAAACAGTAATTTTGTCACGTATTAGCATAATGGGTGAGTGTCAAGAGGATGGGCCCAGATTCTTTTCAGTGGTGCCCAGCGACAGGACAAGGGGCAACGGGCACAAACTGAAGCACAGGAAGTTCCGTCTGAACATGAGGAAGAACTTCTTCCCTCTGAGGGTGACGGAGCACTG
>Ga0065711_1005742_pt1 | contig 19298 bp, 8 predicted proteins | sample Hoacrofraction12_FD_59098 | JGI IMG/M metagenome (GOLD analysis project Ga0065711, IMG submission 59098) | Hoatzin crop microbial communities from Cojedes, Venezuela - Epithelial fraction 12 v2 (version 2) | ecosystem: Host-associated > Birds > Digestive system > Esophagus > Crop | place...
AAAAAAAAAAAAAAAGAGAAACAGAGAAAGCAAGAGAAGCAATTTTGCTTATCCTTTTCTCACACACCTAGCAGCCACTTTTTTTATTATTTATTTATTTACTTCCCCCTTTCAGAGCAAGGCCCTTATTTTCTCATTTAGTCCAACAGAGATTGTCCTCCTGGAATGACCTTTTTTTCTTTCTCTCTCTCCTCCTCTCCTTCTTCCTCCCCCCTCCTTCTTGCTGCCTCCAGGCCATTGCCCTCGTGCCAGTAACTAGATAACACACTCTATCAGAGATTTTTTAAAAAATCATTGCAAAGGCACTAGGGCTGATAGTGGCATCAATCCTAGCCTGACACGGGCTCGGGTCAACCATTTATCTCTTCACATTGCCTGTGGTTACTGTGGAGGCCATCTTGGTTCTCTACATCTTAACAACCTTGCAGATGTTACCTCTGTCTGCTCTGATAGCATCCGCACCCCAAGACTGGCTTTGTGCTTTTATTTTTATTAGACTGTTATGAACTCTTCCACTTCCTTTCTGTGAGGCTTGCAAATCCTGGTTGATTTTGTTGCATTTCCCACCCCCTTCTGAAAATAACACTGTGACCAAGCTAGCAGGTTAAGAAATAGGCACCATGGAGATGCAAGGGTGGGCTTGCTGAACTGTTAGAAGTGCATATTTATGAGAAATACACAGACAATATTTTAGAATACTTTCATCTAGTCCTACTCCTGTCATCCCATCCTGTGTAACACGGTTATTTTTGGCTATTTGCACTGGCAAAGCACCCAGAAGGCCCACTCAAAGTCGAAGACACCATAATGTCAGGTGCTATCAGGATGCTCCCTGCTAAGCTGTAGTCAAAGCAAACTATTCCCAAGCCTTCGCGAGATGCGATCACTACAGCCAGATAAAGGGATCTAGGGTTTTGCAGTAACTAAAAGGATGTACAGGAATAAAATACCATATTTTACTACAATTCTCCCTCAAGTTGAGAAGAGGCGAGCTACAAACAAACAAACTACATATTAAGTTGGAATCTGCTCTGTTGCTTCCCCAGTAAAACTTTCTGTGCCAAGGTAAGGAGGTCGAGGAAGAAACACTGTTCTGAAGCACCCGTTAGCATCCATATCCACAATATGGCGACACAGGGCAGGCAGCATTCCTTGCCTTGCAGCAAGGGGAAGGAAGCACAAAGCTGATGGCTCCTTCTCTACTAGAACATGGTGCCAGGGCTCATTAGCGGGCTGCTTCTCAGACCGGGACGCGTCCATAGTTTGCTTAACCAGTCTCAAATTGGTTTTCCTCAAGGGCATTACAGGAGGGGAGAGCACTGGAGGAGGGAGAGAGGATCGTTTGCTCTTTCTGGCAGATTTTGCTGCTCCAGAGAAACAAGGACAGTATAGGAGAAGGAGGGCAGGTGGAGGTGGGCAGACAAAGGATACCAAAGGGACAGAGTGTAGGAATGAGAGTATGTCAGGACTGTACCAATCTCAGAAGGCAAAGGGGAAAAAGCTTCAAAACCAGTACACTACCTTCACCCTTAGGCACTGGTGTTTTAGTGAAGTTACTGGCGTTTTTTGATTTCTTTTTTCAAATAGAAGATACTTATAATAATATCTGACCATAAACTGGAAGCCCACAGACGCCCCTACAAGCAGGGGGAACAAACTATGAGCAACTCACCCTCAAAAATGAACCCATCAAACATCCACGCAGTGTGAGGATGGCACTACAATGAGAGGGAAAGAGCATCGCACAACTACCATGAAGAGAGCAAAGATCCTGCCAGCCCTGCAAGGGACAGTCACCTCCCATCACTTGTAACCCTCCCAGACGGACAGCGCGGTTGAGAGATTCGACATCAGTCCTGCTATGAAAAATAAAGTAACAGCCCTTTATGTCCAGAGGACTCTGTGCTTCCAGAAAGCCTTTTATGCTCACCAGAAAGCTGTCTAGGATTTGCCACCTATATAAAGCACCAAACATCTCCAGCAGGCAAAATGATCTCGTCTCCTTCCTCACCTCCAAATACAGTTGCATCTGGAGAGATGGTAAATGGGGAAAAGACGGGCAAAAAAAGAAGGGAAGGAGTGATTCTAAGCTCTGCAGAGAAATCCAAGGGATTTGGAGAGCTAGTCCTGATTACATTAAGTGGAAGTTGAACAGCAAGGGTCTCTTAGGTGACTGTGCATATCTCAGACACTGTCTTTGTGGATTTTTTTTCTTTCTCTGAGAAGTGAACAAAGCAGTTATCCTGGTATCAATCACCAAGCTAAAAATTCACAGATTCTCAATACTCTAAGCTACTTCTTAAATCTCAAGACCTTCCCTTAATACCCTATTTAAAAACAAACTAAAGGCAGCACAGCATACCCAGGCAGAGCCATAATCCAGGATGGCATTTTTATCTTGCAAGTTATTTTTTATTAGCCTTCTATTTCTTAGTAGAGACCCCTCGAGGGTTGGTTTGGAGAGAATTCACTAGTATACCAGTTCAGCTTCCCTACGACTGACTTAATATACGTGGCATCTGCCCTCCGACGAGCATTATATCACCCATCTGGGCCAGAGGAGGAGGGGGAGTCGGAGCAGGGAAATGTTGCTCAAACAGCATGCTTGCATGATGATTAGGTCTGGTCCAGTGATCCGGAATAATAATCTGAAGGCTCACTAAGCATAATGGGTTCGGAGACATCCGAGCCTGGTCAAACCTTCCCATGAGCACCCCTTACATGTGTTATCCGTGTGTTTTGCATGTCTCATCAGTGTCACGGTAGCTGACATCTCATTATGCAGCCAAGGTGGAAGTGGACAGGTACTGAGTGAGCATTAGAACCTTTCTTTTCCCTTTTATTATTTAATTCATATCTTCCCATTATCCAGTGTATCATGAAACAGTGAACTAATTAAGTCCTGTGGGATATACAATCAGTGCAGGATTTTTTTAACTTTTTTTTTCCCCCCCTCTCCTTTCAGTAGGCTAAATTGCATTATATGCCAATACAAAAATAATTCTACAACTCTTTCTTGGGTGATAATGAAGCAAGTTACAAACACTAATGATGTCGAATGCAACAGTGGGGCAGAGGTCTGCTGCTTACTTCGCGTGTCCTAATTAAGTCATACAGGGTAAAATACTTCAAACACAAATTAAGGCAAGGGCCTAAATCAGTTTCTAACGAAATCTGTACAAGCTGTTCTCTAGGGGATGATCAGCACAGACCACCAGACCCCAGGAAAAGGCCAGGTTGGTCAACTCAAATTTCATGAAGTCTGCCATGAAACTCGGAGATCTCTAGCCAGCAACTTGAAGCTACACATAATTTGGGGGGTCCACTAGACTGAGAGCTGAGCCCAGCTCAGACTGTAGCCATGCAAGGAACACCTCTGAGACCAGATTCGAAGGAACATAACTTAAGCGATGGATGTTGCTTCACCTCCCTTGAAAATACAGCCATTTTCCCTGGTTGAGGATCCGACACAGAAGTTTTCAAAGGCGTTCAACCTGGACCATAAATTCAAGTGACCAACTCACGGGAGCAGCATGCACAACATGAATAGGACGGCCAGCATTTTTGAAAACTAATCTAATTTCAGTGATAGCTACCGCCCATATTTCAAGCAAAGTTATGTTGAAATCAGAGGTGGAAGAGCTCTCTGACCTGCAGAATTAAGCTTATCATCTCTCTCATGCAGATTATACAAAAATTACGACATCTAGAGTCAATCTCTAAATATTCAGTAAAATAGATCTTTCTATGTATTTATCACAGTACAAAAAAGGAGGTAAAGAAATGGGAGAAAAAAATGTCCCTGTGAGTAGTTTGTATCTAGGTACAATGATCTTCTGGTATTGGAGTTTCTGGAAGTCTAAGACAGTAAAAGAAGTCAAAGGAGAGCCACCTCATTAACTCACTGAGAAAGAGTATTTGTGGTGTTTGGTAATCTCATCAGATAATTCTGGTGTCCCTGGTTTACACATGCACTTGCAGTTCAAACCGACAAAGAGGGAAAACCATGGTACTGTATACAATACACTCTCGACATGATCAGAAAAATGGAGGAATGGGTCTGGTAACACGCTCTTATTCAAAACCCAGCTAGTATGGCTAAGGTCTGATTCCTAGATGAGTTACGACAGCCATTTAATGCAATTTTTAGTAAAGCTGACGCAAAGATGCAGGGTGAATTCACTGTCTGGATACTGTTCTGCAGAGTCAGGCAAGAGAATAATGGACCATTTCCACTGCAAGGCTGCTGCTGGTCAAAGAAGGTGGATCAGGCTGAAGGACATGTCTCTGCCACTCTACACCAGGATCCTTGTGCATGGATTCCTCTTCAACGTCACTAGGCAGTGTCTGTGAGCTACTGGTAACAGGGCAGCTAAAAGCATCACAGAAACACAGACCTTCCCAGGCATCTCTGGAGCCTTCTGCCTGGCATTCTCCCACTAGGAGACTGCTGCAAAACTTCGTCACATGCACAGACCATGTTTGCATCCTTTCCAACCTACCAAATCCTAACCGATCACGTTGTTTTTTCCTTAGTATATTAAGAATTACAGACCGGTCCTATTAAGTGTCTTATAAAGAGTGAAGAAAAAATGCCCTCACCCTAAAGCTTGTATCCCAAGACTAAAGTTCCTAGAACCAGCCTTCTGAGTTTGGGGTTTTTTCCAATCTTCTGTTCTGAACGAAGGTTGTTCTCTCTTCTTGCCAACGCCCCCTGCACGCTCTTGATGATACAAGCTTCTGCCAGCCTTTTTGCCAAGCCTCTTGTTACTTCCAGTAACATCCTGGAGCTAATCCTGCTCTGTCATCATCTAATCATCTCTGCTCCAACCCTCCCACAAAGCCCAGCTGTGCTAAGACACTGTTGAGTTATCAGCCTGCCTGGGCATCGTTGACATGGCAGAAGAGTAAGCAGAAAGCACTCAGCATCGTAGCTATGCTGAAAACAGCTATGGATCAGGCCGATTTTTTAAGAAGTGCTATGAGATCCTTGCATGAGCGTGCAATACAAGTGCCAGATGTTATTATAAAGAGATGCAGTCCCATTACTTGTACGCAGAGTAGTGCTGCCTGCTAATAGCACCATTATCCTAAGGCACGTGGTGCTATTAATGCATTTCACTGCTTGGTCTTGAACCTGGGGACCGTTATTTCCACTGGAAAGGTAAGGCCAGTTCACATGACATGATTTAAATCTCTATAGTGAAGCATGCATATGCTGCACCAGGTCGTAAATCTTAACGGGATGCTGTCAGCTAGAAAGGGACCAAAATTGAAACCATTTATCTGAACTCCCCACCTATCTACCTCTGATCACCCAGGCCATTTTTGGGAAGAGATAAAATTATTCCAAATGCCCGCTGGGTTCATTAAATGGCAGCAAATCCCAGATCTAAAAGTGCTGCTGGTTTCGTCCTGCTCTCCCTGAATGAATTTGTTCTTTCAGGATGCTTGGGACTTCCTTGATTTTCCCCACGCTGAGCAGAAATACCATAACAGGGATAAACCTTACTACTTCTTCCTATTCTTGCTCCCACCTGAGTCAAAAGACAACCTGTCATCTTCTCATTAGTGAGACTACAGGACACATGACACAGCTGAGCTGTCCAGATCACAGCCAACTGTAGCTAATAGCTCCTCTACGCTGCAGCCCGGGCTTTAGGGCTGTAGAGATGCCCTTATCACATTTGGGAAGGAAAATATAAATGAAAGGAGTAGTTTCCATTTGATCTGATACTTGCTTGAGCACTTAGCTTTGCTGGCCTCCTGCGGTTGCCAACTAGCAATTCTTTTTCTGGCTTCATTTTCTCCTTAGCTGTGAATGTTTCTGGTAGCATAACTAGCAAGGCTGATGAGCAAACGAATACTAACAAAGAGGTAAAAGACTACATGTGACTTTCCTTCACAGACATGGGACAGACTTAAAACAACAGAATGAAGGAGAGCAACTGTATTTTAGGATACTCGGCTGCAATAGTAGCATGCATGTAAAGTAGATTTGCAGGGCAAATATTCAGAGACTTTTAGTAAAAGATCTAGAATCTCATGCTAGAAACACACCAAAACTACTCTGCCAGGACACGGCAGCTACTTCTGGGGTGGGAGAGACAGTAAATGAAATTTCATTGCAAACAGAGTTAATAATTACCATGATAGCTTTAATATCATGCCTGAAAAAATAAACTTCAGTTTCCCATGTCTCAACCGTACTAAGATAACTTGGTTTTCTAGACAAAAAACAGCATTTGTTCTCATCACTCAGGCATCTAACTCTTCCCACTTGCACCGTCCCATACATGGTAGGACTCCACCACTTCTCAGGAGCTGCTCAGTTAGGAAAGGATAATGATACAGGGTTATTTGACTTTTACCAAATATCTAACCCCTCTGAATTCCTTCTCACAGGTAGCACAATGGCTCAACACCCCCCAAAAAACTCTGCAACACCCTGAGGGCTCTAAAAGAACCTTTAAGGCTTGCAATGAACACTTTTAGATATAGACCCTTACAATGATGTTAGTTCAGAGTCATAATTTTTTCAATGAACACTTTGTGGATAGCTGTCTTCTTGCTACAACTACACATGGCACCGGGAAGACTGTCCCATTTCACCTTAGATACTGAATAGGAGCAAAAAACATCCACAACGAGAGCTGCACTAATGCTGAATGCTAAGTCTCTGCCAGAGAGCTGAAATTGTATCTCATGGCTACTATATCTGCTCAGTAACAGAAAACACCCCTTTAAGAACAGACTTCGAATTTATATAAAAAATGAAAGTGTTAAAAAATATATACATTGCCCAGAAATTAAGATAAAGCTCATTTAAGACTCAAAAAAAATACATTATTAAACATAGTTAAGCATTAATTCAGCTGCACTGCTTTAGAACAGCTATTTGAAGTTGGAAAGCATTTAATATTATATATTGCTGCTGCTCAGCCTAAATTGTTTTTTTTCCCTCCTTTAAATGTACACAATATTACAAATTTAATTTTAAGCTGTTTGAATCAGTCTGTAAAAAAGATTTGATTATACCTGAGTGTTCTGGCCCCAGTTTTTCCATATCTCAGTAATCTTGGCGGTAATTGGCTGATTAGCTCCCTCACACTCCATCTCTGCCTCAGTTTCCATGGTAATGTTACAGGAGCTATTATAGATGAGAACTTCATCTCTTTCCACTTTAGGGCTGAAACGAGAAGGGAGGTTAAATGGGGTGTCATCAATCTTAATGAAATGCAATTATTTTTACTCTTATTAATCATTGCAAGCCATTAGCTTGTGGCAACTCCTGGCCACCATTTGTCAAACTTTGCAAATTTCTGTAATTTTGTTTCCGTTCTTTTATTGTTTATTTGTTTTTCCCCTCTTTATCTGCACACGCTCAGGATGAAAATACATGCAGTAAATATCTCTCAGTGATGCCTTTCTGCTTCCCCAAACTATTACAAACAGTAGCAAATGCCATTCTAGGACGAAGGCAAGAAGATAAGTGCAGACAACAGCTAGGGCATCAGCAGTGTTAGGTTCAAAGATGGACTCCTACACGGAGTAGGGTTTGTTCGTGTCTCCCCCCTCCCTGTCTTACTCACACTTAGCAATAGGGAATGAATAACTTGCAACTCCCCTAGGGCAAGTGGAGAAATTGGAAAAACCACACAACTGGCTAACTGGTCCCTAATTCCAACTGTGAAAAAATGAGCTCATTTAGGGGTTCCAATTCCTGCTACCCAGCTGATTGCAATGATGCTTTGTTGCTAGCATTGGAACATTAACTTAGTAAATTAATTAAACTTACTTAACAGCCCAGACTAAGCAGATTCGATATATGTGCCACTTATACTAACAGACATTTGCTCTAAAGCCTCCCTTTGCATAGAGGGAAGAAGTAAGAGAAAAGGTGGTCAGGAAGAAACATTTTTTTCCTGAGTCTTGCTGCTGACTTTGGTAGCATTTTGTTATGGGGAACTATAGGATCCAACGTCCTTCAGAAAGAGGGGAAATCTTCCCAATTTACTTCTACAGGTTTCGGATCAGGCTGGGGTAATCCAATGTGACTTTTCATTCCTTCCCCAGCCGCTGCTCCTTCTCCCTCCTCTCCCCACCCCACCATCCAACACACACCTGCAACTTGTGGGAAGGAGAGCAGAAAGGAGATGAATTACAGCAACAGCACATAGCTCAGATATTATACCACTTTTCTGATTAGCTAAGAAAGGACAGAGCGCACAAAATAGAGGATCAGATAGCTAGGACCAGGGTATTCAGACGTCTTCAGGTTCCTGAAAGCCCCATCTAAAGCGATTTTCTGAAATGTCAAAGTTAGGAGATTAAGTTCTACCAAAATCAACCCAACTGGAAACCCAACACTCAGAGCTTTCTCGGGATTTGATGATTTGATGAACCTGAAGTTTTCAAATCATGCTGGATGTGGCAGCTCACTGTACAAACAAAGGGCTGCTCTGACAGGGCATTTAGGGGATATTTGTTTTGTTGTCCTTTTTCAGGGTTGAAGTGTTGAAGGAAGAAGCTACATTCAAAACTACAAAAAAGAAAAAGCCTTCTGCAAGTAGCTGAACCTTTTTAACAGTGAATTTTTATTTCTATATTTAAATGAACTTTTCCCTCTGCTGTATCAATAATCAAAAGCCAGCCGTAGGGAACTACACTCGCTTTTGATAGCAACACTTTGAGAACCGCTCTTGTCCTCCACAATGATTCAATGGACTGGGCTATCTCTCAAGATGCGTAGTACTACTTTTTAATGCTACAAGAAAAAGCTACAGCTTTTAAATAACCAACTCTTTTAAAGGCAGAAAGGGGTTATTGTTGGCTAGGTAGAGACATGGGCTCAATTTGCCAGGCGCCGAGGTCTATACAAGGACCTCTGGCTGGCTGTTCACCTCTTTTTACAAAAAGTTCACAAGCTTTGCTTGCAGGCAAAGAGCCCACTCCTCCCAGTCCCCTAGTGACTACATCCCAAAACCTGGACGCTGGAAAAGAGGTAAAAAATTGCAGTGTTTAAAGGAAATGCAAGAAAAGAAGGGGTGACTTGTTAAAAGGATTTCAGGGATGGATCTTGGTACCAGTGTTGTCAATGGCAAGGCTTACACCTCTTCTAAAGAACATGCATTTGCCATTATGCGTTCATAAAGTATAGGCTATAGGACAGATCAGATTAGGAGAAGCTTTATTCAAACCACTGTAAAGCTAGTAAGATAGAACAGGAGGCATTTAATGTGCAGTAAAGCCAGGAATGATTTCAGTAGTTTTGCCCTCATCCTGGGATGAATGTCTTAAGTTTCGAACATTTGCACAGAACTCAAATCCACATATTGTTTATTATTGTTATTATTAGTTACTATTATTAATTACAGAAAAGAATGTATATTATTTCAGGAATTCTCAAAATAGCCCTTTTCTAGTTTTAACATTTTAATATTCTAATAGTTTGCTACAAATTCCATTAGTATTTTGAAATTAAACATTTTTCTGAACTGAAATGTGAAAAAGTCTTTTCAAAGGTTCTGAAATAGATAATTTGAATAACTTTAAACTCTCTCTTCCTCTATATCTCCCCATTGTTTTCAGATCAGGAAACTCCTCTGAAATCAATCTTCTTTGCCCCTAATCCCCTTCAGCAAGCATCCCCCTTCATCCCCCAGTTTAGAAATAGATTCACCAGGAAAAACATCAGTACCTTGGAAAATTCTTCAGCAGCCCAAGTATTAATTTCTGACTACTAGACAGCATGAGCACAATAGGGGGAAAAGTTAATGACAATAAGAAAGAGATTGAAGAAGTTGGAAGAATGGGAAAATAATAGGTAAGAAAAAGTTGTTTGATTTGATTCAGGAATATGTCCCTGATAGGATTCCCTGAAGGAATAATAAGCCCTGTCTCTGGGACATTCACAATTAAATTGGACAAAAACACATTGTAAAAACAATAAGGAAGCAGTCAGCAAATGGACTGCGTGACTTTTCCACCCACAGGATAAGCACAGGCGCAGAGCTCCCTCCCGCTCACCCTGCGGAGACCGGGATGGAGCAGCTATGGCAACAGAATTGTAGCAGCCCATACCAAGAAAAGAATCAAGAAGAAAAATAACAATAGAAATAGATTCATTGCAGGTGGATTTTTATCAGTAAAGTGCTAAGCACAATTTTGATACCCAGGGAACAGGAAGCAGAAAAAACGAAGAGACAGATACTGGAGTACCCTGTTCCTCTCAAGTCTGGACGTTGCCTGGTTTGGGGCTACACAGATGTGAGGAAAATGAAAGCAAATCTCACGTAGAAAGGCAAGGCTTCTAGAGTTTCTTGTTTTGAAACAAGTCATTCTTGGAGCACTAGAACTGACGAAATTAGTTTAATTTCAGGATTATTTTTTTCCCTCTCTAAGCCTCCCTATTCTTGTCTCCCCCAACAAACTGTCCTCCCCATCTCCTAGGCTGTTATAGGACATTACCAATACACAGTATGACTTTGGACACACCACTTGGCCAACTGTGTGTAGCAGTTTGCTGGCAAACAACGGATTAGGGCAGAAATCTGCCTTCCTCTCCCTCAGCAGGAAAATAATTTCTTTCCGACACAGATTTTCTCACAACTGACAAGAATTTCACAATTCTTAAGACATCCATCCCGCATGAAACCCAGCTCAAATTAATCAGAGCTCAAAAGCTGGTGGGGAAGGAACGACATACTGACAGGCAGATACTGTAACTGTGTAAATATTTTTTTTTCCTTTAAACATTTATAGTTATATTCTTAAAAAACAAGTTAAAAGAATTATGCTACTCGTGTCTTGCTGTCTTTGTTCAGTAAATGCCAGGCAGTTTTCTTCCCTCAATATAAGGCATCTGGAACTCACTCTGGTGACTCACAACAACTGTGACAGAAGGACCAGATAAGGATGAGGACCAAATCTCCCCTACTCCATTAAAATACCTGGTATGCATCATCATGCACGAGCCAGGAATGGGTTCACCATGTACAGCAAATCATGGGCAATACGCTGCAGGAATATTCTAATTCTTTATTTGTTTAATGTCTTTTGGAAAGTCTTATTCATCAGTTTATACCTTAATTCAGACCTCCCTCTTACTCGTAGGAGTAAATGCTCTGCGGCGTAAATCCCTACTGCTCCATTAAAGGCAATGGTACCAATTTATATTTCTGAGCAACCTGGCCTTGGGTTTGCAAAGCCTGAGCCTTCAGTAAGTGCCAGAGCACCCTCGCTGAGTAAATATTACACAGCCTGCTGAAATTTCTCTGCGAGTTTTTACTCATGAAACTGCTTGGAGAGAAGAAGGGGGGGAAAAAAGGGAAGAAAAAAAAAAAAGGCCTCTGCTTTTCATAATGCCTAATCTTTTTCCCCATTGGCATCTACCAGATGTTGCTTTGGATCAGAAGATAAATATTAAAACCTAAGAAGGAACAAAGCAGACTGTTTATGAGATGGATTTTCTGATGTCTCTCACACACTTTAAAAAAAGGAGGGGGAAGTAAAGATGCTTTGATAGGCACAAGGAATTAATTTCATAACCCAGCGGAGCTCTCTAGTGGTCTCGTGGCCAAATTGCTCTGTTGGCATCGATGTAAGAATTAGAAATTTTCTTCTTCAGTCTATCATTCGGTAGGGACCAATTCTGCAAAAGGTGGAATATCTTCTGGGGAACGTTTCTCCTGGATATGCCCACTCAGCTGTTGGAGATACACAGCACTAACCTGGCAAAGAGTCCAGCAAAATGCCTCTGGGGTGGGTTGATGTCCCTCCAGTGCCACTGAGGTGGGCTGTCCCCACAGACATAGAGATAAGACACAGATCCTCTCTGGTGATAGGAATCAACCATGACTTGGACATCACATTTAATGAAGGTGGCTCTTTCTTCTCGGCAGTCAACAGAAGAATGCGTCAAGCCACAGAGGATGGCCAAAGATGCTGTGAAGACAAGAGAAGGGAAAAATAACCCAAAACACCACTGACATTAAGCAGATTCTAGCAAATGACAGTCACCACTATGGATTCCTGATGTGCACGTCCCAATCTGCCTTTGGGTGCATCCTTTTTGAGGATGAGTAAGTCTCCATGCAACTCCTTTAACCCTCCCCACTCTTCTGCTTTAAGTGAGCAAGCATATAATCTCCTTGGTTCGCTGAGCATCAGGATGGTCTTTGGGATCAAATGACCCCGTCCAGGAAGAGGTGACATAATTGATTAAATAAGAGCATGGACATCTTTTCTGGGGAAGATGGACCATGGTTTACAGACCAGGTGTAAGCACAAATCTTTTACCAGGGAGACGTGACAACTTCAGGTCTACCACAGCTTAGAAATCCAGAAATAGGTCTATTGAAAACATTGTCATAGCTTGGAGGGCTTCTGGAGAACTTGTGTGAGCTGGGATCTCCAGTTCTCTTTGCTTTGTACCCAAATGTGACTGAAGACATTGTCCAAGTTTGACTCTGCGGATGGTAGGAAGTGTAGAGGGAGCAGCTGCTTTGTTTTGTGGTTTAAGGAATAAGTGATGAGAAGAGAAAGAGTTTTCTTATTCTAAATCCAGAAAAAATTCTAAAAAATAATACTGTGGACTTTCAATGAAGTTCAGACCAGTTGAAATATTTGGTTTTAATAATTAAAAAAAGGAATCCTTTAAGCATTAAACCATGCTAGAGATCAAAACAGTTTCTCTCAAAGCCTTAAGCATATAAAGACTTTTGGAGATGCTTCATTAATCCTGAACTAGTCAAATAATTGTAAAGAACTCCTGAAAATATCTGTGGACAGTATTACACCCTGCACTGTAGTACCTGACAGTGTTCCTCAAGTATCAGAAGTGCAATCAATGGGTATTTATCAGAAAGGGATTTTTTGTTTGCTTCTTTAAATTCCCATTTGTTCAAAAGGTATTTTTTTTGCTGGGAAAGTGTCACTGTCAATGAATGTCTTAGCTCCTAAGAAATTCTGAAAATGTTTTTTGAAAAGGTAAAGATATGAATATGCTGTATTTCCTATGTTAAAACATTTAGCACTTTTTGCTAAAAATTATTATTTCTTACAGGGTATTTTTGAAAAGTTTATAGTTGTTTAATGTTTAAAGGTATTTTCTGAAATAGTAAAACATCACATTTCATCTGCTCTGATTTTCGGTGAGAGGGATCATAATTTTTCTGTTTTTCTTCTCTGGATTTAAAATAATAAAAAAGTTACCCACTTCGTTTCTTCACACAATATGCTTTTCTTTTTGCAATATGCTTAATCTCTTTCCTTTCCCAAATGCAGGGACAATTGTCTTGTTCAGCATCTATTCAAACACAGCCAAACACAAACTCTGCCTCAAAGACCTGCGTATAAACAGGAGAGAGACGGGTAAGAGACAGAGAAGCCTAAAAAAATGATGGAATCATGCCTGTATTTTGCTTTTATTGCCCTGAAATTATGTCTAGAGCCACCTGAGTTGCCCTGTAGCTCCCACAGAAGCCTTGTGTCTTCCTGGAGGCCAGACTGCCATTCCAAGGGCACTTTAAGTCCAAGCAGAATAAATGCTACAAAGAACTTCCCTTTGCAACAGCCTGCAGCAGAACAAATACATTACAGGAATTTCTCCAAAGAGACAACTCATATGCTTTTTTTTCAGCCAGTGAGAGGCTGAGAACTTCCCAAATCTAGGAAAAATGAAGGACGTCCATGCAGTGGTTGCACTGCCCTTTCCTTCGTCCACAAACCTAAAACTTTCCTGTGGACAGAAGAATCTGTTCTTCTTTTGTAACAGAATATAACAGCTCCTTCTGCTTTACTATTCTGTTCTACTAATGGCAAGAAAGGTTGTGATAAGCTCAGATGTGGAAGTGGAGAATGGACAGTTACATTACATGAATAGCAAACTAGAGGAGAAGAAATGAGAAGATTTTTCAGTCAGAAGAGACCTACCACAATCATCTAGTCCAGCTGTCCAGCCACTGCAGGCCTGACCAGAAGTTAAAACATGTTAAGGGCATTGTCCAAATGCCTCTTAAAGAGTGATAGGCACAGGGCATCGACCAATTCTCTCGGAAGCCTGTTCCAGTGTTTGATCACCCTCTGAAGGTGAGTGGTCAAAGGCAGATTAAATTCACATTCTGCAGTTTAAGAAAAATCAACAGGTTGCTGAGCTGATTAAAAGAGTATTTGGTTTTCTTTTGTGGTCTTGAACATGGCAGAGTTTTCCTAGGTGGAAAAACTGCTGAACTCTATTTTAGGATGAATGTTAGAAATGACCCACAGAATCTCAGGATACGAATATTTTCCTTGATGCCTTGTTCCTGTCAAAGAACTTGCCTGGCTAATGTAGGTTACCAGAGGAAACTTCCTGCGTTGCCCTTAGAGATCAGCAGAACAACCTGTCACCCTTGGGATACCCCCCAAATGTTACATGGAAATCTGACATCTCTAACAAGCTCCAGTGCCCTCATCTCAATGTTATCACACCTGTAGGAACGTGAGGCCTTGCATCTTTCCAACTGCTGAAATATGTTTTAAATCAAACCAGGCAAATTGAGGTATTCGTTTATGAAATCTAAGCTAAAGAACAAGGTTACAAAGGGTTGTAAAGAGATTGGTGGAAGAAAAACACAAGAAAACCCTGCTTAATCTGTACACCCAGCATCAAACCTAGAACGGCTTTCTGCCTCTCAGGTGGGAGGAAGGAGGAATTTCATCTCCACACCCTGCAGCTGACGTCCATCTGATGAAGATACCACTCCTTGAGATGTCCATTTCTCATTCTTTCCTTGGGGATCTCTGAGATACTCCTATGCTCCCACAGCATTTAATACTTTTCCTGGCCAGGAGGAAGTCCTGGTATTTCATCCCCCTTCCTCTGATCATTAAATGCAAATATCCCTTGGTGTTATTGGTGTCTTTGTCTCCTGCCATGACAGCAACAAAAAATATCAACTAAAGATTCCGACACAGTATATCCTAAAAGGATAGTTTGTCCATTCTGGGACACAATACAGAATACTTCTCCCTGCTTAACTGGTTAGTATTCAAACCCCAGAATGAAGCTTCTTTATGCTTTGTGTTCCCCATAAAGATAAAACCTGCTAATCACACGTAACACGATCCCATCACTGAGATGAATGCATTCATCCCATTATGGCTTCTCTTTTGAGATCACACACAATCTCTGCACATTGGTAATGTGTTACGGACCAGCTGTCCCCTGTCCTGTCTTTGAGGGGTACTCCAGCTTAAGCCAGGATCCTGGGATGCTCGGCACAAGGGCTTTGTTCTGGGTCACTGTTTAAGAACAACTGCCGGATATGTGATGAGGCTAAAACCTACAGGAGTTCCAAGGGCAGCTGCAGATTGATTGAACAACTGTCTGAGGAGTCCCAGTGCCACACTGCACATCCCCAGTTATCCACCACTCACAAAACGGACCGTAGAATATAGCATTAATATGTGCTGAGCAGGGAAGATAAAGGTTAAAAAGAAAAAATAAATAAAGAGGAAAGGGAGAGGAAAAAAGAGACCTGTTAAGGTCATCAAGTCCAACCTCTGCCTATGAAGAATTGCTCCCTAGGAGACATTCATTTCGCACAGCCGAGTTTCCGAAGTCCCAAGAGGGGACTTTGCAAACATCTATTCCACCGCCTGATAGATCTCACTGTCAGAATGTTCCTGCCGCGTAATCAATATGCTTTTATTTTTTCCCCTTTTTTTCTTAATTTCATTTCCGAATTTGAAGGACAGAAGGGACCATTTGGATCCTTCAATTTGATCTCCACAATAAACAAAAGCCCTTGTTTCTGTTCAGGTTTCAATTACTGCAACACGTCATTTTCATATCTCCTGCATTTACTCACACAAATCATCCCGTTTCCTTGGCTATAGTCCCCCTCGGTCCTAGTTCAGTGCATCTCCTTGGTATATTTGCACTGCTGCAACCAATACTAATTCCTTTCTTTCCTCTTCCCCCTTATGAAAAGCTCCACCAAGCCATGTCTCTCTTCCTTTTTAAACCGCCTCCATTCACTCCTAGCCTTAAATCTAAATTTTCTTCTCTAAACGTCCACTTTTACCAAAGTAATCCAGCTAATGGTAGGTCCAGGACTCGTTAAAATATATTCCAAGTGCAGTTACATCAAAACCCCAAAGCCAGACACATTATTCCATGCAACCAGGCAAATCAGACTCAAATTTTTCCCTGATGGAGCTTCCTATCAGTTTACCTCCTTTTAAAGGTGCCTTATTTCTCCTCACACTAATGTCAAACACACAGTCTTGGGTACTGGTTTACTGTAATATTTATACACAGTACTTACGATTATAACACCTAATAAGAATCACAGAATGGTAGGGGTTGGAAGGGACCTATTTAGTTATTTTCTCACCTGCCTCAAGCTTCCTGCCAGTCTTCCTATTTTTTATAGGAGCACAATTCAATCCCACAGATACTAACTATGTGTTCTGTAAATTTAACCTGAGTTGAACAGAATCCCCAGCCGTATTTGTAGTCATCAACAGCACTGCGACATGAGTAACAAGGCAAGAACAAGCGAAGGGGAGAGCTCTTGGGATCAAGCCACTTATCTCTTTACCAGACATTTAAAGACTGGTGGGTAGGTTTGGGGTTTTTTCATTTAGTTTTATTTTTCCTTGAAGGAAGTGTGCTTTTGTTAATTAATTTATTTAATTTTGTACATTTTCTTAATCTTTAAGGGTGAAACTGAAATCAGAGCTCTGTTTGATGTAATTTTTCTGCAGCTTGCAGGAAACAAGTTTTCATAACAGCGCCTGAGCTTGTGTTCCTATTCCTTGCACTCTGGATTGAGCCTAATTTCAGTACTTAGTCTGCACATCTTTCATCCATGATCAAACCAAAACCTTGCTGCAACCCTGCTGAACACCCGTTCCAAAGAAAGACCTCCGTGGGGCAGGCCTATGGACGGATTCTGTGGAGACTGGCCATTCCTTGTGTCTTAAAAAATTGCCCGTTAAATGGGAAAGTCACATTTCCTACCTGCAGAGCCTTGCCCTACAAATTTGATCGCATGAGTAAGCTCGGTGGACCAGTTGGGGATTCCCGCATGAACATCTCTAATCTTAAGCAGGCCAGACACAACATGACCTAGCGCTGAAACCCCAGGGCAGCAAGCTGCCACCTGACATCCCGCTGTGCCGGAGGGGAGGCGTTTCCACTTCACGGCACACTGTCACAGAAAAAACGCAGCTTGAACTCTTCACTTCCCATCACCCAGTCCACGAGCAGCGCCAGGAAATGTCAGACAAGCGTCCAACCTGGCCACACGAGCCTCTTCACCAAAGGGGCCCCTTGGGCATCACAGACCTGTCCCTCCCATCTCCTTCACGGCTTGTGGTCCTGCGTCCCTGAAGTCGCTTCGCCACCTCTCCCACGTGGACCAGGCTGCGAAAGAAAGATCTGAGCACTGGATATGTGAGTGCCAAGTGGCAAACATCCTCTGGCAAACAGCAGCACATAAACCACGAGGCGAGACTGGACTAACTTCACTCAATAAGTTCACTCATGCCCTAAATGGCGGGGTGTGCAATCCCCTGAATATTAGGGGAAAGCCACGTGGAAAGCATCTTTTTCTGTAGACAGATTCACCAGTGCCACGTGTAGGTGTGCACAGGCTGAATACGCCCGTCTCAGGGACTACAAATAGTCTGGCAAACACAGATCTAAGAAGTCTGCGAAGGATTTTTTTTTTTTAATGCAAAAAATAAAATAACATTTTCTGGCAAATACTTCACTGACAGAGAAACATTTTTGCAACTCGGCCGGTGAGATCTGCAAAACTGCAGCCTGCAAAATCCACAGCAGGGGAGAGAGGGGTTGTCTTGCAGCTGGCCTCAAAGTGATAGTGCCTGCGAGGCGAAGCATCCTCTGCCTCTTCTCCCCAGAAAGGCAACCAGCAAGCGGGCAGCAATCAGCATTCACTTGCTGACATCTAGTGTCAGTAAGAAGCATCGGCGTCCTGCCTGTGAGGTGGTTTTCCCCTGGCTCCCTCTGCAACCCACCACTCAGTGAATTTTGAACACAGTTATTAATGTTTTCACACTTTGGATCAATCTGATTACACGTTATTCTGCTATTCTTCCTGCAATAACCAGACTTCCCTGGTTTGTGCTCTGGTTTTTTTTCCAGCACTCCAACGTCATGTCTTTTTTTTTGTTTAAAAAATAATAATAAGCACTTTTGTGGACTGTGCCTGGCTTCTGTTCAAAACAAAGAAAACTGAGCCCTTACAGCCTCTCAGTGTCTCCTTTTGAGCATGGAGTTAGATTTTAAAGCCCTTTCCTCCCTGCCTGCCCCACCCATTTTTCTTAGTATTCATCATGGATGAGGAAAAAACTCTAAATGACAAGAACAAATTTAGAATTTCAGAATAAATGATGCTAGAGGAGACCCCTGCATGCCCCTCATCCCAGCCCTTGCTCAAAGGAATGTTAAATTTCACATTGGTCTGGTTTCTCAGCAACTAATCTAGTCAAATTCTGACTATTTTGGAGGATGGAGATTCCACACACCTTTGAGCAAAACCCTGGAAATTCACCCTGATGGACAATCTCACTGTCACCTTTCTTCTATGTCCACAAAGGAGAAGAGGCCATGGATCTTCGGTCACCTGGATGATGGATCTTTGGATGGTTCAAAATGGAAAATATCTCTGTAGACCTCAGGATGTTCTCCTAACGTCAGAGCTATGAAGGGGACGAAGTGTTATGTTACCAAGTGTTGCAATGCCACAGCACCAAGCTAAGTGCTCTGTGCTTAGCATTTTGGGGAGTGTATTATGTCTCAGGGTGAGATTTAAGAGTCATAAATCCTGCCTTTTGCAGGTCTTAGGAGCTTAATTCTGTGCTGCCAGTAGGCAAGGGAGGAAACATATCCTGTCCCAGAAAATAACCATTTTGAAGACTTTCCTCCAAAACCGAGGCAGGGTTACTTCTCTCTGAGAGAGCTGGAGACCATGGCATCATTCCCTGCTGTGCTGCCTCTCTCCAGCTAAGCAGGATACTCTGGCTGTGGGATGATCGTCTCTTCATCTCAAGGAATTCAAATCCTTATCTCCAGTTTCCCAAAGGTATGAACTGATCATAGTACATCACCCATTCACCCTCTTCCTCCCACCTCCTTACTCCACTGAAGCTGTCCCACAATGCAGCGAAAACACAAAATGTATGGGGCCACAGTAAAAGAAGACAGAATCACAGAATCACAGAATGGTAGGGGTTGGAAGGGACCTCTGTGGGTCATCTAGTCCAACCCCCCTGCCGAAGCA